>Ga0182005_1000378_pt1 | contig 24585 bp, 21 predicted proteins | sample Sormic07211103_1_FD_123021 | JGI IMG/M metagenome (GOLD analysis project Ga0182005, IMG submission 123021) | Rhizosphere microbial communities from Sorghum bicolor, Mead, Nebraska, USA - 072115-103_1 MetaG | ecosystem: Host-associated > Plants > Roots > Rhizosphere | place: USA: Nebraska...
GACATCGCCGAGGCTCTGGGGATGCGTCGTCCCCCTCCCAGGCGCTGCAACGGCAAGCGAGCGAGAGGAACTGAGCATGCGCCAATCGATTAGCGCCGAGGCGTTGCACGCTCTGGTAGCCGCTGGGGCTGCCAGGGATGTGTTGGTGCTGCCGGGGCCAGACGGCATCGGCTGGCAGATACAGGTGCGCTACAGTGGCGGCGGCAAACACTACCCGCTGCGCTCGCGCCGTGAGCTGATACGGGTTTTTCGTTCGCTCGACTCACTGAATCGCTACGTGGAAAAGTTGGGTATCCCAAGGTACAGCGTTGAGCTTTAGCACATAAAGTCGAGTGCTGCGCCGCACTTCGATATCGCATCACAGTGGTACTCCAATACCTGAGCGGGCTACGACACTTACTGCTCGAAGGACACTCTGGTTGGCACCAGCGGCATCCGCTGGCGCAATCGGTCGCGCTTCGCAGGGGCGTGATCTTTTATCCTGACTAGTCGGGCTTGAACAACGGAACGGGAACGCACGTTAGGTCAAGTTGAAGCTCATGCCATTACGAGCGCTGGCACCCGCTTACCGTGCTTTAAATTACGTTTTCTGAATTGCCCCAATCCCTTTGATCCTGCGTGGTCGTCTTCGCCCGACGTCGAACTGCGATAGACGCTGATTGATTGCCCGGTACCAGATCATGATGCTGACGAAAGGCTTGAGCCGGATGAGGGGCGACTCTCATGTCCGACTCTTAAGGGACGGCGGCGCAGTGCGCTGCTGTTACCCGACAAATGTATGGTCAGCCCTGCGATTCACAGTTTTTTTTCCGGCAGGCTTACATTTACCGGGGCACTCGGCATCAGATACCTCGTTCTGTTTGGTTGTACGTACTGTTAACTTTCAATGAAAAGGCAAGATATGATCAAGATGTTTAGTGGTTATTGGGCGCAGCGCTTCGCAGACGAGATTGCTGCTGGACGCACCGAAGAGCAGATTCTGAATGAGGTGGAGATGCTTAACCTCCTGCGTAATGCCACGGGTCCGGTGGACCTATCCTTGTGCGCATCGATGCCAAACCTGCGGGACCTATACATTTGCTTACCCGAGGCTGCCGTGAGTGGCAAGGAGGCTATCGCGAAAATACCGAGACTGCGGAAGTTAGTTATTGCAGGGGACAATTTTGGCCCCGAGGATTTTGAGGCTATCGCGTGTAACCCGGAATTGGCAGAACTGACCATCAACGCGATGGAGATCTCCAGCTTCAACGCGCTGGCAACTGCTCCGAAGCTAAAGCACCTAAGTTTGAACAACGTTACAGGGAGCACCGCCGAAGCGGTCGCGGTTCTCGGCACACTGACACAATTGCGGATCAGCCAAACCGAGCTGGGGAGTCTGTCCCCATTGGCAGCAATGCCCAGGCTACGTTCTTTGGAGTTAAAGGAGATCAAGCTGGCCAACGTTAGTTTTCTAGCTGCGCCGAAGCTGGTCTCGTTTACTAGCGACGTGCTTGCAGTTGACGAGTCGGGACTCGGGATACTGGCGAAGAAGATGCAGCTGACTACATTCGACTATCCGGTCTCGGACCTGTCGGTGTTGGTGCACTGCACCAGGCTGACCAGTATCCGCGTGAACGCCACGGCGAACCTGGATTTCCCCGTAATCGCGCATCTGCCTATCACCAGCATTGATGTTTACTTCGCCACCAGCGAAACGCAGGCCGAGAATATCTTAGAGCGCGCCCGCGCGATCTGGCCCGGACTGCGTGCGACCGGATATCGTCAAGACTGGAGCATCCCCAAGCCAACTGGGCCGCATAATTTGACTTGCGAACCGTTGCGAAAGAATTCCAGCTTTCTTAAGAGGCTGTTTGGCTGGAGGGACAGCTGACGTCAACATTGGGGTCGGTTCCGGCTTACAACCATCACTGAAAATCGTGCTCAGGTATTGCGAAAACGCTTAGGGTGTCATTTCGCCCCCAGCCGGAACCGCCCCCCATTAGGTCCTGCTTTCTAGCAGCCTAACGCTTCTCCTTCAGCGGCGAACAAATGGAAACGTCCAATGGATGAAATTGGCGGGCCTGGCGGTAAACGGGCCGGCCGGCACTTCACATCTCTTTGATCATCACCAGCGCTACAAGCAACGGAAATATTCACTATGAACATAGAACTGATAATTGCGGGCGTGATTGTCCTGATCGTGGTTGTTGGGCTCATTGGTTGGATTGTGGGCGTTTATAACGGTTTGGTGATGCTGCGTAACGATGTGGATAAGGCCTTCGCCAACATCGACGTGTTACTCAAACAGCGGGCCGATCAAATTCCCGACTTGATGCGCGTCGTTCAAGTCGCCATGAACCATGAAAACGCATTGTTCACGCGTCTCAGTGAGGCCCGTCTGCAATACCTCCAGGCCAGTAGTCTCAACGACAAGGTTGAAGGTTCCAACCAGCTCAACAACGCACTTAAGTCGGTGATGGCGGTTGCGGAAAACTATCCAACCCTCATCTCGGGTCCCAATATGGTCGCGTTGCAACAAGCCATCTCGGCCGTCGAAGAGCGTATCGCCGATCGCCGCGAGTTCTTCAATGAGTCGGTCAATCTCTACAACATAGGTATCGCAACGTTCCCTGATCTGTTCTTTGCCAGGATGCTGGGTTATCAACGGACCCCGCTTTTGGTTATTGGCGACACCGAAAAACGTTATGACGGCGTGAAATTGGAGATTCCCGTGCTATGAAAACAACGGGTACGAACATCAAGAAAAAAATCTCGGCGTGGAGGATTCTTCTTGGTATTGGATTCGCCATAAGCTTTTGGGGCGTTTTCAGTGTTTGGCCTGAAGGAGTGATAGCGCTCTTTTTCCCACTGATTTTTCTGTTCATGCTCATCGACCGTTTGCGAGGGGGACTCTTCCGCACCGAGCAGCGGCTGGCGACCAGCCAAGTGCGCTCACTGGCAATAGGCCTGGTAGAACTGCGCGGTACCGTGGTAATGGGACAACCCCTCAAGTCGCCGGTATCTCACCACGACTGTGTGGGGTATCTGTGGATCGTCGAAGAAGGCAGTAAGGACAGCGACGGCAAGATGTCCTGGACCACCCTGTCTTGTGAGGCTCGCTGCAACGATTTTCGCCTGCGTGATGCGACAGGAGAGATTCGGGTGATCAGCGAGGGCATCGATTTGTTTGAAAACAAGCGACCCACTGCTTACGAGTCGATCTCGACCTATCGTCGGCAAGGTGACTTGCTTCTGATTCAGGATCAGGATGTTCTACTGGTTGGTAACGCCTGTGAAAACGATGGCGAGTTGGTGATAGCGAAAGGTCAGCAACGCGGCGCGATGTTTGGCGTCCTTGACATGCGGGACGTGGAGAACCGGCGTGTCATGTCGCCGCTGCTGCGCACGGCAGGGTTCTATGGCCTGACAGCTGGGCTGATCAGCGCTGGTATCCTCGCTCTGCCCCCTGAGTACTTATTTCAGTTGCTTAGCCTTGATGAACAGATGTCCGGGGTGGAGGCTTCGTATAAGTTTTTCGATTGGCTGTACCACGAGGGAGGAAACTTCATACCTCTCTTCGCGGCATTCGGCTGGATGGCGGTGATGTTTGTGCTGATGCTCGTCCCCCGCTTTTTTCTGCCCAAGGGTATGCGAAACGCAGTGCTTGGGGTTCTGGCGGGCTGGCTGACCTTGGGCGTTTTAGTGGGCTCGCCACTTACATTAATACTGGCCCTCAGCGGTACAAATCCGATCAAGGTGTTCTTGATATGGATGCTGATTCTGCTGGCGAGCCTGGTGTTTTCGCTTTTTGAGCAGCGAGGTTTGAAGGCTGTCGTGGCGCAGATGCTGAAGAGCAATCCATCGATGCCTCAAGCACCCAAAAAACGCAAAGCCGCTACTGACAGCGCGAACTCTGGTGAGTGAGTGTCCACGTCAGCTGGATGATCTGGAGTCGACTTTGATGCGTCACGGTTACCGACTCAAGGACTTGGTGGAGCAATTTGATGCCAAGCCTGCCGAGGTCAAAGCTCTGTTTCACAATATGCTTGACCCGGTCCGATCCGCCGAACTGCGCGATAAAATGCTGTCCGCCGGGCTGCCCATCTAACCTTTTTCAGTCGCAATCAATGCTGGTCGGCCGTGATGTATTGCAGGTCGATGCGAGTGAATGCAGGCTCATTCGCAATAAATCCCGGTTTGCGGCATCGGTTGGACGCAATTAATGTCGGCCGAAAAACGCGCTGATTGCAGGTCAGCGTGTTTTCGATTGCAGGTCGTTACAACTACCCGTTGCGCTCGCGCCGTGAGTTGGTACGGGTCTTTCGCTCTCTGGACTCGTTAAATCGTTACGTGAAGACTCTCGGTATCCGCGGGTACAGCGTTGAACTCTAAGAGTTTGTGCCTCGCCCCAGCTGCGATTGACAGCTTTCGGTCAGGCTCATCTGCTTCTCAACATCGCGAACAGCGTCGCCCAGTTCCCTGGCGCAGCATCGACTAGCGAATCAAGGTAGTTCTGTAGCCGGCCCGCTACGTCTGACAGCGACAGCCCCTCGGGTACAGGATCCTCACCGGTAACGATACCAATCAACGCCTCCGAATCTTCGTCGTTGACGCCTTCTGATCCTGCTGCGGCTTCCAGCAAGTAGCGCAGGTGATACGGAATGACAAAGCCTGGCTCGGGCGTACTTTCGCTGCGTACACGGCCTAAACAGCGAATGGCCTTAGCCAGCATCCGTGTGTCGAAGTTGCGGCTCTCTGGGTCACATAACAGTGAGTCGTCGATAGCGCAGCCCACGAGTTCGCGCCAATAGGCTTCGTCGTGCGCGCCGTCGCGTTGCTCCATGTGCTCGCTAGCAAAACGGGCCATCACCGTCGCATCAGGAATCAGTGGCGATATGACGAGGTCGCCCTGATAGTCGAAACCAAAAAAGTACAAGTCTCCGTCTAGTAACAGAGCCTCAATGCCTCCGATGTGCCCTTTACGCCCGCACAATGGTTGAGGAACTGAGGGCGCAGCAGGTGTATTTTTCTTGAAAAAGTTGAACATCTAAGCAAATCCTGGGTTTCTGAAAACTACGATATGGTCTCTGCCAGGGGAGGACACAGAATTCGACCCTGGCTATTCAGGATAAAAGATCACGCCCTGCGAAGCGCGACCGCCTGCGCCAAACGGGACGCCGGTTGTGTCAAGCACAGTGTCCTTCGAGCGGTGAGTGCCTTAGCTCGCTCAGGTTTTAAGGGGGCGTTTCCGGCTGAGCCGAAAACCGCTTAGCGTGTCATTTCGCACCTAGCCGGCACCGACCCCGCGGATGCTTGGGAGGACGGTACTGAAGGATGCTGGTAGGCCTTAAGTGCACTTTCTGTTTCATTGCTCCCCAAGTACAGCTGCACCTGACGCTGGCTTTGGAAGCCGGATACCAGACCGGCGAGCGCCCGGTGTCGGTGGATGTCGTCGAGTCCGTACTCTCACGACATATCGATGACCTGGAACCCACGTTGACGCGCAATGGTTACCCCCCCTTCTGTTCGCACAGTAATTTAAGGCTTGGCGCCCAGACGTCGAAGATTAATCTGAACGCTCAGGGATACGCACCATAACAGGCCAAGCGTGATCAGTCGTACTCGGACACCTCTCCACGTTGGTGACGCTCCAGCGTCTGCTCCACTAACGCAATGGCCTGTTGCGCGGAGGGCGTCAGGCTCGTCCGCTGGATTTGGTCTAGCCAGCTTTGACACACCGCGATCCCAAGCAGCTCGTCCAAGGTGGTGATGCGGACAGAGTGAACTTCGGACACGACCCCTCCCGAGTATTGTGTGCTTTTACTCACCAACGCTTGGGCAAACAACACAAAGCGCTCAGGTGTCGTGACCTGCCGCTTGACCCACTGGCTTCCAGCCCCATCAGCGAAGCCATCTAACCGATAGGCGAATGCCATAAAGTTCCAGTGCGCGAGGAAGGCTTCGGGGTTCTGATCCGCGTAAGCCAGCAGATCCGTGACAAACGTTAATTTGAGCTGCTCGAATCCCGCGTCTTCAAAATCTGTGGGCTTGGCTTTGCGTCGGCGCACCGTCTCCAAGGTCAATAAGTTCTCCATCACGACAAATCCCTTAGCGTTCGCGAACGCCCGCAATAGCAGTTGGCTGCGAATAGCCGGTTGCTCATGGCGTTGCAGGAATAATCGCAAGAGGCGGAATGCCTGCATCGGCGCAGACTGGGAGACAATCGAGGGGTCGCCGCCGATGACCACCTCGCCGGCGTTTAACAGCGTCTCCACTACTGCCGCGGACTGATCAAGGGGCAATTCGTCAATGTGAGTTTCCAGCCTACCCAGGATGGCCTGTTGCTGCGTTTGGTTCTGGTTGCGCAGGAGGTCGCAGAACTGATCACTATCGGTCATCAGCAGTGTCAGCGAATGCAGCAGCGAATTTGATACCCCGCCTTCCGGTAACGCGAGTTCAAAATAACGATCGAAGGTCTCAACACAGCACACCCTTGAGTCGCGTAACCACCGTGCACGGGCTGAGCCATCGTAGCTGGTGTTGCTGAAGACCCAATCCAAGGTGGGGAACAGTTGTTGAATGATTTGCTCGGCCGCGCCACGGTAGTGCTCCGGGGCACGCATCAGTATGCCTTGGATCAATGCCATGACCTGTTCTTTCTCGCCAGGGTCCTGATGCCTAGTCAGCTCACTGCCGGTCAGGATTGCCTTGTGCTGAGGCATGGCGTCATAACTGGCCGGGGCAAAGGTTCTCAGGCATTCCAGAGCAAAGAGATCCACGGCGTTGATTTCGGCCACGTCGACACCGCGCAACAACCGGCAGTGAAAGGTGAGCGTGGAGGTGTAACGGTAAACGTCGCGCAGACTGCGAAAAAACTGATTCAGCCCGCCCCGGTACATGCTTCCCCAATAACCGGCATCAAATTGGGCCGCCAGTTGGACTTCGCCGGACAGGATCGCATTCAAGCGTTCAAACAGCACCGACTGCAGGCGATCCGCAGAGAGGACTGGCACGCTAAAGGGCACCTGGATGATCTTCTCCAGGTATTCGGCACCTTTGAACCCCGCGCGCTCGAGGCCTTGCTCGACGATGTCGCGCTGGAACAACAGCAAGAACACCACGTTTGGGAAATCCATGTTGCCCTTGACCAGTTGAAACAGTGCTTTCATCTGATCCGACGAGAGTCGGTCGATGTCATCCATGACGATCAACAGTGGGTGCTCGCGCTTGGCCAGCAAGGTACGGATCTCACTGCGGATCTGGTGCAAGGTGAGCTCGGCCTCCTTGGCGGCGTTGTCCAGGCCCTCGGCACGATCGGACAAAAACTGTGCGCCGCGTTTGATCATCATGGCGCCAGCCGCCAAAGCGGTGCCGCCACTGGCCCAGGCCAGTACCGTCTGCGCCGCGGGATTCGCCAGCCAGGTGCTGAGGTACGAGGTGAACAAGGCGGAGCCCAGAAGCAGCGGTAGGTACTTGGTGACGCCTTCCACAAGCGCAGCGCCGGCATTCAGTTTTTTCCCATACTGACGCAGCACTTTGGCGAGACGCTTGCCGTCTGCGCTTTTGTCCTTGCGCCGGATGACGAGGGAAACCTCGTCGAAAAAAGAGGCGCTCAGCTTCTCTTGCCCAGCCCACTCCCAAGGGTTGAATTCGATGATTGCATGACCGGGGTCTGTCGCGAACTGACGCAGGGCCAGGTTCTTGATCGAGCTTTTGCCGCTACCCCACGGCCCCGTCAAGGCGACGACCAAGCTTTCCTTGTTCTTCCAACCCGCAATCGCTGAGGCCAGATTTTTCGCGAATGCGGATCGACGGAGCAAGTCCTGGTCATTCGTTTGGATCGGCCGGTCATCGGCGAAACCCAGATCATCCATTTGTATTCCTTAGGTCGTGGGGAGTATTTCCGTTGTAACCGCGAAACCTACAATCGATGAGTTCCTTTCTAAAGCTTCCATTGCCCTCTTTCTCTAAGGGGGGTTAAACGGATGATACGCGGTGGGGTCTTAGTCAGTTAGAAGGTTGGCAGATAAGTCATTTTTTCTCTGCCATTCAGCAATCCCTGCGCTTCAAGATTCGACTCGTCACGCTCTCCGCCAACGGAGCCGACCTCCGAGCACCAGGAGGGCTAGATGAAAAATCTCCCCAATACCCAAGAATTGCAGGCATTCGAAACACTCATAAGGTCTTTTGATTTTATGCTATGCATCGACCTTGAAGCGACATGCTGTACTGGTCCCCGGTGCCAGGCTACATGTCCCCCGGTGTCAGCCTTGTTGTCGCCCCCCCCCAATTGGATCAGGAATGTTGATCAGTGCTGTTTTTCCGTGATTAGTTGGGCAACATGCTGGAGCGATAAAGTGCTGACCAGGCCAACAGGGTCGCGCTTGGTTGCAGGGCAACACGAACCATTTCCTCGGCCCCTTGCCCTGTTCGTACGACACCAGCACACACAACATTGCCAACAGCTCACCAAACAAAAACGAAGCAGTCACCTTGACTTGAAAGCGGCTGCGCGCTTCAGGCCAGGACTTAGGATTCGGCTGAGCGATTCTTTCCCTGCGAACACGGATTAAAAATCTGGTTAATGCTCTCGCTGGTCCCTACATAGGTTTTGGTTCCTGGTACCGCCACAGCCGAGTAATTTTTGCGATCGGTGACCTGAATAAAATTTCCTTGCGCAGCCGTGAAGCTTTCAGTGTTTGGCGGCACTAGCACGCTCAGGAACTGGGCTTTTTTGTCGAGGGCCAAGGCACCTCCCACGGTAACTGGTGCCAGCATGACGGCCCAACGGTCACTGAATAGGTAGAAGGTATCGGCTGCGGCCCTGCCTCTTTGCAGGTGGGCACACTGCACATCGCTGACGTTGATGACTTTAGCTTGAAGGTAGATTCCGCCTTTATAGAGGGCCAGCACTAGCTTGGTCTTGGTTAGCACACCAAGGCCTTGCCTGGCTCTGCACACTTGCAAATCACCATATGGAAATAAGCACCAGTTGGTTTCAGTGATGGTGACGATTTCGTCTGCGCTGAGCTTCAGATCGCGTTCAATATTGGTGCGTGCTTCCGGGGTTTCGTATGGGATGGCACATGCGCTTAATAGCGCTGCGAGGGTGAGGGCGAGTAGCGGAGTTCTCATCAAGCGTCCTTTGCTGCTGCAAGGTAAATGTGAATGACGAATAGTTTTTTCATATCTTTTCCTACGTTCATCAACGCTCCCAATACCGAGCAGTTCGCTCAGCTTTTTCGGATGGTCTTGCAGATCGTTTTTCCCCGACCCGCTCGAGTAACTCGTTCAAGACAAACCAGAGTGTTTTGGTTGTGGATCAATCCCTGCACCTTGCCCCGCTTACAAGGTTCGGCCATCACGTCAGTAACAGCCTCGCTCCCCTGGAAAGTGAGCAGATTTGGAGTAATAAAGCTGATCCCGGCTCCGTGGCCTGGTGGTGCCATGATTACGGGAATGTCGGTGCCGTAACTGGTGGTGACGATCAGTTTTTCATTGGCCATCGTGATTCCTTGCGGTTTTCGCGGACGCGAAAATGGGCGTCCTTCTAACTCGGCCCAGCGGTTTGTCGGCTGGGCTTGGGGTGCCGCTGGATGACCTGGCGCGTAATTTCCCCTCAACGCTCAAGGAGCCAGCAGAGGTATAGCCTTAACGGGAGCCAGGCCTTCAAGAAAGTCGGCGCTAAGCGTTGCCGTTTCCCCCCACCGTTTTGATGCGCTCCACAAGGGCGCAACCAAGGCCGGTGATCGTTGTCTCGAATCGCTCTACAAGTTAAAGGTATTCAAAATTTAGTGTTACTCGCCTTGCAAGCCCATGAATACTGGGCTAATGGTTGTGTAGCTGAGTTTCTGTTACAAAGTCGCCCCGTTTTAGGACGTAAAAAATCACTCCACAACGTCAACAGCCCGCTTGCAGGTAGACAGAACGCTTGGCCATGTCCAGGCGCAGCCCTTCGCGGGAAAGTTGCCCCGCCTCTTTGTGGCGACGACTACGTATCCATTTGATCCACTGAAGCAACTCAACGTACCCCTGCTCCTCAATCAGCAACAAAAACCGCCGCCGCCATTGAGTGCTCGTTCTTAGACAAAGGCCACTACGCCGCTTCAGGTCATATCCCCCCAGACCATCCAAGACCCCTTGAAGGAATTCCACCCAGAGTTCCGGGTGACCCAAGTGCGCTAAAGCCGTGCCCGCTAACAGAGAAAAAGTGCTCGGACATTGACGTCGCCAACATTGAAACGTCGGTCGAGGCCGACTTTTCTCGACAAGTTGGGTATTCGTCGAGCCGCAGTTCGGGTAAGTCGCCGTTTGGATCGTCAACATGCTTTTGAGCCAGCCAATGACCGCCTGCCGCTGTTTTTCTATTTGCTCAGCTGGTTGCAGATTTTGGCGATCCTGCCGGGCGGACCACCACTGGTGCAACTCGGGGAACTCCTGCGCCATAACCTCCCTGGCCGCACGTACCCAGCGATAAAACGCGTTACAGGAAATGCCAATGAGCGGTGCAGCAGTTGGGCCGGGCCAACCTGCCAGCAGGTACACCACAAAAGTTGACCACAGGTGCATATGTTCCAGCCGGGCAAACGGCGTTCCGGTCAAACTGTTATAGCCCTTGCGGCAGGAACTGCATCTATAAGTCGGCAGGCGAAATCCTGGTTGCACACCTTTTGATAAATACACATTGGAACTGTCGCAGCGTGGGCAGCATCGATACTGCTGATAGGGCAGCTCATGCAGATGGCGGATGAACATATCCGCCACAGGACGCAGATTGACCGGCAAACAAACATCGTAGTCTGGTAACTCATCTTGCCCCGACAGGGGCGGTATCGAGCGTGTTGGCAACATGGTTTTTTCTGGCCCACAGAAACACGGACACTGCGCTGCCAGTGGCCATGGTTTAGGAATAGAAAATCAACTGTCCACTATGACGGCTGCAAAAGTCCGGCAGCTCAACATCAAGCCAGCTCTCTTGCCGTCTGCGCCGCTAATTCTGCCTCACGCGTGACAATGGCTACTTCCAACTCTAGGGAACGCTTGACCCATTGCTCGGTCGGCAGCGGTTTGGACCATTCGATGATGTCGGGATATGGCAGGTCGGGTGGCGGGTTCAGTTTCCAGCGTTCAAGCACATCTATCAGTAGCGTATTGAAAATAAAAATCCCGCAGAAGCCTTCCCACAAAGCAGTTATAAACCAGCCTCTCAACTTCGCAGCCTTGATAAGGTCGTCTAGGTAGGTAGCCCATATTCCTTTAGATCTGTCGAAGCGTGCCGTCTGATCTTCAACAGCGTCCGGCCCAATCTCCATGTAGCTACGCATGCACTCCCACAACGCCATGGCTGTGGTGCCGCCACCACAGTTAAACCCGAACCAAAAATGCTTGTTATCGTCCTTGGCCTGCGGATCAGGATTTTCAAAGCCAATAATCAATAGGCCCATCGTAGCTTTACCCGCCTGACTCACCGACGACTGCTGCGTGGCCGCCGCCGTCACGCTTTCCCAGGGGACAATCCAGTACTCGCCATCCTCTCGTGGCACACACACCTCGCGGCGTTGCCGATTAAAGCGCACCGGTAAAGGCACATCACGAAACAATCCCTGAATCACAAAGAGGATAGGGATGCCCATGATGATTAACGCTCCGCCCCACATTAGAGGGTCAGGAGTGATGTAACTCATTAATAGAAACAACATCACCCCTGGCCAGATCACCATCACCGCCGAACCGATGCTGTAGTTACCAATGTCGAGAAACACCTCGTTCTTGCGCCAGATGGTGTTGAGCACATCCGAGGGTTTTTCACCGGTGGGAATGGGTAACGGCGCCAAGTAGTCATTGCGCGAAAACATCCTTTTTTTTGTGGTGCCTGCCGGTGGCGTACTCATGCGCGGTCCTTGGGCTGCAGGTAAGTAGAGCCTGAACGCTCACTGTCGAGCGGGTAGCTTGGCACACGATCCAGTTCCGGTGTCGGATCGTCCCGCAGGGCAATCACGTCCCCGCTGCCACTCACGGTAAAGGCCACACCGCGTTCGCCGCCGATAAAGTTTCGAGCGCCCAGCAGCGCGGTCAATGGCGTACGATATCGCAAGCGCAAGGAGACCGTGCTGGGTGGTGTGCTAAGGACACCCTGCACTGAGCTGAAGGGCCCACTCAGGCGTAAACCTTGGCCTTCGTTGGCTGGGATCCAGCGACAGGTACTACCGGGCAGCCAGTGAGGTGCCATATCCCGCCATGGGCGAGGTGGTTTATAGGCGGAGTACGGGCTGTTTTTGATCAGGTCGCGAGACGCCTGAGTGTCGATCGGATCGCCGGCCATGCTCAGTTCCAGGTAGGCGCTGCTGGGCTCGGCCCCTGGCAAGTCGATGGTCAGGGCATTGATGACGCTCTGGGAGGCTAGCCCGGAAGGACCACTTGAACCGACCATCACCGAGCTGCTTTCTGCGCTGACGCGGGGGGTATACAGGATGCCGTACAGTTGGTTGAGTTCGTCTTGCTGTGCTTTGGTCGCAATAGGCTCTTGATTGCCAGCTCGGGCTTTTGACCAGCAGCAATAGTTGAGGAAGTTTTGCAGTGGGGTTTGCTGAAAGAACCAGGTGATCAGGTACAGCACGCCCAGCACGAACATGATCCAGTTCAGTGGGCCCATGCACAACGAGTAGCGCATGATCGCTGCTTCCACTTCCACTAAGCCTGCCAAGGCTCTTGCCGTCTGACCAAAGCCTAATAGCGCTTGAGCCCCATAGGCCGCTACTTGGCCCGTAACGACCGTCTTGCGCATCTGCAACCAAGGATCGATATGCGTCTGGCTGCTTTCCAGTTGTAGTTGCAGTGACTTGTATTCGTTTAGGGCCGCGCCAAATGACAATCCACCAATCACCCCACCAAACAGCGTCAAGGTCGGGGCCGCTGCTGAGCGAATCAGAAATCGATCCTTCCCCAACCCCTGCCGCACCTGACTATCAATCACCGCCGTTAACGCGGCGGCAGCATACAACGACGCAGACACCGTATCGTTGACGCGCTGGCTGTCGATCCCCTCCACGGCTCCGGCTTGACTCAAGTAGTTACTCGCATTGAGCGTGTTCAGCAGCAAGGCCGCCAGTGGCACGACCCCGCCGCTATTGGTCACAAAGGAGGAGTTCACGATGCCTGACACGCGTCCGACGCCAATGGCTTCCCCCGTGGTGCGGGCCCATTGAGTCAGCCCTTCCGCTTGTTGGCCCAGTAATCTCCAGACTTGAGTGCCACCCTCGCTTACAGACTGTAAACGAGCCTCGCTGCCCAGACGAGCAGCAACGAAGACGCCCAGCCAGGCACTGCTGAAGGTTGTTCCGCCTTTGAGCAACAGCAACGACGCAGCCAGACGGTTGACCAGCACGCTCCATGCGCCATGGGTATTTCGGGCCATGCTCGCGAGGTCATCCAGAATTGGCGCGGCCAGTGGCGCAAGTGCCTGATGGGTAGCCGCGATATTCTCGGCGGCCAGTGCGGCCATCAGCTCGCCCAGGCGAGTGGTGTTGTTAATGCCCGCATCGAGCGAGGGCGTCCAGGCGTGGAACAATTGTGTCAGTGCGCCGCCATCGGCGGCCCGCACGTAGTCGGCGTATTGTTCGGCGCCTTGGGCACGAACGCATTGGGCGGTCAGGCAACCGGTGGCCAGTTCGGTTAACCAGTGCCGAGTGTCCAGGTCATAGTAATCGACAAACCACGTGCCGCTGATTGAACGCTTGAGGTACACGCCGCGGTCGGTAAACAATGCTTTATGGCGTTGTTCGATGTGTTGGAAATGCGCTGGCGCGGTGGTATCGAGCCAGGTGTTCATCGCTGTCAGATCGATATACTTGCCGACCTTGGCACTGAGGAAATCGTTGTCGAGGTTGGCCTGCTTTTCGGCACGGTACTCACGTACCACGAACTCTGCCTCGTTGTACAAATCAGCCGGAATAAAGGCCCGTACGGGCGCAACGATACTGGCAATTCGCGCATCACGGGCGGAGGCTTCGCTCGCGCTCGGCTGACCGCCGTATTGACGGGCCTGGGTTTCATCCTTGAGCGCATCATCCAGTTTGTGCTGAGCATCCAGCATGACCTTACCCTGCTCAGGCGTAAGGGTGATGTCACGGCTTTTGTAGCGATAGCTGAGAGTGCCCGCCAGCTCAGCCCCATCTTCGCTGATCAGGCTGCGAACAAACCCGCCGATACTCAGGCGCAGATTGTTGTCACCGATCCATTGTTCGTGGCGCGCTTCCACCCATTCTTGCTCGTGGTTGATATCGCGCAGTACGCCCAAGTCATCATCCAGGCACGCGAAGACAGGGAACAAATCTTTGGCCTGCGCTTTGGCGGTTTCCAGCCAATCCTGAGTGCTCTGACCCTCCCACCGTTCGGCACTCCACTCGCCCGGAGGCTCATCGCTGGCGTCGGGGTGTTGGGCGATGACCTTTTCCCGTTCACGAGAACGGTGCATCGCTTCGGTGTAGGCATTGATGTTCGGGGTCGTTGGGTCTTTCACCGCGGTCGCACCCAGTGCATCCGTATCATCACCACCCCGTTGTTGGTCAGCCTTCATCGACCGTGCATAGGTGGCCGCGATGAGTTCGGCCATGACCTGATCGGCGTTGACCAGCGGTGGGCAATGAGGCGCCTGTAGCTCGTTGGCCACCGTGCGCAAGGCGACGTGACGCATGTGCGCACTGCGTTTGGCGCTGCTGTCGCTCAGCGCCTTGCTGTGTTCCGGATTCAGTGGAAACTCGCTATAGAGCATCCAGGCGTCATAGATTTTCTTCAGGGCCAGACCTGTCAGCGTGCCATCAAGCACGACGGTGGCATCAGCTTCCAGCGCTTGTTCACTCAGCAAACCATTCGACCCGATGGCATAGCGCTTGAGAGGCCCCCGGTCCTGCCACAGATAAAGAAAACCTCCGCGCAGGCGACGTGCCGCCATAGGGTGGCTCTGGGTAGCCACGCCGGGCACGCAGCAAGGATGGGCGGCTTTTTCTTCTGCCAGGGCATACCGCACGGGCACTACGAATATGTTGGGTTGGTGGGCTGGGCATGGAGTAATTGAACTGTTGATATCTTCGTGGGGCATCGCCTTGGCGGTCCGGTTAGCCTGAGCCAACCGATCAACCATGGCCAGTTTTTCTGCGCTCATGCGGAGAATTCCTTATCGGTGAGCTGCTGACGCTCTAGTTCAGCACTCAGGTTGTCCAGGCGTTGCTCAGGTAAAATCCCAGGTTCGCTGAGAATCTGTCGGTAAACGGCATGGCCGGGAGCGTCCGGAAAGTCATTGCCTAGTAAGGCGTGAAAGCTGGCCCAGCGGGTGACTTCATCGGCGGCACCGTAGCCTTGCCGTTCAGCGCTGAGCTGACAGGTTGTGACCCACTGCTGCTGTGCGGCGTGATCCAATCCTTGCAGGCATTGAGGGAAGTGCTGCTGACAATGTTCGATCAACTGCTGGGCAAGACGTAGCCGCTTGGCTTCGCTCAACTGAGCCAGTTGTTCTGGGGTAAGGCATAACCAAGGCTTTTCCGTATACTGCCCAATGGGCTGCTCAGGGTTTTCCTGACGAATAAATCCGGAGCTGTGAGCCAATTCCGGAAGCAAAATAAGTCGGATTGGCCCCATCAATCGATCACGCGCCTGGGGCTCCAGACCTGTCAGCCACAAACGCGTGATACGGGGGTCGTAGTAACGAAAAAGGACCGTGGCATCGCCCGCTACGCGGGCGTGAATCAGGCTGCGCAGGTGCTGAAATACAACGTCTTCACCGGCTTCTGACTCCAACCAGATACCCGCCGTTGCACTCCACTCCTGTGCAAAGATGCGGTCCAACGGGCTGCCGGGAAAAACCGAAACCAGTATCGGGCCAATATCCGCCAACTCGTTGTAGGCCGTGTGCTGATACAGCGACTGAAACTTAGTATTTTTCCCCTGATCCAGCAGGCGCTCGGACAGGTTGTCGATCTGAGCACCATCCAGCAGTAGATAAGCCTGATTCATGCAGTCAACTCCGCAAGTTTTTGACACACCGCACAGACCGGTGCGGCGTGACGTGCGGCCTGAATCAACGCCGATGTTTGCGTGACCAGTGACGGCGCAACCAACACCTCGGCGACCATCGGTATGACCGAAAGGGCCTGCTGCGCAGGGATTCCTGCGACCGGCGCACCACCTTGAACAATGGGTACGCTGCTGAAAATGCCCCCTGAGTTGATCACAATGAACTGTCCACCTGCCTCAAGCGTCAGGCTCATGCCCGCATCGATCACCACATTCACGGCGTTGATATGCGCCTGCGGCCCGGCCTGAATCACCAGCGTGCCACCGGCCGTGGTGCTGCTGTTGCCGGTGATCGAGATCACCTCGTCGCCACCAATCAGGGTGTTGCGCAGGCCTTCGGTGTTATGCAGTTCGTCACCCTTGATCAGGCTGGAACTGTTCTTGTCGACCTGTTCCGATCGGTCATTACCAATAAGGCTGTGGCTGTCGTGGGTGATCTGTTCGCGGCGGTCGTTACCAATCTTGGCGTCACTGTCATTGAGGACCAATTGCTCGATATCGCGCTGGGCACGCAGGTAGATTTTTTCCTGCCCCGCCCGGTCTTCAATCGACAGTTCGTTGTAACCGCCACTGCGCGGCGAGCTGTGACTGCGCAACACGGTTTTAGTTTTGTTCGCGGGCAATGGGTACGGCACAGGCATGACCTTGTTAGGCACGCACCCCGTGATTAACGGGTTGTCAGGATTGCCTTCCAGGTAGGTCACCACCACTTCCATGCCGATGCGCGGGATGGTCACCGCACCGAAGTTCTCGCCTGCCCAACTGGACGATACGCGCAACCAGCAACTGCTCTAGTCGCTGCCCAGTTCGGCGCGATCCCAATGGAACTCGACCTTAACTCGCCCGAACGCATCGCAGAAGATTTCTTCCCCCGCAGGGCCGGTGACGCGGGCCGTCTGGCTGACCAACACCGTTTTACGCGTCACCAACGGCGGACGGTAGAACACGTCCCAGGGAATCGCACTGAAGCTGTTGCGGTAACCTTGGGTGAAGCCGTCGTCGGGGTTGACGTCACTGGTGATCGCTTCCTCCAGAACCTGGGGCTGCTTGCCTGAGTGGGTCACACAGAGCAACAACCACAGGTCGTTGCACTGCTGACGCGGATGCTCAGTCAGGTCAAAGAAGTGGCCACTGCGCAGGATGGGCTGGTCGCTTTTACCTTCAGCCAACAGGTAATCGCTCCGGTGCCGCTCCAAGGATTGTCGGGCAAGCTGTTTGCCGAGCTTTTCATTTTCGATCAACACCGGGTAGCGGTAGTCTTCGAGCGCCGGAGTAAACTCGGCAGTGAACTGGCTTTCCAGCAACAGGCTTGGACGTTTTAAATCATAGGCCCGTCGTGTGGTCGTGCTGGTTCGGGTGCTGAAGCGCATGGAAAACTGACTGACAACCGGATGATCCGCCTCCAAGCCGGAGCCTTGCTGATACGGGGTGCCCCCCAGTTTGGGGAAATACGTCTGGTCGTCGGTGAACACCAGCTGATGACCATACTGACTATGCTGGTGGTGCCAAGAAATCCCATCTTCAGAGCACAACCTCTGGATGAATTCGAAGTCGCTTTCCCCGTACTCAGTACAGTATTCGCGCTCAGGGCTGGTGTTGACATGAAAGGTATAGGCATCGGCCAGGATGCCGTGCCCCTTGAGTACCTGAGCGATGATTTGCGGCACCGTCAGGTGCTGAAAAATCCGCTGGTTATGGCTGAACTGCAAATAGTGCAGCGCCGGCACCAAGGTCAGGTGATAACGGGTCAGGCGCTTACCGGCGTCACCCACGAGCACCTCTTCGATTCGCCCATGAATCCCTTCGCCATTCAGGCCAAATTGAAGGAATGCTGACTGACTGAGCAGGCTTTCCAGATCGAAATCAGGGGACTCGCTGATGAGTTCAACCTGGATCGCATACAAGCTGCTGATGGCTTCAGTGCCCTTAAAGGCCAGAACCTTGAAGTCGTTGCGAACAGAGGAGATCAGTAACGCGAAGTGCGCAGTATTGGCCGGCGCGAACATACGCTTATCCTTAAGCTGAGAGAGAAGACAACAAAGGCTTTCTGGCCATACGTGGCCGGAGCAAACTTAAAACCTCGATCACGCTAGCAAGCGCATAAAAAAATTAATGTAGGGAATTTCCTAAAGTTCGCGCGAACGCTGACTACTCGGAATGCTTGTCCGTCGACTCTGCACCGAGGCTAAATTAAGCACTGCACAGACGCTGACGCAAAATGAATAGATATCAAAAAGACTGAGTAATTATTTTTGACACCTAGAGAGATTCAAATAGATCTTTGGTTGACGGCTTCAAAATAAAGATAAGGTTTCTACCCCTGAGAAGATCGCCCGAATGCGCCAATCTTCTGACTGAATGCGTCAGCGATACCTGCACTTAATGAGATGGTCAGCCCGGCGAGGACCTTGGCGAGTCTAAACTTGCCGGGGCAAGCTTTTTACCGAGAGATGGATGTCGAGCCCCCGAAGCGTCACGGTAGCCACCACGCTTTCGTAATTTCTCTTGCGTTTGTCGAAGCGCAATGCGACCGCTCGATAGTGCTTCAGCCGGGCAAAGGCGTTTTCTACCAAGTGCCGGATGCGGTAGCCTCGGTGCCATCAGTGGCAGATTGGGGCATTCAAATGCTTGTGCTTATGGCTAGAGAGCGATCTCCCCTGAAAGGCACATGCCTCAAGAGATCGCTGGCGTGATGCCCACTAAACCCTGAGCGAATCCCTACGACACACCTAGAAATGGTACTTCTCAAATCGCCTCTTAAACGCTTCCTCCGATCCTTCCATGATGTCTAGGATGGCCGCTGCGGTTTGCTTTAAATCCGTGCCGCCTTGCGCCATTACGCGCCCCTTCCCACCTTCGGACATCAGCGCGTAGACAAATTCGCTATCCGCATTGACTGGTAGGTTGGCGTTATGCGTTGCCAGAATGAGCTGGCGCTGGGTTTTGGACTGCCTCAACAACGGTACCAGATCCTTGTAGATGAAGCTGGTGTCGACCTCGTCTTCCGGTTGGTCGATGACTATCGGGCCGTCCCCTCGGACTAGTAACAGATTGAGAATCGCGGTGTTACGCTGCCCCTCGGATAGCTGATTGCCCTCAACGCTGCCAATGAGAGTGTGATCCTGTCGGTAGAGCTCAATGTCAATTAAGTCTGGTACTCGTGATACACGCAGCATGCGCCATTTTTCTTGAACAGTTGTCAGGTAGGGAGGCAGTTCTGTTTTGAATTGCTGCAAGATGCTCGGCAACCTGAAGGTGTCCTCCATCAGCCAATCGATGTACTCCCAAGGACTGGGCTTCTGATGAGACGGAGAGGCCAGGAAGCTGCTGAGCAAACACTCGCCTATCTCGTCCCACTCTCTACCAATCCTCGATCGGCGGTCGGGCTCCAAAGTCCCCCAAAGCAACATGAACGCCAATCTGTTGGCCATAGGGGTGATGGTGACGCGAATGGTATTTTTAGTTTTTTCCGTGATTTCCAATGCGGCCTGCGTGCGCAGCCTGCACTGCTCCACCCAGATACCGAAAAGCCGATTTAGAGATTGTTCCAACTCGTCGGGCGTCTTCTCCAACACCTTCCACTGCAGCTCTTTGTCTTCCACGCTACGTTGCTTGGATTGCCTGGTTCGATCCAGTTCCTGAAGGCGGCTGACATCACTAGGCTGAACACCCTTTGCCGCGCATGCGGTGATGAAGTTGGAGTGAGCAGCGTCCAAATCCAATGTTATCTCGCGCCAATGCTGGTTTTCAGAGAATAGGGTGGAGAAATCGTTCCGCATCTCGGTGAGCAGTGCATCCAGTTTTTTCTGATAGGTCGCTCGGTGTAAAGCCACCTTCGCCGTCTGCTCGGTGAACCAATCAGAATGCGGCCAGGCCTCAGTAACCGCGACTAAGGAGCCTTTCACAGGAGTGAGACTTTCTAGGACTTTCTCGACGGTACTGACATCCTTTTCCAAGCCATCGCTTAAGTTCTGGACGTAGCGCTTGGCGTGGGCTGCGTGCTGATAGGCTGCCGCCTCACCCTGAACGTCCTTGCGCGCTTGCCACTGGCGATCAATCTCGACGAGCTCTTGCTTCAGGCCGTCGAGTTCGTGTTCGATGGCGCGCATTTGATCCTGTGCGGCGAATAATCGCTTGATGTCAGCAGCGACTGTACGCTCCTCCCCTTGAAGCTTTTCGAGCTCAGCTGCGCATATCTCGTCAATCAGCTCCAGTAACTGAGATTGTCCGCCTGGTGCAGTTAGCTCACTCAATTGTTGCTGGCTGTAGAACTGAATTGGCAAATGGCGCAGGTATGCCGAGAGATCGTGTGCAGTCCCTACTATCAGCGACAGGTCATCGCTAGGTGAGTAGCGCAGCACGTCGACCTGGCCTGGAATGCTTTCCCACTCGACTAAAATCTCAGTATTAGGAGTGAATGTCTGTTTCGCTCGTTGAACCTTGAGCTTCGCTTTCTCTGAAAGGGTGCCCGTCTCGTCCCGGGTAAACATAATGCGCAAGAGCTCTAGGATGGTCGATTTCCCGGTACCGCGAGCGCCAATTAACGTATTGAGGTTGCGCGAAAAATTTATTGTCTGGTCTTCCAAGTACTTCAGCCCTTTCACCGTGATCGAGACGATTCGCGGAAAAGTCTCGCTCTCGCTGGGGCTCGTTTTGTCCAAGCTGATCCTCGAGTCGGAATCGAGGAAGGCCTGCTTGAGCGCGGCGATAGACGGACGCGAGCATTTCACCCAGGTGTGTCGGTAGCCCAAAGAGTTGGGCTTAGGGTTGCCGTGTTCGTCCACTTTCAGAGATTTTGCGTCTGAGGACTGCACGAAAGCCGGCTGCTTTCCATTGCGAGCCCAGTCTCTATTTTTGCCAGTTAAGATGTCCGAAATCTTCTGTCCTAGCGGGTACTGAGTAACCTCCACTGCCAACAGGTTAGCTAGTTGATAATCAGGTCGGTTGTTGGGACGATTAAGCAGGCCGTCTTCTTGATCTGCGTGGGCGGCAATCACGATGCCGTCATTGTCGTCCTGTACGATTTTCAACAGCTTCGTCAAGCTGATTGAAGAGTCCTCTCGTCTCAGCGGCGTCGGTAAACCTCTTTCAAATCGTTGGGACTCCGGCAAGCCGAGCTGAATGAGCACTTTGTTTACCCGCTCAAGATCGCTGGATTTCTTGGCGGGTTCGAACAGGCAAAGCACGTGATAGCCGATATCAACTTCAAAGCCTGGCAGAATGTGGATCATCTCGCGCCCCAACTCCGCGGAGACTGATTTGTTTTGCTCGATCAAATGAGTCAGAAACCAATCTCTCGGATCAGCCTGACCAGAAAAGTTGTGGTCAGTGATGCCGATGATCTGCAGTTCGAGTTGATGGCACCTTCTGAGGAAAATCTTTGCCTTGCTGCTTATTTCGCTCTCATCGCAGAAACCTTCAACCTTTGGTCTGCGTGGGTTGCCTAGTCGGAGGTCGTTGTCGCTCCAGTGTTTGCTGTCTTCCGGTGTCTGAACCTGAAAGTCAGCTTTGAACCATCGCATTCCTTGGTACTGGCTCATCGCGGATCCGTAGAATTGAGGTGGGAGAATTGGCAGCCTAATGGGCCATCATGATTATCCGCAATAGGTATCAGCAATCTGCTGGTCGAGAATGATTTGAACGCGTGCAACTGATTGAGTCGCCCCAGAACTCATAGGTATAACCGGCTCAGGGAGAATTATGGTTGCCGAACCACTGTGTCCGTCATGGCCAACTAGCTAGAGTCAGTGTGAACGTCATCGGTCTTAAATCCCATAGCTCTGGCAATCACATAGTGAGCCAACTCATGATGGGCTACACGTAGCGCTCGGTCTCTGTGGTGCTGTTGAAGTTTGGTAGACATATTTTCCTACGTACTGGCCGAATCAGCCGCGACCCAGCATTTAGCGCCGTTGTCGTCGTCGCCACCTTCGGCAATAAAGACTTGACCGGCCTCATCCACGGCGTACACGCCAGGACGTTCGTGGCCAGCATCACGCAATGAGTTCTTCCACCCGTAAACAGAGCCTTGCCACACCAGCACGACGCCGCCACGGTGTTCTTGGTTGCCTGCTCGCCACCGAATGGCGGTTGCGCGTAGCGTTTCGATAAGTTCGCTCATGGTCGTTTTTCTCTCAATCTCGGGGGCTAAAATGCCCCCTCCCCTACGGGCTTGGCCCGCGCAATTTGCAGGCTAAAGGTGCAGCAGTAGTTCCAATACACCTAGCCACCCACCGGGTTGCCGACAGCGTCGTAGCGCTGCTGATAAATGTTAGCGCCGCTACACCACGTCACAACCCAGCCACCGTCCGCCAACGAGGTAACAGCTGTGTTGTCTTCAGAGTACGTGGTGGAATTGACCTGCGTCTCGTCTCCCACGTTGCCCCCCGATACAGCATAGCGCTGCTGATAGACACTCCAGCCACAATGCCATGTCACCAGCCAGCCGCCATCCGCCAGCGCGGTCGCGGCGGGAGTGGTTTGATAGCAGTTCTCGGTGGTATTGACCCGTGTCTCTATGCCCTCTTTGCCGCCCGACGCAGCGTAGCGTTGCTGATAGATGTCAACACCCGAATCGTCCTGGCGATTACTTTCCCATGTCACCAGCCAGCCGCTGTCCGCCAGAGTGGCAACGGCAGCCTTGTATTGATTCCTACTAGTGGTGGTGTTAACCCGTGTCTCGATGCCCTCCTTGGCACCTGACGCCGCGTAGCGCTGCTGATAGACGTCAAAGAGCGCGCCCCCCTCTCCCCAACCTTGCCATATCACTAGCCAGCCGCCGTCCGACAGTGCGGTAACCGCTGGGATATATTTATCACTGCTCTCGGTGGTAATGATCCGTGTCTCTTTGCCCTCTTTAGCACCCGACGCAGCATAGCGCTGCTGATAGATGTCAACGCCCGAGTCGTCCTGCAGATTGCTTTCCCATGTCACTAGCCAGCCGCCATCCGCCAGCGCGATCGTGGCGGGGTTGGTTTGATCGCCGTTCTCGGTGGTATTGATTTGGGTCTCTATACCCACTTTGACACCCGACGCCGCGTAGCGCTGCTGGTAGATGTCCCAATGCTCAGAACGATCTTGGCGATCGCTTTGCCATGTCACTAGCCAGCCGCCGTCCGCCAGCGCGGTCGCGACGGGGGCGTCCTGATTGCAGTTCTCGGTGGTATTGACCCGTGCCTCAGCGTCCACCTTGGCACCCGACGCCGCGTAGCGCTGCTGATAGACGTCCCAATGCTCAGAACCCTTGTGCCACGTTACCAGCCAGCCGCCGTCACGAAGCTGGGTCACATCGGCCGAACCGTGCTCACCAGCAATCGTCGTATTGACTTGCGTATTCAGAGCATTGAACGGAGCTTTTACTGAGCCAGCAAAAACAGAGGTAGCGCCTCCGGCCACGAGCAGAGCCAGAGAAAACGAAAGACCGCTTTTTTTCATCGGTAGAACCATCAAATTCCAGCCCTTGGGTGGTCAGGGTAAAAGATCACTCCACGAGGATGCGCTACCGTGTGCGCCAACAGGGAGACAGATCTTGCCTGTCGCCGTATTTTTCGTGCGCTTTCATTGCCGTCAGTACCTAAACGGGGTAGTACGCCGGAATCCTCGAAAATTTTGACGCTTTAGATAGGTGTAGCGGCTCGATAACATCGGCGGCCCGACCCGATTACATCGCTCGATTCGGGACCACATTAGCTGAGAATATCGGGCAACCCCGGCCCACAATAAGTGAGAATGAGCCCACATTGCGTAAGAACAACCCGATTACATCAATCTCGGCCCACATTAGTTGAGAATGAACATCGCATGACCGCGGTACTCCGGCGGCCATTAGCCGGTCACAGATGTTGCATCGCCGAGTTGAGGAATTGTTGAGCCTCGGACTGGGTATCCGCTCCACCGCTCGCTATGCCGACTGTAGTCCGGCTACGGTGCTGAAAATTCGGAACCAGACGCAAGCAAGTACCAAAATTTAGGCTCTCTGAGTCTGTTTGGTAGCGAATGTCTGCATTGTTAGTACGCTCATCGCCCAGGTCTTTTGAAGGATGCAGGGGCGGCATTCGATGGGCGCTCTTCCAATGTCGATAGCGCTCCGACTTCATTGGATTTGAAGACTAGCTGTAACGGCTCCTCGTTAGATGGCAAATAAAACCAACTCCCAAGGGAGGTAAATAGAGAATGGTCTGGGGCGCAGTGCGTACTTAGCGTCAAGAAATAAGTGCTAATTATAATATGAAAAATCAAAGTTGGAGGTTTCCCTCCAACATAGGACTTCGGTTTTATTGGTCGTTAGCGTCCTTAGCCATTGAGTCCTTGCTCATAGAGTCTTTGGGCATTGCGTCTTTTTTCATCTCGTCCTTGCTCATAGAGTCTTTAGACATTGCGTCTTTTTTCATCTCGTCCTTGCTCATAGAGTCTTTAGACATTGCGTCTTTTTTCATCTCGTCCTTGCTCATAGAGTCTTTGGACATTGCGTCTTTTTTCATCTCGTCCTTGCTCATAGAGTCTTTGGACATTGCGTCTTTTTTCATCTCGTCCTTGCTC
>Ga0182005_1000380_pt1 | contig 24578 bp, 20 predicted proteins | sample Sormic07211103_1_FD_123021 | JGI IMG/M metagenome (GOLD analysis project Ga0182005, IMG submission 123021) | Rhizosphere microbial communities from Sorghum bicolor, Mead, Nebraska, USA - 072115-103_1 MetaG | ecosystem: Host-associated > Plants > Roots > Rhizosphere | place: USA: Nebraska...
AACCTGCACGAGCGCCGCTTCTGGGTCGCCAGCGAGAACCGCTGGGTGAAGCTCCGCGTTTCCAACCACGCGCTGCGCACCATCGACAAGAACGGCATCGAAGCCGTGCTGGCCGACCTCCGTTCCCGCGGCGAAAAGATCTAAGGAGATCAACCATGGCAAGCAAGCGCGATAAGCACCGCCTGATTTCCACCGCGGGCACCGGTCACTTCTACACGACCACGAAGAACAAGAAGAACACGCCGGAAAAGATGGTGTTCATGAAGTACGATCCTGTCGTCCGCAAGCATGTGGAATACAAGGAAGGTAAGATCAAATAAAAATTGGCCGCCGAATGGCGGCCTTTTTTTATCTACGTGCGCAAGCCGCGCGTAGGAGCGCACTTCGTGCGCGAACCCTCAGCACAACATTCGTGCGAATGAGGCCTTACGCCACCTCGAGCCCGATGTCGCGGCTACGAAGCGGCTTTACGGCTCTTACGCATGTGCCAAACAAAAAAGGGCCCGCCAGATGGCGGGCCCTTTTTTCGAATCGGCTTGATCGCGTTACGCGCCGACCGCCGAGTAACCCTTCAGCCGCTGGGCAAACTGCTGCAACGAACGGATGCCGCTTTCTTCCGCCTCGACGATCCACTGCTGCAGAGACTTCAGCGCCTTGTCGGCACCGCGCTCTTCCATCAGGGCGACCAGGCGCGCGCGGAACTCGCACACCGTGGTGAGCGCCGGGCGATTGGCCAGCGCGGCATGCATGCGCTCACGCGCATCGTTGTCGAGCCAGCGACCACCGTCGGCCAGCGCACGACGAACACGACGCGGCACGGCTTTCAGATTGTCTCCGGCCTGACTGACTTCTTCGCGCATGGTCGGAAGGATGACGTTGCGGTAGTAGTCCGTCGTGGCCTGGAAACGCAGTGCGAGGACGCCCTTGAGCGTTTCGGCATCCGGCAGGTGCACGTTCGGACGGATGTTCAGCGTCGGCGCGACACGCAGCACCTTGGCCAGACGGAAGAAGCGCAGGCTGCAGATCACCGCCCAGCCGATATCGAACTCCCACTTGCGCAGGGCGAACTTGGCCGAGCTCGGGAAGGCATGATGATTGTTGTGCAGCTCTTCGCCGCCGATCCAGAAGCCCCACGGCGAGATGTTGGTCGCGGTGTCGGAGCTTTCGAAGTTGCGGTAACCCCACCAGTGGCCGATGCCGTTGACGAAACCGGCGGCCCAGAACGGAATCCAGATCATCTGCACGGCCCAGATGGCCATGCCGATCACGCCGAACAGCGCGACATCGATAAAAGCCATCAGCACCGGGCCCCAGTACGGGTGCGCGCCGAACAGCTTGCGCTCGAACCAGTCGTCGGGGGTGCCACGGCCGTACTTCTCCATGTCGGCCTTGTTGTAGCTGGCCTCACGATAGAGCGACACACCGTCCAGGAAGACCTTCTTGATACCGAAGACCTGCGGGCTGTGCGGATCTTCCTCGGTCTCGACCTTGGCGTGATGCTTGCGATGGATCGCTACCCATTCCTTGACGACCATACCCGTGGTCAGCCAGCCCCAAAAACGGAAGAAGCCGTTGAGGGTCCAGTGGAAATCCACACCACGATGGGTCGCGCTGCGGTGGTAGTACAGCGTCACCGTGAAAATGGTGAGCTGGGTGACCACGAGCACATAGACAGCGATCTCGCCCCAGCTTGCGTGGGTGAGGCCGTTGGCCAGGAAATCGAGCAGGGTGTCGAGCATCAGGTCGGTACCGCGCGGGAAGTGAAGGGGTCGTACAGGTACCAGTCTAACGAGCCGATTCCATACCCACCAGCACGGAATTCGGCGAAATGTGAAGCCCACTGTTGTGGTTTCCGAACCCCTTTCCGCACAATCGCGGGATGACCGCCCCCTCGCTCGTTCAGCATGATCACTCCCCTGCGTCTTTTTGCTCGCAAGATAGTGCGCGTTACGCGGTGTTCGGCGACGTAGCCGCATGAGCGCGGCCCATTTGCTGAATGTCGCAGACGTTACGAGACGCCGTGCCGGGCGCCTGGCCGTCGAGGGGGTGTCGTTTTGCCTGAACCGTGGTGAAGTCCTGGGCCTCCTCGGCGTCAATGGCGCGGGCAAGTCCACCACGCTTTCGATGCTCGCCGGTGCCCTTCGCCCTGACAGCGGACATATCGAGCTGGACGGCATGGATTTCGCTCGGCAACCGGCCATGGCGCGACGTCTGCTCGGCTGGCTGCCTGAAAGCGCCCCGCTGTGGCCGGAGCTGTCCGTCGACGAGCACCTGATCGCGTTTTCCCGGCTCCGCGGCGCCAGCCGGGCCGTGGCAAAGCGCGCGGCGGACACGATCGTCGCCCGCCTGCAGCTCGGCGACCTTCGCAGGCGCCTCGCGGGGGTCCTGTCGCAGGGCCAGCGCCAGCGACTCGGGCTCGCCTGCGCCCTCGTCCACGACCCGGCGCTGATCATTCTCGACGAACCCGCCAATGCACTGGATCCGGTGCAGGTGGGCGAGCTGCGCCGACTGATCCGCGAGCGGGCCGCCGCCGGTGCCGCTGTGATCCTGTCGACTCACGTCCTTGGTGAGGTGGTCGCCGTGTGCGACCGCGTGGCGATCCTTCACGAAGGGCGCCTGCGTCACGATGCGCCGCTGCACGACGACCACGGCAGCGACATCGAATCCGTCTTCTTCGGCATCGCCACGGGAGCCGGCGCATGAGCATCGCCGCCGTCGCCCGCCTGGAATGGCGCCGCCTCGCTGTCCGCCCGCTTGCATGGGCGCTCGCCGCACTCACCATCGCCTGGCTGGCCTGGACCTTCGTCCTGGGCCTCGGGCAATTTCTCGGTGCGCAGGTGAAGCTGGCGGGGATCGCCGACGCGCCGGGCTTCACGGATCTGGTCGCCATTCCGCTGCTGGCGGAACTGGTCAAGCTCGCGTTTCTGGTGGTCCCGCTGATGACGATGACCCAGCTCGCCGGTGAACGCCGCGCGGGCACCCTCGCCCTGCTGGCCTCCACGGGCCTGTCACCGACACGCATCGTGCTGGGCAAATACATCGCCGTGCTCGGATGGCTGGCACTTTGGCTGCTTGCCACGCTGGCGATGCCCCTGCTGGTCGGTGCCGAATCCACCGCCGACTGGGGCAAGCTCGCCGCGGCGACACTGGGCACGGCCCTGCTCCTGGCGACACTGGCCGCGATCGGCCTCGCCTGCTCCGCGGCGACGTCGTTCCCTGCCATTGCCGCGGCGATGGCACTCATCGTGACGCTCGTCCTCTGGACGATCGATCGTGGCGCTCAGGCGGCAGGCCTGAGTGGCGGCTTTCTCGGTTGGCTGACCATGGCCACGCATCTGCAGAACCTGCTTCGCGGGCTGGTGGTCTCCAGCGATCTCATCTGGTTCGCACTGGCCATCGCCCTGTCACTGATCCTCGCCATCCGCCGACTCGGCGCCGACCGGGAGCGCCAGTAATGCGCCGCCTCGATCGCTGGCTCGTCCTGCTCGGGCTGCTGGTCGCCACCGGTTGCATCGGCTTCCTCAGCACACGTCACACGTGGACGGCCGACTGGTCGCGAGGGGCGCGCGCCAGCCTCGCGCCGGAAAGTGTGGCGGTGCTCGACACACTGCACGGCCCGGTCGAGGTGGTCGGCTACCTCTCGCCCACCGGGCCACTGCGCGAGCAGATCGCCGCCGTCATCGAGCGCTATACGCGTGAAAAGAAAGACCTGACGCTGTCCTTCGTCGACCCCGACCTCGACCCGTCGGCCTCGCGCCAGCTCGGTATCGCCGGCGACGGCGCCCTGCTGGTGCGCTATCAGGGCCGCGAGCAGCGGGTCGAAAGCCCGATCAACGAACGCAACCTGTCGAACGCCCTCGAGCGGCTGGCCCGAGGCGGCGAACGCGTGGTCGCGTTCGTCACCGGCGACGGCGAACGCCAGCCCGACGGTCGCGCCAATGCGGACCTGGGCACGTTCATGACCCAGGTGGAGCGCCGCGGCATTCGTGCCGTACCGCTCAACTTCAGCCAGACGCGCGGGGTGCCGGATCACACCGACCTGGTCGTGCTCGCCAGCCCCACGAGCTCCCTTCCGGCGGACAGCGTCGCCGCGCTGGTCGACTACGTGCATGGCGGCGGCAACCTGCTCTGGCTCACCGAACCGGGTAACGAGGATCTGGGCACCGGCCCGCTGGCCGACGTGCTCGGCGTGCGTGTGCTTCCGGGCGTCCTCGTCGACGGTCAGGGCAGCACCCTCAACGTCAACGATCCCCGGATGGTCGTGCTCGGCGACTACCCGTTCCACGCCATCACTCGCGGGTTCCGGGAAAGCACCCTTTTCCCGCAGGTATCGGGACTGGCCCAGGTCTCCGACCACGACTGGGCCGTGGTGCCTTTCCTGCGCTCGGGCGAGCGCAGCTGGACGGCCTTCGGCGGTATCGATAACGCCAGACCGTCGACGATCGCCTTCCACCCGGAGGCGGGCGAACTCAAGGGCCCTCTGGATTTCGGCTTCGCCCTGAACCGACTGTCACCCAGCCCCGATCGCAATGAGCAGCGCGCCGTCGTGATCGGCGATGGCGACTTCCTGTCCAACACGTACATCGGCAATGGCGGCAATCGCGCGCTCGGCGAACGCGTGCTCGACTGGCTCCTCGGCGACGACGTACTGGTCGACCTGCCGACGCGCGGTGCACCGGACCGGGTGATCTCGTTGTCGCAGGACGGGCTCAACGCCATCAGCTTCGGCTTCCTCATCGCGTTGCCGGTGACGCTGCTCGGCCTCGGCGTCGGCATCGCCTGGCGCAGACGGAGACGCTGACGTGCGCACGCGACTGATCGGCCTGCTCGTCGTCCTCGCGCTGATCGTCGCGGTGGCCTGGCAATGGCGCGCGGATGAAAGCGACGCGCGCGCGCACCTGCTTACCGCGCTGGATCCGGACACGGTGAGCCATGTCGAGCTGATCCTGAAGGGGTCGCCTGCCCAGCGTTTCGAACGGCACGACGGTCAGTGGCTGACCGATGGCACCCGGATAGCCGATCAGGGCCGTGCCGACGAACTCGCCTCACTGGCCGCCACGCCGGTCGCAACGTGGAATTCAGCCTCGACGTTCGATGAGGCAAAAATCGGGCTGGCACCGCCGGTCGCCGTGCTGGTGCTCGACGGCGTCCGCGTCGAGTTCGGCGACATGGCCGCCCTGGGTAAGCAGCGCTACGCGAAAGTCGGCGACCGGATCGCCTTCGTACCCGCTCAGGCCCTGCCGCGCGCACCACGCACGGCCTCGCTGCCGACCCACGACTCACCGGCACCCTGACCGGCAGCGGTTGCCAGCCGCCGCGGCAGCCCCCATCTTCGGCCCATGCCAGAACTTCCCGAAGTCGAAACCACCCGTCGCGGTATCGCACCTCACCTGGAAGGGCGTCGCGTGACGGGCGTCGTGCTGCGTCGGCCCGACCTGCGCTGGCCGATTCCACCGGAAATCTCCTCGTTGCTGCCCGGGCAGGTCATCGAAGCGGTGGACCGACGCGCCAAATACCTGTTGCTGCGAACACAGGCGGGGACCGCCCTGTTCCATCTGGGCATGTCCGGCATGCTGCGCGTGCTTCCTCCCGACACGCCCGTGGGCAAACACGACCACGTCGACCTGATGCTCGAATCCGATCGCGTGCTGCGCTTTACCGACCCCCGCCGGTTCGGTGCGCTGCTGTGGCAGATGCCCGGCGAGACGCACGCCTTGCTCGAAGGTATCGGTCCGGAACCTCTGACCGACGCGTTCGACGGTGACGTGTTGTGGCGACTGTCCCGCGGCCGCAGCGCCGCGGTAAAGACCTTCATCATGGACAACGCGGTCGTGGTCGGCGTCGGCAACATCTACGCCAGCGAGGCGTTGTTCGCTGCGGGAATCGATCCGCGCCGCGCCGCCGGCAAGGTGTCACGCGAGCGCTACGCGAAGCTCGCCAGTGAGATCAAACGGATTCTCGCGTACGCCATCACACGAGGGGGCACCACCCTGCGCGATTTTCTCGCGCCGGATGGCGCCCCCGGATACTTCTTTCAGGAGTTGTTCGCTTACGGACGCGCCGGCGAGCCGTGCCGAACCTGCACGACGCCGATCAAGGTCGTGACGCTCGGACAGCGAGCGTCGTTCTATTGCCCTACATGCCAGCATTAGAAAAGACGACACGGTATCGAGCGTTTCGCGGACTTCGAAGCGCGTGGGCACACTACTAGGCTGACAGTCATCCTACCGCGGCAGGGAATGCCCTCATGAAAAAACTGCTGTTCGCCGTGGCGACATCGATCGCTACACCGATGGCCCTTGCGGGCCCGACGGAAGCCCTCGGCCTGGACGAACCCTTCGACCGCTACACGTGGCTGACCGCGCACAACGCCTTCACCAGCAACGGACTGATTCGGAATCAGCGGACCACGATCGCCGAGCAACTCGAGGCTGGCGTACGCGCGTTCATGCTCGACCTGCATCCGTTCGAGGGACGCGTGGCACTGTGTCATGCGAAGTGCACGTACGGCCCCGGCACCGAGCGGTTCGCCACGCTGCTGCAGGCGACCATCCTGCCCTACCTGGATACCCATCCGGAGGCGGTCATCACGCTCCAGCTCGAGGATTTCAGCACGCTGGCACAACTCAAAGCCGAGCTGCGACGTGTTCCCCGCCTGGGGAGCGTCACCTTCGATCCCACGACCTGGGATACCGAACGATGGCCGACCTATCGCGAGCTGATCAGCCGCGGCCAGCGCCTGTTGATCTTCAGCCTCAACGAGGCGAACAGCGGTGCGATCTTCACCGCGCACGGGACCGTACACATCATGCCGACCGTCCGCTACACCGTTGAGAACTACTGGAGCCTGGGCATGACGATACTGACCCACGACCGCAGCTGCCGCAGCCGGTGGGATGCGGACGTACAGCCCCTCGACCGCACGTCCATCCCCGGCAAACCGGGCTGGCGACCGCTGTTCACCATGAATCACTTCCACGGTTTACCGGTCGCACACCACGCAAGTCACGACAACGCCTTTGAAGAGCTGCGTAGCCGTTACCTCGACTACTGCCTTCCGGCAGCGAAGCGCAAGCCCAACTACGTCGCCGTCGACTTCCACGACGAAGGCGATGCGCAGGCGTTCGTCGACTGGCTCAATCAGCTACCTGACGCGCGCTGAACCACGCTGACTCAGTCAGGCCAGCGCATCGCCGCATGCGAGTTGTTGAACAGCGGATCGCTCTCGTCACCGGAGAGAGCCACGGTCAGGCCACCCTTCACCCCATCGACCTCGACGGTCTGATCCTGCTCGAAATGCGCGCCCAGCGCCCCGAGGTCGACGAAGCGCTCGGACAAGGCGCCCGCGCGGTCGATGTCGCGATCGGGCACGTTGGTCAGGCTGATATCCGGACGACCGAACTTGCGCATGCCACGCGTACGGATCCACGAGCGCCCCTTGGTTTCCTCAGGGCTGCAGAGAATCAGCACGTGATTCCGCGTCGGCGCGCCACCCTGGACCAGGTAGTGCTCGCGCCAGCCGGCGGCATCGAAAAGGGTCAGGATCTGCGGATCGACGACGGCCTTGCCACCGATGTCGGTCAGCGCGGCTACGACGCCGAGGGTGTCACGCAGATAGTCGAGATTGTCGCGGTCCGGGAAGCGGCCGCGGATCGCCACCACATGCGGCGCCGCCTTGGCGGCGGCAAAGGCCTCGGGGCTATCTTCGCGGAGCAGGTCGCCGAGGGCGCCGGACAGCGGGTACCCCTCCCAGCGCGACAGCACGGCGTTCTGAAAACGCTGCAACTCCACACCTTCGGGCAGGCCCGGGCTGCCATAGCGGGCAGCGGGGATGGCGAGATCCTGCGGAAAAGCGCCGAAGACGAAGAAGAGCAGGACCGCCTCCTCGTGACTCGGCTGCCAATGGGGGCGCGGCCAGCTGGCGGCGGTGGTCGTCGTCTCGGTCACGCGGGCTTTCCTTCGTCGGAATCGGATTCGCCGAGCGGCAGCACGGATTGCTGCAGCTCGATACGGCCTTCACCACCGGTAATGCTCTTGAACTCGGCGCGGCTGACGGAGACATAGCGGTCGTTGCCGCCGATCTCAACCTGCGGCCCCTGGGTGACGGCGCGGCCGTGTTCATCCACGCGCACCACCATCGTCGCCTTCTTACCGGAATGGCAAATCGTCTTGATCTCTTCCAGGTTGTCCGCCCAGGCCAGCAGATACCGGCTGCCCTCGAACAGCTCACCCCGGAAGTCGGTGCGCAGCCCGTACGCCAGCACGGGAATGCCGAGGCGGTCGACCACGTCGGACAGCTGCCAGACCTGGTTCCTGCTCATGAACTGGGCCTCGTCCACCAGCACGCAGTGCAAGGGTCCACGCGCGGCGATATCGCGCTCGACCATGGCGAAGATGTCCTCTTCGCCGGCAAAACGCAGCGCCCGCGCCTGCAGGCCGATCCGCGAGGCGACGATGCCCTCGCCGTAACGGTTGTCCAGCGCCGGGGTCAGGATCAGCGTGCGCATCCCGCGCTCGTGGTAATTGTGCGCGCTCTGAAGCAGCGTCGTGGTCTTGCCGGCATTCATTGCCGAATAGTAGAAATACAGCTTGGCCATACGGGATCGGTCCGGAACGTGACCGGCCATGGTACCGCCAAGTGCCCGCCACGGCAGTCTCGCCGCCGTTGAGAGTGACGAGTCCGGGGTCCGCCGACCTCCGCACCTGATACCATCCCCGTCCTCGTTCGCCTGTCCTCTCCGGCCCGAATCCCGATGCTCAATCCGCAACAACACGCGGCCGTCGAGTACTGCGACGGTCCCCTTCTCGTGCTGGCCGGTGCCGGCTCGGGCAAGACACGCGTCATCACCGAAAAAATCTCGCACCTGATCTCACGGCGCCACCTGGCGGCCGAGAAGATCGCCGCCATCACCTTTACCAACAAGGCGGCGAAGGAAATGCGCGAGCGCGTAGGCAGGCTGATCTCCGAACAGTCGGCGAAGGCGCTCACCGTGTGCACGTTCCACGCACTGGGGCTGAAGTTCCTGCAGATCGAGCACGATCGCGCGCAGCTGCGTCGCGGCTTTTCCGTGCTCGACGCCGACGACAGCGCCAACATGATCAAGGAGCTTTCGCCCAAGGGCGTCAAGCCCGAGGTGATCCAGGGCATCCGCAACCTGGTGGGCAAAGCCAAGAACGGTGGCCTGACACCCGAAGAAGCCATGGCCTCGGCGCGCAGCCCGCGCGAGATCGAAGCGGCGACCATCTACGACCTGTACCAGCAGCGCCTGGCCGCCTTCAACGCGGTGGACTTCGACGACCTGATCCGCCTGCCTCTTCGCATCCTCGAGACGGACGACGAGGCGCGCGCGATCTGGCAGGAGCGCCTGCGCTACCTGCTGGTCGACGAATACCAGGACACCAACGACGCGCAGTATCGTCTGCTCAAGGCCATCGCCGGACCTAAGGCACGCTTTACCTGCGTGGGCGACGACGACCAGAGCATCTACGCGTGGCGCGGCGCGAACCCCGAGAACATCGACCAGCTCGGGCGCGATTTCACCAACCTGCGCGTGATCAAGCTCGAACAGAACTACCGCTGCGCCAAGCGCATCCTTCGCGCGGCCAACCAGCTGATCGCCAACAACCCGCACGTCCACGAAAAGAAACTGTGGAGCGACCACGTCGAAGGTCCGCCCATCCGCGTACTGGAATGCAAGGACAACGACCACGAAGCGGAACGCATCGCCTCGATCGCCGCGAGCCTGCATGAAAAGTACAAGGACAAGGGCATCCGCTGGGATGACTTCTGCATTCTGTACCGCGGTAACTTTCAGGCGCGCGTGATCGAGAAGGCGCTGCGTCTCGCGCGCGTCCCGTATCACCTGAGCGGCGCACTGTCCTTCCTCGATCGCGCGGAAGTGAAGGACATCCTGTGCTACCTCCGCCTGCTGACCAACCCGACCGACGACGCCGCGTTTCTGCGCGTGGTCAACGTACCCAAGCGCGAGATCGGCGCCACGTCACTCGAAAAGCTCGGCCAGATGGCGCAGGCACGCAATGCCTCGCTGCTCGACGCCGCGCGCAGTGACAGCGCGTTGAAGAACATCGCGGCGCGCCCCGCGTCGGCACTGGCCAGCTTCGCCCGCCTGATGGACGAGTTACGCAGCCACGCCGTGCACGAAAGCGCGGCCGACCTCGTCAACACCGTCATCGAAAAGACGGGTTACGGCGCGCAGATCGCGGCATCCACCACAGACGAAGTGCTGCGCGAGCGCCGCCTCGGCAACCTGCGCGAACTGGTCGACTGGTTCCGCGCGATGGGCAAGGACGGCGGCCGCACCGGCGATATCGCCGCGCAGCTCGCACTGCTCAGCCACGCGGATCGCGACGACCCGGGCAATGCGTTGCGCATGATGACGCTGCATTCGGCGAAAGGCCTCGAGTTCCGTTTCGTCTTCATTGTCGGCTGCGAAGACGGCACGCTGCCTCACGAAGGCGCGATCGACGAAGGCCGTCTCGATGAAGAACGACGGTTGATGTATGTCGGCATCACACGCGCCAAGGAAATGCTGACGCTGTCGTTCTCGGCACGCTCGCGCAAGTACGGCGAGGTGCTGTCGAACGATCCGAGCCGCTTCCTCGACGAACTGCCCCAGGACGATCTGCACTGGGATGGCAAGGACCCGGATGCGGATGCCGAGGTAAAGAAGGAAGCGGCCGATACGCATATCGCGCGTATTCGCGCGATGCTGGCCGGCGGCGGTTAAGAGCTCTCAATCCGGAAGGTCATTGCGGGCAAAGCTGATGCAACGCACGGTGACCGCAGGGCAATTACAACTGATTAACGCATGGAGGAAGCTACGAATGAAAACGGTTAGGTTATTGGCCCTCTCTACGACGATTCTCGTCTTTGGCGGACCCGCCTTCGGCGCCGAAAGCCGCACCGCCCAGGCGATCCGACATAGTGCACCGAAAGGAATCACAGAAGCACTCTACACGTGCATTGACAAAGCCGGCCTTGACCAAACGCTGCTCGGAAAATGCGTAGCGGCAGAGAGGGGTATCCAAGACGCGCGCCTCAACAAAGCCTATGGGCAGTTGATGACGAAGCTAGATGACAGAACTAAGGAGGCCGTCAAGGTAGCGGAACGCGCATGGCTGGATTTCAACGTCAAGACTGTAGCTGCTGAGACCGCCATCGGCGGGACCAATCAGGTCGCCAATTTCGACGTAGCTAACTCCGAGCTATTCAGGTACTGCGAACGTGCGAACGTTCTGGAAGATTACTTATTTTCTGTTGGCGAATAACTATCTACAGTTTTTCAAGGAGGATTATTTATGACTGGTCCAAATACGCGCGACCGGGAATCCACCGCTGGTGCAATGTACTTCATTGTCGGACGGGGGACAGAGGGCGGAGCGGCCTCGTATCGACTCAGCGTTGCAGGTGTATCTGATAGAAATTGGGGTGATCCCGACCACGTCGTAGACAACAGCGGTTACTCCATCGGCACCATCCAAGTCGATCTTGGTCAGCGGGGCACCTGGGCCCTCGGAGCAATCGATAGCCACATCGAACCGGGCCAGACATCCTACGTAGATGGGGTAGTAAACGAGTCCGCGGCATACGCGAGATCGCACGAATTATCATTTCCTCAAGACACGTCGAAGATGCGGGCCGATCTGCTCACGCATGGCAATGGCAAGGACGGACGGACGACCATTTCTTTCATCGATGCAGACGCACGCGCATCGGTGAACGCTTGGGCTTCCTCTGAGGATGGCAAAAAGTGGGTGCACGCAAACGTTGACTATCCTCAGGTTAAGAATGCAACGAATTCTGCGATGGACATGCTTGATCACACCCGGAACAACATTCCGGATGACAGGCGACTCGAGACCATCGCCATTCTTACAAAGACGGCGAATCAGTACCCCTCGCAGTTGGGCAGGTTCAGAACGACCCTGGACAACGGCGGCACCTATCAGGATGTAATGGACACGGCTCAGGCGATCAAGGCCAAGCATGGTTCCTACGCTGGCCCTGAAGCAGCGGATGTCGCTGAACGGTATAAAGCCGCGTTTTCGGATCCGGAAAAGGCAGCCTCTCTAGAGCGAGCTCAGTCAAAAGTTGCCACCGCGGGATTCGACCCTTCGACTCAGGCCACCGATCACGATATATCTTCGGCACTCCGCGCGCTGGGACAAAGTGGTCGTGGCCCAGCCGCGCATCAATCGGGCGCATTACGGACAGGCTCGCACGGAGAGCATGTAAGTGAACTGCAGTCGAACCTTATCTCACTTGGCGTGACGGATTCTCAGGACCGTCCGCTAAATGCAGATGGCAACTTTGGTCGCTCCACCCAGGCGGCGGTCGAAAAGTTTCAGGCCGCGCATGGAATGACCGCCGACGGTGTAGTGGGCAACAGAACAAACGAGGTCATTCAGCGCGAAGTCGAAGCGATGCGTCAATCCGCGCGCATGAGCCTCAGCGACGAACGCCACCCAGGTGTCTCTTTATATAATCAGGCGCTAACAGGTGTACGGGGTGTCGACGAACAAATGGGGCGTGTGAGTGATCAAGCTAGCTGCCAGTTGGCTGGATCGCTAGCCGTGGCGGCCTGCGGCGCAGGTTTTAGCCGCGTCGATCACGTGGTGATGAGCGATGACGGCGCCCGCGCCTATGCTGTACAAGGAGCGCTCAATTCGCCTTTCAAGCAGTACACCGACGTTGACGTCTCTCGTGCGATTGCAACACCGCTGGAACAAAGCGGCAACGATTTCGTCCAAGCCGCCCAGCGGAACGAACAGCAGCAGACCATCGTTCAACAACCGCTCCAGGCTGTATCGCAGGAGGCAGGCGCCCCTCATCCTGCGATGCAGCGTTAACGCGGAAAAGGGAGGGGTGCGATAACGCACCCCTCTTATACGATGTCTACTCGCACGTTCGCCCCGCGCGATTGATCGCAATTGAAGTAAGTGGCGTAAACGTCAATCTTGCTACGGCAAAGGAGTGAGTCAGATAAGCCGCTCCGCCTCCAGCTCGCTCTTGAGGTAGGCGTAGTAAATCGGAGCCGCCACAAGGCCCGGAATGCCGAACGCCGCCTCGAACACCAGCATCGCGATCAGCAACTCCCACGTGCGCGCGCGAATCTGCCCGCCGACGATCTTTGCGTTGAGGAAATATTCGAGCTTGTGGACGACCACGAGGAAGACCAGCGCCGCGACGCCCACCCAGAGTCCGACGGACAGCGCCGCGACGACGATCAGCGTATTCGAAATCAGGTTGCCCGCGACCGGCAGCAACCCGACGACAAAGGTCACCGCCACCAGCGTTTTCGCCAGCGGCACATGGATGCCGAGAATCGGCAGCGCCACCAATAGGAACAACGCCGCGAGCGCCGTGTTGATCGCCGAGATCTTCAGCTGGGCGAAAATGATGTTGTGGAAGGCCTGAGCCAGGCGCATCGTGCGCGTCGAGAGTTCGAACGCCAAGGGCTTGGCCGGACGGCCACCGGCCCCGTGCGATACGGCAACGATCGCACCCAGCACGAGACCGATCAGGATATGCGCCATGACGCGCGCCGCGGTCGTGCCCACGAGCTTCAGGTCGCCCGCGTGCTCATGCGCCCATCCCATCCCTTGCGATCGGAAATCGTTGAAGCTGTCCGGCAGGCGAGTGGTCAGCCACGCCGGCAGCTGCTCGTGTGCCTTGTCGAGCAAGGGCACCAGCTTGCTGTCCCACAGTTCCTGGGGATCGCCGATATCGCGCCGGTAGAAGCTGAGCGCCGCGAACACCAGCAGGATGATCGCCCCGACCACGATGATCGTGACGACACCCACGGCGATCGGGCGCGCACGCTCGCCGGGGATCACCCGTCGGATCAACGGCGTCAGCGCCTCGACGACCTCATAGACCAGCAGGCCGGCCAGGAGGGCCGAAACCAGGTGCAGCATCAGCACGCCCCACAACGCCAGCGCCGCGAGGACGTAGGTGGCGATGCGGACGGCGCGGGAATCTCCAGGCGTGCGGATCATACGGAACTCCTTGAACTGGCGGCGATTCCACCAGCAAGGAGATGAACGTCAGATCAAGCGTTCCGCTTCGAGTTCAGACTTGAGGTAGGCATAGAAGATGGGAGCCGCGACCACGCCGGGCAGGCCGAAGGCGGCCTCGAACATCAGCATGGCCACCAGCAGCTCCCATGCGCGGGCCCGGATCTGGGTGCCGACGATACGTGCGTTGAGGAAGTACTCCAGCTTGTGGATGACGATCAGGAAGACCAGAGCACCCAGGCCGACGTACAGGGACACGGACAGGCCGACGATGGTGATCGCCGTGTTGGACAGCAGGTTGCCGATCACCGGCAGCAGGCCGACGATGAAGGTGACGATGATCAGGGTCTTGGTCAGCGGCAGGTGCACGCCGCACAACGGCAGGATGCAGAGCAGGTAGATCGCCGTGAACGCGGTGTTGACCAGGGATATCTTGATCTGCGCAAACACGATGTTATGGAACGCGTCCGCCAGGCGCGCGCTGCGGAGCGACAGTTCGGCGGCGAACGGCCCCACCTGATGCGTGGGGCGGGTGCGGCTCAGCGCGACGATAGCGCCGAGGATCAGGCCGATGAGGATATGCACGAGTACGCGCGCCGCCTCCTTCCCAGCGAGCTGCAGTGTCACGGCGTGGGAGCGCGCCCAGTCCATCGCCGTGAAGCGCAGCGCTTCGACGCTGTCGGGCAGACGATCGACGATGGCCGCCGGCAACTGCTGGCGCGCCCGTTCGACGAGCGGCATCAGGCGATCCTGCCAGAGCTCCTGCGGGTTGCCGATCTCGTTGCGGAAGAAACTGATGCCGCCCAGGATCAGCAACGTGAGCAGCCCCACCACGACCACGCCTATCACCGCGACGGCGAGCACGCGCGCACGGTCCCCGGGAAGGCGACGTCCCATGAGCGGCGCCGTGGATACGACCATTTCGTAGACGAGCAGGCCGGCAAGCAACGCAGGCAAGAGCCGCAGCAGGAGAATGAGCAACAGTCCGACCGCGGCGGCGACGTAACTGGCGATGCGCACGGCGCGGGTCCGTGGGGTGGAAGCGTCCATGGACGACCTCGTCGTGTGTGAGACCGCAGTCTGTCAGTACGCGGGGCCACAGCGCCAGAGGCGTGCGCCTCGTCGTCAGGCTGTCGTAAACTCCGTGGAGAATCGCCGCCCCTCGGGTGCCGATACCCGATCCACAAGGGGTTTTGATGATGAAGTTCGCTCCGGTCGCGCTCGCGGCCGCTCTCGCCCTCGCGGGCTGCGCGCAGGCGCAGCGTCCCGTCGCGTCCACACCGACGGCGGTGTCGGCGCCTGCCGCCGCCGTCGAGGCACCGGCCACGGCCGGCGTCGCCGCCGACGACAATCTCAACGCGGTGGCCTGGTCCCAGCGCGCCAGCGAGCACGACTTCATCTACGTGCAGACGTTCCGCAATGCACAAGAGAAAATTCTCAAAGCGAAGCAGGATCCAAACTGGGACGCCCTGCCCCGGGACGACCGCGCGGTGCACCCCTCGCTCAAGGGCCTGAAGCCGGCCGTGATCCTCGACATCGACGAGACCGTGCTGGACAACTCACCCTATCAGGCGCGTCTCATCCGCTCCGGCGGTGAATTCAACGAGGCCGCCTGGGCCGACTGGTGCAGGGAAGCGGCCGCCCATGCGCTGCCCGGCGCGGTGGAGTTCACCCGTTTCGCCGCGGACCACGGTGTCGCCGTCTTCTACGTCTCCAACCGTGCCAAGGATCTGGACGAGGCGACCCTCGCCAACCTGCGCTCGGCCGGCTTCCCGGTGGCCGGCAAGGCATCGTTCCTGGGCCTCGGAACGTTTGTCGAAGGCTGCGAGCAGGCCGGCAGCGAGAAGAGCTGCCGCCGTCAGCTGGTGGCGAAGAACTATCGCGTGCTGATGCAGTTCGGCGATCAGATCGGCGATTTCACCAGCATCCCCGGCAACAAGGAGGAAGGCCGGACCAGGGCCATGGCACCCTACACGGCATGGATCGGCGAACGCTGGTTCGTCTTGCCGAACCCGACCTATGGCTCATGGGAGCCCGCTTTGTTCGACAACGACTACGATCTGCCCCGTGCCGAGCGCCGCCAGAAGAAGATCGACGCGCTTCGCATCAAGTAAAATCAGATACTTAGATGGATGTTTGTGACGTATTGCTTTAGCAATGTCGTCCAACTATCATCCCTCTCGCCGAAACCCGTGGCGCCAAAAGCAATGCGGGCAAGGCCATTTCCCTTTCCGGCTTCGGGCTGGATAACCCCGTGAGACGATGAGTCTCCGGGGTTTTTTCTTGTACGCTCCCCGTCCCCGCTGTGCCGAGACGCGAGAAGCCCTCCCCCTATGCGCCGCCCCCTCCTGCTCGTACCGGTCCTTCTGGCCCTGCTTGCGCTTGTCGCCGCCTGCGACAAGAAAAAAGCGGAAACGGCCGGCACGCCCGGCGGTGGCTCACCCGAGGACGCCACACGCGAGTCGCTCGCCCTGATACGCGACGGCAAGTTCGACCTGTTCTGGAAGCACGCGCTCCCGCCGGCCGACTTCGACAATCTGCGCAAGGACTGGCCGCGTCGTAACGAAGCGGAGACGCCGATGGATCCGGACGACCGCGCCAAGTTCGAGGCCGGTGTGAAACGCCTGACCGATCCGGACGCGGAGAAGAAGCTGTTCGCCGACCTGCGGCCGACCCTCGTACGCTTCGATCGCGACTATAAAGACCAGATGCCCCTGATTTCCGGTGTGGGCCAGTCGATGGCGCTCACGGCGATCGATCAGGCCAAGGACCTCACCGTGCCGCAGAAGCGGCAGCTCCGGGAGGCGGTCAACGTCATCGCCCCGTGGACCCAGACGGTGGCCTGGGGCGATCAGGCCCGCGCGAAGGAAGCCATCGGCGTGCTGGTCGACACGGCCCGCAAGGCTGGCCTGTCCACGCCTGACGCGCTGCACCAGATGACGTTCGAGCAATCCATGGCGACATGGTCGACCGCCTGGCTCGGCTTCAAACGCCTGCTCGATGTCTATGGGCTGTCGGTCGACAAGAGCTTCGACTCCGTCAGCATCGATACGCTGGAAAACAGCGGTGGATCGGCGCACGTCACGATCACCTACACCTTGCTCGACAAGCCGATCCAGACCGACGCGACCCTCGTTCTGCTCGATGGGCGGTGGTACGACAGCGATCTGCTGCAGCGCGTCCGCGACGACCACGCGCGCCTTGCGCCGCCGGCGCCATCGGCCACCGCGCCTGCCCCGGCGAGCACGGTCGCTCCTCCCACGCGAAGCCCAGGCGCACCCGTCGCGGTCGCCCGGGGCCGCTGAAGCCGTACAATCCCACGATGTCAGAAATTCCGATGAGTGCGGATCCGCACGTCCATGTCGCCCGTTCGCCCTGGTGGTTCAAGCTGCTGGGGCGGCTTCTCGAACCCTGGGTGCGGATCAAACGCGAGCCCGCCGAACCCGCCGTATTACTCAGGAGCGGGGCGGCCGTGTGTTACGCCATCGAGCGCGATGGCACCTCGGACGCGCTGATCCTGGAGCGCGCGTGCCGCGAGGCCGGCTTGCCGAGCCCGATGCAATTGCTCGATCTGCCGGGGCGCCGCCGTCGCTCGGTGTTCTCGCTCAGTCGCCGTCATGGCTGGCTGTTCGGTCGTACGGATGCCCGTGGTCCGAAGGAACCCATCGGTCAGCTCATCCGGGCGATCGAGGACGATCCCTCGCGCGACATCCAAATCGTGCCCGTCTCCATCTACGTGGGTCGCGCCCCCAACCGTGAGAGCGGCTGGTTCAGCGTGCTTTTCGCCGAGAACTGGCTGGTCGTGGGACGTTTCCGGCGCATGCTGGCGCTGCTGCTCAACGGACGCGATACGGTGGTGCACTTTTCGGCGCCCGTATCGCTGCGCTCGGTGCTCGACGAATCGCGCGGTCTTACGCCGGAACGTCTGACGCGCAAGATCGCCCGCGTGCTGCGTACGCACTTCCGTCGCATCCGCGCGGCGGTCATCGGCCCCGATCTGTCGCATCGACGCACCGTCGTCGACGCCGTGCTCAACACCGAGCCGGTGCGCGACGCCATCGCCGCCACAGCGAGCAAGGAAAACATCACGCTGGCGAAAGCGCAGCGCCGCGCGCGGGATTTCGCCCTGGAGATCTCGGCCGACTATTCGCATCCCGTCGTGCGTTCGTCCTCGTTCCTGCTCGCGAACTTCTGGAACAAGCTCTACGACGGCATCGCCATGCACCACTTCGACAAGGCACGCGCCGCCGCGCCGGGTCATGAAGTGATCTACGTGCCCTGCCATCGCAGTCACACCGACTACCTGCTGCTTTCATACCAGCTGCATCACTCCGGGGTCGTGCCGCCGCACATCGCTGCCGGCGTCAATCTCAACCTGCCCGTGGTCGGACCGATACTGCGTCGCGGCGGCGCGTTCTTCCTGCGTCGCAGCTTCAAGGGAAACGCGCTTTATTCCGTGGTGTTCAACGAATACCTCGCGCAGCTGGTTGATCGCGGCGTTCCGCTGGAATACTTCATCGAGGGCGGCCGCTCGCGTACCGGTCGCCTGCTTGCCCCGCGCGCTGGCATGCTGGTGATGACGCTGCGTGCGTTCCTTCGTGCGCCGCGCCGCCCCGTGCTGTTCCAGCCGGTGTATATCGGTTACGAGAAGCTGATGGAGGGCAAGTCGTACATCGGCGAATTGTCCGGCAAGCCCAAGGAAAAGGAATCGCTGCTCGGGCTGATCCGCGGACTCAAGGTGCTGCGTCAGCGCTATGGCCACGTCACGCTGAACTTCGGTGAGCCCATCGAACTCACCCCGATGCTCGATGCCGTCGCACCCGACTGGCGCGCGACGACCGCGGATCCGGACGTCAAACCGGAATGGATGAACAGCGTGGTCGACGATCTCGCCGACCGCATCCAGATCAACATCAACCGCGCAGCGGACGTCAACCCGATCAACCTGCTTGCGCTCGCCTTGCTGGCGACGCCCAAGCACGCGATGGCGGAAAACGACCTGCTCGCGCAGCTCGAGCTGACCAAGGCGATGTTCATCGAACTGCCTTATTCGGATCGCGTCACGATCACGCCCATGAATCCACAGGGCATCATCGCGTACGGCGAGCAGATGGGCTGGATCCGTCGCGTCAGGCACCCGCTTGGCGACGTGCTGGTCACCGACGACGAGCAGGCGGTGCTGCTCTCCTACTTCCGCAACAACGTGCTTCACCTCAATGCGGCCGCCGCCTGGGTGGCGGCGTGCTTCCTCAACAACCGCCGCATGTCCCGCTCGTCGGTCATCCGGCTGGGCCGGATCATTTATCCGTTCATCCAGGGCGAGCTTTTCCTGCCCTGGGATCAGGACGGTTTCGCCACGCAGATCCAGGAAACGATCGAGTTCTTCGTGCGCCGCGGCATCCTCGAGTCCAGCGCCGAAGGCCGCGTGCTCGAACGCGGGCCCGGCCAGGACGACGGCTCCTATCAGCTGCGTGTCATCGCACGCAGCATGTTGCAGGCCTTCGAGCGTTACTACATCGCCATCGCCGCGCTGGTGAAGAACGGTCCGCACACGATGAGCTCGGGCGAACTCGAAACCGCGTGTACGCTTACCGCTCAGCGCCTCGGCCTGCTCAATGAGCTGTCCGCGCCGGAGTTCTTCGACAAGGCGTTGTTCCGTGGATTCATCCAGAAGCTGCGCGAGGTCAAGGTCGTATGGACCGACAACGCCGGCAAACTCGACTTCAGCGACGCGCTGGAAGACATGGTGCGTGACGCACGCGTCATCCTCGCTCGCGAGGTGCGCCATTCGATCCTGAAGATCACCCCCGGCGGCGAAAACGACCGCGATCTCGACGCCCGCCCGCCGAGCGATCCCGGCGAAACCACCGCCGAGTCGCTGCACGAGCGGCACGTGGCGAACGAGACGATCCGCCACCGGGAACATCCGGCGGAGTAAGCGCCGACACGCTGTCGCTCTCAACGGGGACAGATGTCGGCGGGCGGTGTGCTTAACCTTTGCGCGGGATTCCCCACGCAAAGGACGCACCATGGATATGACTCCACCGCAGGCGCCGCCTGCCGTCGTCAGCAGCACCCAGCAGGAGGCCATCGATGCCCTCCAGCGATTGACAGACGCCCAGACATGGCTAGGCCGGCAGCAGGATGCGTTGCCGGTACTGCCCGCGTCTCTCACGATCGAGAGCCGCGACGCCTATCTCGCCGGGCTGGATGCTTACTGGCGACAATCCGTCGACGATGCGCCGGGAACGGCTCCCGTGACACGTGTCGCCGCACTCGCCACCCGGCTTGCGGCGATCATGCGCGACGAAGCCATCGTTCGCCGTAGCGACGACACGCTGGGAACGCTCGCCGTCGAGCTCGCCACGCGCTTCGCGCGCTCGGCCGACGGCCTGCCGCCGCCCGGCATGGAGGCGCGCTCACTGCTCATCGGCGATGTCGCCTGTGCCGGCGCGGTTGTGCTGCTCGACAGCAACCACCCCGACACCGTCCTTCGCTTCCTGCCCGATCGCGGGTGGGATGCCTTCGCCAGCCTCGAGCAACTGCATGCGCAGACCGAGACGATGATGCGCGAGCGGCTTGCCGCCCAGCGAAAACTTCCGGGATTGCGCGCCGACGACACGCAGCGCGTGATCGCTAACGGGCGGTTCGTGGGATCGGCTCCCATCGAGGGTCCCGTGTTCGATGCGATGGCGCAATCGCTCGTCGCCCTGCAGAGAAGTGAACTCACGGACGCCTGGCCATCGTCGACCGATGCTCCCACGCCGGAGGCGGTGGCCGACGAAACCTCGTCCGCGCTCGATCTGTCGGTAACAGTCGACGTCTTCGCCATCCTCGGCCAGCGCGAGACTCGCCTCGCGGTGGCGCTGAACGAGGAGCGGCTCGCCCGTGTGCCGGCGGACGTGGCACAGGGCTGGCGTGACGCCGTCAGCGCCTACCGCCACGCCAGCGCGCGCTCCGGTGACGCCACGCGACAGGATGGCGAGGCACCGTCGACGCTGGCCACGTGGACGCGGACGGAACTCGCGTCCGCGCTGGCTTCCCGCGGTTTCCCGATCGACCCCGACGATATCGGTATCGAAGCCTCCGGAAGCGAAGCGCTTACGGTCCCCGCGCTGGGGACCGCGCCAGCCGACCCCGTTACGCGCATGAGTCTGGCCGCCTTCGCCTTGCGCAATACCGGCCACATCGATGCACGACGCCTTCGTGTCGTCTCGACCGCCTTACCCGACGGGGTGCGAGCGCCCGACATCGCTACCATCAGGGATATCGCACGCCGTCTCGATCTCGCTCCGCGTTATGAGGCTTATCTGCGCGCACGCATGAGCGACCCCGCCGGACGCGCGTTCCGCCAGTCGACCATGCGTCTGCAGCAGGCGCGGATGCGTGTCGAAGCGGCGTCCGCGCGCATGGCAACCTACCTTCGCGGCGAGACACCGGTCTTCCTCGACGACCACGAGGAACGCGGCTATCGCCTGGTGGAAGCCGTACTCGACGCTCCCTCCGCGGCGGCGCGCCGTCGCGTCGGCGGTCACCGTGTCACGGTCCGACAGCTGGTCTATCGTGGCGCCGCTGTCAGCGATGTGCTCATCATCGGCGTGCACGACCCGGCAAGTTCACCGCGCGTCGTGATCTACACCCCCGATGCACCCGATGGCCGGCCTTTTCACGAATTCAGCGACCGTGCGACGGCGGGACGGCAGCTGTTCTATGCCAAGGCGTTCGAGCAATACCTGTTGCAGCGGCTGCCGGCGGAATTCAGCGAGCCCGTGCCCCAGGGGGGCGGACGTCGGTTCCGCATCTCGGAAGCGACCCGCCGTTCGCACTGGGTGCTGTCGGCCGCCGGTGACGGCCGTGGCACCCTTACCGAGGCCCGGTTCGAGGAACGCGACGTCGACGGCGACGTCCGTACCGCACTCTTCGACGCGGAGGTGGAACGCCAGGCCCGTGACGTCGCCTGGATCGGTCGAAGCACGGACCAGGCGGACAGGGAGTCGATCACCGCCACGCTGGCGGTCGTTCTGCGTGCGTTTCGCGGGCCGGAAGCACTGGTCGAGGACTCGCTCAGCGCTGTCGGCCAGGCGCTGCGTGCCACCTGGCGTTTCTACGATAACGTCAAGGCGGGTGACCGCCACCAGGCGTTCGTCGATTTCACCGAAGCCTATACCGCATCGCTGCATGTCGCCGGCTGGGGAGCGGGATTCGGCAAAGTGCCGCGTCCACGCCTGTCGCTGCGTCCGCCAGCAGGCGGGCTGCGCAGCCTGGATGCCGGCCTCCGCCTGACGGACACGCGTCAGCGGCTCGATCCTCGTTATGCGACCCGGGATGTCGATCTTTCCGGCATACCGTCCGACGCTCTCGGCGTGCACCGGCTACACGGCCGGCGCTACATCCGCCAGCAGGAGTCCGTCTTCGAAGTTCGCCATGACGCGGCCTCCGGTACGTGGCGGCTCGCCCGCCCGAATGCCCTCGACGCGGCGTTCGCAGGCCCGGCCATCGAGCCGGTGGCCTACGGCGGCTGGCGCCTGCGCACGGGTATGGGGCTACGGGGCGGCTGGGTGGACGACGCGGCATTCCCGCAACCCGCCTCGCGCGGCGTGACCGGCCAGGAACTTGCCGGTCTGAGCGACTTCCAGCGCTGGACGTTCGAGCAGTCGTTCGCACAACGGCTGCGCAGCGCGGGAGAAGCCAATCTGATCGTCTGGGATGTCACGTCGCAGCCGCACCCCCGCTTCGTCACGCTGCGCCAGCGGACGGCGTGGAACGACGCGCTCCGCACGGCCCGCGGCGCACCGACCGAGCCCCTGCCCCTCGGCGCGCAACCGGGCCCCGGCGCCTCGTGGCGCGTGCTCAGTCCGGGCGAATGGCCGAACTCCCTGTTTCACTACCCGGCGGGCTTTTACGGCGCCCTCGGCAACGGGTCGCAGGTGATTCCGCTGCAGGTGTCGCCGGGCACCGGGCTGCGCGGCCTGCCGGCGACACGCACACCGCCCGCGGCACGCGTCGCCGGGATGGCCACGGGGAACGTGCCGGGTGCGCGGTCACAGGAGTGGGTGGAAGTGCACCTGGACCGCTACCGGCACCGTCCGGGACCGAACGGCAGGCCGACCATCCGGGTGATCGAGGATCGTCGTGGCGCGGAAATCACCTATGTGATCCAGCCCGACACGGGGTTCTCCATCAACTTCCTCGGCCTTGAGCCGGGCGACTTCACCGCGGGACGCCAGGCCTTGCCGTGACCGCGCCCGCCGCTTCCCGACGAGCCCTGCGCTCGCCGGGGGGCGGCAACCGGGGTACCATCGCCGGATGGAAAAGACCGATACCACCCACTTTGGTTTCCGCGACGTCCCTGTCGCCGACAAGCAGAAGCTCGTCGGCCAGGTGTTCACCTCGGTCGCCCGAAACTACGACCTGATGAACGACCTCATGTCGTTCGGCATCCACCGCCTGTGGAAGCGCCATTTCGTGGCGGTGAGCGGCGTGCGTCGTGGTGACCGCGTACTCGATCTCGCGGGTGGCACGGGGGATATCGCCGCCCTGCTGAAACCCGTCGTGGGCGACGATGGTGAGGTGGTGGTCGGCGACATCAATGCGGCGATGCTCGGCGTCGGCCGCGATCGCCTCACCGATCGCGGACTCGTCTCCGGCTTGCGCTGGGCGCAAATGAATGCCGAGGCACTGCCGTTTCCCGACAACAGCTTCGATGCGGTGACGATCGCTTTCGGCCTGCGCAATGTCACCGACAAGGATAAGGCGCTGGCGGACATGCATCGCATTCTCAAGCCCGGCGGCCGCGCGCTCGTGCTCGAATTTTCCAGGGTGCAGAGTCCCGTCCTCTCGAAACTCTACGACGTGCATTCGTTCCGCATCCTGCCCCGCCTGGGCAAGCTGTTCGCCAACGATGCCGACAGCTATCAGTACCTGGCGGAGTCGATTCGCAAGCATCCCGACCAGGAAACCCTGAAAGGCATGATGCTGAAGGCCGGCTTCGGCCACGTGGAAGTTCGCAACCTGACGAATGGCATCGTCGCCATCCATCGCGCTTATAAGCTCTGAAAGCGCGGGGCTCGTTCTGACGAGGTTTATTCCGACGCGCTCGCTGTCGCGGCGCTGACCGGAAGTCGGTGAGCACGGGGACATATCTCCGTACGGCGACTGCCTAACCTTTGCGTGATATCCCACGCAAAGGACGCACATGGACATGACCCCGCCGCAGGCACCCCCTGCGATCGTCAGCGACGCCTCGCAGGCGAGCATCGACACCGTCGCCCGCCTCGACGCAGCGCAGGCCTGGCTGATCGCGCAGCAGGATTCCCTGCCCGTACTTCCCGACGCTCCCGACGTGGATGGCAAGGCCGCGTTTCTCGGCGCCTTGCATGCGCACTGGCAGGCCCCGGTCAACGGTGCGCCCGGCATGGCCCCGGGGACGCGCGTGAGCGCCCTTGCACAGCGCATGGCCGACGTGGCTCGCGACGACGGCGCCCTGCTACGCGACGACGGCACCCTGGACGCCGCGGCGGCGGACCTCGCCATGATCGCCT
>Ga0182005_1000382_pt1 | contig 24552 bp, 21 predicted proteins | sample Sormic07211103_1_FD_123021 | JGI IMG/M metagenome (GOLD analysis project Ga0182005, IMG submission 123021) | Rhizosphere microbial communities from Sorghum bicolor, Mead, Nebraska, USA - 072115-103_1 MetaG | ecosystem: Host-associated > Plants > Roots > Rhizosphere | place: USA: Nebraska...
AGCGGTATGGGAATGGGTATGGGCATTGGCCTTGGCGGAGGTCGTGGTGGCATGGGTAGCGGTGCTCAGCAGGTACCTGAAGATGCCACCTGGGCGACTTTCAGGTTTTCGGTTCCTGAAAAAAAATAAAATCCCCATCTTTGCGCCATGAAATATGCCGACAAAGAGATTCAGGAGCTGGAAGAGTTCTATAAAACAGCGTCCTTACCCGATTCGATAGAGTTATTCCATAGCACCGTTATTACCGATGTAAAGGCTTTTGTACATAGTCATCTGCAGATTATGAAAATGAGACAGGGTGTACCAGTTTTCGAAGGTTTTTATGACAGGCTGGTCCTCTTGAAAGAGAAATTGTCGCAAAATAGCTGAGTTTGATAAAATTGAAAGCGCTTCTGCCATTGGTGGAGGCGCTTTCCCGTTTAGGGAGATTTCCCTTAATTTTACCCCCTTAATTATGAATACGCAGACGCCAATACTGGACATACCATCCACCATAAAATATTACCTGTCACTTGACAAAAAGGTCGCGCAAAGTTTTGGAATGGATAAATATGATGAGCTCCTGCACCCCGATAACTTCGCTATATTGAGTAATGAAGGCAGTGTTAAAAACGGAGCCCCCATTAAAACAGACCATTATGCCCTGATTCTTTGTATCAGGGGTAGTTGCACCAAAACAGTGGGACCATTCACCTTCCAGGTGACACCACAGTCGTTGCATATTGTCTCGCCCCGCTATATCAATTCTTTCGAAAATGCATCTGAAGACCTGTTATTGTACATGGTCATGTTTAAAAAAGAATTTATAGCCGATCTCTTTATCAAGCACAGTGTACTCGATCCTTTAATGGATCTTCACCCCGAATGTCCTCCCATTTACAGCCTTTCTGATCACAATTTCCAAAAGATCAAAACATTGTATGAGAAAATAGACCTGGAGTATAAAGAAGAAAATCCATTCTTTTTGCAGCTGATCAGGTTACAACTGGTTGAATTACTCTTTGAGGTGAACAGAACTTTTGAAAAATGTTCTGATAGCCGCACGCATTACCAGCTGACCAGGCAATATACACTGTTCATGAACTTCAGGGATCTTGTAGAAGAACATTTTCTTACTAAGAGAACAGTACAGGAGTATGCAGACCTGCTGCATGTATCGGCCAAACATTTGAGTGAGGTAGTGAAGCAGGAAACCGGGAAAAATGCATTACATATTATTCATGCGAGGGTGTACCTGGAAGCGAGGTTATTACTGACCACTTCATCGCTGAGCGTGAAGGAGATTTCCGATCAGTTGAATTTTGATACCAGTTCTCATTTTAGCAGATTCTTTAAGAAGTTTGCTGATGAGAATCCGTCAGCTTATAAAAAAGTGGGTACGCCATAAATGTAGGATTGATCCATGTAGAATGGGATATAAAACCAGATCAGTCAGGACCTAAAAACGAAATAGCCGTCCGACATGCTACGGACGACTATTTTCACTTAACCATAAACCCTAATACAAACTAAAGCTTAAATGCGTATGCGACTCTGATACCTATTACATTGTTGGAAGTACCACCATCGACAAATTTGGAATTGCCATCAAACTTCACGGCTGCATCCAGGTAATTGCCTTTGCCTAATGGAATCAGGTAACCTATCTGCGGTGTATACACGAAAGCTGCTGACTTATCATTGTACACGCTGGTACTATTGGTAATAAAGCTCACGCCGGCCTGCCCCTGTACGTATACATTGTTATTGCTGAACGGATAATACTTTACACCTAATTTTACGGGAATTAACTGCAGATCATCGAGGCCTGGGGTATTGTCGGCAAATATATTGGTATAACCTGCATTCAGGTTGATGTACAAGGTACGTTTTACCAATGCATAATCTGCCTGAACAGAACCACCCAGGGTCCAGTTGTAATGATCTTTGAGATTACCTAATGGAATACCGGCTTCGGGGCCTACGCTTAATAGAAATGCGGGTCTGTCTGTTGTAACCTTATCATCCTTGCTTTGCGCCTTTACACCTACTGCTACTGCTAAAAATAAACCTAATGTTACAAGTCCTTTCATTACTCTCTTTTTCATCTTCTTTCGTTTTAATCTTTGTCTAATGTTTATTGTATCAATCTTAAATTCTTTCCGTATTGAACAGCTATAGATTGCTCTATTGCTTTTATCCATTGAAATATTCGACTATCAGGCTTCTACCAGCTGTATATTCGCTTCCAGCAACACATCCTCTCCCAGCAACAATCCACCAGCTTCCAGTACCGCATTATATGTCAATCCAAACTCCCACCTGCTGATATTTCCTTTTACCTCGAAACCCATTTTCTTTTTACCATGCATATCAAGGGCCACGCCACCATATTCTGCCTCCAGCTCTATGGGACGGCTAATACCCTTCATGGTCAGGGTACCTGCCAGGCTATATTTATCCCCCTTCATCTTTCTGAAGTAAGCGGATTGAAATGTGATTTGTGGAAAGTGTGCCGCATCGAAGAAATCGGCGGACTTTAAGTGTGCGTCTCTTTGTTCCTGGTTGGTATCTATGCTATGTACATCCAGTGAGAAATGTACCTCTGCATTATCGATCTGTTGCGGGTTGGAGAAGGTAGCACCGCCATTGAAATTGTTGAATGCACCGGTTACATTTGATATGACGAGATGCTTAATTTTAAACTGAACACCTGAGTGATCAGGATCAATGATCCAATTCTGTTGATTCATATACTTGCGCGATTTGTCGTTAATTCCACACAAAAGTAGGATGTCTGACAAATCGCATCAATTCCAAAAAGGCATAAAAAAAGACCAATTTTCCCTGTAGCCGGCGACACAGGAAAAATTGGTCATGTATTCCGATTTATTGGTCTCGCAGAATGTGCTACCACCCCCTACCTTTGCACGGCAATGAAAATTGCAGTTTTAACAGTTGTAGGTTTAAGTAATAGCCGTTTCGCCTCTGCGTCATGGCTTTTTTTATTTTATAAACCATCCAGCTGCATTGCTTCGAGGATCTGGCAATGATAGATGTAATCAAATACAGAGGTGACTTCTGTAGGATAGTTCAAACCATATGGCCAGAAGTGCTGGCTGTCTCCATAAATCAGCGCTGTTGAATTGCCCGTGATCGTGCGCAACACCTGCGTGGCATTGGCGCCTGTATATGTACCGCTTACGATAAGGGTATTCCACCATACACTACTTGTACCTACACCCACAGTATGTGCTATTTCATGAAGTGCAGTCGCCTGGTTCATATAATAGGTATTGGAACCAAAACGGATGCTTCCGTTGATATTTCCATCGGCAGTAGCTACAGAAGGCACATAGGTGACAGTAATAGCCTTTGTGAAAGTGGTATAATGATTCATATACCATACGGCGCTATCCATTGCAGCGGTGATGAGGGTATATGCTGCCTGCTCTGTAGATGTCGGGTTACTGGATTTTACCAGGGTGTAAGTCACGTTGCCAGTGACAGCAGCCGTGCTACTGGTACTGGCAACGTTATTTGATGTAATATCGGGCAGAACTTCTGTTTTCTTACAGGCAGCCATTAGGAGCATAACAAGGCTGATTGCCAGCAGCAACCGGGGTTTTCTTTCCATTGTGTAGGATTTGAGGGTTTAAAAATTACAGATTAAAATGTAACGGTAGCTGACTCCAATCCATTTCCTGTAGCTTTTAAAACCACTGCTCCGGGTTTGTTTCCTGCTTTGATGATCAACTGAGCATGCCCGTTGAAGAGGCTGCGCTGCCATGCACCTGGTAAGCATTGATCAGGTTCATGGCTGCTAGGATCGCCATTACCGACACCAATGATGTCTGCATGACCATCCAGTGAGAAGTGGATCATATCGCCGGCTACGGGCACAGTTCTGCCCTTATCATCCACTGCACTCACGTTAACTACTACAGCATCTTCTCCATCTGCCTGCAAAGTTGTCTTTGAGGGGGTTAATACAATCCGGGTCGGAGCATCGGTGGTTTCTACCTTGCTGGTGATTTTCTTTCCTTTCTTATAAGCTACCGCTTCGAGGGTACCGGGTTCATAGTTCACCGTCCAGCGGAGGTGTCCATTTACCGGCATATCTTTTTTCCCAAGGCTTTTGCCATTGAGGAAGAGTTCTACATTTTCTGCATTGGTATTGATCCATACCAGAATAGGCTGTCCTTCTTTACCCTTCCAGTTCCAGTGTGGCGCAATGTTCAGCACATCTTTGTCTGTCCACCAGGCCTGGTAGTAATAGTAAACATTTTTAGGGAACCCGCACATGTCCATAATACCAAAGTGAGAATTGATATTTGGCCAGCTGTATGGTGTTGGTTCACCCCGGTAGTCGAAACCAGTCCAGGCAAAACCGCCCATGAACCAGGGACGTGCAGCAGCCAGTTTCCACCAGATTTCGGCAGTAGATGCCCAGGAAGGGTAAGTGCTGTCGTAGTCCGGTACATAGCCATTGATCGTATCCTTTATATAGATGCCACGGGTAGTTACGGTGCTGGCTACTTCTGTACCGATCACGGGTTGTTCCGGATGATCTTTGTGATAACCATCCACACCACCGAGGTTGTAGTTGAAACCGCGAACGGGAATTACTTCGTTCACACCATAGAATACATTCGGCATGTTTGCAGCGTACGTGCTGGTGCGGGAAGGATCCAGCTCCTGCTGTACGAGCAGGTTGTGTTGTGCTATGCGCTTACCGATGTTCGTGTACTGTGTATGGAATTCTTCGTTACCGATAGACCAGATAAAGATACTTGGGTGGTTTCTGTCTCTGAGGATCAGTTTGCGCAATTGCTCTTCGTACTCGGTACCACTGTTTAATAATCTGGTTTCGTCCATGACGATCATACCTAAGCTGTCACAAGCGTCCAGTAGTTCAGGTGTAGGAGGATTGTGGCTGGTACGGTAGGCATTGGTACCCATTTCTTTCAGCAGGGCAATCCTGTAGTATTGTACGTAATCAGGGAGTGCAACACCTACGCCGGCATGGTCCTGGTGGCAGCATACACCCTGTACTTTGATGTTCTTACCATTGAGGAAAAATCCTTTGTCTTTGTCCATAACAATGGTGCGAACACCGAAACGCACCTTTACACTATCGATGGTTTTACCATTTGATTGTACGATGGCAACAGCGCGATAGAGGTAGGGGTTTTCCAGTGACCAGCGTTGTGGCTGCGCAAGGGTGAGTACCTGGGAAAGCGTTTTGCTTTCGTAGGTGGCGAGAGACAGTGGCTGTGGTTTACCTTGTGCCAGGGTCTTGCCTTCCCTGTTGGTGATCACAGTATATACGGTGGCATTGGCCGGTGTAATATTGTCATTCTTCACCGTCGTTTCGATGGTGACAGCAGCATCGTTTCCTTTTTGAGAGGTGTGAACGAAAACGCCGCCATCGGAAGCAATGTGGAGGTTGTTGAAGATATTGAGCCATACGTGACGATAAATGCCTGCGCCTTCGTAGAACCAGCCTTCGTTTTGCGTAGCGTCGGCCCGGACTACAAGTACGTTGGGTTTGTCGAATTGTAAGACATCGGTAATATCGTAGGAGGCGCCGGTGTAACCGCTGAAGTTACTGCCCAGGTAGTACCCGTTTACCCATACTTTGCTATCGCGGTATACACCGTCGAGCTGGATAACGAAACGGTTGCCGGAGTCGGCCCTGGCTACGTCGAAAGTTTTGCGGTACCAGCCGATACTGTTTTCAGGATAAAGACCGCCGATGGGCTTATAGCCGTGGCCTTCGAGGTCGCCTTTTTTAGTGTATTGGAAGGGCAGGGAAACGGCCCAGTCGTGAGGGAGCTGAATTTCCTGCCAGGATTTATCGTTGAATGTGGGTTCGATGCAGGTATTGTTTGCAGATCCCGATTTTGAAAAGGAGGTTTCTACGCCGTAGTTGAAATCTCTTTCGGCGTTGGCGGCGTGGCCGAGGGAGAATTTCCAGTTGGAATCAAAGTTGATGTGTCTGCGTAGTGGTGACTGCGCGGAGGCGGTGACGCCCATGGTTAATGCTGTGAATAGGAGCAGCAGGTCTTTTTTAGTCATAATGTCGATTTTCCTTACGTGGGTAGAGGGAGCAATATAGGGATTAATAATTGTAAAAAAGACAGTTTATATCATATTTGCCTGCAAAAAAAGCGCTTCCACCTTTGGCAGAAGCGCTTTTTTTTGCGTGCCGGTTAAAAGCCCTGGTGACGTAGACCTTTGAACGCCGGGATGCAGAAAAATGCTGGTTAATATTTGTTTATAATCAGTTAATATCTGAGAGTGATACCTGCTCCAAAACCCATATCACTATCGTAGTGTGTCGATAAAGAAAGATAGTTGGTCCAGATGTAACGGAAGCCAGCCATATATTCACGGTCTGTATTGGCCATGAACTGAAAACGTAACCGGCGGGTGACAGGAATATCTTCCCGGCTCAGTTGTAATCTTAGCTTACCATCTGTATCGACAGAAGCATCGGCAATGACCAGCATAGGCAAGGTGTATTCCACACCGGCATGCAGTACCCCCCGTTTATTGCGGGTATTGATCTGTCCAAATAAATTCTTTTCGGGCTCTTTCTCCCGGCGATAGCGGAAGTCCCAACCAATGTAAGGGAATAACCATTGCATACGGCCGATATATCGTCCTAAATGGCTTTCTGTTTCATATCCATTTTCTGCATTCAATCCTACTCTCCATTCTGTCTGGAAACGATAACGGGTATTGGAAAATTGTATATTACCATCACTTCCATTACTCTCCAATCCTACTTCTGCCATAGTATGAATCTGCCGATCGTCTGCTTTAATCTTTTTGTATGCTTTCTCAGGATTGGGTAGTTCAGGATTCGGAGGAGAATTTTCATAACTAAACACTCTGCCCATACCACTCATCATATGATATAAAATATGGCAATGAAAGAACCAATCTCCACTTTCAGTCGCAGCAAATTCGATGGTATCCCTTTCCATTGGCATGATATCCAGTGTATTTTTTAAAGGAGAATAATCACCTTGTCCATTCAGTACACGAAAGAAATGACCATGCAGGTGCATAGGGTGGCGCATCATGGTATTGTTGTATAAAATGATGCGGACGTTTTCTCCTTTTTTAATGAGGATCTTATCTGATTCGGAAACGGTTTTATTGTTGATGGTCCATACGTACCGGTTCATATTACCGGTGAGATCGAAATGAAGTTCTTTGACAGGACCGGCCGGTAAGTTTGTTTTTTCTTTAGAACGAAGCATCCCATAGTTCAGTGTTTCGATATCATTGCGGGCCGTCTCCGGATACATTACGCCATTCATATCCATTTGCTGTACAGACATATCCATCCCCATATCATCCATATTTCCATTCATTTTCATCATGCCGTTCATCATCTTCATGCCTGCAAAATATTGTAAACGGGGAAGATGTTTTGCTGCCACAGATTTACCGCTGCCTAGCAGCAAAGAAGTGCTACCCGTTCTATCTTCTGAGGTTGCTAAAAACTCGTATTGCATCTCTTCAGGAATGGTTACGACTACATCATAGGTTTCTGCCACACCAACTATCAGCCGATCTACTTCCACAGGTTCCACTTCCTTCCCATCATTGGCTACTACCGTGATGCGCCCACCTGAATATGTGAGCCAGAAGTAAGTGGATGAACTCCCATTCACTATCCGTAGTTTCACTTTATCACCGGCCTTGTATTGCGGCAATGTATCGGTCATTTTTCCATTCGTCATGAAATGGTTATAGTACACATCACTCACATCCATGGCTGTCATGCGCTTCCATTCGTTCGTTACCTTCGTACTGAATTTACCTGCCCTGATGGCTTCACCATAACTCTGCACACTATTTTTCTTTACAGAAAACCAGTCTGACGCATTATGCAGATACCTGTTCACGGTATTAGGGTTCATGTAGGTATAGTCACTTAGTAGCAGGGTATATTCAGGCTGAGGCTTTTCATTCTTCTTATGGATCACGATTGCACCGTAGAGTCCACTCTGCTCCTGGAACATGGTATGTGAATGATACCAGTAGGTACCGTTCTGAATAATAGGGAATTTATATTCATGGGTCTCACCTGGTTTGATGGGAGCTGTTGTGAGGTAAGACACTCCATCGTACCGGTTAGGCAACAGGATGCCATGCCAGTGAATACTCGTCTCCATTCCCATCTGGTTATGTACGTAGATGAGGGCGGTATCGCCTTCAGTAAATTCCAATACCGGCCCGGGGCTGCCGCCATTAATCGTCATTTCATGGTGCATATGCCCATGGGCAATATAAAGGTCATATCGCACAGTTCGCTGTGCAAATGCAGCTATACTAACCAGTACTAATAAAAGTGCAGATAATAGATTTCTCACCTGATAAAGGTAAATCAGGAAGAGGTATAGAATTTCAGTGGAGTTGTATAAAATTATTAGTTCTTACTGAAGGGTATCCTTATAAACGGAGATTCCCATTGTTCAAAGTCATGCTTATACATCTCTTCCACTTTGTAGAAGGTGCCGGATGGGGATTGTTCCGGTGCAGGCGCCACACGGCTGTGATGTTTGTATTCCAGTACGATCCCTGTCGAGACGGTACTCTTTTGAATCACTTTGGGGGCTGGCGCCTGTTTGTCCAAAACTATAAAAGGCCGCCCTTTCTTTCCTGACTTAAATACCACCATCGACGCGACGATGGCTACAACCGGCAGAAGGCAGAATAGTTCCTTCGTTAAGTTCATGTCCATAAAAAACTAAAGTATCCCTGTTTGCTGCAAAATAGCTACCTGCACGACTGCCTTGTCTACAGCCTGCAGGAAACGGTCATACTGAAATGGTTTTAAGAGAAAATCTGCTGCCCGGGCATTGAATCCTTCGATCGCATATTCGCTGTAGGCGGTTGTAAACACAACTACCATTTTGCGGGGCAATGATTTATAAAAGTCCAATCCTGATACATTAGGCATTCTGATATCTATAAATAATACGTCTATGACGTGCTCCTCCAGATATCTTAATGCAGCTGCCGTGCTGGTAAAAACTCTTTCCAGGCTGATAAGATCTGTTTTACTACAATATGTTTCGATAACCTGCAGTGCAGGTGGTTCATCATCTATTGCTATTGCTTTCATCATGCCAGGTCCATTGAAAGTTGAACAGAAAATTCGTCGTCATTCCCGGTGATGTTTAACTGATGCTGCGAGGGATAAAGTAGCTGTAGCCGTTTGATGGTGTTCTCCATTCCTATTCCCTCCCCGTCTACCTGTCTTCTGCTCACTTTTTTGTTCGTTACGTGCAGTACCAGTTGTTGTCCTGTCAACTGTATATTAATTACTATATCTGATGGTGCATCGGGGTTTACCCCATGCTTAAATGCATTTTCAATAAATGAGATCAGGATCAGCGGTGCTATCTGCAAGTCGTTTCTACCTACCTGCACATTGCTATGAATGGGAGCTGTATTTCCCAGTCTGGCCTGTTGCAGGGCAATATAACTGGTGATATACTTAATTTCCCGTTCAAGTGGCACCTTGTGTTGATCAGCATCTCTGAGTACGTAGCGCATCAGTTCCGAGAGCTCTATGATAGCATCCGGTGCGGCGTCGTCCTTGGTCAATACCAGCGAATAAATACTATTCAGTGTATTGAATAAAAAGTGCGGGCTGATCTGCCCTTTCAGGTGCGTCAGCTCATCATTGTACCGGGCTGTCTCTGCCTGAAACCAGCGACTCCTGATCCGTAATAGTACAGATGTAAGTATTACGATGGCAAACAGGAATACATGGTGTCTGATCTGCTCAGGAAAACTCCCCCCGTTTGGCATAGGTCCCATTCCATGTGCATCTGGCATTGGTGGTGGCACAGGTGCATGCTGCCATGGTATATACCCTGTAAGCAGGGAGGGAAGCACACATATCATGCTAAATGCCAACACGATACTGGTCAAATATAATACATACTTCCGCTTGAAATATATGACCGGGATCAGCCAGTAGTAATTGAGATAAAAAACCAGCAACATGAGCGCATTGCCGATCAGGTCCCGGAAGTCAGGCCGGGAAAAATAACCTGTCTCCTCAGGAGGCCTGGGAGAGAGTAAGAGGGGTACGAACAAAAATGCGATACTCCCAAATATGTGGTACCAAATATACTTGCGGTCCCCGGCCATAGATGCTGATACTTTTTAATCTATTCCACCCTGCTGTAAAACCTTCCCCCCGGAAGGCAGTTACGGATATTATGCAATTTGGTAATTTTATCTATACCCTTTTAAGGAATGAGGTAAACAAACACTATTTGTAGGTGTAAAGTCGATTTACCGTATTTCTACGTACGAAAATCCGGAGAAATACGGATGCCCATTTCATAGGAGGAATGTAAATTGCATGGAAACGAATCGAGCATGGAAAAAAATTAAAGCAAAGGATTTTTCTGAATTTCAAGATTTAGTTTTACTTTCACTACACATTTACCTTTTTACCCCAAACGATAGATCACGTATATTGACAAACCTGAAAGGTAAATGATCACAACATTCATTATTTGGAAGAACCTGGACTTTTTCAATTGTTTTATTTATTTACCCCCAAACACAACTATTCAGTAATGAATCATCACTGATTTTATCGAATTGTACCGCGTCTGTGAACCAGAGAGTTCCCTTCCAGAAGGGAATCACGCATCTATAACTGTACTTTACGCGTATCATTCTGTATGATATAGTGTCTGGTAATTCCATGTCGTTAATTTAATCAATTAGCAATGATTGATCGTGCACTACTGCTGTTGAAAGAAGAGCTGGAATCATATCTGAGCATTACCGATGCTGCAGCAACTGTTGTCATTGACAACATTGGTTTATTTGAAACAGCTGCCGGTACACAACTGCCGGACAATATTGTACTAACCCTTGTCAACCTCGAGGAAGAGAGTACACTAAAAAATAACACACCTCTGAAAAAAGGCAACAGCAGCGCTGTATACCAGAATCCACCGGTGTTCCTCAATCTGTATGTACTGTTTGTATGCAACTATGGTGGCAGCAAATATATAGATGCATTGAAGCGACTGAGCTATGTCATACAGTTTGTACAAGGCAAGAGTTCATTTCACTATGCTTCTGATACAGGCAGTTTGCCTCCCGGCGAAGACGTGCTGGATATGAAGTTTACCCTGGAACTTTATACCCTGACCTTCGAGCAGATCAACCACCTGTGGGGATCTCTGGGAGGCAGACAAATGCCGTTTGTAATGTATAAACTCCGTCTCATTGCGCTCACGTCGAACAACCGACTGAGGGAAGTACCATTGATTGAAGAAATAGAAAATAATAACGCCCCAATAAACAGGTGATCTAACCATGCAAACTATATATAAGATATTGTTTGAGGTAAAGGTGCTGCATGAATACTATCTCACCAATCCCAAAGGAGATACTGTATTTGATTTGAACAATCAGGCTGACCGCCTGCTCTTTCTTGCCGACAGGATGGACAAGGACGCCGTGTCTGTGAACAAAGATATCAGTTTTGAACTCCCTGCTGAACTGGTAAAACTATTCAAAGATCATCATCTGCGCCTGCTCACCTCTTACTCCGGATGTAAAGTAGGTATTGAAGTCACCGCTTCCTTTCTGCCCGACGGCACACGGGTATATACGCCCAAAATACCGCTGTCAGCGGATTTCCCGATTACGTTACTTATCAGGGTAAAAGATCCTGTCTTTCATACCATTACTAATTCACGTATTGTTACCCCCGTGCCAGCCACTTATTATTTTAGTAATGATAGTGTGCTTAGCGCCCTCAATTTCCCTGCACTCAGCAGCCGCATTGCGGACTATACTGCCAGCTATACATATGAGCAGGGAGAACTTGCAACGATTGCCCCCAACAGCGTAAAGGCATATTATTCCGAGAATAATACAGACAAGTGGTTGCCGCTACATGGCAATGACTACGTGAATGAGGGCGATCGTTGTCTGCTACCATTACGATTCAACTATACATTCCCCGCAGGGGCAAACGTTACACAGGCTACCTTTACGCTGAAGGATAGTATAGGAAATGTGCTCAATACCTTTGTAGCACAGAATGCCAGTGGCTTACAAAAAGTTGCGCTCAACTACAGCGATCTTTCCCTGGTGAACTACACCAGGTATTCACTGGAAGTAGCAGGCGACAATGGCTACAGCTGGCAACGCCCTGTCCTTTTCACTAACACGAATAGCTGGGCCACCCTGCAATTTAAACCACGTGTGACCAATGCTGCCTTCAACCTGCTGGATGATCAGGGTTACCTCATCACCCGAAAACCACCCGTAGGCAACATCAATGATCCACCAGTATTTGAGTTGAGAATTCCCAGCAGGCTTACCTACTGGCGTTATATACATGCAAACCGGTTACCGTTCGATCAGACTGATTACCCCAATGAATTATTGAATTTTAAGAACGGATTATTGATCAGTAAAAGCCCCAGGAATTCCACTTACCAATCAACCTATTTTCAGAAACCAGACAATTCATACTTCTTCCTGCCTAATCCGGAAGACTATGCATTGCTCCGGAGTGAAGATAAACAGTTGTTTACCGAAATTATGCTACCTACCTCCAAACTCTTTCCGGTAGCACCTTAAACACATTCAATCCTTAAAATCTTATAAACAAGAACATATGGCAGAATATAAAACCCCGGGCGTCTACATAGAAGAGATTCCCAAATTGCCCCCTTCCATCGCTTCCGTAGAAACAGCTATTCCTGCCTTTATTGGCTATACGGAAAAGGCCCAGTGGAAAGTGGCCGGCGACCTCACTAATAAACCTTGGCGCATATCCTCCATGCTGGAATACGAATTGTATTTCGGCGGCGCCAGACCTGATGCAGGTATCGAAATCACCGTAGACGCCACACAGGGAAAAGTGGACATTCAGGGGGCCATCAATCCAGAACTCCGCTCCAAATACCTGATGTTTTATTCCCTGCAAATGTTCTTTATCAATGGCGGAGGACCTTGTTATATTACCTCTGTAGGCCCCTACGCCGATGGAGATGTGATATTGGATGCTGACCTGCAGGCAGGTCTGGCAGAAATAGAAAAGATCGATGAGGTCACCTTGTTATTGTTCCCTGATGCCATCAACCTGGCAAGCGCGGGCAACTATTATGCACTGTATTCCCTTGCCATTGCACAGTGTGTAAAACTGAAAGACCGCTTCACTGTACTCGATGTATATCCTGATCCGGCAAATGCAGGCAACTGGCGGCTGGATGTGGAGTTTCTCCGCAATAATCTCTCTGGTACTACAGAGGATCTGAAATATGCAGCTGTCTATTTCCCTCGTATCTATACCAGAACTGATTTTACCTACAATGAAGGTGATGTAAAGATCATCAGCAATGGTGCAGGTGAAATCGGTGCTACCCTCACTGAACTCAAAGGCAATAACAACGCTTACTACAACATGGCCCGTGGCGCCATCAATGATATACAGATGCTGCTACCTGCATCTTCGGCTGTAGTAGGTGTATATGCCACCGTCGATAACAACCGTGGTGTATGGAAAGCTCCTGCAAACGTGAATATCGAATACGCTGTAGCACCTGAACTGCTCATCACACAGGAAGATCAGGAAGGGCTGAACGTGGATACCACTGCCGGTAAGTCTATCAACGTGATCCGTTCATTCCCTGGCAGAGGCCCGGCTATCATCTGGGGAGCCCGTACCCTGGCTGGTAACGACAACGAATGGCGCTACATTCCCGTAAGAAGGTTCTTCAACATGGTAGAAGAATCCACCAAGAATGCAGCACAGCAATTCGTATTTGAGCCGAATGACCGCAACACCTGGATCAGGGTAAGGTCTATGATTGAGAACTATCTCACACAACAATGGAAGGCTGGTGCACTGATGGGTACTACTACCCGCGAAGCTTTCTATGTGAGAATAGGTCTCGGCGAAACCATGACAGAACAGGACATCTGGGAAGGCCGCATGATAGTGGAAATTGGGCTCGCAGTAGTAAGGCCTGCCGAGTTTATTATACTCCGCTTCATGCATAAAATGCTGACAGAAGCCTAAAATTTAACCTTTCAAACGATTTGTTATGGACATACCGCAAAAACAACAATCCCCCAATACAGATAAATGTAAGGACAAGGATAACGCCACCCAGAAAAGCATCAATACCCAACGGAGTATTGTATGCAATAATCTTTATGATACTGCGGCTTCGCTGGGTAAGGCAGAAAAAAGATTTGACGGCGCCAGCGAACTGCTGAATGATAAGAAATGTCTCTTTATAAAAACTGAAGACAACTACCGCCGCTATCGCAACCTGGAGATGACCACCGCCACCGAGCTGCTCATCACCAACGAAACACTTAAGTCCAACATGGACAACTACAAGAAGTGGAATACCTCGCTGGGTGCGGCCCTGAAGGACATCGCCAAAAAGGCAAAAGAAGTAAAAACAAAATTCGCTGATCTGAAAGATGCTGCCGGGAAACTGGACAGCGCAATCAACGATAGCTGCAACTGCTCCCAGTACAAAGCACTCACCGGCAAGAGCCGTGAGAACTGCAACTGCGGAGAAGGCGGTAAACAGGTGATCGCAGCCTGTGCCCAGTCCGAAGAGATCCTGAACGATCTTGTAAATATGCCCAAAGCGCTCGCTGCGGATATCGACACCATCTTCCAAAGCTCTGCTGATGTAGCTGGTATACAACTCTTCTCCAACCTGGAAACATTAGATCCATTGGAAAAGACCCTGTCTGATCAGTCCAAACTGTTTGAAGCCCATATTAACCTGGTAATGAAAACACGTAAGACGGATCTGGACAAACTACAGGATGATGTGGTGAAACAGGTACAGGAAGTAACGAGAGCTATTACCGATCGTCATTATCAACGTAGCATACTGGAAGGTTATTACGATGCGGCCAGGCATCTGTGCTGCCCTCCTTGCGATTGCGTACAGGTAGGCGAAAGTAACTATTCACCGCGGCTGAAAGGATGCAGCGATACCATCTGCAACATCTGTGATGAAGTGAAAGATGCCTTCTGTTGTAAGCCTGTCACCCAGGAAGAAGAAGCTAATTGTTAAAAACTAAAACCCCGGAAATGTCTACTACCTATAACTACGACGCATTGGCAACTGGCTGGGACAGCAAGATTGCCAATTGCTGCAACACCACTCCCTCTGCTGATGGTAGCTGTACTGATTGCTGCTACGATACCTGGCAGGATCAGCTCAAGGACGTAACACAGCGCTCTGCTGCTGTTACTGAAAAGACGGCCCAGCTGCAAAATAAAATCACCTTTATCACCGACAGACGCAGCCGTTACAAAACATGGCTCGACGAACTGGATAAAGCAGAAACCCTGGCGCGCAACATCTGCCACCAGCTGGAGATCATTGCTACCCAGGCAGACAAAATCTGGTACAATGCCAGCAAAGCCTGCAAGGCTATTGAAACACTCTTCTGCATGATCAGAGACTTCTACATGCAGGTAGATTACATCAGGAAAAGATTTGATGACCTGCAGATCTGCATCCAGAAGAATGACGATCCTGCCCTGGAAAAAGGGAAAGGCATCCTGAAAGCACTGGATGATTATGGCACTAAACTAAACGCCATCATTGCGACACGCGATGCCCTGATTGCACAGGCTATTGAAGCAGTGAAACTGGCTAACCTGATCATAGATGCGGTTACCAGCAAGGACTGCACCTGCGATTTCAAACCATGTGATGGTAACTACCAACCATTCAAAACGCCGAATGATGGTAAGAACTACTATGGTCTCAAGACAATCATTACTACCTGGTACAATGTATTGGGTTGTGCCACTGGTTGTCCCGGCGAAGGTCCAGGCAACACCGCTTCCACTACAGCACTCGTCAAGAAGAACACAGGTCCTTCTACTGACGATGATTGTGGTTCGGACAATGGTGATGATACCTGCGAACTGACACCCATCCTCTCCTTCCCCATCTGCGCGGATAGTTACCGCACCTCCGTAAAGGCTCTTTTTGATAAAGACGATAAATCTCTGGTGACCCTGTCTAAAAAGCTGAAAGAAGCCAATAAAGACAAGGAAGCACTGGATGCCTGCAAAAGTAGTCTCACCAATGCGATTGCAGTAGTAGATCCAAAATCAAGGTGTAATTAATCAAATTTTATCACGCTCAAAAATATAAATGCATATGGCAGCTAAAGGCGATTACCCAATTCCTAAATTCCATTTTCAGGTAGAATGGGGCACAGATTTCAGGATGGGATTTACCGAAGTAAGCGGTCTTGATTTCGAAACCGAAGTGATAGAATACCGCGAAGGCAACAGCAAAAGATATAATAAATCCAAACAGGCCGGCCTGCGCAAGTTCAGCAATATAACGCTGAAGCGCGGCACCTTTGAAGGAGACTTTGACTTTTATAATGAATGGTCAAAGACCTATTACTTCCAGGAGGGTAACAAGACGGGGTCTAAATACCGCAGAACTGTTACCATCAAACTGCTTAACGAAAACCATGAAGCCATCATCACCTGGAAACTGCTCAATGCCTGGCCGTCGAAAGTAACATCTACCGACCTGAAAGCCGATGCCAACGAAGTGGCTATCGAGACAATGGAGCTGGTACATGAAGGACTTGAAATCATGGAAGCTAACAACTAATCATGGCAGAGAATGTAGCAAATTCCTTTTATCAGACCGTAAACTTCCACTTCAGGGTGGAGTTCGTAACCGACAAGGAAAACATTGATGTGCGCTTTCAGTCAGTCAGCGGACTCGATGCCACCCTGGATACAGAGACGATAAAGGAAGGCGGTGAAAACCGCTTTGAGCACGTGATTCCGGTGAGAAGAAAGTACGGCCCCCTCGTATTGAAGAGGGGGCTGTTAACGCCCTCACAAAGCGCGACGCTGACCAAATGGCTCAAGGACGCTTTTGACCATGAGCAGGTAAACCCTATTCAACTGCTGCAGGTATCACTGCTGAACGAAGACCATCAAACACTCATGTTGTGGAAACTCAGCAATGTATGGCCACGGAGCTGGAAAATAGGGGAGCTGAATGCTGAACGTGGAGAAGTACTGATCGAAACACTGGAACTCAATTATAACAGATTAATCTTCGAATAACATGCCCATAGAGATCAGAGAACTGGTGATCAAAGCCACCGTAACCGATGATACGGGCGCTGGCGGCGGCGGAGCCGGCAAAGCAGGCAGTGGTGACAACAACAGTGTATCACCTGGTGAAGAAATGATAAAGGATACCCTGGACAAGATCCTGGACACTATAAAAGATAGAAATGAACGATAATAATCATCTGGTAAAACTAAAGATCCACTCTTTTCCCAACCGTGACTTTACGGGAGCGGAAACGGTATTTACTGTGCCTGTCAACCCTGAATCGTTCACGAAGAATTACAAGGTAGACCTGGATGAAAGAAGAGGCCATGGCAACAATGGAACGGATGTGCGCTTCAAATCGACTGCGCCTGAAGAGTTGCGGCTTGAATTCATCCTGGATGGTACCGGTACAATGGAAGGTTACCTCGATGCATTGAAAACAGTACCGGTCAACCGGCAACTGGAAATGTTCATGAAGTGTGTATACAACATGGACAGTAATATTCACCGTCCACGTTTCCTGCTGCTCATCTGGGGTTCAGAGATCAAATTCCGCTGTGTGCTCTCTAATCTTGATATTAACCACACTCTCTTTACACCACAGGGTGATCCACTGCGTGTAAAGCTAAACGCCACCTTTCTGAATTATGTAGCCAGACAGGAAAGACAGGCCCGCGACAGAACGAGTTCCCCGGACCTGACGCACTACAGGAAAGTAGTACAGGGCGACAGGCTGGACAACCTGACTAACAATATCTATAACGATCCTGCCTATCTGATGCAGGTAGCGAAGGTCAATGGCCTGAGCACTATTCGTAGCATTAAAGCAGGGACAGAGCTTTATTTTCCACCCTTTGACCAAACTGAAAAGTAATGGAAGAAATACTGATACCAAACGACTCACAGCATGATGTAGCCACGTTTACGCTACTCGTGAATGGTACGGCAGTATCTCCGGAATACCAGATCCTTTCCATTACTGTCACCAAAGAAATTAATCGCATTCCCATGGCCCGCATTATACTGCGGGATGGGGAAGCTGCAGATAAAACATTTGCCATCAGTGACGAAGACCTGTTTGTACCAGGTAAAAGTATTGTGATCAGAATAGGAAGAGATGGGGATAACCAACAGGTATTTAAAGGTATCATCACCCGTCATGCCATTAAGATAAAAGAGAATGGTAATGGCGAACTACATATAGAATGCAGGGACGATGCCATGCATATGACATTGGGCCGGCATAGCCGTTACTATGAACAGGTAAAGGACAGTGAAGTATTCGATGACCTCATTGGTAAATACGCCCTGACCAGTGAAACACAGGCAACAACGCTTACACATAAAGAACTGGTGCAACATCACCTGAGTGACTGGGACTTCATGCTCCTTCGTGCAGAAGCGAACAGCATGCTGGTAAATGTGGATGATGGAAAGGTGACGATTAAAAAACCAGACACAAGTGCAGCGCCCGTATTACAGGTGAGCTATGGCTCGTCTGTACTTGAATTTGAAGCAGATATTGACGCCCGCAGACAATGGAAAAACGTTGCTGCCAAATCGTGGGACTATAGCAATCAGCAATTGTTTCAGGCAGATACAGATGGGGTCTCTTTCTCAGAACATGGTAATCTGAGCGGACAGGATCTGTCTGGTGCTATGAAGCAATTACCTTTTGAGCTGCATCATAGTGGTCACAGGCTGGAACAGGAATTACAGGATTGGGTGAATGGCACCATGCTGAAAAGCCGTATGGCCAAAATCAGGGGCCGTGCCCGGTTCAGTGGCTTTGCGGCCATCAAACCCGGTGATATGGTAAAACTGGATGGTGTAGGTAACCGTTTCAAAGGCAACGCATTTGTAACGGCAGTAAGACAGGAAATGGGTAAAGGCATGTGGGATACACATATTCAATTTGGCCTCGATCCTACCCCATATGCTTTTGTACATACAGATATGAACGATGCACCTGCTGCAGGGCTGACAGGTGGTATTAATGGCTTACAGATCGGCATCGTAGTACAGCTGGAAAATGACCCTGATGGCCAGGATCGCATCCTGGTACGTATTCCGGTTATAGACAACGATGCCCAGGGAATCTGGACCCGGGTAGCCAGTCTGGATGCCGGCAAAGACAGAGGCGCTTTCTTCCGCCCTGAAATAGGTGACGAAGTGATCGTAGGCTTTATCAACGATGATCCACGCGATGCAGTGGTACTGGGCATGTTGCACAGCAGTGTTAAACCAGCACCGATCAAAGCACAGGATGTAAATAATGAAAAAGGATTTACCACACGCAGTAAAATGCACATCTCATTTAATGATGATACAAAAACCATCAGCATCGATACGCCAGCAGGCAATAAGATTGTACTGGATGAAGCAGGGCAGCAGATCACCATTACAGATCAGAACAGCAATAAGGTAACTATGAATTCCAGTGGAGTGAGTATGGAAAGCCCAATGGACATCAAGCTGAAAGCAGGCGCCAACCTGAGTCTGGAAGCTGCGGCTTCCCTAAGTATCAAGGCGACCTCGATCTCTATGCAGGCCGATGCAGATGCATCTATTTCCGGTGGTGCGAGCACCAAACTGACATCCAGTGGTATTACAGAAATAAAAGGATCATTAGTCAAAATAAACTAGATATGCCTCCAGCAGCAAGAATATCGGATATGCATACGTGTCCGTTGGTGAATCCCGGTCCGGTGCCCCACGTAGGTGGGCCGGTGACGGGGCCCGGGATCCCGACTGTATTGGTAGGGGGGATGCCGGCAGCCGTTGTAGGTGATATACTGGTTTGTACCGGGCCTCCTGATACCATTGTAAAGGGTTCTGCTACCGTATTGATAGGCGGACGCCCCGCAGCCCGCATGGGCGATAATACAGCCCATGGAGGTGTAATAGTAGCAGGATTGCCGACCGTGATGATTGGAGGATAATATTAAAAAAGAACTCATGAGCACGATAGTAAACTCATTTCTTGGCCGCGGGTGGTCCTTCCCTCCCACTTTCAACCTGCAAACGGGTGCAGTGGAACTGGTGAATGACTACGAGGATATTCACGAAAGCCTCAACATTCTGCTGAGTACCAGCCTGGGAGAAAGAGTGATGCAACCCAAGTATGGCTGTAACCTCAACGATTATTTGTTTGAACCATTGAGCAGCTCGATGATCGGTTATATCAAAGACCGGGTGCAGACATCTATTCTCTTCTATGAACCCCGCATTATTGCTGAAAAGATAGATGTGACGGCAGACAGCTCTTTTGACCTGATAGAAGGCAGGTTCACCATTTCGATTGAATACACCGTACCTGGAACCAACTCCCGTTTCAACTATGTGTACGATTACTATAAGAACGAGGCATTAAAGCCAGTATAAAGAATCAATAACTATGGAATGCACTAATCTGCTACATCCATTTCAACACGATCCCGGCACCAGCCAGCGTCAACGGGTACTGGACGACCTGCTCTCCAGCACTACCCAAATTGATGGCAGGCAGTTGTCCGATCTGCTGGATTATTTCGTACAGTTGTCCCGGCACGTGAACTACTACACTGCCCAGGGCGATGTATTGATCAATGCCGGCGACTGGCAGGCTTTCTTCCGTAACAGTACGCCTTTTACCCTGAGTGCGATCAACAAATATAACCTGCCTGCCAAAAAAGAAAAGCTGGATGGGTACTATTATACCTTTGGCAGGAAACCTTCTGCCAGAGGACTACAATTGCTCTTACAATACACATGGTATTATACCATCAGCCGGGTAGATGCCTGGTACCAGCAGGTAAAAGACAACGGGCTTGCACTGGAACCGTTGTTGCTACATGTGATCAAAGATAAGTTGCACAATAGTCTTGTTGATTTTATTGCCCTGGATAATGCAGCCGCTTCCCGGTTTGGTATTAAAAGAATTGATTTTCGACCTTATGCTGAAAGTGATTACTGGGATCTGGAAATAGATGAGCTGTATGGGGTATCTTCCCTGACCAGCCTCACCGATATTGCTGCGGCGGTTGTGAATGTATTCAATAGCTGCCAGCAGGTAATAGAAAGTATCACTATAGCAGCTGCTGCTGATATTGAGAAAAGCCTGTTACCATTGAAGGCGGAATTGCAGCAACAGCATACCCCACATCTGGGTTTGTTGTTTGCTTTCTTAAAGTTGTTCCGCTACCTCCAGGATGACCTGAATGGCTTTGCCAAAAAACACCTGGATTTCTTTTACCAGCAAGTGTTGCAGCTTAAGCCAAGAGCAGCAAAGCCGGACCATGTACATATCATTGTAGATATTCAGCAGCAACTGGAACAGTACAGGTTACAGGCCGGACTGCTGGTGAAGGATGGTAAAGACAATAACAAAGCAGAGGTACTGTTCTCGCTGGATAATGAGCTGGTGGCGAATAAAGCACAGGTAGCAGATGTACGTACCCTCTTTGTAAGCAATGGGGTGTATATGGCACCCAATGCGCTCTTTGCAGACGGCGTATCGCAGGGTATCCCCGATAGCTGGCCGACGATGGGTAGTCACTTTAGTAAATACATTGATCCGGAGCAGAAATTTACCTATCCTTATCCACATGCCCGGTTAGGGTTTATATTAGCCTCTCCGGTATTGCTCCTGAACGAAGGGAAACGTACGGTGACTATTAAATTAGTATGCGGGTTGCTGGATGCTGCTTCCCTTTATAGTACTGTTGCGGGATTGATCCAGCAAACGTATTACTACATCAGCAAGCCGCTTATAAAACAGGCAGTGAAGAAGGGTATCAGTCCTGCACTGGAAGCCGACCTTTACACCTTGCTGTTAGAGAAACCTATACAAACGCTGTGTTACAACCCACAGCTAAAATATAATTACGACGCAGTCATCACCGAGGCAGCATTTAACAGCCTGAATATAGGTGATACACTTAAAGACATTTTCCCACCGCAAAAGGCACTGAATGTATCTTTCAGTGGTAAAGAAAAATGGCTGGATGCAGATGACCTAAGTATCACACTCGACCCCGCGTTGAATAATAACCAGTTTACGATTACAATCAATGCCACTTTACAGCCAGCCAGTCCTGCCATTGCCTTTTATGACAAGGATAAGTTAAAAGAAGACTTTAATACCACACAACCAGTGGTAAAAGTATTGCTGAATGACCTGATCGTCATGCGGCTGCCAGGAAATAAGCAACCAGAGAATTCCTGTTGCCTGTCGGTACCACCAACTACAGACGATATAGAAGTTTCTCTCTATTACTTTTTCAAACATGTTATTTTAAAAGATAACAATATTGATGTTACCGTATGTGGGCTTAAAAATTTCATTGTACAAAATGACGATAGCCCGATGGACATCAATGGTATTATCTATCCATTTAGTTCAAGACCACGGTTAGGTTCTCACTTCATACTGAGCGCTAAGGAGATCTTTAATAAGAACTGGACGGCCATTAATCTGAGACTGAACTGGAAAGATAAACCTGCGAGCCTGGAGACCTATTATCACGGATATGAGGACCTGACTACTACCCCGGCAATAGAGCAATCGCATTTTAACGAGGATAATTTCCTCTTTTCTACGGACTTCCTGGATCACGGAAGCTGGCGATCCTATAATGGCAACAAGAAGCTCTTTAGCAGCGATACGCCCGGAGATAAGTTCTGTGGAAATGATGGACCGGTGTACTTCTTCAATTTTAAAAGAAACGACTTTAACAGCGTTAATCCCTATAAAAGGAACGATAGCATCAGCTATACAGATACGCCGTATACCAATGCAGCGCAGGATGGATTTCTGCGACTGACACTGGCATCTGCACATAACCTGGATTTTCAGCATTCACGGTATTCTTATGTACTGACCAGACAGATGCTGGCATTGGGTAAATATCCGGAAATATATGTAGGCCCTGTGTATGATGGCATTTCGCCCACAGGCAGCTCTACAGCACAGGTGCTGACTTTTAACGAGGTATTTGATGCTGTGAAGCACTCTTACGAACTGACAACAAACATCCGAAACAGGGCAGATCAGGTATTTTACAAGTTGTGGCTCAAGTATCCTGATAACCCCAATACACCCGTCGATTTCACTGACGGCGAATATAAACTGGTGTTAGGTGATCCGCCCCGTGATGGACAGCTACCCTTCCCTCCTAACCCCTTCCCTTTATATCCAAATGGTGTTCCTGACAATGCGCCTGCATGGAATGGATATAACCTGCAACGTATGATCGACTATGAAGAAGATCAGATCTTAAAACCCACCTACGATAAAATAGTAAAACTGCAGAACATCAGGGTGGTTATCCCTAATGAGCCGTATACGCCACAGATCAAAGGGATCTCGCTGGATTATACCGCCACTGCAACTGTCAAAGATATCGACCTGATTCACCTGCATCCTTATACAGGTACGTATCAGCCAGTGAGTATCACATCGGGTCCAACCCTGTTCCCGTTATTCACTGATGAAGGAAATTTATTCGTTGGCCTGAAAGATCTCCAGCCGGGCAATAACCTGAGTGTATTGTTCCAGCTGGCAGAAGCCACCGCCGATTCTGAAGCCGAACGGCAGACCGTGCAATGGTATTACCTGGACAATAACCAGTGGAAGTCATTGCGTACCGGGTTCGAAGTGCTGGACGACGCGACTGACGGACTGACCACTTCCGGCATCATCCAGTTCTCCCTGCCGGCTAATATGACGAATGAAAACACCATTTTGCCTAAAGGACTTCACTGGATCAAGGCAGCTATTTCATCTAACAGCAGATCTGTGGCAGAAACCATTGGTATTCATACGCAGGCTGTGAGGGTCACTTTTACAAACGATGCTGTCAATGACCAGATGCGGATGGCTGCACCACTCGATGCCAGCCAGATATCCAAACTCAAGGAAGCAAATGCAAAGGTGAAAAAGATCTCTCAGCCCTATCCTTCTTTTGGAGGTAGTGTGCCGGAAGAGCAGGGCCAATATTATGTACGTGTAAGTGAGCTACTGCGCCATAAAGGGAGAGCCATTCAAAAGTTCGACTACGAGCGGATTGTACTCGATGCTTTTCCACAGGTATTCAAAGTGAAATGCATCAATCATAGTCAGGGACTGGATGCCGCTGCCTTTACCAACGACTTCCCAATGGCCCCCGGACATGTACTGATAGCGGTGATTCCAGATCTGAATAAGTTAAAAGCCTCACAGGCATTTGAACCCAAAGCACCATTGAGTTTGCTGGAGAAGATCCAGGAAAACCTGCAAAAGGTAGCCTCTCCTTTCGTGAAACTGAGCGTCATGAATCCGAGATATGAAAAGGTGAATTGCTGCATACAGGTGAAGCTCTATCCTGGTAAAGACAAAGGTTATTACAAAGACAAACTGGCCGCCGATCTGCGGGAATACCTGGCACCATGGGCA
>Ga0182005_1000383_pt1 | contig 24460 bp, 16 predicted proteins | sample Sormic07211103_1_FD_123021 | JGI IMG/M metagenome (GOLD analysis project Ga0182005, IMG submission 123021) | Rhizosphere microbial communities from Sorghum bicolor, Mead, Nebraska, USA - 072115-103_1 MetaG | ecosystem: Host-associated > Plants > Roots > Rhizosphere | place: USA: Nebraska...
CTATGGAAGGAAACCGTTTCAATGCAAATAAATTACTCCTGGATCCATACGCTAAGGCTATTGCCGGTACCATCAACTAGCACGACTCCCTCTTTGGCTACCAGATAGGCAGCCCGGAAGAAGACCTGAGCTTCAGCGAAGCTGACAGCGCTCCATATATTCCCAAGTCAGTCGTAGTAGATGACGCTTTCGACTGGGAGGACGATAAATTCCCGAAGATCGCGTATAACGAAACTATCATCTACGAGATGCATGTAAAGGGATTTACCAAAATGAACCCGGATATTCCCGAAGAGATCAGGGGCACTTACGCCGCTATCGGGCATCCGGTGACAATCGATTACCTGAAAAAACTGGGCGTGACTGCCGTTGAATTAATGCCCGTGCATCACTTCGTGGCAGACAGGCACCTGGTCGAAAAAGGCTTAACTAATTACTGGGGGTATAATACCATCGGCTATTTTGCGCCAGATGCCCGGTACTCTTCCAGCGGCATACAGGGTGAACAGGTGGCGGAATTCAAGGAGATGGTGAAAGCCCTGCATAAAGCCGGTATCGAAGTGATACTTGACGTCGTATACAACCATACCGCCGAAGGCAATCACCTGGGCCCTACCCTGAGTTTCAGAGGTATCGACAATTGCAGCTATTACCGCCTTACGGAAGATAAGCGCTATTACATGGACTTCACCGGCACAGGCAATACCCTGAATGCACAGTTGCCCAATGTACTGCGACTTATCATGGATAGCCTGCGCTATTGGGTAGAAGAAATGCATATTGACGGTTTCCGTTTTGACCTGGCATCTGCATTAGCAAGAGAACTTCATGAGGTAAATAGCCTGAGTGCCTTCTTTGAAATCATCTACCAGGATCCGGTGATCAGCCAGGTAAAACTGATCGCAGAGCCCTGGGATGTAGGTGAAGGTGGTTACCAGGTTGGAAAATTCCCTCCCGGATGGGCAGAATGGAATGGGAAATACAGAGACTGTATCAGGGGATACTGGAAGGGCGATGATAGTATGCTCGCAGAGTTTGCATTGCGCTTTACGGGAAGTCCGGATTTGTATGAGTCCGATTACCGTCGTCCTACTGCAAGTATCAACTTCATTACTGCACATGATGGATTTACCCTGCAGGACCTTGTATCTTACAATGGAAAGCACAATGAGGCGAATGGAGAAGATAATAATGATGGCGCGAATGATAATGTTTCCTGCAACTGGGGTGCGGAAGGGGAAACAACGGATGAAGGAATCAATAAAATCCGGGCGCAGATAAAGCGAAACTTTATCACCACCTTATTTTTATCGCAGGGTGTACCCATGCTGGTAGCTGGTGATGAGATGGGGAATAGCCAACACGGGAATAACAACGCGTATTGCCAGGATAATGAGATCTCCTGGCTGGACTGGTCTAAACAGGATACACAGTTGCAGGAGTTTACAAGAACCTTGATTGAGCTGCGAAAGAATCATTCTTCTTTTGCCCGCCCTGGATGGTTTCAGGGAATTCCTATCAAAGGTGTGGAAGATATTGGCTGGTTCCAACCGGATGGAGCAGAAATGCAGGAAGATCACTGGAAGGAGTATTTCGCAAAGTCAATTGCCATCTACCTGAATGGAAAAGGTTTGAGATGTGTGAATGATGTGGGAGAGAAAATGGTGGATGATACCTTTTATGTCATCTTCAATGCGCACCATGATACCATCGAGTTTGTCCTACCACCGGAAAAGTATGCGAAAGAATGGCAACGGCTCTTAGATACGAGTGTGTGGAAGACGGAAGATAAAAATACTTATGCAGCAGGGAGTAAGGTAGCAGTACCTGGCCATTCCATCTCCCTGTTTATCCATCAGGAGGTTTCAAAACCGGTACCGGGCTTACCTGTTCCTGAAGTGAAGCGTTCCATGTAACCTCACGATCATTTCCAGGCTTACCCGGCCCGACATCCAGTGTTTAAGGGTTAAACAGATCTTTTGATTGAATCAGGCACAAAAAGAGGATGAGTCGTTTCATGTATGAAATTTTAAACGAAGGTTATACTAATGCCTGTCAAAATCATTTATTAGTGATGAAACAACCATAATATGGGATAAAAAAAGGCGGGCACAAAGCCCGCCTAAAAAACAATTCACTTCAACTTATATTGACTCCTCATACACATTTCCAAACCTATCTGTCGCCCTCACCGTTATCTTCTTCGCTGAAGGCGATGGTTTCGCAAAAAACATATGATCCGTCAGTGTAGGCTCTACAAACTTATGCTTCTTCGGCAGCTCCGGCCCCAGGTACAACTCTACCGCCCAGGGATCAAACGCCACTCTCCGCTCCATCTCTCCCTTGCTCACGCCATCTTCCAGCCACTCTACCTTCCACTGCTTATCCCAGTTCCACACATTCGCCGCTACCTCGTCAGGTGCTACCTGTACACGGCCCTTTTCATAGATCCGTAACTGCTTCTCCTTAGGCATTCCCGTACCTTTGTACACCCACCTGATATCTGTTCCATCCACATCATACACCCCATATCCTGCCGGCGTACCATCCCCACAAATCGGCCCGGTCCACCATGCACCACACACCGTTCCATGATTGTGCTCCATGATATTTCCTTCCTCCCAGTTATCATTGAAGTGCGTATGCCCACTCATTATATGCACCTTGAACGGCGCCAGCATCTTGTACAGCTTCTTTCTGTTCGCCACCATGCCACCTCCCGGTTCATCCTTCTTCCCTTCTCTCTTTGCCTGACCTGTATAAGTTGGAATATGTGTACTCAATACAATCATACTCCCCGGCTTTACCTGCGCCAGATCCTGATCCAGCCATTGCAGCTGGTTCTCTGTGAGATAACCAATATAATTCTTCGCCTCTCCTAAAAAGAATACATCATCCAATACCACATAATGTACTTCTCCCCTGTTATAAGAATAATAAGTAGGTCCAAAATGAGACTTAAAAGTATTTGCCGATCCATCGTCCGTACGCGCCTCATTATCCATATCATGATTGCCAATCACATTGAAGAAAGGAATCCCACACAACTCCACGGCCCTGCGGTACCCATGATACAACTCAAACTCATCCCATACCAGGTCACCACAACCAATACCATGGATGAGCGTATCCTTCGGATAAGATTTGATCATACCCTGCAGGTCAGGTACTGACTCCTTCAGCAACTGATCCACATCTTTCTGCGACTTCATTTGCGGATCTGCCCACACCACGAAAGTATGCTTCGTGTCATCCTGCTTCAATTTCTCCAGCTTGAAATCCGCACTATAGGATGGCTTGTTTTTAGGTATCGCCTGGTAGAACGATGCAATACTTCTCTCCTCCGGAAATGCATATCCCCTTGGCACAGAGATGTACACAAACTCCGCCGTACCATTGGATTGCAGCTCATAGGCACCATTCTTATCAGTCAGGGTTATATTGATTCCATCGGTAACAGGTACGCCTGTCACTCCTTTCCCCTCACAGAGCACCTTACCTTTAAGAGAAACTGTAGAAAGGTCGATATTATTATTACGCAGCAACGGCTTTGCATTCAAAATTGCCCCTGGCAATGCTAACAAAGAGCCGGTTACACCTACGTTCTTTAAAAAGTTCCTTCTGTTAAGCATACGATTTATTTAAGTGTTGTAGCGCCTTCACCTTCTATATCGGTTATCGCTGATGTAGTAGTCAGTTGTCTGTTATTCTGTGCACGTGCCTGTACCCATTTTCCCAGCGATACATTGTACACTCCACCCAGCATATTGAAAATACCAAGATCCGCAGTGTTATAAGAAAAAGCCAGTGTATTGGAACCCTGACGGTAATAAGGCTGCTCTTCCAGTGTAATTGGGTTAATGATGTCGTAAAAATCGTTCGTGGCAATGCGATACCCCTTCGCCGGTGGACCTGCTGTAAACAAACTACCACCTGTAGAAATCCAGATCACGTCTACCGGTCTGGTATCTGCTGTCACCACCGAATCCTGGAATACGGCTATACCAAAAGCATTCCCGCTGTTTGCCATCAGGCCGGTTGTAGCTGTACCGAAACCATCTCCGCCTGTGGTGGTATAGTCAAATGTTCGTACCCAGTTAGATCCACTCATATCTGTCGACTTGGAACCATTGATCTTTTTACCTATACCGCCTACATAGAAGAAGGTGCCTTTTGCCGCTGTACCTGTATACAGGTTGAATTTGTAAGAACGTTTTTCGCCTGTAGCCCAACCCTTGGCAGGATAGCCGGTAGGGGTACTGGCATTCGCGTTATTTGTTATAACCACCGCAAATGGTGTAGCTGCAAAATCGATATCTCTCGTCGCCATCATCTGCACATATTCATAGTTACCATCCGCACCACTTGCATCTGACATGAAGCCCGTAATGATCGCCGGTGCAATATTGATTTCTGAACTCAACACCGTCACATCCGCCGCTGTACGCATACGCAACAGGGGTGCATTGTCCGCATCCACGAATACAATACCATAAAAGTTTGCACTCACAGGTGCTGCCAGCGTAGCTATTGCGCTGGTATCTTCTGTACGCAGGTGCAGGTTACCAAAGCCATCATTCAGTAATTTATCGCCAGCCATTACGTCTCCCTTGGCTGGCAACGGATCGAAACCGCCCTTCACGACTATGGCCAGTGTGCTTTCGTAATCGCCCGGTTTCGCCAGTATAGCAGCCGTCGTGATACGGTTAATAGGAATCGTATTGCCGGAAGATACTTTTGTAATTTTTGAAACAGATACCCCGGTCAGCTCCAGCGTTCCATTGTTTTTTTCTAATACAGCACCCTGAATGTCGATGATCACAGAATCACCCGGTACATAATTTTTCGCTGCTTCACCGATATTGATCGCAATCCCTCTCAGCTTTGACAACCGGCGCGCATCCTGCACTAACAGCAGACCGCCAGGGAGGTTGCCGCCACTATGATCTGATACCACCATGGCTGCTATACTTGTAGAGCCGAGCAGGTTGTCTGTATTGAGGGTTACAGGGCTCGACTTATACAGATTCCTGATATCGTATATCGAAATGTATGGGCTGATGGTACCACCGGGATAGTTATCACTTTTTTCACAACCCCATATCAATAATATGAGTGGTAAGTATACTAAGAATTTCTTCATTGTAAAATGATTTTAATGTTATGGTTTCTGCCACCACACCTGTGTACTGATTTCGTCTGGCCCCTGACTGGCAACAGCCAGCTTGTAGTTAGTCGGATTGGTCGACTGCACATACACCGGGTATGTCATTCTTGCAGGCATCACCCCGTTATTCCTCAAACCAGCACCCTTCGGCAATACAGGATGCCCCGTACGACGGTACTCAAACCACTGCTGCAAATCTGTTAAGAAGAGCGCGTAATATTTTTGTTTGTGAATCTTCTCCATTTTCTGATCCAGCGTCTCATCATTCAACCATTCTATGTCAGCAGCTGCCAGCCAGGAAGTAATAGGTATTGGCCAGGTAGGAATCCACTGCGTAATACTGTTCAACGCACCTGTATTATAATACGTTTCAGCTGATCCACTGATCCAGCCTTTTGCCGCCGCTTCTGCCAGTATGAACTGCAACTCCGCATAGTTCATCATCATACCCGTCATAGGTTCTGTCATGAGCGATACTGCCGATGTATTGGAATAGAAATAACATTTCTTTACAGGATTTTCACCCGGTGCATATCCACTCGGAATACCCTGATATGTACCGGAATAAGGTGCGATACCCCATCTGTTAAAAGTACCATTACCATAAGTTGGAATATCAATACGCGGGTCATTCCATTGAGCCAGGTTATCGATGAAGAAACTGGCAATACCCGGTGACCTGAAGTCCTGTTCACGCACAGACAAATACGGGGAGGAATAAGGACCTACTGCTGTCCAGCGCAGGATCGCAGATTCATCATTGCTCGTCATGATCGGGTAAGAAGTCTTTCTGGTATCGACGATATCTTTGATCTTTGCAACAGCAGAATCAGACTTAGCTGACACCCGCAGCAACAAGCGCAGGAATAAGGAGTTCCCAAATTTTCTCCACTTCGCTACATCCCCGCCATACACCGGATCACTTGCACCGGTAATAGCCGTACCTGCACTCAGCAAAGTATTCGCTGAATCCAGTCTTTTGAAGATATCCAGGTAGATATCCTGCTGCGCATCAAAGCGCGGTTCGTAAATACCACTATCCTTTGCCAGATTTGACTGGAAGTAGGGAATATCACCATAGGTATCTGTCAGAATTGAATAGATCCAGGACTGGCAGATCAGGGAAATACCCATATAAGATTTGTTGTAGTTCAACTCCTGACTGGCGATGGTATAAATGTCCTTATAGTTCGTCAACTCGGAGTAGAGCCCATTGTATAAATAATCCGCCCAGGTAGAACGGAAATCATACCGGAACACCTGCCCTTCCGCATCACTGATGTTCACCGTTACCTGCATCAGTTCATTGTTGAAGTTACGGTTGCGCAGCATGTTGTAGGTAAGCGAATTCACCAGTGCCGGTGCCAGCAATTGCTGTGGCAATGCTGTGGGCGTACCATTCGGGGTGGTATTGGTCTCCTGGAAGTTTTTTGTACAGGAGCTCAAAAAAATACCCAGTAACAATATGTATGTAAGATGCTTCATCATTTCGAAAATTAAAGTCCAATTACCAGATTAAAACCAAGGGTACGTGTAGATGGGAACTGCCCGATCTCAAAGCCTTGCAGGATGTCAGAGCCATACAGTGTACCGAATTCAGGATCAAACATCGGCCATGGAGACCAGATGAACAGGTCACGACCGTACACGCCTACTGTGGCACGCTGAAAACCCAGTTTCTTCACTAATCCTTTGCTGAATGTATAATCGATACGTGCTTCTCTGAACTTGATGTAGTCTGTACGGAACACACTACCTTCTGCATTGTCCACACCATAGTGAGAACGGTAATACTCGTCGATATCCGTTGCAATCACATCGTTCTTACGGTATTTACCATCTGTAGTTGCGATCACACCATTTCCGATGATACCATTGTAACGGCCTGGCAGTGTTTCTTTCAGCTTACCCTGTTCTGCCATTTTATAGTGGGTGAGAGAGTGAGCTACACCACCATATTGTGCATCAAACAGCAGGTGCAGGTTAAAGCCTTTATAATAGAAATCATTCGTCCAGCCCAGTTTTGCTTTTGGCAGAATGTTGCCCAGGTATTTTACTTCTTCGGTGAGCAGCGCCACACCTGTGGTGGCATCATACAAGATCTGACCATCCGGAGCACGCTGATAACCACGCCCATACAGGTCACCCATGCTACCGCCTACTTTTGCTACGATCTGTCCACCGCCCACAGGGCCGGTTCTCAGTACCACAGAGCTATCTGCCAGTGACATGATGCGGTTACGGTTTGCAGAAAAGACAACATTGGAAGTCCACCGGAAACCATTTTTCACACTGATCGGCGTGCCATTCAGCGCAATCTCTATCCCTTCATTTCTTACCTCACCCGCATTGATCAGGATCTGTGTAAAACCAGATGAACGGTCTACAATACGCTTTAAGTGCTGGTCTCTGGTATTTCCTCTGTATACTGCCACGTCGATACCCAGTCTGTTATTATAGAACTGTACATTGGCACCTAATTCATACGTAATGGTACGCAATGGTTTCAGGTTAGGATTCGTCAGCAGGTCTGGTGCTGATAAACCACCGTTGTATAGAGAACCTGCTGATACATAATTATAAGAGGTGAGATAAGCAGTGGTACCACCACTACCCACACTGGAAGCAGAGAAACGCAGCTTCGCAAAGTTGATCATCTTTGGCATGTGCCATACATCCGATGGCACAAAACTCAGGTTGGCAGCAGGATAAAAGAAACCGGAATTGGTGGTACGGGAAGGGGTGGCCAGTGTACTGGTCCAGTCCTTTCTACCTGTCAGGTCCAGGAATAAATAGTCCCTGAAGCTACCTGTCACCACACCATAGAAGCTGTTGATAGCATATTTGGTTCTATACGGCAGGGTCACCAGTGGACCTGCTGCATTGGAGAAAGAGTAGATACCCGGGAATGTCAGGGAGTCCGCACGGGTTTCATCTTTGTTATAATTATTTTTCAGGGTGCTACCGCCTGCGGTTGCTGTGATCTCGAAATCTTCGTTAAGACGCTTATTGTATCTCAGCATGAAGTCGCTGCTCGCCTCCATAGAGAAGATGTTCTGCGTACGATAACTACCCTTTGGCAATTTCGCACCTGCATCATAAGGACGCTCCTGTGCGCGCTGGTCGTAAGCAAAGTCAATGGATGTTCTCACCAATAAGCTCAGCTCTTTGGTGAAGTTGTAGGTCGCCTGCACATTACCCGTGATACCATTACGGTTTGTACTGTTGAGGAACTCATTGGATACAGCAAACGGGTTTTCAGGATAAGAGCTGAACGGATACTTGATAGCACGGCCCTCCTGCCCTTTTACCCAATAATCGCGCAGCCAGTCAATGCTCGCGTTGGGTTGCCAGAAGATGTACCAATACATGAGTGACTGGTTACCGTAACCGGAACCGGGGAGATTGTCACTCCACTTATTTGTATAGTTAACTTTGGAAGAGATGGTCAGTTTATCATTGATCTTTGAATTCACGGACATCGCGATGGAGTTACGTTTGTAACCTGTGTTAGGTACTATCCAATCGTTGTTTACGTTCGTGAAAGAGAAACGGGCAGTGGTTTTGTCGGTACCGCCATCTACACTGATGCTGTTGGTAAAGGTCTTGCCTGTCTGAAAGAATTTCTGTAACTGGTTGGTGTATGGTCTCCAGAGCGTTCTTTCCGTACCGACCTTTTGGGTAACCGGATCATACTGAAAAAATAGCTGGCCATCGAACTTAGGGCCGTAGGCAGAGCTGGTACCGCTTGTACTTGCACCATCTGCAGAGGCACCGTAAGAATAATAGGCCGCGCCATCCAGTCCCTGGCCATATTCATATTGTAATTCCGGCCAACGGTTCACCTGCTCCAGCGATTCGTTGGTATTAAAGGTTACGCCTAAACCTTTTTTGCGGGGCGTACCAGCCTTGGTGGTGATGATCACGGCACCATTTGCACCACGCTGACCATACAATGCAGCAGCACCTGGGCCTTTCAGGATGGTTACAGACTCGATGTCTTCAGAGTTCAGGTCATTCAACCCTGTACCATAGTCAGCCGGCATGTTGTCAGACCCTGTACCATATGGCGTTTCTCCATCGATACCCGTACGACGACCGCTACCATTATTGATCACCACACCATCTACTACAATGAGGGCTTCATTGTCGCCCGTGAGGTTATTTTCACCACGCAGAATAATCTTATTGGAACCGGTAGGACCGGCGTTGGAACGTACCAGGTTCAGACCTGCCACTTTCCCGGAAAGCGCATCTGTCCAGTTGTTAGACAGGGCGTTGGTCAGCTGTTCACCTTTTACAACGGTGGCGGCATATCCAAGCCCCTTCTCTTCTCTTTTAATACCTAAAGCCGTTGTCACTACAAATTCATTCAGGGCTTTGGCATCCGGAGCCATGGAAACGTCCAGTTTCTGCGTCGCATTGACCGGAATCTGACGGGTGATATAACCGATGAAAGAAAATATGATCGTTGGATTATTGCCCGGTAACTTCAGGAAGTAATTACCATCAGGACCGGAGATAGTACCGATACTACCGCTTTTGATACGCACGTTCACACCTACGAGTGGCTCTCCTTTCTCGTCTGTAACACGGCCCCTGATCACGATATCCTCGGGTTTGCGGGTAACGATGAAAGTATTTCCATTCTGCGTAAAAATATAGCCGGTACCAGCCAGGGCGGCACGGAGTACCTCGTGTGCAGTAGCGTCATAGATTTTAATACTGACACGTACACTGGCATCTACATCATTTGGACTATAGTTGACAAGATAACGGCTGTTTTTCTGGATGTACTGAAATACATCTTTCAGTGGCTGGTTGTTCACCGTGAGGTCCAGCTTCTTTTCAATTGTTTGTGCATTGATGTTGGGCTGCCATGCTACAAAGAAGAATAAAACCCATATGCTAAGTTTTGGGTAGGAAATCCCGAACGGGCATCCCCGCTTTTTTGTACATTTGTCCATTCATTTTAAAATTTAGCTTGTACTGAATTTTGGCACCCTGTTACCGCAGGGTGTTTTTTTTACCTGATAACTATTTGATTGTCTCTGATTGTGTACTGGAAACTGCTCATCAATTTTAATTGTTGCATGATGTTTTCGATCGTATTATTCCTGAATGTGGCAGTGTACTTCCGCTTTAATAAGGCGCTGTCCTTTACATCAAAGCGGACAGCATATTTGTGTTGCAATACCTGTAAAACCTGCTGAAGCCCTGCATCCTGGAATATTAACTCTCCCCTGATCCAGGCTGTTGTCTGAGCAGTGTCTATTTCTTCTCTGATAAATGTCCCATTATTTTTATCGGCGGTCAATCCCATACCGGCACTTAAAACGATGCCTTTTAAGCCTATTTTACCGCTATTGACGTTTACTGATGCAGTCAGTTCATCTTTATAATCTCTGACCGTAAAAGAGGTGCCAAGGACCTCTACGTTGAGTTCGCGGGAGCGTACGATGAACGGATGTTGCTCATCCTTCGCAATTTCAAAATAAGCCTCCCCTTCATCTATATATACAATACGTGCACTGTCGTCGAATTTTTCGGGAAAATACAGGGTAGATCCGCCATTGATGGTAATACGGCTACCGTCTGACAAGGTGACTGCACCATGCTTACCGTCCGCTATACGCATGGTACGAAACCGGCGCTCGGTTTTGCGCTCCAGGGTTATTTTTCTCAGCAGGAATGTACTGCCTAACAATAAAACCAGCATGGCAGCATAACGGCTTACATGTTTCAGTGACATAAACCTGATACCCGGTTTGCGACTATTATGATGGCGCTCCAGTGCAGCAGCTATTTCTGCTTCGGGCAACTGATGTTCCCCGTTATTAACAAACGCGTCTACAGGGAACAGCGCCGACAATTCCTCTTCGGAAAGGCCGTCTAAGGCTTGCTGCAATTGTTGCTTGCCGGCAGCATCCAATCTGCCTGCCTGGTAGTCTTCAAGTCTTTTCCTGATGTCGGAGATATTCATTTAAGAGACGTCGTTTTGTATTATAACGACAGATTAATTCAGGCACCGACAGGTTGGAAGGTTAAGGAATTGTTACCAGATGAAAACATGTGACGGTGGAGATTATCACCACATTAAAAAGATAGTAGCAAGGCGGGAACGGAGAGAACGGAGTACCCGGCCAATGTAGCGTTCAACAGTTTTTTCAGACACCCCTTCCTGCAGGGCAATCTCTTTGTAGGTAAGGCCGTACTCGCGGTTGAGCAAATAATATCTGCGAACGGTTTCTTCGTGGTTATTGATCGTATGATTCACGATCTGCTGTTGTTCCTTGGCTTCTACCACACTCATGGCAGAAGAAAAATGTCCGGCATCGGGGAAACTGATGGTATAGGCATCGTACTGCCTGCGTTCACGAAGCGCCACCTTCAGGTGATCGAGAAAGCAGTTACGGGCAATGACGAGAATATAACGGGCGATGGCTGTTTCTTCTTCAGGAAGCAGGTGGAATTTTTGCCAGGCCTTCAGGTAGGTTTCCTGGGCCAGGTCTTCGGCGAGTTCTTTATTATTGCTTATTTTTATCAGATATGCTACCGTACCCGACCAGGTTTCTTTGAATAACCGATCGAATATTACAGCATTATTTTTAGAATTGGAACGCATCATATAAATTGACACACAAAATTAGGAAGTCATATTTAAGCGAGTGTTAAGTTATTATAAACAAAAACGGTGTGACTTTTGTATTGTTTTGCATAAATTTTTTATAACATGGCTGAGACAGGGCATATTTTAGCGATTGACGTAGGGGGATCGCATATCAAGTGTACGATCCTTAATGAGAAGGGCGAATGGCAGATGGATTATAAACGGGTAAAAACGCCGGAGGCACCGACACCGGAAAACGTGTTGAGTACCATTAAGAGTTTAGTGGCAGGCATGCCGGCGTATGACAAGGTATCGGTCGGCTTTCCGGGCTATGTACGGAATGGCGTGGTATATACGGCCCCGAACCTGGGCAATCCGAACTGGAAGAATATCGAACTGGGACAAAAGATTGCAGATCTGCTGGATAAGCCGGTGAGGTTGGTAAATGACGCAGACCAGCTGGGGTTGGGTGTGGTGAGTGGCAAAGGATATGAGCTGGCAGTAACCCTGGGAACCGGGTTTGGAACAGCGGTATTGATTGATGGATATCTGTTGCCACATCTGGAACTGGCACATCATCCGGTGACGAAGGACCATGATTATGATGAGTATATCGGGAATAAAGCCCTGGAGAAAGAGGGGTTGGAAAAATGGAATAAGCGGATGGAGAGAGTGATGGATATATTGAAGGTGGTGTTTAATTACGACCGGTTGTATCTGGGTGGAGGCAATGCGGATAAGATTAGTTTTAAACTGGATAAGAACGTGGTGCTGTTTACGAATAAAGATGGGATAAAGGGAGGAGCGAGATTGTGGGATATGGAAGACAAATATCACATCAGTACGAATTTTCCTAAAAAGTAAAAATGAGGTTGTTTCAAAAGTAATCTGAAGGCGTTGAGAATTGCGTAAACGAAAATTCTCTCCATCAGGTACCCGGATAAAATCGGATAAAAATTACTTTTGAAACAACCTTATTTTTCATTTTGACGCCACCACACTTATCTCCACCCGTGCATGTTGCACCAGCTCTTTTACCACCACACAGGATCTGGCAGGATAAGGCGGTTTAAAATACTGTCCATATATGCCATTAAAAGCGGCAAACAAACTCATATCAGTTAAATATACCGTCACGCTCACCACCCTGCTCATTTCCGATCCGGATCGGCTTAAAACAGCCTTCACATTCTTCAAAGCAGCATCCGCCTCTTCTTCAAAACTTACCTCCCTGCCAGCCGTCTGACCGATTTGTCCCGATACATACACCATCCCATGGTACGTTCTATAATCACTAAACGGCTTTACCTGTCCTTTTGTAACCACTGCGCCCAATAAAATCAGGCTGCTGATTATTACGCTTCTTTTCATTCGTCTATAATCCATATTTACAAAATAATAACACCATTGCTGCCATTGCCCCGGCCCCCATCGACACCTCTCTCGGATTTACTTTTTCATAAGTATCCAGTACAGTATGATGAATATAAAATAGCCGGCTATCATCACAATCAAGACTTAGTAACGCTTTGGCAATTCCCTGCATAGGTACAAGATCTACGCCCCGTTGTTGCAGCCGGATATCGCCGGCATTGTAAGGCACTAATAACTGCGCCCACTTTTTTACCCGGGCAATCACTGCCGGGGAAGCATCCATTCTAAATCCCCTCGGTATAAATCCACCGGCATCCGACTCTATAGCCGCCACATGCACCTCCTTTCCCGCTTTTACCACAGACGCATATTTTTTGCCACCATGTGCACCTGCTTCTTCATTCATATACAATATTATTCTTAACGTCCGATCCGGCTTTATACCTGTGGTTGTAAACAAACGGAGCACCTCCATAGCCTGCACAATTCCGGTTCCATCATCACTTGCGCCCTCCCCCAGATCCCAGGAATCCAGGTGAGCCCCCACAGACACAATTTCCTGTGGATATCGGGTGCCCTTCAACTCCGCAATCACATTGTAAGACTGCTCATCAGGCAATTGTTTACAATTCATTTGCAACATTACTTTTAAGGATGGATCGCTCTGCAATGCTGCACTTAAATGATCTGCACTATTTGTACTCAACGCCGCGGCGGGAATTTTTGTAACTCCATCCTCATAACTCATCGCACCGGTATGGGGATAATCATCCTTCGATAACGTAAGCGATCTGATTAAGGCACCCACTGCCCCTTTTTTTGCCGCTGCTATAGCACCCATTGCACGTTGATCAACGGCGGCTAAATAGGCCTTAAATGGCTCCGGTTCCCGGGCATCCATCGGCCTGTTAAAAAATACGATCTTTCCATTTACCAGCTTATCATCCATTGCTGCCAGCTCCTGCCACGACCTGACTTCTATAACCTGTGCAGTAAGGATACCATTTGTACCCACAGAGCCACCCAGCGCACATATATCCAGCGAAGCAGACGCCCCATTACTCACCAAACCGGCCAACTCCTTTTCTCCTCTTACCCAGTGCGGCACCGTAACAGGCTGCAGGTACAAACTATCCGGATGATACCCGGACAACACGGTAGCCGCCCATTGTACCGCCTGCCTTGCCTGTGCTGAACCGGATATCCTGGCGCCGATCTTTGAGGTCAGGTATCGCAGGTTGACATCCATTACATCCTGCTGCAACGTTTCATCGTAAAGCTTCCGGATAAGTATTGAATCCTGCTGTGCCGTTGCCGAACCAGCAAATAATAAGATCATTATTAAACATACGGACATAAAACATCTCTTCCACATAGTATAATTAATCATGACGCAAAATTATACGACCGTACTACCCCGGACAAGTACGCACTTTATTATGCCATAGGAACAAAATTATTCCCTATAAAAAGAAACCGGCCGCTGAATAGCGGCCGGTTTCTTTTTATTCTTCATTTGTTGCAAATCCATTCTGTCCCGTCGACGTAAATGATATCTTCCCTCCCAACCCACACATACAATACGATTTATCCGTCAACTCTTTGTCCGACCCAATCGCATCCAGCGTGGTCGTATCCTGCCACACCGTGGGCTTCGGCATGCAGGGCTTCTGTGTCACTGCACACATACCAAACGGGGGAATATTCGTATTGGCCCCTTTGTCCTGCTCCGTGGCCACCAACTTATCTTCGATATACACATAAGACTGACTCGTCACTTTCAGCACAGCCGGTGCCGCCCCCTTATCACACATCATCTGCGCAGTATCTGTAATAATTGTAAGCATACTAGTTGTCGTGATGAGTGGAAGATTTAACCGTAATCACCTTGCCTGTTACCGCATCCAGGTTCACATGTTTCAGCAGAATATCCGCACCACCCGCATGCCCATCCTCATGGGTAATAATCCAGCGATCGCCAATCGTGTCAGACTTACGGTTAATACTCGTCCACCGATCTGCCAGCGAAAGATTATTGCGCTTCAGAAACTCCAGCACCTTATCAAGTGTAAAGGTATACGGCTTATCATAATCCACAGACTTCTGCTCTACCCCCTGTTCATTATAGAAATGCCAGGTACCGAGTCGGAAAGTGCCTTTATTAAACAGGTCTCCTTCTTCTTTGAGCACTCCATTTTTATAATACTCACGGTAATGATCAATATAGGTGTCAGGCTTCGTTGTCTTCTCCGCATACCCATCCTCAAAATCTGTCTGCCTTACCTTCAGCCCATCGTGCTCAAAGGTGTATTCACCTGCCTGTTTATTTTTATTATAAGTTTCTATATCGAATCGCTTGTTCATATTTGTTTGTTTGGTTTGTGCACAAGCCGCAAATGCATGCGTGATGATCACTACGGCCAGCCAGAACTTTTTATGCATATTGATTGATTTATTCTTTTCCTACATTCGCTCTCACCTTCTCCCACTGCCACTTCCAGGTACTGATACGCGTCTTCCCATATTGATGCGAATAGTCCATAATATTCTCTGTTTCACCAATTTTGAATACGTGGCTACCACTATTATCAAAGGTATGATACAATCCCATGGCATGTAGCAACTCGTGGGTCGTGGTAGCGGTATTATGCGTTTTAAAGAGTACCACGCTCTTCGCAACTATGTCCTTCGCACCGCCATTCAGACCCTGGTAATTACCGCCGTCCATATACCCGCCTTCTTCATCAAAGAAGAATACTTTGTAATAGTTTTTGTAGGCCGGATGCTTCGCATTGAAGGCGACTTCCAGCGAATCATGGATCTGCTTTCCGCCCGGATAGGCATTCACAGCAGCATTCCCGGTATTAGCCGTGAGTGCATTTGTTTTGATAGCCGCCATTTTTGTGGTATCCAGTTCTACTTCGACCAGGTTTAACAAGATCAAACCCTGATTCATATACTTCTCCAGGAAAGCCTTTTCACCAGAGGTGCTACCGGTATTCACGCCCGATCCCAGGTCTGACTTTACCTTTACAAAGACAACATTTGCTTTATACCGTATCTTATTCTTTACAACGATCAATTTTCCGGCCAGCTTCGGTTTATCCAGCGTACCATCTGCTTTTTTGGTATACGCCATTACCTTTATTTCCTGGTCTGTAGCAGACTCTTTCAGACATTCTACCGTCAGGTCCAGCTTGTGACTACCTTTACTTTTCGGCGTAATTTCTTTTTTATCGCATTTGAGAAAATCAGTCTTGTACTCCAGTTCCAGTTTTTCCGGTTCTTCATCTACTTCTACCAGCAGTTGAATCGTCGCTTTTGTATTGTTATAACTCTTACCGCCGGGGAATAAGCAGAGCCAGGACTGGAAGTATTCACTTTTGGTCTTACCATCTGCTTCCGTCTTCCAGGGAATGACCGCCGGACTGTAACGGGTGGACTTCAGGCTATTGAACTTCGCATCGCTTTGTGTAAACACGGCACTTGGACTGGTTGCATAGGCAGTACCATAGCTACCCACGATCTTCTTGTATTCCACATCTCCAACGATACTGGTATCCTTGATACGTAACCAGTCGAACCCATACTCTCCTGTCCAGCCGGCATGCGGGCGGAAGCCTACTATCACCTTGGCAGGAATTTCGGGTTTGGCGGTTTCGTACGTATCTGCTTTATTATAGTGTTTATTGCCCTGCTCACCTTTCATGTGCAGTTCACCTTTACTGTTGGCCAGAATCTGCTCATCACTGTGCAGCATAATTTTGCGCTGGCCCGCAGCATAAAGTTGCTGGGCTTCTATCTTGATTTCATCTTTTGAATTGAACAGTGCCTTGCCCGCCTGCATATGCAGGAAGTCAGCAATCATCTGCGTCATGAGTGGCGTATTCACCGCCATGGCCTGCATGATGTTCATATACAACTGCCCGCCTACATTCATCTCCATCTGCTCGCCTACATTGATGTTCATGTTGCGGGCATTGAGGGTCATGTTTTCAGGTGCCGTAATTTCGATGCTGGAGGTGCTGGTGTTCAGGTAGATGATATTGGCATTTTTATCAGTGATGGTAATGCTTTCGCTACCATCGGTATCATCCAGTCGGATCACATGTCCGCTGCGGGTTTTAATCACCTTCAGGTTATTCTGCGCATCGCCGAATCCTGTCTTTGCAGTACCATTGTAAGTGGTGCCTGTTACGAAAGGTGCTTCCGGGTTACCACCCTCAAAATCCACCCATACTTCTTCCCCTTTTTCAGGAATAAAGTAGATGCCTTTGTCTGAACCGCTATGTGCATTCAGCACGCGGATCCAGGGAGTAGTACCCGTGTCTTGCCAGCGAAAACGCACCTGTACCCGGCCGAGGCCTTTAGGATCGTGGTTTTCTACGACAGTGGCACTTTGTGGTTCGCAATATGGAATCGCATGCAGATCGATATACGGCATGGCGGTATCCGCAGGAATGGCTTCAAAACTGTTTACATAAAGACCATTATCTGTACAGGAATGTTTCAACGCTGTAATGAGGAACTGCCCGTGATCTTCGGTAGAGAGAAAATTTTCTCTCACCGTAATGATGTCTCCTATTCTTAAAGAAGTTTCATTGCTACGGCCTTTCATTACTACCATACTGGCAGCTTTACCTTTATATTGGAGGGCCGTCAGATTGTCTACCTGTTCCTGTGCACCACTGCTAAAGCCGTAATTCATTTTATACAGCGAAGGGTTGTTGTAGAGTTGTTTGCTCACCTCCTGCATATGCGTGCTGTATTGATTGGTGCCACTGCCAGCCTGGGCCTGGGTGGTATTGTTGACCACTGCTTCCTGCCGGTAGTCGTAGCCATTCAATTGCTGATTGTTGGGCTTTACATCCAGTGCCAGGTCAAATTCAAGCAGGTTCACCTGGTGGATCAATTCAGTCTGCCGGGTTTTATATTGCCCGAACACGAGTTGTTGCCCATCATAAAAAAACCACTCGCCATAGCGGGCCGCCAGGCGGGAGACAAAGGTGTAAGCAGTTTCCTTGTATTGTACAATGTACTTGAGCGAATCCGTGTTATTGGGTTTAATCAATAACGGGGGCATCAGCGGGCCGCCAGATTTCAGTATATAATCAACAATATCAGAGAGCGGTCTGCGCTCAAAAGTCGCAATGTGGGGGTCATTTTCCAGCAGAATATCGGGGCTGAAACCTCTGATCACACAAAAGCCATTAGTACCGTCGTTTTCTTTGCCGGCATTGATACCGGTGACGATACCATCGAAGACAAGGGGTTGAGACGCACTCAATGGATCTGCGGGTTTGATGGTGATCTTAATTTCTTTGCCAAGAAAGTTCTTACTGGCGTTGAACAGACCTTTTCCCAGTTTGTTCAGCCAATCATAACTAATGAGAATTTCAAATGAATGATGTCCTCTGATTTGCTGATACAGATTGAGTGAATGGAATGAGGAAAACAGGTTCCCATCAATGGAGAATGAAGTTTGGGTATGTAAAGACATGGTTAAGGGTTAAAAAATCCAGTCGAATATACGAAAATTTAATTATTCCGAACATCGCCGGCTGAATTCAAATGGCGTTTATAAAGGATTGTTAAAAAACACCAGCGGTTCCCACACACATAAAAAATATATCTATATTACTACCTATGCTTCAACTCACGAATCTTCGCAAATCCTACCAGGGGAAAGTGGTGCTTGACATCCCTTCCCTCCTGTTAGATGAAGGCATCTATTGGATTCAGGGCGCCAATGGATCCGGAAAATCCACGCTGTTAAAAATCATTGCAGGCATGGTTCCCTTCGAAGGTGACATCCGCCTCAAAGGCAGCAGTCTCAGGCATGCGCCCCTCGCCTACCGCCAGCATATCGGATGGGCTGCCGCCGAACCACTCTACCCCCCGTTCATGACCGGTATAGACCTTATCACCCTGTATCAGCGCATCCGGAAAGTAGCACAAAAAGATATAGAACACCTCATAGAACGCTTTAACGTTGGCAGCTTTATAAACGGACAAGCATCTGCCTATTCTGCCGGGATGACAAAGAGACTTTCATTGCTACTGGCATTCATAGGAGCACCTTCCCTGATCATACTGGATGAACCATTAACCACGCTTGACACCCATTCATTTACACTCATCTCTGACCTCATCCTGGAAACCTGGCAAAAGAAATCCACCTCTTTCCTGATGAGCTCCCACCAAGAGCTGGATACCAGTTTGCTGAATGCCCAACGGGCACTCACTGTTATTAACCAAAGCATCCTACTTTAAATGACAAGATATCTACTCCGTTCATTGGTTTCACCCTTCTTCAGAGAAAATGGCGGGTTGATAATTTTCATTTACACCATGACGGTGTTTATTGTCAACTCCCAATCTGGCGCAGGTGTGTATGAATATCATTTATTTCTCGTACTGGGGTGTTTCAGGCACGCAGGCATGATGGCCACTGTGTTTTTCTTATGGTTCCTGTATGCCAGAAAATTTACCTCTTTTGTAGTCACTGAAATTTATAAACCTGAAAATATATTCCTGCATGTGTTCAATTATCTCAGCAGGGCAAAGAAAACCGGGTTACTCTTTATTGCTACTTTTTTATTAATGATTCCCGTATGGGCGTATGTGATCTTTATGGTGATCACCGGTGTGCAATATGGCTATATAGGCGGCGTATGTGTCGTGATTGTTTACCTGTTATTACTCTGCTTTCTTTCAGCATGCCTGTTGGAACGACGCCTGCAAAATATTTCAGAAGGGGAAACCCCTGTATTAAAATCTATCAGGTTCACTTCCTTTACAGGTACCCTGTTACGATATGTTGCCACTAAGCAACTGTTGACCTGGGGTGGGCTGAAGATCTTTACCTGCGGGCTACTGTTGCTGATTGCAGTCAATAACCCCATTCGGTACTATGATGGGCAAACGATTTTTATTGTAGTGAGTCTGGGGATATTAGGTAATGGGGTATTGGTATACCGATGCAGGGAATTTGAAGACCAGTACCTGGGTTTTTACAGAACCATGCCAGTTCGCCTGGGTGTGCGCTTCCTTGAATATGCATTACTGGATTTCATTTTAATTATTCCCGAAATCCTGCTACTTCTTTTATTCGTACCGAAACACATGCCGCTCTACGATGCAGTTACGTTTTGTTTATGTGGTTATAGCAGCATGTTGCTGATGACAGGCATTACTTTCTATAAACAATTTACAAAGTCACAATTCTATAAGTTATTGTCGCTCGTACTCTGCCTACAGTATATTTTCTTAATGACGGTAGGACTACCCGCGCTATATATAGTGCTGACCATACTGGCCATCCTGCTATTCAGGTGGAGATTTTATAAATATGAAACGTTGCTGCCATAGGCAATGCACGTCTCTGATTTCATTCAAACACAAAACCACTACGAAGCTGCCTTAAGCAACTTCGTAGTGGTTTTGTGTTTTCAGTGAAAAGTATTTATAGCAACATTACTGATTGCTTTCACTCTGTGGCAATGGATAACGACTCCACACATTATCATCCGGCCTATCTACCGGCAATGTATTCAGCAGTCCATAGCGTCGTACATCAATCCAGCGATGCCCCTCCATAAAGAGAGAATACCGCCTGTTGTACAATAATTCCGTAGTCAATGCAGCCGTGGTAACAGCACCTGCATAAGGAGGCAGGTTATGCGCAGTACGAATACGGTTCAGTGCCACAACTGCATTAGGGATATTGCCACTTTGGATATTCGCTTCTGCATAAATCAAAATCAGTTCCTCATTGCGAATAATACTTATCGGTGCATTCAGCGATGTCCAGATGATCACATCCCTGTTTCCGGTCAACCCACCCTGGCTTGCCGAAGAATTACGCACCTGTGTTTTATTGATACGATCATCACCCGGAATAATATCCGTAGCATATGTAGGATGCGCTATCCGCACCTCCCCGTTACTGTTAGGTGCGATATACGAGTTATTCGCCAGGTCACCCCCACTGGTAGAGAAATAATGCCATACCCCATTGGTAAGATCTCCATTCAGATCAAAGAAAGATTCATTCAACGCCGTCAATGCTTCGGTCCATTGCTTACGGTATAAATGAACTCTTGCAGCCAGTGCCCTGTTGAATTTTAACAGCCCTGCTGCATCCTTAAATCCGGTAAAGCCATCAGACAAAGGAAAGATAACCTCAGCACCTGTGAGATCCGCTTTCCCATCATCCAGAAATTTCAATACTGAATCCAATACGATACCGGGATCGGTAATAACAGGCCCCTGTGCCATACCATTCGCTACCGGAATACGGGCACCATTGGAATCCGTCATATTTATATTGAGCAATAACTGGTAACCAATCAGCGTCTTTGCAAAACCTGAAAATCCTTTCTTCTGCGCATCACTGGCAACTGCTTCGCTGGTATGACTAAGGGCTTCCAGCAAAATAAAGCACTGCCGGATCACCTGGTAACGGGCTGCCCAGGGATTAGTGAGATAGAAAGTATTGTTGTCAAGCTCCTTGGTACCTCCACCCAAAAGGTCTGTCGTATAGCGGGGCTCCGAACTGGAAAAACGATAGATTTCCCGGCTGATAATGCCGGTACCGTCCAGGTAAAACCCCAGGCTGTTACGCATACCCGATTCAGCACCGGTAGCAAGGTTAAATAAATCACTACGGGTTGGATTGTTCGTAACACCTGTCACCACAGGTGTATTCAGACTATTGATCTCCCCCTTCTGACAGGCGTTCAGCAGTACCAGCAAACAGAGGGCTTTTATGATGTGTTTCATATGTCAATGTTTTTAAAGGATCAGAAATCTACACCAACGTGGAAGCTGGCTCTCTTCGAAGCAGGGAAAGGCATTACATCTACACCAGTGGACAAACCATTGCTACCCCGGCTGGTAGAAGTACTGATGGTATTGCTACCAAAGTTGGATACTTCCGGATCATAGCCTACATAACTTGTCCAGGTAAAGAAGTTATTCGCCGATACCCCCAGGCGCACACCGGAAATGGTCTTCGTGTTTTTCAACGGAACATTGTAATACAAACCAATTTCCCTGATACGTACATAACTGGCATCCTGTACATAAATGCTGGCATCGCCGGCACCTAAGCGGTATACACCAGCTTTCTGCCCGTTGATGATGTCATCATAGTCGAATGAAGTAGCACCCGCATCTGTGAGCAACTGAGACAGGTTGATGTTATCTCCGCCTTTCTTCCAATGCACAAGGAAACGCAGTGACCAGTTTTTATACACGGTCACCTCGTTGAAGAAGCTCATCTGGAACTTCGGTTCTGAGTTACCAATCAGTCGCAGGTCACTGCCTACCGTACCTTTGATTTGTGTAGCAGGCTCCCCTTCTTCCAGGTAGAAAGTGCCGAGTGAGTTCCCAAATGCACCAATGGCATATGGAGGAATCACGAGGCGGGTTACCTTACTCCGGTTGAACCACCAGTTGATCGAAGAGGTCCATTTAATATTGTTCTTATTGATGGGTACCAGGTTCAGACCTATTTCCACCCCCTGGTTTTTCAGGTCACCACTGTTTTTCCATTCGGCACTGTAGCCGGAAGATGCGGGCAGGGAGTGACGAAGCAATACATCCTGAATCCTTTTGTTGTAATAAGTTGCCTCCAGGCTAATCCGTCCATTCAGCACGCTGATGTCCAGACCGGTTTCAAACTCTTCCTGTGTTTCAGGTTTGATGTCCGGGTTCCCCTGCAGATTATCAACCAGTACACCGGGCAGCCCGCCTATGTTGCTTCCCAGCATGCCGGTGAACTTGCTGCTGTAGGGCGGTACGTTGCCTGATTGCCCATAAGCCGCCCTGATTTTCAGGTTGTCAATTTCGTCGATGGACCATCCTTTCAATTTGGCGAAGTTGAAAGAGAAAGCCCCTTTAGGAAACACATAATATTTCTTGTAATCACCATTGTTGGTAGAGCGGTCAAAACGTACACCGCCACTCAGGGTCACCGCGTCGATAAGGGAAAGGTCTTCCTGGATGAAGATCCCGTTGTCCCTGAACCTGGAACGGAACTGGCGGGTGGTAGTATTGGCACTGGCATCCACATTACTCTGGCCGGATACGATATTGGTAGCCACCGTCACGATGTTATCGAAGTAACCGGTTTCGAGGGTAGCGCCCACTGTACTTGTCAGGCTAACTGCGGGTGTGGGGGTAAAGGTATTGGCGAGAAATCCGCCAAGGTTAGTATTGATGTTATTCGTATTGCCCTGGATGGAATGCCCCTTGTTGGCATTCTCTTCGAACTGCAGGTCACGGGGAAAGAGGGCCATTGTTTTATAGTTATAGAAATCCACCCCGCCGCGACCAATGAAACGGGTATGCGAATGCTCGTTCTGCTGCAGGTGCACTTCCAGGTTACCACCACCTACAAAACGGTTGGTGGTTTCATTGTTCGTCATCTTATCGCGGGTTTCCAGCGGATTGGAAGCTGCAAAGGGATTGCGGGGATATTCGCCCAGCGCATTAGGGTGCAGGTCTACGAAATCGGGAGTAGAAGAAAGGGCTACCCCGTAGCTCACCCCGTTATTATCATTATTGGTCAGACCTCTGTCGGCAGAGGAATAGATATAGTTTGTAGTGACGCCGAACGACACCCGGTCACTGAGTTTATGGTCGATATTTAGGCGGACGGAGTTGTTGAAGTAGCCGGTGCCTTTGACGATACCATCTTCCTGACGCCGGTTGCCGGAGAGGTAGAAGGTGGTCTTATCGCTACCGCCACTGACGGCGAGATTGGTGTTCAGCACCTGCCCTGTCTGCCCGAACATTTCCTTTTCGTAATCGAAGATCCTGCCGGCATTCTGGGCAGTGGTAAATTGGGTTTTATAGGCTTCTCTTTTAGCGATTACCGCCGGGTCAGTATTATCTGCGCTACCGGCAAGATCGGCCGCCGTTTCGGCTGTAAATGGCCTTACCCCCATCAGGTGACGAACCTTCACAAAGCCCAGTTCCTGGTTGACGCTTACTTTCGATTTGCCGGTCTTCCCTTTTTTGGTGGTAATGATCACTACCCCCGCAGCGGCTTTAGCCCCGTACATGGCGGCGGCGGAAGCACCTTTCAGGATCTCAATATTTTCAATATCTGTAGGATTGAGGTCAGCGATACGGCTGGAGGGATTGTCCTGGTTATTGGGGTTGCCGGCAGTAGCGGCCCCCGTCACGTCATTGAGACCAGCGGGAATACTGCTGTTATTAAAGAAGACACCATCCACTACATACAGCGGTTGGGAGTTGCCAAAAACAGAGGTAATACCTCTCAGTTTAACGGTGAAGCC
>Ga0182005_1000384_pt1 | contig 24310 bp, 18 predicted proteins | sample Sormic07211103_1_FD_123021 | JGI IMG/M metagenome (GOLD analysis project Ga0182005, IMG submission 123021) | Rhizosphere microbial communities from Sorghum bicolor, Mead, Nebraska, USA - 072115-103_1 MetaG | ecosystem: Host-associated > Plants > Roots > Rhizosphere | place: USA: Nebraska...
CCTCAGTTTACCGTTGGTAAGCCCCACTCTCGCCGAGCCAATATGAACAACGACCTTAGTGTGCTGATCGTCGAAGACGACCCCCATGTGCTGCTCGGTTGCCAACAGGCACTGACGCTCGAAGACATTCCCTGCATCGGCGTCGGCAGCGCCGAAGAAGCGCTGGAGCGGGTGGGCGATAACTTCGCCGGCATCGTCATCAGCGACATCCGCCTGCCGGGCATCGATGGCCTGGAACTGCTGACCCGGCTCAAGGCCCGTGATCGCAGCCTGCCGGTGGTGTTGATTACCGGCCACGGCGACATCTCGATGGCCGTCGGCGCGATGCAGAAAGGCGCCTACGACTTCATGGAGAAACCCTTCTCCCCCGAACGCCTGGTGGACGTCGCCCGCCGTGCACTGGAGCAACGCAGCCTGGCGCGGGAAGTCACCTCGTTACGTCGCCAACTGTTCGAGCGCGATTCCCTCGAAGGCCGGATCATCGGTCGCTCGCCGGCCATGCAGAACCTGCGGGAACTGATCGCCAACGTCGCAGATACGTCGGCCAACGTGCTGATCGAAGGCGAGACCGGCACCGGCAAGGAACTGGTTGCACGTTGCCTGCACGACTTCAGCCGTCGGCACAGCAAACAGTTCGTCGCGCTGAACTGCGGTGGCCTGCCGGAGAACCTGTTCGAAAGCGAAATCTTCGGCCACGAGGCCAACGCTTTCACCGGTGCCGGCAAACGGCGGATCGGCAAGATCGAACACGCCGATGGCGGCACGCTGTTCCTCGACGAAGTGGAAAGCATGCCGCTGCCGTTGCAGATCAAGCTGCTGCGGGTGCTGCAGGAACGCACCCTCGAACGCCTGGGTTCGAACCAGAGCGTGGCGGTGGATTGCCGGGTGATCGCCGCGACCAAGTCCGACCTGGATGAGTCGAGCAAGGCCGGCGAGTTTCGCAGCGACCTGTATTACCGCTTGAACGTGGTCACCCTGGAACTGCCGCCGCTGCGCGAACGCCGCGAAGACATCCTGCAATTGTTCGAGCACTTTTTGCAGCAGTCATCCCTGCGCTTCGACCGCTCGCTGCCTGAACTGGACAACCAGACCGTGTCGATTCTGATGAGCCACGACTGGCCAGGCAACGTGCGCGAACTGCGCAACGTCGCCGAACGCTTCGCCCTCGGTCTGCCGGCCTTCAAGAAGACCGGCGCCAGCGGCAGCAATCAGGGCCTGGCCTTCGCCGAAGCGGTGGAAGCTTTCGAGCGCAACCTGCTGAACGATGCCTTGCAGCGCAGCGGCGGCAACCTGACCCAAGCCAGTCAGGAACTGGGGATGGCCAAGACCACACTGTTCGACAAAGTGAAGAAATACGGGCTGAGCCACTGATGGACCTGATTTTCAAAGCAACCCTGGGCGCGGCGGTGGTGGTGATCCTCGCCATGCTGGCCAAGACCAGAAACTATTACATCGCAGGCCTGGTGCCGCTGTTTCCGACCTTTGCGCTGATCGCTCATTACATCGTCGGCAAAGGGCGTTCACTGGATGATCTGAAGACCACCATCGTGTTTGGCATGTGGTCGATCTTTCCGTACTTCGTCTATCTGGCGACCTTGTATGTGATGGTCGACCGGATGCGGCTGGAGGCTTCGCTAGCGGTGGCGGCAGTGGCGTGGTTGATGGCGGCGACAGTGCTGGTCAGCGTGTGGGTGCGCCTGCACGGCTAAATTCAAAAAAATCGCGGCCTGCTGCATTTGCATACACCTGCAGGAGCTGCGAAGGCGGCTCCTGCAGGTGTAAGTGGTTACTGCCCGTAAACCTTCTGCAACTGCGTTGGTGTCAACGCATCCTCAAACGGCACCGGCACCGATTTCACCGCCCCGTAGAGGTTGCGATAACGCCAATAGTTTCCGTTGTTGGCCAGTTGATAACCACGCTCGACCACTCGCTGGCCATCAAGGTTATAACGCAAGGTTTCCTGGGCGGTCGCTGGCGGTGTCGGCTGCATCAGGTCAGTGGCCAGAACCCGCATCGATTCATCGATACACTCGTCGAGCACCGCCGTGACCTTAGCCAAATCGAGGTCGCCGTCGTCGATGCACTGCTTGCCACAGCGCCGAATCGGCTGGCTGACGACTTCGATCCGCATGCGATACAGCGCCGAACCGGCAATATCCTGGACCTGCACCTGATTGATCAGCACGAAACTGCCGCGATCGGGGGTAAGCATCAGTTTGGGCTCAATCACCAGGCGTGCGGTGACCTGCCCTTCTCCTTGCTTGAACCCGGCCGCTTGCGAAGCCTGTTGATAGCGCTGTTGCAGGCGCTCCTGCAATGGAACGCCTGCAAGCAAGTCGGCCATCGGTCGCGCCTCGTTGAGCGCGGTTTTTTCCGCATCGCGCTGCAAGCTGCCGCTGCCCATCTGGGTGTAGATCAGGCTGGCCACCAGCAAACCGGCAAGCCCGGCACCGTTGCCTGAACTGGCCACCAGATTATGACTCGACGACGCAGCCTTCAAAGCGGCCTGCGAGTCAATCACGGTGCTGGCACCCACAAAGGATGGCGGCAACTGCACGTCGACCTTAAGCCCGTGGGCCTGGATGTAAGGCAAGGCACTCTGGTCCTTGAAACCGGCCTCAGGAGCCGGTTTTTGCGCACACCCCGTCAGCATCAGCAGGGCCAGCGCACCCGCCACTATGGGCAGGCGCGTCATTGCGCGAACGGGGTGATCATTTGCTGACGGCTATTGTCCATAGCCTGATAGAACGCGTTGGACAAGTTGGTATAGGTCGGCTCGTCCCATTCGCCCTGGGCGGCTTGCGTAGCGACAAAGGGTTTGAACCACAGCAGTTTGTTGTCTGCCAGATCGATCACCATGCCCTGTCCGCCCACCTGCGCCATCGGTACGCTGGTCGGCACAACGCTGTAGTAGCTGCGGGTGGCACCGGTGGCGTAGACATTCACCAGCAGCAGACGATCAACGCCGTAGGCGGCCTTGACCGGCGTCATGTCACGGGTCATGTAGCCTTCGCGGAAACTGGTTTCCTTATACGCATTCAGGTCGACCGGCTCGTTGATCCGCTTGGCTTTGTAACCCTTGGCCTGCAGCTTGGCGACAAGGACATCCGGCAAGGTGTGAAGGTCGCCCACTTGCCATTTTGCGACGTTGTCACTGAGCTTGCTGTTAACGCCCTTGTTGATGGCGTAATCGAGAAGCCCCTGATTGCCGGTCAATGCCAGCACCGGCTCGGGCACCACAGTGATCGCCACGCCAATAGTCGGTTCTTTGGCATCCCAGAACTGCTGGTCCAGCGGTACTGGAGGTTGCACGTGGGCACAACCGGTGAGGGTCAGGCAGGCGAACAACATCAGTGCTGCCCAGGTGCGTAGAACGTGAAGATTCATGGATCAAGTCCCTATGATTATTAACGATGCTGCTTATGTCGGCAGCATCGGCAAAAACTGTAGTGGCACATTGATACGTCTTCAGGAGGAGAAAGTTTGAACGATATGCCCGCAGGCTGAGCCTGTGTGGGAGCCGTGCTTGCCTGCGATGACGGCCCAGACGACATCTGCGGTGACTGACACACCGCCATCGCGGGCAAGCCCGCTCCCACAGGTTTTGGGGTGTTTGGGCAGACGTGTTTAGTTCTGTTTAGCGTTACTTCCTGAAAGCTACAGCGCCTTGCGTCGTCGCCTACAACCACGTCAGAATCCGCTGGCTTGTGCGCCTGGGGGCCCGTCGGTAACTTGGTTCGTGTCACTGATTCCCAGTGATCGGGTTTAGTAGCCCGGCTTTTTCCGGTCGCATAAATGTCATCCAGTCAGGCAGTTGCCTGCACTTGAAGGTGGCTGTGCGCATGGCGCCCTCGGGCGCGCCGGTTTTGACTGGAGGCCGGTCTACTAACTTGCGCACAGCTGCCACCCATTCCGTTTAGTAGCGAGATGAGTTGCAGCTCTACTAACAGGAGCTCCAGCTCAATGTTCAAGATCACGCCAAATCCACCGGAAACCGACGACGTTTCCCCCTACGAAACCCCAGACTCCAAAAAGCTCAACGAAGCCGCCGAGCGCGCCCTCGATTACTACCTCAAACCGGTCATTCCCAAAGACACCCCACGCAAACCCAGCACCCTTTACCTCGTCGCCCCCAACGCCGATAACGAAACCCTACTGGTCAACGCCTGCGAGTCCCTGGCGGCGGCGAGCGTGATGTTGAGTGATTTCGCGGGGCAGCTGAACGGCCCGCAGCGCAATACCGTGCTCGGCATCCAGAACTCCGTCATGCTGGGTGAACTGGCGGTGAACCGGATGCTCGATAACTTCGTCCCAACGTAAAACAGCTTCCTCTGTAGTTGAGGCGCTTTTGTGGCGAGGGAGCTTGCTCCCGCTCGGCTGCGCAGCAGTCGTAAACAGGTCAATGCGGATTACCTGAGACTGAGCAGCCTGTGCAGGATTGGGGCTGCTTCGCAGCCCAGCGGGAGCAAGCTCCCTCGCCACAAGAGCCCGCTCCCACATTTGGATTGGGAACTACAGAAGATTGGGAGTTGCCACCGGATCAATCTGCGCCCAGTGCGAAGTATCTTCGCGATGGGCCTGCAAATACGGCAACACCGCCGCCAGCAACGGTGCCTTGAACGCTTCCTGAAAACGATGGGCCAGCCCCGGAATCAACTTCAACTGACTGCCACGAATGTGTGCCGCCAGATGCACGCCATGCATCACCGGCAACAACGGATCAGCGGTGCCGTGAACCACCAGCGTCGGCACGCGCAGTTGGTTGAGCAGATCTACACGACTGCGCTCGGCAAGGATCGCCATGATCTGGCGCTTAACGCCTTCCGGGTTAAACGCCCGGTCATAAGACAGCGCCGCTTGATGCAGCAACGCCTGCCGATCATCAGTGACCGAAGGACTGCCCAGCGCCGCCAGCAAATCAGCCTGTTGCTCCAGCGCCACTTCACGATTCGGCGCACTGCGTCGCGCGAGCAACTGCACCAGCGCCGCACTCGGCGCCGGCAAGCCTTCGGCACCCGAGCTGGTCATCAGCAACGTCAGGCTCTCGACCCGCTGCGGCGCCATCGCCGCCAGATGCTGGGCGATCATCCCGCCCATGCTGGCGCCCAGCACGTGAAATTGCTCGACGTGCAACGCGTCCATCAACCCCAGTGCATCGTCGGCCATGTCGGTCAGCGTATAAGGCGCGGCCACCGGTAAACCGAGTTTGTAGCGCAGCACTTCGAACGTCAGGTTGGCCTCGGCCGGTGCCTGGCGCCAAGTGGACAGGCCAACATCGCGATTGTCATAGCGAATCACCCGGAAACCCTGCTGACACAACGCGACCACTACCTCATCCGGCCAGTGAATCAACTGCCCGCCCAGGCCCATTACCAGCAACAACGCAGGGTCGGACGCACGGCCGATGCTCTGGTACGCCAGACTCACCTGATCCAGATCGACCCGTTCGGTCGGAACATTGACATCGCAACGAGACGCCGCCAAAGACGGGAAATTGAACAACACAGCGATCAGAAAGACCGCTGTGGATAAAAATCGTGCACGCATGAAAAACACCGAAACGCAGAACTCCAGTAGAGCGCGAGTCTGATGAAGTTTGTACAAGCGCGCTGCCACAGTTACGTGACAGTTTGATGAAGAGTGCTGAACGGTTGTGGGGCATGCGGGCCCACCACTCATCGGAAAACAACCTCAGCCTGTTATTTATGACAGTTGCCAGCCGCCAGCTTCGAGCCTTCAATCCTCTGACGCACCAATGCCCAGCGGTTCAGGCACCATCTCAAAATCGGAGCATGCTATGAGCGCTTTTACAGCAGAACAATTGGCCGCACTGCAACACGAAAGCCCGCAGCAACCGGTCGATCCCTTCGCAGAGATCAAGTCAGAGGGGGTATTTACGCAGTATGGAATACTCAATCTGTATCCTGCCCTGATTCCTGGCTGGCACAAGGTCGACTACCCCGTGGCATCGTACGGGGTCAACGCTGACGAAACGGCTGGCGCCGGAATTGGCTGGCTGATTCTCTTCCACTCCTACGAATTGATGGCGGCGCAAGACACGATACGGCTGTACATGGGCAAACGCCTTGAGCCGGGCCAGGTCCCGGATCCGACAGAGGAAGGTACCCTGATCAAGACAGTCGTGGTCCCTTCCGATCACAACAACCAGGACGTACTCAGTTTCATTCCCAGAGGCGCCATTGAAAGACCGGGCATCCACCGGTTGTGGTACACCGTCGAGCGCACCAGCGGCAATGGCCCCGAGTCCTCGGACGGAATCGTCGTATGGTTCAAGCCGACCTTCCCGGACAGCCTCGATCCGACGGGCAACTCCAGCGAACGAGTGCCTTTGCAAGCCCCTGAATTCCCATCGATTATCGATCAGGCGATGGTTGAGAGAGGCGTTGATTTCATCATTCCGCGCTGGCCGATCATGAGCCCGGGGGACACAGTTTTGATGACTGTAGGCAATCAGCTCGTCGCTTACGTGATCAAGCCCGAAGAGATTGATCAGGACATCACGATTTTTGTCCCATCATCCGTTCTTGAATTGATAGGGCCTGCCAAGCCATTGCTCGTCAGTTACAGAATTCACGATCAGGTGCACAACAGCAGCCACACTTCAAAAATTGGTGACGGGGAGCTGGTTCCGGATAAAACCTATCTGGACATGTGCTGGGTAAATGAAACGGTGGATGACGTGTTGTTCATCGACACTCTCGATGGCCATCCAATGGAAGTTGTCGTGCCCGTTAAAAGGGGGGACGCCATCACCGGGGACACCGTGGAGCTCAAGCTTTATGACCCCAGGACCGAATTTTCACGTCTCTTTGGTCCCCTGATCTACAGGACACCCAGCGTAACGTTCCCTGTTCCCTATGCGGTCGTGAAGCAACTCGCCCCTGCGACCATAACGCTGAGTTACGAACGCATCAGAATCGAGAAAGGCGAGAAGATCCGCACGCCGTCCTACCCGTACTCTCCCGAGCTGATCGGCGAAAAATATCGCGGGCCCGCCCCTACAGCCCCCCAGGCCCATGGCGGCGTACTGTCGCCAGACCTTGCAGAGACAGTTGTGTATGTCGGCCCGGACATCAAGGGGCTTGAAATTGGCGATAAGGTAACGTTGACCTGTCTGAGCACGAGCGCAGGTGGCACCACTCGCCTGCAAATAGAAGAGAGGTTTGTCACTCGTTCGATGGTGATCCCAGGGGCGGGAATCATCGTGCCGTTCGAGATCGACACGAGGCACTTTGACACGTACCTGAGTGGCTCATTCAAGGCTACTTACACCGTAACCGGGGAAAATCACCTCGCCCCCCTGGAATCTCATGCTTTGCTTTTGCACATCGGCCCCGTCCAAGACACCTTGGATGTCGTCAATGTCGGCAAGGACGAAAACGGTGTACTCGATCCCAAGGATATTCCCTTCGGCACTCCGGCCATTTGCCCGGCAAAGGCCCATACCCAGGTCGGCGACACGGTTTACCTTCAGGTGTGGACCGCTGACGACAGACTCGTCTGGGTCGACTCGCTACCCATTACCGCCGCTCACATCGGTAAGGACATTGAGTTCAGATTGACGTTCGAACTGATCGACTCGCTGAACCACCAGGTCATCCGTATCGACTGGTACATTGAACGTAACCGAGCACTGCCGCTGACGGCGCCCGAACTGGAGTTACGCGTTGGGGATGTAGCTCTGGAGCTCCCGCCTCCAACGCTCGTTGAGGTGTCCTCCGGCAACCGAATCAATCCGCGGCTTACCGAAAAAAGCACGACCGTCGAAATCACCTATAAAGGCATGTCCGCCGCCCATCGTATCGCTCTGATCGTGATTGGCCGCGCCGGCTTGGGCAGCCCTGTCGTGGCCACGCAGCCAGGTAACGCCAACGGTACGCTACTGATCGAATTGCCACTGACGACAGTGCCCGCCAACCTGCGTCACTTCATGAAACTTCGATATCGTGTGTCCCAGCCCGAACTACCTGACCAATACTCCGGCGTCACCACTTATGAAGTCACCGCTGTACCCGATGAAGCCATCGTGTTTCCGAGCCTCAGCATTGCACAAGCGCCGGATCACAAGACGCTGGACCTCAGCACGTTTCAAGGCGATGCGCGCTGGAGTCTGGCGCGCTGGCTATTTATCGCCATAGGGACCCGAATGCGCGTGGCCTTGGGTGGAAGCAATGCGGCGGGAGCCGATCATCCCATCATATTGTTCGATGGCGTGATTACTGCCGATCATGTGACAAGTGGGTTGAGCGGAGTCATCAACCGTCAGCAACTTGAACTGTTCAAGGATGGCGGTCAGGTGATGGGGCTTTCGATTGCGAACTTCAACAACAAGGGTGGCGTCGACACGTTTTTCCCTGTTCGTGAGTTAACACTCCTGAACAAGACCTGGAGTCTGCTCATCAATAGAGCGATCGATGCCAATACAAACGCTTCGATTCCCAACGGCGGCAGCACCAAAACCAATCGCGTGACGTTGTCCGGCACGGGTAAACCGGATAGCACACTTACACTGTTCCAAAACGATAATGTCCCGAAACCCATCGACTCATTCAAAGTGCCCGACAGCGGCAACTGGAGTTACACCGTCACAGTAACGGCCTCGTCGTTTTATCGACTTACCGTTATGGAGCAACCCACAGGGCGAACCTCGAACCTGTGGACGTTCAGTGTATTGGCACCCGAACCGGCTCCCGTCAGACCGCACATATTACTGGCGCTTAATGCAAGAGGTCAGAGCCTGTATGACTACCAGCACACAAGGACGACCGGTATCAGCGTGAATGGCGTTGCCGCGCCCGGTGCAATGGTGCAGATATTGCTCAATGGGATCGTCGTTCAGGACCGCGTTTACGTGGGCACTAATGGCTTCTGGCAGTCTGTCCTTTTTGGAGTGGGTTCTGGCACACACCAGCTCAGCGTAAGAGGCTTGTATGGCAACTATCCCGTTTCGCTGGTGTTCACACAGTCGGTGACCTACGGCTAGGGTACTGAGCGGTCGTATTCAAGACCAAGTCGCCTGCTTCGCGAGCAAGCCCGCTCCCACAGGATTGATGTCGTACACAACTTCTGTGATCGACCTCTCCCCCGTGGGAGCGGGCTTGCTCGCGAAGGCGCCAGAACAGGCGCCGCAGGATTTAGGCCAACTGACTGCGCAACTGCCGCGCCGCCGCCACCATGTTCACCAGCGCCGCCTCAGTCTCCGGCCAGGCCCGGGTCTTCAACCCGCAATCGGGGTTTACCCACAACCGCTCGGCCGGAATGCGCTTCACCGCTTTGCTCATCAACTTGACTATCTCGGCCGTGTCCGGCACCCGGGGCGAGTGGATGTCGTAGACGCCCGGGCCGATGTCGTTCGGGTAGTCGAAGGCTTCGAAGGCCTCCAGCAATTCCATGTCCGAGCGCGAGGTTTCGATGGTGATTACGTCGGCGTCCATGGCGGCGATGGACTCGATTACGTCGTTGAATTCGCTGTAGCACATGTGGGTGTGGATCTGGGTTTCGTCACCCACACCCGATGCACTCAGGCGGAACGCTTCCACCGCCCAGTCGAGGTATTCCTGCCATTGCGCCCGGCGTAGCGGCAGGCCTTCGCGGAACGCGGCTTCGTCGATCTGGACGATCTTGATGCCCGCAGCTTCCAGGTCGACCACTTCATCACGCAGGGCCAACGCCAACTGCTGCGCCTGGATTTTGCGCGAAACGTCTTCGCGCGGGAACGACCACATCAGCATGGTCACGGGACCGGTGAGCATGCCTTTCATGATCTTGTCGGTCAGGCTCTGGGCATAGGTGATCCAGTCGACGGTCATGGCGTTCGGGCGACTCAGGTCGCCGTAGATGATCGCCGGCTTGACGCAGCGCGAACCGTAGCTCTGGACCCAGCCGAAACGGGTGAACAGGTAGCCGTCCAGTTGCTCGGCGAAGTACTCGACCATGTCGTTGCGCTCGGCTTCACCGTGCACCAGCACGTCCAGCCCCAGGCGTTCCTGGATTTTCACGGCGTGGCGGATTTCGCTGTGCATGGCATCGGTGTAATCGTTGGCCGAGAGTTTGCCTTGCTTGAAGGCCTGACGAGCCAGGCGGATCGAACCGGTTTGCGGGAACGAGCCGATGGTGGTCGTCGGGAATGCCGGCAGCTGCAAGCGCGCGCGCTGTTGCTCGATCCGTTTGGCAAACGGCGAATGGCGTTGGCTGTCTGCCGCGCCGATGGCGTTGATGCGGGCCTGGACATCCGCCTTGTGGATACGCGGCGATTGGGCGCGGCTGGCCTGAATGGCGCGGCTTTCAGCCAGGGCGGCTTGCACCTTGGGCGCTTGCGGATCGTTCAGGGCATCGCGCAGCACGGCGATCTCACCGCACTTCTGCACGGCAAACGCCAGCCAGCTTTTCAGTTCGGGGTCGAGTTTGTCTTCACGCGCAAGGTCCACCGGGCTGTGCAGCAGCGAGCAGGAACTGCTGACCCACAAGTTATCGCCGAAGCGCTCCTGGGCAAATTGCAGTTGTGCCAGGGCTTGCTCCAGTTCGCAGCGCCAGACGTTGCGGCCGTTGACCAGCCCCACCGAAAGAATCTTGTAGGTCGGCAGTCGATCCAAAACCTGGCCGAGCTGATCCGGCGAACGCACCGCGTCAATGTGCAAACCTTGTACAGGCAGGCCGACGGCCAGCCCGAGGTTGTCTTCCAGGCCACTGAAGTAGGTGGCCACGAGTTTTTTCAGTGGCGAGTATTGGAGGATGTGGTAAGCGCGCTCGAAGGCGTTTTTCCAGGCCTGTGGCAAGTCGAGGGTCAGGATCGGCTCATCGATCTGCACCCACTCCACGCCTTGGGCGGCGAGGCGGCCGAGGATTTCACCGTAGATCGGCAGCAGGCGCTCCAGCAGGTCGAGCTTGTCGAAGTCGTTGCCTTTGGCTTTGCCCAGCCACAGGTAAGTCAGCGGGCCGATGATCACCGGTTTGACGTTGTGGCCGAGGGCCTTGGCTTCTTCGACTTCATCGAACAACTGTTCCCAGCTCAGTTTGAATGATTGGTCTGCGCTGAATTCCGGGACCAGGTAGTGGTAATTGGTGTCGAACCACTTGGTCAGTTCCTGGGCGTATTGCGCGGTGCCGTGTTCGCTGCCGCAGCAGGCTGCCGTGGCGCCACGCGCCATGGCGAACAGAGTGTCGAGGGTCGGCAGGCCGCGTTCATCCTTGACGCTGTCGAAACGCTCGGGGATCACACCGAAGGTCAGGGAATGGGTCAGTACCTGGTCGTACCAGGCGAAGTCGCCGACGGGCAGCAGGTCGATGCCGGCGTCTTTCTGCAATTGCCAGTGGGTGGCGCGCAGTTGGCGGCCGACGCTGTTCAGGGCGTCCTGATCGAGATCGCCCTTCCAGTAGGCTTCGAGGGCTTTTTTCAGTTCGCGGTCGGCACCGATGCGCGGAAAACCAAGTGTGTGGGCCAGGGCCATGGTGAATTTCTCTCTATAAAGGATGCTGTAAAACATGCTGCTATTGTCGACAGCTCAGCCAACATGAGACAAACTCAACCTTTTCGCGTTGATCACAAGTTTTCCTCATGGAGCCCTCGGTGCTTGAAATCCGTCACCTGAAAACCCTGCACGCCCTGCGCGAAGCCGACAGCCTGGTGGATGCAGCCGACCGCCTGCACCTGACCCAATCGGCGCTGTCCCACCAGTTCAAGGAGCTGGAAGAACGCATGGGCATGCCGCTGTTCGTGCGCAAGACCAAACCGGTGCGCTTCACCAGTGCCGGCTTGCGCCTGCTGCAACTGGCCGACGCCACCCTGCCGTTGCTGCGCAGTGCCGAGCGCGACATTGCACGGCTGGTCGGTGGCACGGCGGGGCGTCTGCACATGGCGATCGAGTGCCACAGTTGCTTCCAGTGGCTGATGCCGACCATCGACCAGTTCCGCGATGCCTGGCCGGAAGTCGAGCTGGACCTGGCCTCGGGCTTCTCCTTCGCCCCGCTGCCGGCGCTGGCCCGAGGCGACCTGGACCTGGTGGTGACCTCCGATCCGCTGGAACTGGTGGGCATCACTTACGTGCCGTTGTTCACCTACGAAGCCATGCTCGCGGTGGCGAACCAACACCGCTTGGCGAGCAAACCGTACATCGTGCCCGAAGACCTGCTCACGGAAACCTTGATCACCTACCCGGTGGAACGCGATCGGCTGGACATCTTCACCCGCTTCCTGGAGCCGGCCGACATCGAACCGGCGCAGGTGCGCACCTCGGAACTGACGGTGATGATGATGCAACTGGTGGCTAGCGGTCGCGGTGTCTGCGGCATGCCCCATTGGGCGCTGCATGAGTACAGTTCACGGGGTTATGTGAAGGCCAAGCGACTGGGGGAGAAAGGCTTGTTTGCGACGTTGTATGCCGGGATCCGCGCCGACATGCTGGATGCGCCGTACATGCGCGACTTTTTGCTGACGGCCAAGGACACGTCGTTTTCGACGCTGGATGGGGTTAGTGCCGTCCGATAGAACGATCAAGGCTCAGGGGTGATCTCGCGCCACATGTGGATCTTGTCGAAGTAGTCTTCGCCGACCCGCACCGCCAACGGTTCCAGGCCAAACTGCACGAAGCCGCAGCGCTGATACAGCCTGAAGGCGGCTTCGTTGCCGGCGGTGACGGTCAGCTGGATCAGCCTCAGGCCTTGATGACTCTGCGCTTCAGCCAACGCCGCCTGTAACAGTTGATAACCGAGCCCGCGCTGGCGCACCTTGCCGGTCACGTACATGCCAAACAGCGTCGCCTTGTGCCGGGCCTTTTCCCGAGACTCGAAGGCCAGGCCGACGATGCCTGCCAGTTCCCCTTCCTCGAACGCCCCGAGCACCCGGTCCAGCTTGCTGGTCAGGCGCGACTCCCACCACCCCAGCGGCATCGTGGCGCGCTCGCGCACGCTGGAAGTGAACGCCTGGGGATGCGAGTCGTAGGCTTCGAGCATCAGCGCCCGATAATCCAGGGCATGACTGGCATCAAGCCGCTGAATCCACATGTTCAGGCCACTCGCCGCTGCTCAAACATCAACCGCACCGCCAGCCCGGACAGGACGAAGCCCATGAAATAGCGCTGCATCGCCAGCCAGTTCGGGTTGTTGACGAACCAGGAGGCGATGCCTGCGGCGAACAGCGCGATCAGCAGGTTGACGCTGAAGCTCACGCTGATCTGGGTCAGGCCGAGGATGATGCTCTGGTTGAACACCGAACCGTGCTCAGGGGAAATGAACTGCGGAAACACCGACAGATAAAACACCGCGATCTTCGGGTTCAGAGCGCTGGTGAGAAAACCCATCGTGATCAATTTGCGTGACGAGTCCGCCGGCAACTGCTGCGCCTCGAACGGCGAACGCGCACCGGGCTTGACCGCCTGCCAGGCCAGCCACATCAGGTACAACGCACCGGCCCACTTCAGCACCTCGTAGGCCACCGGCACGGCCATGAACACCGCGGTCAAACCCGCTGCAGCAGCGAACAGGTGCACTAGAAATCCCGCGACCACACCCAGCAATGACGTCACCCCGGCCTTGCGTCCCTGGCAGATGGAACGGGAGATCAGGTAGATCATGTTCGGCCCCGGCGTGAGTACCATCAGCAACGCCGCGGCGGCAAAAATCAGCAAGTCTTGAAGTGGAATCATGGGCATCCTGTCCTTGAAGTCAGAGGGTCTGGGTGATCAGGCGGTTTCGATCAGTGAAGCTCGATAAAACGGCAAGATCAGGTCTCGTGTCAATGGCGCCAGCGTGAGATCGCCGTCGGTGGCCGGGTCGATCCAGCGCACCTCTTCGATTTCCGCCGCCGGGCAAACGTCAGAATCGATGGTCAGCTGAAACAGTTCGGCCAGTACGACAAAACCCGGCTCGTTGGCGGCCGGTGCCGAGAATGGCCCCAGGTAGGTGGCGTGCGCCGGATCGATGACCAGTCCCAATTCCTCCTCCAGCTCACGGGCCAGGGCGTGGACCGGTTGCTCATGAGCCTCGATCTTGCCCCCCGGCTGCATGAACGCCTGGGTGCCGCGCTTGCGCACCAGCAAGGTGCGACCGTCGGGGCCGATCAACAGGGCAGCGGCAATGTGGATGATGCGGGGCGAAGCGGCGGATGAAAGCGTCATGGATCAGGATTGGCCTTGGGTAAAGGCGCAAGGATCACATGAGCGCCGGCTTTTCGTCACGCCGAAAAAAATTTCCGCAGCCTCCCTGTAGGAGCGAGGCTTGCCCGCGAAGAATGAACCGCGTTTTTTCAGGTACTACGCGTCATCGTTCTTCGCGGGCAAGCCTCGCTCCTACAGACTCAACTCGTCTCGAGAATCGCCACTTCCTCCGGCACTTTCACAAAAATGCTGTACTTGGCACCTTCCATCGCCTCGAACGCGATCAGCTTCTCCACCAGCGGCCCGTTCAACACCTTGCCGGCATTGAGCAGCAGCATGCCGTTGTCGGCATTCAGGTTGCGCGCCAGGATCATGCCCGCCGCCAAGTCCCGGGTGGTCAGCACCTTGACCGTCGGATCGGCCAGCGTCACATCGCTCAGGTAAGCAGCACAGACCTTAATGAAATCCTCCACCAGTTCCGGGTCATAGAGCCGACCGGCGTACTGGCGGATATACACCAGGGCTTCATCGCTGTTCATCTGCCGTTCGAGGATCAGCCCACGCTGCAACTCGATGAAATCCACCGCCAGTTTCAGCAACCGTGAACCGAGCGGAATGGCCTCGCCCTTGAGCCGATCGGGAAAACCGCTGCCGTCCCAACGCTCCTGGTGATGCAGGATCAGCCGCGCGGCATCTTTCATCGGGTCGAGCGTCATCAGCAGCGACTCACTCTGCTTCGGATAACCCCGATAGCGCTCGCGGTCATTGTGATGCAGCAGATCCGAAGGCGTGCTCATCATGCTGTCGGTCCAGCTCAATTTACCGATGTTGTAGAGCGCCGCCGCCATGGTCAGGTCTCGACTGGTGGCTTCGTCCAAGTAATGGAGTTTGCAGTACACCCGCACTAGTTCGATGATCTGCCGGTTGGTCTGCTTGGCAGGTGGCAGGCGCAGGTTGGCCAGCAACGAAAACACTTCCGTGCCGGTGACATAGCTGCGTTTGAGCTCTTCGTAAGCCAGGTCCAGCATGTCAGCGGTCTGTTGCAGCTCGCTGGTGCGGGCCGCGACGTGTTTTTCCAGGGTGGTGTTGAGCAGCTTCAGTTTTTCGTTCTGGTCCCAGGTCTCCTGCACCAGACGCAACCGCTCACGCTCGGAATACTGATAGGCCAGCGATTGCCGCAGCGTCAGCAGCATTTCCTCATCGTGCCAGGGCTTGCTGATGTAACGATGGATCTGCCCTTCATTGATGGCTTTGATAATGGCCGAGGGGTCGGCATAACCGGTCAACATGATCCGGGTGGTGTCGGGGTAGCGCTGATGGACGTGGGCCAGCAGCGTGGCGCCGTCCATATTGGGCATTCGCGCGTCACTCATCACCAGATCGACCGACCGCTGCTCCATGATTTCCAGGGCCTGGGCACCGCTGGTGGCCAGCAGCACCTCATAGGGCTGGCTGCGTAGCAGGCGGCGCAGGCTGTTGAGAATCGACTCCTCATCGTCGACCAGCAGTAACGTGGGTTTATCGGTCACAGTCGTGGGGAGCTGCTCTTCCATGGCGATACCTCAAGTGAAACCAGCCTCTTTATGTCAGGCGCGAAAAAACTTCCTCTGACTTTCCCGAGCCTGAGCTACAGGCTAGATGATTTTCCGACCGACTCCGCAAATGATTCGTTTCAGTCAACCGGGCGAATATCCGACCGGACGACTATGCTCAGGTCACTCGGATCCAAACGATGCCCGCTCCGTCCTGCACTCAGGGAAGGGATACCCTCTATGAGCTCATCGCACCAAACTGCTGTCGGTACAGGCGCATGTCAGTGAATACGCTGCTTGCGCGGACTAATCGTCGGATTCTCATCGTCGACGACACCGCGTCGATCCACGAGGATTTCGCCAAGATTCTCAGCCCGTCATCGATCGAAGACGACAGTCTGGCCAGCGCTGAAAACGCCCTGTTCGGCACCCCCGTGTCGGTATCGTCGCAAGGTTTTATCATCGAATCCGCGTTTCAGGGCCGTGAGGCGCTGGACAAGGTCGAGACCGCGCTGGCGAATGACTCACCCTACGCGATGGCCTTCATCGACATGCGCATGCCGCCGGGCTGGGACGGCCTGGAAACCATCGAACGCCTGTGGCAGGTCGATCCCAAGCTGCAAGTGGCGCTCTGCACCGCGTATTCCGACTATTCCTGGGAAGACATCGACGAGCGCCTGGATCTGGGCGATCGCCTGCTGATCCTGAAAAAACCCTTCGATGCCATCGAAATCCGCCAGATGGCCAGCGCATTGACCGCCAAGTGGCAAATGACCGAAGACGCGGCGCTGAAGATGTCCCTGCTGGAGCAAGCGGTCGAGGAGCGCACCCGGGAGCTGTCCGACGCCAACATCATTGTGCAGAACAGCCCGACCATTCTGTATCGGCTGCGGGGCGAACCGTCGTTTCCGTTGATGTATATCTCCCACAACATCACCAAATACGGCCACATCGCGGCGGCCCTGGTGGCTTCTTCCAACTGGGCTCAGGAGCTGATCCATCCCGACGATCAAGAGAAAGTCGACACCGCCATGGCGCGGGTGCTGGACCGCCATGCAGCCGGTGCTTCCATCGAATTCCGGATGCGCACCGGCGACGGTGACTGGCGCTGGGTCGAAAACCGCTACATCCCGGTGCGCGACGATGAAGGCCGCTTGCTGGAAGTCGAAGGCATCATCATCGACATCACCGAACGCAAACTGGCCGAGGAAAAGATCGCCCTGCTGGCCCGCACCGACGGGCTGACCGGGCTGGCCAACCGCGCGACGCTGATCGAGCGCCTGCATCAGGCGTTCGCCGCCGCCCGGCGCGGGGCCACCCCGTTCGCCATGTTTTACCTGGACCTGGATCACTTCAAACGCATCAACGACACCCTGGGCCACCCGGTGGGTGACCTGTTGCTGCAGGAGGTCGCCCGACGGATCAAAACCTGCGTGCGGGAAAACGACGTGGTCGCCCGTCTGGGGGGCGACGAGTTCGCGATTCTGCAACTGGACGTCGGCGATCCGACCCAGTCAGCAGCCCTGGCCGCCAAGGTCCGCGATGCACTGGTGCTGCCCTACTCCCTGGCCGGCAACGACGTGCGGGTCTCGGTCAGTATCGGCATTAGCAGCTACGCCCAGGTCAGCCTCAGCGCCGACAGCCTGTTGACCCAGGCCGACATGGCGCTGTATCGCTCCAAGGAAAAGGGCCGCAACCAGTACCACTTCCATTCCGAGGAAATCAATCAGGAAGTGGTCGAGCGCATGACCATCGCCAACGACTTGAAAACCGCCATCGAACGCGACGAGCTCGAACTGCGTTACTGGCCGGAAGTAGACCTGAGCAGTGGCAAGATCCTCGGCATGGAAGCGCAGGTCAGCTGGAATCACCCCATACGCGGTTTACTGGAAGCCCCCGCATTCCTGCCCGCGGCGGAAAAGACCGGCATCATCATCGCCCTCGGTCACTGGGTGCTGGAGCGCGCCTGTCGGCAAATGCACCAGTGGCGCGATGAAGGCATGGCACCACCGGTGGTGGCGATAAAACTGTCCCTGGCCCAGCTCAAGAGTGGTCCCGAGCTGATCTATGACGTGTTGCGCACCACTGCCCGCTGGGATCTGTGCCCGTGGGACCTGCGTTTCGACGTCACCGAAGCGACCCTGGCCCAGACCAAGTGGACGCACAACGATATCCTGCCACGCCTGCGTGAGCTGGGGGTGAAGATCGCCATCGATGACTTCGGCACCGAATACTCTTCGTTCGACTACCTCAAGACTTACCAGGTCAATCACCTGAAACTCGCTCAGGCGTTCATCGACACCGCCGCCCACGACGCGGCCAGCGCCACCACCTTGCGGGCCATTATCAATTTCGCCCGCGACGTCGGGATCGGCATCATCGCCGAAGGTGTCGAAACCCAGGAGCAACGTACTTCGCTGATGGCCACCGGTTCACCGATGAATGCCCAGGGCTACTACTTCAGCAAAGCGGTCAGCAGCCAGCAGGCCGCCGAACTGTTGAAAGCCGGGAGCATCGTGTGCGCGAATCACAATCCCGGAGCAATGCCGGGTGATTCGCAACGTGCCACGGAGGACAAGGAATGAAAACTCCGTTCATCCAGGCCAACCGGCGCATCCTGATCATCGATGACACGCCCTCGATCCATGAGGACTTCCGCAAGATTCTGGGCGCCGATACCGACGATGAACTCACCCTCGCCGGCACTGAAGCCGCGCTGTTCGACACCCCGCAAACGACTCGGCTGGTCTTCCAGCTCGACTCCGCCTATCAGGGCCAGGAAGCACTCAAACTGGTCAAGCGGGCCCAGGCAGAAGGTCGCCCTTACGCCATGGCGTTCACCGACATGCGCATGCCGCCTGGCTGGGATGGTCTGGAAACCATCGAGCGGCTCTGGAAGGTCGACCCTAACCTGCAAATCGCGCTGTGCACGGCGTTCTCCGATTACACCTGGGAAGCCATGGCCGAACGGCTGGAGTTCGGCGATCAATTGCTGGTGTTGAAAAAACCTTTCGACAGCCTGGAAATCCGCCAGATGGCCAGCGCCCTGACCTGGAAGTGGCAGATGGCGCAGGACGCGGCGATGAAAGTACTGAGCCTTGAGCAAACCATCGAAGCCCGGGTCCATGAACTGCTCAAGGTGTCTCATCTGTTGCAGTACGACGTGTTGACCGAGCTGCCCAACAGCACCTTGCTGGGTGACCGGCTGAACCAGTCCCTGGCCTTGTCCAGACGCCATGACAAACAACTGGCGGTAATGTTTCTGGGGCTCGACCGCTTCAAGCGGATCAACAATGCGTTGGGCCACCCGACCGGTGACGAGATGCTCAAGCGTGTCGGGCAAAGCCTGGTGGCCTGCGTGCGCGCCTCCGACTCGGTGTTTCGCTACGGCTCCGACGAATTTGTGGTGATCCTGGCCGACATCCACCACCCCCAACAGACCAAGGGCATCGCCGAAAAACTGTTGAACGCCATACGTGCGCCCCAGCACGTCGCCGGGCACGACTTGAGCGTGACGGCCAGCCTGGGCATCAGCATCTATCCCGATGACGGTTTCGATGCCATCGCACTGATCAAGAAAGCCGAAACCGCGATGCGCAACGTCAAGGAAAGCGGCCCCAACGATTTCAGCTTTTTCATCGATGAGATGAACCAGCGCGCGCGGGAACAGCAGACCATCGAGTCGGGGATTCGCCTGGCACTGGAGCGGAACGAGTTTGTCCTGCACTACCAACCGAAACTCGACCTGGGCAGCGGCAAGGTGGTCGGCGCCGAGGCGTTGATCCGCTGGCAAAAACCGGGGCACGGCTGGATCTACCCGACAGACTTCATTGCAGTGGCCGAAGACAGCGGTTTGATCGTGCCATTGAGCAAATGGGTGCTGGCCCAGGCCTGTCGGCAAGCCCGTACCTGGCAGGCAAAGGGCCTGCCGAATCTGTGCATGTCGGTGAACGTGTCGGCCATCGATTTCCGCCAGCGGGATTTTGTCGACGGCATCGAACAGATACTCCAGAACACAGGCATGGACCCGGCCTTGCTGGAGCTGGAAATTACCGAAGGCGTATTGATGCAGAACGTCGATGCCACGATGGTCGCGCTGAGTCGGCTCAAGGCATTGGGGGTACGGCTGGCCATCGATGACTTCGGCACCGGCTATTCCAGCCTGAGTTACTTGCAACGGTTTCCCATCGATGTACTGAAAATCGATCAATCGTTCATTCGTGGCCTGGGCCGTGACAGCAACGACGCGGCTCTGGTCGGCGCCATCATCAGCCTGGGCAAAAGCCTCAATCTGACGGTCATTGCCGAAGGGGTGGAAACCCTCGAACAACTGAATTTTCTCAAGGCGCTCCATTGCGAGGAAGGCCAGGGTTACTACTTCAGCAAAGCCGTGGAGCCGGACGCCTTCGTGCAATACCTGACCTCCGTAAAGCCCCTCTCCTGAACGATGTGCAACGACACACAGGCCCTGAGCCAAGGAATCACAAGATGTCACGTTCCTTCTGCTACTTGCTCCTTGCGCCTCTACTCGGTTGTTGTCTGATAGCCAGTGGCGCACCGCTGGACGAACCGCTCAAACCCTTGCCCGCAGTGCCCGAGCAGAATCCCTTGCAAGTCGAACTCGGTCGCCGGTTGTTCAACGAACCACGGCTGTCGGTCAACAACAGCCTGTCCTGCGCCAGTTGCCATCGTCTGGAAATCGGCGGCGCCGACGACAAGGCATTGTCCACTGGCTTCAAGGGCGATCCCTTGACGATCAATACCCCGAGCGTGTTCAACGCGAGCCTGAACTTCCGGCAATTCTGGAATGGCCGCGCCGATTCTCTGGAAACCCAAGCCCACGAAGTGGTGCAGAGCCCCAGTGAAATGGGCAGTCATTGGGAACAAGTGGTCCAGATGCTCTCCGCCGACCCGGATTACAAAAACGCTTTCACCAAGGCCTACCCGGACGGCGTCACCATGAACAATGTGCAAAGTGCCCTGGCCACCTACGAGCGCACGCTGATCAGTGCCAACTCGCGCTTCGACCAATACCTGTCGGGCAATACCGAGATCCTCACGACTGACGAGAAATACGGTTACCAACGTTTCAAAGACTACGGCTGCATTGCCTGCCATCAGGGGGTGAACATCGGCGGCAACATGTTCCAGAAATTCGGGGTCATGGGTGATTACTTTCAGGCTCGTGGCAACCCCACCGAAGCCGATCTGGGCCGCTATCTGGTCACCAAGGCCGAAGAGGACCGCAACGTGTTCAAGGTGCCGAGCCTGCGCAATGTCGCCGTGACCGCGCCGTACTTTCACGACGGCTCGGCTAAAACCCTCGAAGAAGCGGTAGACGTGATGTTCAAGTTCCAGCTCGGTCGTGTGCCCTCCGACAAGGACAAGGACCTGATCATCAAATTCCTCAAGACCCTGACCGGTGAATGGGGAGGCAAACCTTTATGAAAACTTCCCCCCGTCGCAACCTGGCACTGCTCGCAGCCGTGGCCGTACTGCTGGCCTCGACGCTGTTGTTCCTGTACCTCAAGTCCAGCTCGAACGAGACGTCGACCTACGCCGAATCCCGGGACTTGATCGGTCGGATCAAACAGTTGAACGCGCAATGGGAAACCGAGATTCTCAAGGCCAGGATCGCCATCAGTCACAACTACGATCCACTGGTGACACCGCTGAGCGAGATGACGCGCCTGTGGCAGCGGTTCGAGAGCATGGAGTCCAATCACGGCCGCAACGACACGCCGACCTGGCGTGCCAGTCATGAGGCATACCTTGCCGCCATCCAGGAAAAAACCCGGCTGGTGGAGCAATTCAAATCCCACAACGCGGTGCTGCGCAACTCACTGGCGTTCCTGCCCACGGCCGAAGACGACATCCAGCAACCGCTTGCCCAACTGCCTGATGAAGACAAGCTGCAACTGCAGAACATCGCCACCGACACTTACGACTTGCTGCTCAGCAGCCTGGAATTCGCCCAGGTCACCTCCGACGATAAAGCGGCGGATATTCTGCTGGGGATGAACAAACTGGGGGTTAACAAGCAACGATTGCCGGAGCAGTTTCACAGCCCGATCGATATTTTGAGTAACCACGTCACCCTGATCCTGCGTGAGCAACCGGTGGTCAATCGGTTACTGGAAAACATCGAGGCCATTCCCGTGGCCGAACGACTGGACGACATTACCGGCCTGCTGAACAAGGACCAGCAGCAATCCGATGCCATCGACCAGCGCTACCACTTCTACATGTTGGTGTTTTCGACGCTGCTGGTGCTGGTGCTGGTGTACCTGGCGATTCGCCTGATGCGCAGCTTCGGGGAGACTCAGCGGGTCAACAAGGAACTGCAAACCGCCAACGAAGTCCTCGAACAACGGGTCGAAGAGCGCACCCGCGAACTCAAGGATACCCAGAGCGAATTGCTCGACACCGCGCGTCAGGCCGGCATGGCCGAAATCGCCACCAACGTGCTGCACAACGTCGGCAACGTGCTCAACAGCGTGAACATCTCGGCCGATCTGGTCAGCCGCCGGCTGCGTAGCAGCAAGGCCCAGGGGCTGGGCAAGGCGATGCAGCTGATCAACGAGCATCAAAGCGACCTCGGCACTTTTCTGACCCAGAACGAAAAAGGAAAACTACTGCCAGGCTATTTGAATCAACTGGTGGAGGCGATTGCCCTCGAACAGCAAGGCATGACCGAGGAACTCGCGCAGTTGAGCAAAAGCGTCGATCACATCAAAGACATCGTCGCCACCCAGCAGTCCTACGCGGGGGCCAACAACCTGGTGGAACCGCTGTACATCAGCGAATTGCTCGAGGACGCCCTGCGCATGAACGCAGGCGCCTTGACCCGGCATCACGTCACGGTGGTCAAGGAGTACGGCGACGTACCGCAAGTGATGGGCGACAAGCACCGCTTGTTGCTGATCCTGATCAACCTGATCAGCAACGCCAAATACGCCATGTCCGACCTCAGCAACCGAGCCCGACAGATCACCCTTGGGGTAAAAGTCGTCGAGGACACGATCCTGCAAATCAGCGTCAAGGATGACGGCGAAGGCATTGCGCCGGAAAACATGACGCGGATCTTTGCCCACGGTTTCACCACCCGCAAGGAAGGCCACGGCTTCGGCCTGCACAGCTGTGCGCTGGCCGCGATCGAAATGAACGGCCATCTCACCGCCCACAGCGACGGACCGGGCAAGGGCGCCCTGTTTACCCTGCAGATCCCGTTGAACCCCGTCATGGAGGAAGCATGAGCGACCTATCGAACCGCCGCATTCTGCTGATCGACGACACCCCGTCCATCCATGATGACTTTCGCAAAATCCTCACCCCAACCTCGGCCAAACATGCAGAACTGGACGAAATGGAGGCCGCGCTGTTCGGCAGCGAAGTGAAATCCACCCAACCGCTGTTCGAACTGGATTCGGCCTACGGCGGTCAGGAGGGCCTGGGCAAACTCGTCCAGGCCTTACAGGAAAACCGCCCCTACGCCCTGGCCTTCGTCGACATGCGCATGCCCGAGGGCTGGGACGGTGCACAGACCATCGAACACCTGTGGCAGGAAGACCCGAGCCTGCAAGTGGTGGTGTGTACCGCCTATTCCGACTATTCGTGGGATGAACTGCTGGAGCGCCTGCACGCCCACGACCGCCTGCTGATTCTGAAAAAACCGTTCGACAATATCGAAGTCCAGCAGATGGCCAACACCCTGCTCACCAAATGGGACATGACCGAACGGGCGTCTATCCAGATGAGTCATCTGGAGCATCTGGTGGATCAGCGCACGACCCAGTTCAAGCAGGCCAGCGAAGCATTGCAGCGGGAAATCGACGAGCGCAAACAGCTGGAAAGCCAACTGGTGCAGTCGGAAAAACTCGCCTCGCTGGGGCAACTGGCGGCGGGTGTCGCCCATGAAATCAATAATCCCATCGGCTTCATTTCCTCCAACCTCGGCACCCTCGATGGCTATTTCAAGCAACTGCAGACCATGCTCGATGCCTATCGGGAGGCGGAGGCGGCCATTACCTCAAGCGAGGTCCTCGAACGTCTCGGCCAGCTCCGGGAAAAGGTCGAGCTGGAGTTTCTGCGCGAAGACATTCCGCTGCTGATCAAGGAGTCCAAGGACGGCATCAATCGGGTCGGGCAGATCGTCAAAGACTTGAAGGACTTCTCCCGCGTCGACTCCAATCAGGAATGGCAGTGGACCAACCTGCAACAGGGCATCGAGTCGACGCTGAACATCGTCGCCAATGAACTCAAGTACAAGGCCGATGTGGTGAAGGAGTATCAAACGCTGCCTGACATCGAATGCCTGCCGTCGCAGATCAATCAGGTGATCATGAACCTGATCGTCAACGCGTCTCAGGCCATGGGGCCGAAACGGGGCACCATCACCCTGCGTACCGGGCTTGAAGGTGAAACGGTGTCGATCGAAGTCGCGGACACCGGATCAGGCATCGAACCGGAATGCCTGCAGAAGATATTCGACCCGTTCTACACCACCAAACCGGTGGGCCAGGGGACAGGGCTCGGGTTGTCCCTGTCCTATGGCATCGTGAAAAAACACCGGGGCGACATTTCGGTACGCAGCGAAGTCGGCGTGGGTACCACGTTTCGGGTCGAGCTGCCGGTGCGCCAATCGAAAGCGGCTGTCTGACCAGCCGA
>Ga0182005_1000385_pt1 | contig 24290 bp, 12 predicted proteins | sample Sormic07211103_1_FD_123021 | JGI IMG/M metagenome (GOLD analysis project Ga0182005, IMG submission 123021) | Rhizosphere microbial communities from Sorghum bicolor, Mead, Nebraska, USA - 072115-103_1 MetaG | ecosystem: Host-associated > Plants > Roots > Rhizosphere | place: USA: Nebraska...
CGCCACCCAAGTGCTTGATCATCTGAAGATAAGGGAAATTGCATGACCAGAGTCGCCATCAATGGTTTTGGCCGCATCGGCCGCCTTGTCGCCCGCGCGATCCTTGAGCGCAGCGACCATGGCCTGGAGCTGGTCGCTTGCAGTTTGAAACTGCGCCAGTCGTATCTGCTTCCCACCGGCGCCGCACCCGAAGACCAGTCCGCCCAGACCGATGCCTGGTCGGCGGGTATTGCTTATGGCGCCCTGCTGCATGACATCGGCAAGATCGCCGTGGACCTGGTGGTCGAACGCCAGGATGGCCGTCTTTGGCATCCTTGGCAGGGTTCCCTGGATCAACCCTACCGTTTTCGCTACCTCAAAGGCCGCGACTATCACCTGCACGGCGCCGCCGCAGGCTTGCTCTACACCCAGATTCTCGACCGCACGATCCTGGACTGGCTCAGTGGCTTTCCGCCGCTATGGGCCAGTCTGCTGTATGTCCTGGCCGGTCAGTACGAACGTGCTGGCGTGCTCGGTGAGTTGGTGATGCAGGCCGACCGTGTCTCCACCGCGCAAAACATCGGTGGCAACCCAAGCAAGGCGCTGCAGGCCCCGATTCATTCGCTGCAACATCACTTGATCAGCGGACTGCGTCATCTGGTTCAGCACGAGCTGAAACTCAACCAGCCAGGTGCCGCAGGATGGCTGACCCAGGACGCACTCTGGCTCGTCAGCAAGACGGTCACGGACAAGCTGCGAGCCTATCTGCTGTCGCAATCGATTGAGGGCATTCCCACGTCCAACATTGCCGTGTTCGACGAACTGCAGTCGCATGGTCTGGTCGAGTCGACTCCAGAAGGCAAAGCTATCTGGACTGCGCTCGTGGCGCAGGGAAACTGGCAGCAGAGATTTACCTTTCTGCGCCTTCAACCGGCGTTGATTTGGGGGAGCGAAATTCGGCCTGAGGCCTTCAGCGGAACGGTGGGCGTTATAGCTGATGACCACTCGAATGACACTTCGGCATCACCACCGGCGCCGAAGATTGTCAGTACAGGATCGCGTCAGAGCTCTTCGCCGAGAGATCCCATGCCGATGGAAGATACCGACTACCTCGGAACTCTGCTCAATATGTTCGAGTTGGAGGAGCCAGAGGACAGTGACTCGCCGTCAGAAAGCCCGCCCAAAACCTCCCCCCTCCCATCGGATGACCCTGGCCAGGCATTCCTAAATTGGGTCAGAGAAGGCATCCAGAATCACAAGCTGATGATCAATGACAGCAAGGCTAAAATCCACACGGTGAGCGGTACTTTGTTTCTAGTAACACCGGGGCTTTTCCAACGTTATGCCCAGGAGTTTCCGGGCATCTCAATGGGGGCAGACTCCCAAGGTGAAGAATGGCGTTGGGTGCAGAAGCAGTTCGAAAAACTGAAGATCCACAAGAAGCGTGACAACGGCTTAAACATCTGGATATGCAACGTGCAAGGGCCCAGGAAGAAATCGACTTTGAAGGGGTACCTGATTGGGGAGTCGACGTTACTTTTACCATCGATACCACCAAACAACCCTTTCCTCGCGGTTGATGATGGCTAGCGACCTAGCATCGATAGCCCAGGTCCGACTGGTTTCTTGGGTATTGCTTTGGCAAGAAAACGTCCAAGATCCCTCTGTTTTTTGCCACCTACAATTCAGACTGCCGATCTTTCAGTCCATGACCTGCACTTCTCGGAACGTTTCGCTCTGCTCCAAAGCCGCGCTTCGGCGATCACCAAGATCAATCAAGGTATCAAGTATGCGGAGCAATCCTTCGGCCTGGTCTTGGCGGAGAGGATAATGTTTATCAGCAAGCCGCTGGATCACAGCGGCTATACGAGCCGGCAGAATCGTTCCTGTCCAGCTTCCATGAGCTGCATCGAGATTCTGGAGTGCCGCGCTCACTTGGCGAATGAAATCATCCAGAGGGTAAGCATCTCCCGCCCGCTCGCAAAGTATGAGGAACTTCCCCATAACGTAGGCTGACCAACCGACCGAAGAAACCACTTTGCTTACGAGCGGCATAATAATTCTGATTTCAGCCCAATCGCCATTGGCAAAGCGATGTGCTCCAGGAGCGTTTTCAACCGTAATAAACAGCAATGCCTCGATCAACCGGGGCATAGCATTGCTATAGACCGTACCGTCTCGATTCTTGTGCCCAGCGAAAGCTCTATCTTCAACGAGACGATCGGCACATGCATCCAAAAGCTGCATGACTCCTGTCGGCACAGTAATCGAGTCCAGGACATGATGGGTGACCAAGGCGCTAGCTATACGACTCAGCATTGAAAGCGCCTCGTCATCCGAAACCAAAAATGGATCAAGGCACTGCTCGCGTACCCATGAGGCATCCAGCAATACCGCCGACCGTGCAATGAGAGCGCTGAGTGTATGGTGCCAACCGTAGGCTTCAGGGTTGCGTGAGCGATGGCCCACGATCTTAGGGGGCATGAGGCGCGTTGCAGTCCAAGCTACTAATTCACCCAGTGCTGCCTGCCAATGACTACGGTATCCAGTTTCGCCACACCATTTCTCGATCGGGAAAGATGAGAAGATTTTTCCCGCAAAGTCCCAATCGAAGGCCGGGTCAGGATCTCTTAGGCAATCCTCCTCCAGTAGATCATCAGCCCTCACCTGCTCCCAGGCCTGTGGGACTGTCGGCAGCGGGGATGGCGAAGTGTTGTTTAAGGCAGCAACACAATCGGAAAAACTGTTAATCCGATACTTCTGATTTTTCGAGTGGTCATGATTACCGTCGCTTTTATATACAGGGCGCCAGCGTATAGCCAAACGCATCGCTAGCTGAGCGGCGATCCAACTGACGGACAGCTGCTTATCAACCAATAATCCTATAAAACTGAATTGAGCGATGTCATCCAGGGGATGTTGGGTCAGATCCAGCAATAGACGGACAGATTCTTCTTCGGGTTCATCTGTTCCCCGGTTATGGACCAACGCCACGATCAGATGGTTGTAAGGATGCCATGGTACTCGCGACCCGAGATAGGCATTCGGTTCGCGCATCGTCGATACACGCAGCATCACCTCCCATGCCCAATCAAGCTCGGACGCTGCCCAGCCACTGAAGCGAATTACACATGCGGCGATCGCCGAAATTGAGCTTTGCACCGCGTGGTCTCCGATATCTCCGCGCGTATCAAACATGTCAGTGTGATCGTGCTGTTTGGCAAATGCGACAGCACTTACTAGATCCCAATCCGGCTGCGGTGCATTTTTTTCCAGCGACCGCTCAGCCCAGCTGAGGACATGCTGTGCTTGTAGAAAGGCGTTGGCTTCGTTAAGTCTGGCTCGCTGATTTGGGGCGAGCGCTATTGGTGATTCATAGGTAACAGCGGTAGTACCTTCCGTACTAGCAATGCGCTTGTAGTTTTCTTGATTGCCGAGACCTGACCACTGTAGCGAGCACTCCAGCAATTGCTCAGTGGTTGCCGCATGTGTACGTGACTCTTCAAACTCGTAGGGCAAGTCTTCCGGAAATGCCGAAAGCGCCTCTTTGAAACGCGATCGCAGGTGATCGTCCCCCGTCAGCGCGAAAGATACCGCCAGGTCCCGCACATTAAGCGTTCGACTCTTGCGCTTTTTTAGGAACTGCTTTGCTTGTGCCGCAGCACCTGTTAGACGTGAGTAAAGACCTAATCCAAAAATGTCGATATCTAATGACGGAGCTTCGACCATCCGTTTGATATCATGATGCCAAAGCCTCTGGCAGTTTATTAGAGGCAGCGTTGTTTCTGAAACCTTCAGCGTTTCAAGTGCAATTACAAGTGCCAACCCCAATGATGCATAGCATTCAGACCCTTGGATGATCTCGCGAATGACATCATCTGCGTCATGGCCGCTCTCAATCTGTTGGAAAGCCCAATAACCCTGCGCCAGAAACGCACACTCCAACGGGGCGGCTGCGAGCTGGCCTTGGGACCAGCTGTAAACCCGCCAATCCCCCCAGAACGTCTGCTCTCCCCAAGGGAATTGGAGGGTAAGAGGTAATGGTGTGCCCATCGACTCCGCGTTGATCGCATGCACCTGCCGCCATCCAGTCACAGCTTGATTGGCAAGATCTCGGACCAAAACTTGAGCAAAGCTCGACGCCTTGCTAAACAGGCTTGCGAATGGTTCGTGTAAGGCTGACGGATCAGTGTAGAAACCGTGGTGCCGAGTTATGCCTATATTTTCTAAGTCGGGTCGTTCTCGACCCAACGGGAAAAAGAAATGATCAAGCGCCGATTGTTGCTTTGGTGTGCGCTCAGACTCAGGAATAGCACGCAATGCCTTCCGACGGGCAGCCTGTTGCTCGCACTCCCTCTGCTCCCGGTCGAATCGAGCTTGCGGCAGCTCCTCAAGCATCTCTGCCTTGGCGAGGTCGACGAGCAGGTCAGGTGCAACCGTCGAGATTATGTGTGCATAGGCCATGAGATCTACATAGGTATCGCCGTGTAAACGCTCCTTGTCGATGGCGCGTTGATATAATGATTTGGCAGCCTCTGGAAACGCATGAGCACAACGCAAAATTGAGCGGCGTAATGCCGAAGTGAGGTGTTGAATAGCTTCTCGGCCCAGATCGTCCCACTTGGCGTTATCAGTGTCGGGATCATCCATCGATTCTGAGCATTCAAGCTGCGTGAGCCATTTGCTGCACTGCGCCACGATCCCGCCAGTACGAGCATTGCGGTGATTGGCAAACATGTTCAGCCAGACTTCGAGAAGCTCAACGGCCTTCGGCACCAAGCGTCCAGGCAACGCGTCGGCCATGCCGAGAAGCCAGTCAATCAACCGCCCCCAGCTACGAACATCAGACGGCCAACCAAGCAAGTGGGCTAATCGTATCGAGTCGCTACCTTGGTCGCCGCTACCCTGCTGCAATACAACGGGATTGGGGATCGTATGTTCTGCCTGAAACCAGACCAGCAGCTTTTCAAGCCAGTGAAAGTCGGCATCCGTCATCGCCGACGTGAACTCTGCCCTAGTGGGCGAGGCAAGAAATGCAACAGAGAACGGTGGAGCTGTCACCCAGGCGCGGAGCCATTGAGGCCTCATTGACTTGGCCTCTAGCAAGCGATACCCCTCTGTCCAGCGCTTAGCAGCCCCCAACCTCTGCTGTGCCAACAACCCCACTACGCGCGCCAGTAAAGGTGGTTCCCCGGCTGCCAAGATTGCCTCGTACCACTCGCTGGAAAGGTCGATAAGCAGACGGAAGAATGCCCACTCAAAAAAGATATCGTGAGTAAAGGAACATGAAGCTCCATCGTCGTCTTCACGAACGAGTAGGTCCGCTTTGAGCGTGGCCAATTGGGCTATCGTGGCGTCCTTCAAATTCCGAATACGGATATTTTTGCCCAGCCCGCGCACCCCGGCCTCCGCTAGGTCGATGATTGCTCGACGGCATAGCTCGGCGCTCTCTGGGGCAGCATCGTGCCCGGCGCGCGCCCACCAAGCCGTGATTAAATCGTTCTCTGTTTGGGGAGCGATACTGTCCGATGTGGTGCCTCTGGCCAACACAGCGGCAAAAAATGGCCTACGTGCAATTTCCTGAATGGCAGGCGACCCGATTAGTAGGGTTCTCAATGCAGGAATGTCCGCCGCGAGTTGAGCGGCCTCGACATCGCTAAAAGGGCTCACAGCGATGTCGCCAATACCAGTCCCCTGATAGAAACTGCTGGGGAACCAAGCTCGATAGGGCTCCAGGCCTTGGTCGCGTGACGTAGCCAAAACTCTCCAGTGGCTTAACGACTCATGGCGTTCAATTGTGCGCAGCAAGTCTGTGATGACACCCTTCTGGTCCGGCCGAACACGATCGATACCGTCGATGAAGAGAATCGGAGTGCCGGACGCACCTATTTCTGCCAGCAGTTCCTCAGCAGAATGAACTAGGCCTATCCCTGAGGCGAATGCAGACCAGCCACTGCCCTGCAACCTGTCTGATTTCAAGAACAAGATAGGACCGAGTTCCGATGATTTCTTGGCAACCTGCTTCAAAACGGCTGACTTCCCGCACCCTGGCAAACCGGTGATGTTTACCAACCGAAAGGTTGTCAGGTGTTCGGCAATACGGTCTTTCAGACCTGTTCGGTCGATATGGCAGCCGCCAATGGTTTCGATAACATCGGCTAGACCTTCGAGAGAGAAGCGTTGGATTAACTGAATATCGTGAAAATAGCTAGGAGCGCAGCGTAGGCGCATAACCCCACATAACTGCTGCAACAAAGTTGGACGAGTCCATTTTTTCCCCTGCCCGGCTCCGTTGCGTGCGATGCGACAGAGGCGGTCGAACAGCAGCTCTTCCGCGCCATGGATATCATTGGCCACCAGACTCTTTAACTGGGTCAATATCGAAGCACGGTTGGAGCCGCCTTCCCACAAACCGTCCATCCGTTGTGCAATCAGGTGGCGATAGAAATCCGCCTCACCGTCATCAGAGATGGTGCCGGTCAGCGGCCGCAGTTCGTTTCGTAAGTCCCGCTCTGCTTTTGCGGCGCTACCGCCCGACGCAAATCGCCTAGCAAAATCGGAACCATCAACGCTAGCACGAGCCCATTCGATCAGTCGATTAAGAGAGCGCAAAGGGTTCTGAGCTACATGCTCGGTGATAAACCCATAAGCATCACGATCTGGCTTAAAAATGGGCAACTGTCGAGTCGCTGTTGAAGACGACATGACTTGAAGGTAATCACTATTGCTTGCTGCAGCTGAGATTCGCAATGTCCGCTTGAGCTGCAGAGCCATTGTGCGCACGCCCAGGTTGTCCTTTAGCTCAACGATGACGTCATCCATTGGCTGATCGGCTGCTTGCTGTACCGCGACGGAAACTACTACTCCAGACACGCCAGCAGCATGGCCCTCAAGCAGCAATGCGGCAAGGTAATACGCGACCACCAAGTCTTCGTAGGTGAACCCCGTACCGCCAGTGAGCTCAGTAGAGGTGGATTGACTTTCCTTGTCCGCAGCCATTGGTAATCGAGCCCTTGCGATGAAAAACACATATTCACCAGCTTCGCCAATTTCGTCCACTACTCGATAGCAGTCCTCTTAATCTCGCGAATACCTGGGCCCTAATTCCTTAGCACGCCAGCTGGACCACCGCTGCCCGCCCTCACATGATCTCCCTCCGAGTCATCAGCGATTGTTCTCGGACTAACGACGTCAAGAATCAGGATCGCAAAACAATAGCCGACCGAGACCTTTATGTTCCTTCGCTCGCAAGTGCAGCTGTGGTTTCCATAACACTTGCCCTTCCATTTGGTCGAGCCTGTAGAAATCATTGATCATCTGACGGCGTGAACCCTGAATCTATATCACTCCATTATTCTTTATCCGTATCGGGTGGCACGAAGCCACGCATGTTATGCATCATGTTTGCATGCAGACGCGCTGATTCGTCAATGCTAAGCAAATCGATCCTACCATTGGGCAAACACCTAACCTTCATTAGGCTATCAGGGCCACGAAGGCCTTTGGCAAAGTGCATGAGCCCCATTCGACACTGTTCCGCCGAATAGCCCATCCGCTCTTCGAATTCGGCCCGTGTGGAGGGTGTTTCGAAAGAATCCATCATGGAAAACCCCCGTGTTAAAAATTATTCAGAACAGCCCTTACGTCCCCATTAACTCGCAACATCCAAGCAATTTTCCAACCAGGGGGAAGCGTAAGCGCTCCCCGATGGACTGCTAGCAGTGCCGCCTCGTAACGGCGACTGCAGCCGGCGCTCATAACGGTGCTGCCATCTCGCCAGTGATATCTGAGAGTCGCAGATGAGGTCGTGCCGATGAGCTGGGTAAACCGGTAAGTAGGAATGGCCGGACTTAGTGAGGCGAAGTACGCTACGACTGGCATAGCTCTGACACAGACAGCCATCTGCTCGTCATTGAAAACAGGCGGAAGCTCAGTGGATTTGAACCCATAGATCGGGGGATAGGGTGCCTGCCTCGGATCTGGTGGCAACAAATGTGAGATGAGCTCAACAAACGCTGGTCTTCCCTCTAATTCGACAAAGCTTTGGAGATCCAAAAACACCAAGCCATCGCAGGACGGCCGGTAATGCTGCTCCGTTCCATTTTCGAGCGCACTCACCAGGCCGGCGAGCAACTTGTTACCATCTTTCGGTGACGAAACGGTGCTTGGGTTATAGGTGCGGAGCTCCGCCTCTATTGCCAAAAATGTGTCGACAGGCATGGGACGAAACAGTGCTGTGTTCAGGCTATAGCGTATTTTCCCAGCCCAACGATCTGTCGAAAGATGACTAGGCTCCCCGAAGCCCTCGGCGACCTTCGTCTCTAGTTGCTTCGCCACATCCACGGAAAGGGGCAAACAGCTTTTGGCAACGACCGCCTCCATTTGCAGCATAGATGCCTCAGTAAATACACCGAGCTCTGCTAACGTATACCAAAGCTCGTGAAGTTCCTGCGGAAAATAATCAGGCACTTCTTTATTCTCGGCAGGAACGGATGCCGGGTGTTCAGCAACACTTGAGCTCATTGCCGACACAACCTCAGCCGCACCGGCGCCGCCCTGCTCACTCGCCCGTTGCGCAATGCGCAAGAGCGTGACAAACCTGCCCACGTGACGGCACTCCGCTAACACATCAGCGATAACGACATGCGGCGCTATCCGCTGCCACAACAAGGTCGGATTGCGGTGCGAGAGCACGTCAAATACCGCTGCGGCGATATCTGCTCGGCTGCGCGGATCCATTGAAAATGCAAGCTTCACCAGTTGAGGCAGCCATGTGTCGTTAGCAGAGGCTAACCAAAGCAGCATCGCCGCGCCGCTATCTCGACGTTCCCAAGCAGGATGATCAAGTGTCCAGAGCAGCAGTTCAAAAAGGGCTTCCGTGGCATCCATCAGTGAACCGTTGAGGTACTCAAACGCCGCACTCGACGCCTCACCCACCATTTGCCCAACATGTTCGATGGCAATGCCAAGCAAGGCGGCTTGTTGCGTAGCGTCAACCTTAGCGGCTACCACGTCGATGAGGTGGGATGCGACCCACCAACGCTGAGCATGGCGCTCTTCGAGCATCAGGGGACCATAGAGACGCGCTAACTCGTTGCCGTCTTGAACCACTGATTTGATCAAATTCTCTGCGGCACTCCCAGTATGGGTTTTCGACCAAATGGACCAGCCTCCAGCTTGCAGCTTCCGCAGGACGTCAATGCACGTATTGACCGCGGCGGACGAATTCCGACGCCGCAGGAGGGAGCGTGCAACCTCCAGTGAAGCGCGAGCCTCTTCTTCAACCGACATCTTTCCGAAGAGACCTGGACGGTACAGTTTATCCTCGCTTGCATCGGAAGAACTTGGCTGGACTTCTGGTTTGTCCGTCCCGGCTTGGGTTGTCCTACGCAATGCCGGGGTCAGCCCAAACATGGAGGCGAGTTGCTCAAGGCGGGCCGGCCCTAGGTGAGTTTCGGTTTCCTCCAACAAGCGCGTAAAGTCCGACTTCACATTGGGAGGCAATAGAGGAACTAGCGCGTTAAGCAGCATCCACGCCCGTTCTGAGTACATGCTTTGAGCGATCACGTGGATTCGTCGAATGGCCCAAGCCACATTAGCTGGATCATCTGCGAACTCAGCAATTATGAGTGCGTATTCTTGGCCCCAGTCACCCAGGTGTCGTTCATCCCCATGCTGGTACACCTCAAGTAGGGCCCAGCGAACACGCCAGTCAGCCTTGGTCGACACCTGACGAAGCAAAGCCAGCAGCGCCGCCTGCTCTTCCAGCGCACCTCCAGGGAATCGCATACCAATCAGAGGTGAAACCCTGTCCAGATTGCCGGCTGCTGCTTGCACAAACAGTTCCGCCAATGACCCGCAGGACTGATGCTTGAAATATTGAATGGCGTCAGCGTACAACGATCGCCGACAGAGTTGAGCGATGAAGCAGCCCTTGTCCGCCCGAACATAACGCTGAAATGTCATTTCCCCACTGGCTCGCTCCAGGTAAGCGGCAATCTGAGCAAGCGATGCAGCTGGTACTGCCGATTCAACAGGGAGGGACTCCAGGGTACTGGACATCAGAGAGAGCTGGTCCTCTTTATACCAACTCGGGCCCATCGAAAAACGCAGCGCCGACTGGTAGGTATTGAACGCCTCTTCCGCCGAGTCTAGCCGCGCAAGAAGAGGGACAATGCGCAGTAGCTCCGGCACGAGCTCAAATCTGTTCTCGACATTAGCCTCGACATAGTCCCTCCAACGGATCACCAGATTGAACAGAGCGTCAGCCGTGGCACCCTCAAGCTTCGCAGCAATGAACTGCTCGGCAACAACTGCTAGCGTCTGGCGAAAACCTTCGTTGTAGAGGCCTAACTGGCTGTCAAATGCCTCATCGAGCATCAGCAGAAACACTGAAACCTGCAGGGGGAAGCAGTCCAGCATCAATTTTGCCAAGCGCTCGTGCAGCAAGGGAATGACGGTTTCTGGGATGGTATAGGCGCCCTGCCATTGGATTCGAGAAGCCAGTGGAAAGAAGCATGACGGCAGAACGACTTCCGCCATAAATGACCAGACTTGATCAAGCGCTGCATGATCACCGGCTGCCTTGGCTCTTCGCGCGGCCCCATCGCTCCAAGCAATTGCGCAAGCAATCGACTGCAGCGATCCTTCCCAGTCATCACTCTTGACGATTTGGACCACTGGCGCTGCCAGGGCTTCATTCAGAAAGCAGCTTGCGCGCAGTTGCTGATAAGACTCATGAAATCCTACGACATCGGGATCAGCACGGTTAGTCTTGTAAAAAGTCAGCATCTCTCTGGTGCCCACAACCCCCTCTGAGCACTTGCTTACTAAGCGCCCAGTTGCGCCAGTTTCAATCAGCGTATCAACAAAGATCAGACGCGCGTCCTTAGGGGACAGCGGCGCATCCCTGAAGATCTCCAGGTCGGACAGCAGCCGGTCAATTACCTCTCTTGGCAGCCGTACGCCGTACATCCGCGAGTTCATTTCTGCATGAACCAGTATCTGTAGCAGCGACTGCAAAACCTGTGCGGGATCTTTGTCAGGGAGTTTAAGCTGCGAGACGGGCCTATACTGGCTATTCAGGCAGAGCACTGTGCCCCTCAGGTTGCCAGTCAGCTGCAGCAGAATCTCGAGCTGCCCCTCGACGGAGAACGGAGTGTTGGGAGCGCGCACAATCCCCTTCACAACCGCGTTAAGAAAATTGTTAACAGGCGGTTGCCCACCAGCAGCTATTGCCAAGCCAAATCCGTGTAACCGCAATTGGACCGTATCGATCAACAGGTCAGTCTCGATGCTGCCTTCGGTTTGCCATTGCTCAAAGATCGCAAGAAGTGTGAGTTCAACCTTTTCCAGAAGGATTAAAGCTTCGCGAGTATTGCCCATCCGGGTCAGTGCGTTGACGACTTTGAATGCCTGGTGAGCGTCGACTATGAGCCGTCCGTTACGAATGACATGGCGCAGCGCTTCCTCGGTTTTCCCGAGCGCAAGTAACGCCAGCGCCACCAACTCAGCTGATTGCGCGAACAGGGTGTCGTAACGAAAGGTCAATCGTTGGGACAAAAGCAGTAATCGGACCATATCGGTGGCCGTACCGATACGCGTGGCTGCGCTAAGCGTTTCGTCGATGTCACTTAGCAGTACATCAGGCTCTGCCCCGAGCAAAACGGAGGCGTCCACCCATGCTTGCTGACATCCTTGAATTGCCTGCAATTGCGACTGCGTTCCTCCGAGCAGGCCGTGATAGATCCTATTCAGCGACCCGTAGTCGCCGCTTGCAGAGCCGTTGCAGAAGGTCGCCAGTCTCTCCTGCAAGAGCTGGTCCACGGCTGATGTTTTGTGCGCAACAAATTCCGAAAAGGATGGATGATATATCTCGGTGCTACCCGAATGAGAGAGTAAGTGCTGGATTCGAGTCAGCGTTGGTATGTAGACCGCACTCTCAGTCGGCAAAAGCATGGCTGTCAGGTCAGTGACAGAGATTCCCCAACGCAGCCGAGCAATAATGCCGAGCAGGTTAACCGCGTCCTTGTCCGGCAGTAACTGACCCCACAGGGTCTCGTAGTAGTCCTGGATGGCCCCACTAAATGCGGGCAACTGAGCGATATCGCCTTCGCTCGCGCCCCCGTTCACCATATCCGCCAGATAGCGAAGGTAAAGTGGGTGGCCCTTGGCCCGCTCGCACAGCATGGTCACCAGATTCGACGTGACCACTCCAGGATCGAGCAACTCGACGCACAGCCCACGCTGACTCTCGTATTCGAGGGCAGGAAGAGTCAGGCGTTCAGCGGCTTGCAACAGCGAGCCAATGCCGCTTGCATGCGCGTCCAAGCCTACGCCAGTAATCACTATCACGAGCCCACGAGGGAGTGCCAATGGCAGAAGGCTTACAAAGCGCTGGAGACTATCCGTACTCACGCCGACAGCCTCATTCAAACCATCGATAAACAGCACACCGATCTTGCCCGCCACAGCGCAACGGTTGGCCAACGCCTGAAGAGCTTCATGAGTGTTTCGGATAAGTTGAGAGTATGTGAGCTCCCGCAATCTGGCCGGCTTGCCGCTCACGTCCATCGACAACAATGAGTTTACCCAGTCAAAGAATACTTCCGGCTGAGCCTGATGCGCGGGCGTTATCCCTCGACCGCGCTCTGAAAACGCATAAACCCCCAATACTTCGAGTGGTGGTTTTTTGGGTTCGTACCGCCTGCAGTACGTCGACTTGCCAATGCCATGCGCCCCCTCGATAACGAGGTACCCTCCATTCATACTCGCCAGTCGGGTTTCAAACTCCTCGTCAAATTCCGGTCGCAAACCATGTGGAGTGCTTATCCCAGATTCGGCGGAGATTTCGGGAAGCAAGCCGTTGGCATCGAGGAACGCTCGCAGCTTATCGGTGCTGAGTGCCGCTAGGGCTGTGTCGACATTCAGCCTCAGCATGCCTCGACAAACGCGGCCAACCATCAGGGCTGCACCTGACAGTCCGTAATAGCCTGAAAGATGGGTGCCCGGCGTGACCGAGAGATCGAGGTCCACTCCATGGACCAATTCGCCCAAGGCCTGCTGGACTTCACCGTTGAGGGCGTGTCCAAGATCAAGCTTGGTCGCAGGATAGCCGAACGCATACCATTTCTCGCCCACTCGGGGGAGGCTGATATCTATTGCAATGGGCTCCACATTCAGAGGAACAGGCAGGCGAAGCAGGCAGACGTCGAGATCGTCGTCGTGCGCTTCAACAACCACTGTGAATTCAATCGCTGCGACGCCCGCCCCAAAACGCACAGTGATGCCCCCTCCCTCCGCGGTGGTAGCTTTTACGCAATGAAGAGCTGTCAGCACGAGCGTGGGCGCAATGAGCCAGCCTGTACCTGCATCCCCTACCCCAGAAATCATGCATGTGGCCTGTTTGACCGCCTCTTCCGTCACGTGTTTGCCTCTCCTATTTGAATCCATTCACCTTCAGGCACATGCACGCTAAAACGCGCGTGGGACTTCGATGTGTAAGTGCGCAACTGCTGCGAGGCTGCGGTTTCGTAGTTAAAATAGATCCTGCGCTCAAAGGCCGCGGGGCGGTCTACGATTTCCGCCAAAACTTCAAAGTCCGGATGACCATGCCGACTGCCATCAGTGGAAATCAGGAAGCAAGGGGCGTCTACCATAGCCAGCAGCTCCACACTGGTGTTGTGATTGCTGCCATGATGGGAAATTTTGATGGCATCAAACAGCTGTATCCCTCCGTCCGTCTGTCGTTGCTTCAGCTCAGCGACCATATCTTCAGCCCAAGCGTCACCTAACAGGAGAACACTCGCCTTCCCTGCCGTAAGCAGGAGAGCGATGGAGCTGCCATTGGCAATCGACGTGTCAGCTGTATACACCTTGGTAAGCTGAAGATCTTTCTGTGCTGCAATCGGTCGAATGCAGGGAGCAGCCGACTGAGAATCATGGGCACACCACATTTCGTAGGCATCATCCACGAGATCGCTGGCCTCCCCCACGCCTCGGTAGCCAAGTTTCTTCATCTCTCTCAGCCACCAGGTTCGAAGGCTCTCCAGCCGTTCGGCTGTTGGGCCAAGCACTTTAACCTGTACAGCGTTCGGTAGGTCGAGCGCAGCGACGCGGCTGTCTATGCATTGGGATCCGTCGCCATCATTCCAGTGGTAGCGTTCAATCCTGAGAAGCTTGGCCAGTGAACTGCCTTGCCGGACGCTGATTGGATCAGCCGCACGCTCGGTCGCCAAAGGGAAGCCGCGGCGCTTGATGGATTCGAGGACCCTCGCATCCTGAGGCATGCAAGGTCCCTGAGGCTGGGAGGATAAGGAGCGCAGACTGTTGTGCCAGACGGCGTCCACTTCAATGCCTCGGCTGTCGGGGCAGCCATTGACCGAAAAGAATGCTAGGAGCCCACCTATATGATCCGCGTCAATATGGGTGCACACCACCAGACTGATTCGATTGCCTTGACGGGAAAGCTCAGCTAAATCCTGGGCGATGTAATTTGTATATGTACTTGCAAATCCTCCATCAACCAACAAGTGATTGCCATTCGCGTTGATGAGAAATGCGTCACCGTTCTTGGCCGGGTACATTTTCAGGCTGAGCATACTTCGCAACTAACGTCTGGTTAAGGGGACAGCAGTTTAATGGATGAAATCCTAGCAAGGTGAAGACATTTGAAACGCTGCATTCGTGGTCGTGATTTTCCCAGGCTTACGACCCCTAAAGCCCCTTCGGCGCTCCGATAATGACGGCTTCAGCGGCGGATTGAACTGGTCAAGTATCCCGGACACCTCTTAAGGGCGATATGATTTCGGCAACTTGGAGGCTCCATGAACGAAAGAAAGGTCTATTCCCGCGAGTTCAAGCTGCGTGCTGCCAGCATCTGGGGATCCAAGACTTCCAATTACCTTAAAGGAACCGTTGGTCATGGGGAGTCAGCAAGAGCCGCAAACAACAGGGGTCTGGATTTTCAAAGAGCAGGATGCAGAAGGCATTCTCACCGGGCGAATTACCACATTCGAAGGCGTGGAGCTACAGCCGCTGAGGTACTCCGACCTTGCCGGCATGAAGCTTGATGGACCGGTCAACATCCCGTTGAACTGGTCCGGTGCGCGCATCGTCGAAAACGACATTCTAGAGCTGTCTATCGGGGACATGGCCAACCTTCGCACCCACCTAGAAAGCCAATATGCGAATAAGGCCATCGGCCTGGTCCGCGGTGGTTGGTTGCCATCTGGATTGGCCTTGCGTGAGGACATGGTGGTAATGCCCAATCGTTGCACGATCAGCGAGCTTGCGTCGCGCTACCGAGACGGGAAAAAGACCCGTGCTGGAGAGGATTTCCTCGATCTATTCCAAGGCAAGCCTGTACGGATCCATCCTGGGCTGTTCGCCTTGGAAGGCAACAAACGGCGGATCCCCACCCCCCAACAAGTCGCTGAGCAATGGGCCGAGGCCAGTAGAAAAGTCCGGGTGGCATTGCCGGAGGCCCAGCTCACCCCGGACTCCGCGGTCGAAGGTCTTGTCGGGCTGCTGGAAGACATGCGCGAGAGTATGGCGCGCAAAGTGCAGTTCTTGTGTCAGGTGGCTCCGAGGCTACAGTCCCCCATCAGCTCCCGCCGTCGCGCAGAGATCTGGCGTCAGGTGCTTGAGGCTGCCCATGACTGCGGCCTCCAGCGACATACGCTGGTCGTGCTTGCCGCCCTGAGCATTGTTTGTGTCGAGAACGGCGCTGGTCCGGCCAAGCGCCTGATCAAGCCCTCCAGACATTACTCCGCTGAGGACGCTTACAACGCTCTGGCAGATTTGCGCGCTTTGGAACTGCTGATCAATTTTTATGCCTTGTTCCCACAAGAACAGATCATGCTCTGCACAGGAGACAAAAATCTTGCCCTGTTCTGGGCGGGAATCCGCGCTTCCGGCTTCATGCGAGGCGCCAACGGGTCCGTCATCTATACACTATCGCCCGTCGAAGCGCTGTTGCCGAATGTCACACCTAACCTTTGGGAAGCATACATGTCGGCGTAAATGTATGGGGGACCCGGCTTAGGTGTAATGCTCTTTTAGATCCGCAAAGGAACCTAGAATGGAAAACCATAAACAGTGGCGACTTTTCAACATTGACTCACTGATCCAGGAGCTCAAGGGCGAAGCACCCGACGGCCCAACAATCGATTTATACATCGCCTCGCTGGCCTTCAAAAATTTTGATTTTGTTGCCAAGCGACTACCATTCGTCATTGAAAGCGTGACCCACGAAGAAGTGATCTGGCAGAAGCTTGTTCAAACTGCACCGTTGAAATTCTGGATTCGTGACACACAGGAAGCGGTACTAGTGTTTATGCAGACCGAACATTGCGGTTGTCTGCGCACCTATCGCTTCGAGCGCGAACGGGGTATTGCCGCCAATGAAGTGGATGTACTCGACTGGATAACACTTCCCACAACTAGGGCACTTTATGACCGGTTAAATACGCAGGCAGCCATTTCCGTGCACCAGGCTCGGCACACCTGGATGACGCAAACCACTCTGGAGCCAACAGCTTTGGCTGAAGGTCGCTTTCAGAACACCTCGGTCTCCCATTCAGTGATCCTCTCCGGCATAGGCAATTGTGTAGCCTGTATGGCACCCGCAGTTGCCAGTGCTCGTACAACAATAGGATGCGATGCCGACAAAGGTGTACTTATTCAATTGCCGCTTTGCGGGCCCCATCTAGAAATCGCGCGCGCACACCCTAGCGTGATGCGATTCCTTGAAACACTCTTTTCAATGTCGCTGAACATCCCGGAGGTAGAGCGCAGCGACGCAATTCCCGATGATCTGATTGCGCATCTGCACGCACTGGTCGCCGAGGGTCTGGGCGGCAGTGTGGGAACGGCTGAAAAGCGTCGACGTGGCTGGCACTTGAGAGTTCAGCTATCCGGAGGATGGCATTGGTTACTGCGGTTGAACACGCTGATGGACTACGCCTACATGTTGTACAAGCCTGGGGAAACCAAGGAGGTGTACCGCGCGGACTCCGCACCGGACCATCCGGACTTGCCATTTTTTCCAGACCATGAGCATTCCAGACCTTACAAGAAAAGTGACTCGACGGCGCCCAGCTTCTTGTACGGCAATCCGCTTTTTGATCTCAAGCGCTTACGGGGAATCGGGCAAGAGCTGCGCAGTGATTGACGGATGAGGAGCGAGGTCATACCTGCCACCGACATACTGCTTGCCCCCCAAAGATGAAGTGCCCCCCATCATGGGCAGCGTCGACAGACGCTCCCTCTTACACTTACGCCTACGATCAAGGCTTTTGCGGACAGATCGAAGCGTAAGCACAGGTAAGGCAGTGGTAGCCTTGTATAGGAGAACGATCTGTACCTCGAAGTTTTTCAGCGGCCTTGAAGACGTTCGTCGAATTGATCCTATTCGACGGGATACAGTTTTCCTGCCGACCACTGGTAAGCGAATGCAGGGTCAAAGATCGGCGCTGCCGGCCGCCCATGTTGGTCATCATCGGACGGACGTGTTTGACGTCGTACATCACCGCCATACCAGTCCGAAGCCAATGTATAGTTCCGCTCGGCTCCTCAAGCATCCAGGGTAGCGAAATCGTCAAGCCATTCACCACAGCGTTTTGGCTTGGCAGGTAAGAGGCGCCGGCGGCTTGCTGGATGCTCACTCCAGCACTGAACGCGCGCCAACCATCGTTGACCAGGAATTGATCTTCATCCGGCATCGGCAGTGATTTTTCCATCCAGCCTTTCCAGAACGCGTCTCCTGCTGACAAACCATCTCTGAACGCGTACTCCAATCCCGCCAGGACGCCAGATCGGGCCCTCATGGAGAGATCAATCTCTTGCTCTGCGGGCAACGTCAGTTCATGCGCGTAGTGGTACTTCAGTGGGCAGCTCAAGAATGAATCAAATGCCGTAAAGGCGACCGTTGCCGCGGCACTGGTTGGCGGCACGGCGGCGCGCCCGGCAACCCGCACTGCCCGCCCTATGTGCACCGAGACCAGGTTAGGATCTTTTACCAGCGAGGGGATGTTCTGATTCTCCGTGCAGGTGTAGATATTCAGACGATCCTTGGCTCTCGAGAGCGCCACGTACAGGAGGTTGTTACGTTCAATGGCTTCCTCCTTACGGCGTTGCTGCGAGGTGCTGTTCAGCACCTCTGGAGGAAGAAGCACCTCGTTGTGATTCTCTCTTTGCCCCGACACCTCGGCACCGAAACGGGACTTCTCCACGTTGGCCACGTGCACGATGGGAAATTCAAGTCCCTTACTGCCGTGGATGGTCATGAGGGTGACGGCATCGATCGCCGCAGCTTCGGGAGGGAGCGCTCGGTCCAATGATCGCTGGTTGATTCTCCGACGCAGGTCTTCGCGAACCAGGAACTTGTATAGGGTGGCCTGGCTACCCACGCCATCACCATTGCGGACACCGTAGAGGAACAGCCACAGGGCCAATCTTTGAATTTGTGCCGGCGTGGACTGATCAGCCACGTTTGCCAGACCGACCCCTTTCTCGAACAAGAGTTCGCATATGAAATCCCAGGGGCGGGTGCTGCGGGTCATCCGCCCCAGCAAACCTCGGAGCTGGGTGACCACCGCTTCTCCTCTCGGGGTAAGCCCGGCAATGGGCTTGCCTAACCATCTCCCCCGCTGGGATACCACGCCGGTCTTTGACAGCGCCATCAGGGTTTCAATATCGGCCGTCGGCATGCTCAAATCGGGATCATTGAGCAAGCCATATAAAGCTGCCGGGGAACGCTGAGTCAGCAGCTGCATGAGGCAAAGAAATGGCTTAACTTCGGCTCGCTGATACAGGTCGCCGATATGAAGGACGGGAATGCCGGCCCCCTCCAATCCTTTGGCCAACTGCTCGAGCTGTCCATTGGTAGCGCTGATAACACCTTGCGTACCGTATGGATAGCCGTCCAAAACGGCCTCGGATACCTTTTGAGCAACCGTGTTTATCTGCCCGGCGTTGTCCTCGCTCTGAAATAGCATGGGCTTTACGCCAGTGGAGCGCCGGCTAGCAGTGACATTGTCCAATGGCAGATCTTGTTCAAGCACATGATCTGTTCCGGCGCGTCGAACCAAGGCCAAAATTTCAGGTGAGCTGCGGCGGTTAATATCCAGCGAATAGGATTGAATTGAACGCTGGTTTCCGCTTGCGAAGGCGTGCTCAAACCTAAGCAGGCTCTGAATTGATGCACCTCGCCAATGGTGAATAGCTTGGCGGACGTCCCCGACGACCCAGAGATTTTTATGCAACGCACCGAGTCGCTTCACCAGTTCGACCATGACGTAGTTCACATCCTGGTATTCATCTACCAGCACGTGATCGTACTGATCCAAGAACTCTGCAACGGATGCGCGATCCTCAGCCGCTTTTCGCGTAGGTATCACGAGCAAGTCAGCGTAATCCACCCAGCCATCACGACGCATCACCTGCTCGTAAGCTCGATAAACCGTAACGATGTCCTGCCGCTCGTTGGCCACTTCCTGTTCAACCGGAGGTAAGCTGGCCAGGAGCCGCTCGTATTCATCGGGCGAAACCAGCTCCTCTTTGAGCCGGTGGATGATCTTGAGTACGTCAGGCAGCCAATCGTAAGGATTTTGCAGTCTGAAGAAATGAGCGAGCTGAATGTTCGGCAGTTCAGCCGCCATCATGCGCACTTGTTGCAACAGATCAGCGATCTTGATCTGGGGTGATAGGTTGAACAGGTTGGCATGCTTGCGCAGAAATTCGAGCCCAAAAGCATGGAAGGTTCCTGCCCATACGTGAGAGGCATCCGGTACGTTACCGATGGTCAGTCGCTCGATCAGTTCCTGAGCCGCCTTGTTGGTAAAGGTCAAGACGAGTATCCGGCTGGCCTGGACTCCATCGTTGATCAAGTGTGCGACACGATGAACCAGAGTTGTCGTCTTACCGGTACCCGGGCCTGCGACCACGTTGACGTAACGTTCGCTGGCCTGTGCGGCAAGACGTTGTGCGTCACTTGGGGTTGGCGCTTGAGTGAGAGCCACTGGAACCATCTCTGGAAGCAGTAGCGCATCTGCCATCTGCTGACGCACAAGCTCTTTCCCCAACCCGAAGTGCGTGCCTATCTGTCTCGCTCGCCACCCGTTCGCCCAAGCTTGATGAACGACTGACCGAGGCAAAAGCAGTTCACGAGCAAAGACATTCGCCTTCAACTCTTGTCGCTCCCAGGCACCGTAGCCATCCACAATGGCCGCCGCGCCACCCGCAGCCTCCGCACCGGCTGAACTTGGAATGCGAGATGGTCTCGGCGCCTGGGGAGAATCCAGATACCAGTGACCCAGCTCGTGCGCGATCAAATACACACGTTCATCCGGCCGTACGTCATTACGAATCAGGATCGTTTTAATCGATCGCAGCAGCACACCATCGCCACCCCCGAGGTCGAAATGATTAGCTGGAACCTCATCAACAGCTAACTCAAGAACGGTCTCGACGCCCGCGAGTAATTCTGCGCTGGCGGGATAGGCTTTACCGCTGGATTCCACTAACGAGGCGCGGACTTCCTGAGCCTTGAGACGCGCGCGATCAAATGGATTCATCCTGATCCTCGAATGCTAACAGTCGACCTTCTTCCGCTTCCGATAGACGTAAAGCCTTAACGGCCTCTGCCCAACTGACGGGCTCCATGAGCTCTCGTGGGCTGCCATTCGGTGCTTTATAAGATCTCTGGGGCGCTTGTTCGAAATTGAGGGCCATCGCCGCCTCCATGGCCTCTGTGGAGAGCTTCAACTCCTTTGCCATTCTAGCTAACAAGGATTGGGGCGCGCGTGCGATACCACCCAGAACTTGGTTGACCAGCGCCCTAACGTTACCTATTCCGATTGCTTCACCCAGTCGCCCTGCCTTTACCCCAGCGACATTTCTGATTGTCTCACGAGCATGAGTAACCTCCTCGGCTGTTAGCACCTGAGCAACGGTCTCATGAATGTGCTGAACCTCTGGGCAATGGGAGAGTGCTTCTGCAACGAAGAATCCAACGACCTGAGAAGCCGACTTCCTGTACTCCTTAGCAGTCAACTTGATCTCTAGGCTGAAGGATCTATCTAGACGCGCCATCCACTGCTCTGAATCGCCCGAATAGGCATTCATTTTTCGCTCGTACGCTTCAAGCAGCTTCTTTGGGCTTTGATCTTCAATCGCGCCCTCAAATGCATCGAGCCCTTGCTTGACCAGCTGGCGAATAAGCACTGACTTCTTGACGTCGCGGGCATCAGCGACTTTGCGGATCTGCTCATGCATCGCCTTGCTGGTGTAGACGCCAATCGTCTGCATAGCCTCTTTCGTGGAGTTTGCAGCCTCTCGAGGGGCTTGTGACGCCTGAGGTACCGATGGCACATAGCATCTTTCCATTGCGATCTCCTTGGGCGTTCCATCCTGGACAGAGAAGACGTGACCTGCTTGCTCTAAACAGTCAGCAATAGCCGAAATACTGACGGTTGCTGATAGCTGAGCCATTACCTGTCGAGCAAGCGACTCAGGGCTCTGAGCCTCCACTTTCAAGGTTTGACCGTCAGGTAATGGGAGCAGGCATTGATGCTTCCCTGCTGATCCACTAAAGGTGCCAGCGCTAGAAAGCCATGTCAGGTATTCACCCCACATTCTGAGCGGTGCGGAGGTCAAATTGATATCACTTTTCATGGTAGGCTTGGTCATCATGGACGCGTGGGTGTATCGTAGTTGCGCTCTGTATATCAACTTTATATCACCTGAGCCAGTAGGGACACAATTGATCGACGCTCATTTTTCGGCCGCCGTGCGCAGCGGAGTAGCGCAGTGGATGCAAACGAACTCAATCGAGGACTGCCAAAAGGCACTTGCCGATCCTGTCCAGCTGGCGACCGAGCTCACGCCACCCGTGTTGGCAGCGCTGATTGAGGCCGGCACTTCGCTGCATGCTCTTCAAGAGCGAGCCTGGATACACCCAGTAATCCATCTGCGCAACGTTTTTGAAGCGACTGCTTTGCCCGAAACGCCTTCAGCCTTCGTACCTATCCCGGAGCATCCGGCCACGATCGCTGCGCGCGCCGCAGCCATCGTTGCACTCGCGATGCTGAATGCGCAGACGGTTTCCTATGGCTCTGAAAATGATGGCCACCTCTTTGTCAACCTCGTCGTCCTGCCTGGAGATGGCGATTTTGCCAACAAGTCCAAAGGCGACATGCGTGGTCACACCGACGGCGTTTATTTCCCCATACGGGGACAAGAACATGAGCTTGAGAAGCGATTTGCCCCGTCTCCTGATTTTGTCTGCCTTAGTGGATTACGCAATCCCGACAGTGTGAGTACGACGGTGATGCCACTGAGCTCGGTGCTTGCCCTGCTCTCTCCCAAGGATGTAGAAGAGCTGACAAAGCCCCAGTATGTCCTCAGGCCGCAAAAGACCTTCAGGGTGGGTTTCAAGAAACTCTTTGGCAGTGACTGCCAATTCCTAAAACCCTTGCCTGGAGTCCAGTTGCTCTTCGTAGGAGACAATGGTCACTGGATTCGCTTCAGCCACAGTGCTGCAGTGGCGGAAGATGATTCATCGCCAGCTAGCCAAGCCATAGGGCGTTTCGAGCAAGCCTGCCTGAAATGTGCCGATTCAGTGGTAGTAGCGCCTGGGGATGTGGTCATCGTCAACAACCGTATTGGTCTTCACGGGCGTTCCGAGGTTGGCGGGGAACCGGGCGGAACGTCGCGATGGCTGCTTCGAACCTACGGCCTGGATGTTGAAGATCTCAGTGAACAGCAACGCTACAGTGATAGCGTTTTCAAACTGTACCCTTGATCCTCCAACGGAGGAGATAGCCGCTCTGCTGTACACCCGACACCGACAGAAGGCGACCACTCCTGTTGCTAGATAGCGCAAAAAATTTGCGTCACGAGCAGCTGCGCCTGTTCACTTGGAGCTCATTTTAACTGCACCTCGTGCAAGATCGGGACACGCTTTCGAGGGTGGCCACAACATCCTCCACCGACCTGTCTGCCCTTGCTTCTCTTGCTGCAGGCGAGGACACCTTGAACAGCAAAGTGCCGCGATCTTCTACACAAGAACTGTTGCTGATGGTTTCATTCGCTGACGCAACAGACCGGCACCCTGGATGGCTCAAGCAAACAGCGCCACGAGCAAGGAAACGACATTCACCGAAAGGACTCAGCAATGAGCACAAAACGCCAATACAGGACATTTGACAAGCAAAACGAAGCCTTGGATTTCACCTTTTCCTACAATGATGAAGAGACCGCAGCACTGCACGCACAGTTGAACAATTCGAGCGCTATCACCGAGAACGAATTGCGCCGCGTATCTCTGTGGAAATCCAACAGAGTACTCTCGGTACCGCCTGCAACCCTTGAAAAACTCAATGCCCTCGCGACCATCCCAAATATTTCCCTGAAAGATCCACTCGTAAAGGACGTCATCGACCAGCTCGTCCTCGCACAGGGCATCGGCTTCCCGATGGCGAGTTCGATACTCAAGTTCATCAGGCCAGACCTGTTTCCCATCATCGACGTCAGAGCCTACAGAGCATTGACTGGCACAAAGCCTTACTACGGGACCTACAACTACAAGAAATACATCGCCTATGCCGAGCAACTGACTGACCTGGCCCGGCAGCTTAATCGCCCACTGAGGGAGATTGACGAGCAGCTGTATTGCTATGACGAAAAACATAACGGAAAAATCTGAAACAGCCTTGATCGCCCCACAGCGAGCACAATGAATGGATGCAACGCTTACTGCCCGCGCACTCTGGGAAAAGCCTCAGCTCGGAGCAGGCCTTGAAATACGCCTGAAAAAGTGGCCGCAATGGACGCGACGCGGACTTCGAGGATTCAGCGGTCGCAACCTCGGTGTCTCAGGGCCTGACGACAACAGCCGGCAAACCCCGTTGAGTCAAATGCTCAAACCGACGAAAAAGCCAGATTGCCCGGATCAATACAAAGCAACTGCTGGTCGCCAATGATCCAAACCAGGCTAAGTCGCCGACATCGGTGCCTCGGCGCTACAGATAATTCGCTGAAATATGCCGGGTCAATGCGGTGCCTCACAACACTCCTCCAGACGCCGAAGCCAACTAGATCCAGAATATCCGTGGGAGTAAATGTGGGAGTATTTTTTCGGACATGAAAAAGCCCAACCGGTGAAGATTGGGCTAAGTCATTGAAAAATATGGTCGGGACGGAGTGATTCGAACACTCGACCCCTAGCACCCCATGCTAGTGCGCTACCGGACTGCGCTACGCCCCGACTAGGCGGTGAAACTCGCCCCTCTTCTCGAAGGACGCTCAAG
>Ga0182005_1000387_pt1 | contig 24061 bp, 19 predicted proteins | sample Sormic07211103_1_FD_123021 | JGI IMG/M metagenome (GOLD analysis project Ga0182005, IMG submission 123021) | Rhizosphere microbial communities from Sorghum bicolor, Mead, Nebraska, USA - 072115-103_1 MetaG | ecosystem: Host-associated > Plants > Roots > Rhizosphere | place: USA: Nebraska...
CAAGGGCTGCTATAAGCAATGTCTTCATGGTTCCTTATTTAGTGTACGTGCCTTTATGGTTCACCCAGTCACAATCCTTGTCAGGTGAAGTTAGGGGTGACCATGGTTGCGGACTCACCAGGTTATCAGTCTTAGAAATAATATCAAACTGCCCATCCGGTTTAATCTCTCCAATCATAACGGGCTTCGCCAGATGATGATTGCCCGCATCCATCTTCACCTTTCCGTCAGGGGAATCAAACTCTAACCCTGACAAAGCAGCCCTTACTTTATCTACATCAAATGAACCCGCTTTAGTCGCTGCTCTCGCCCACAGATATACACCTGTATACGCCCAGCAGATGGGATCATCAGTCACCCTCTTACTACCTCCAGGCAAGCCCTTCTTTTCACAGAAAGCTTTAAATGCTGCTACAAACTTTTTGTTCTCCGGTGAATCGTTCGACTGAAAATAATTCCATGATGCCAGATGGCCCACTAAGAACTCGGTATCCATAGATCTCAGCTCATCCTCCGCTACTGAAAACGCCATGATGGGACAAGTGGCGGAAGACAGACCCTGGTTCGCAAACTCCTTGTAGAATGGTACATTGCTGTCACCATTGATAGTCGAGAGCACACAAGCTTTTCCATCCGCAGCAAAGCGTTTGATCTTGGACACGATGGTCTGGTAATCCTGGTGATGGAATGGCGTATATTCTTCAATGATATTCTCCTGTGGTACACCCTTGGATAATAAATAGGCCTTCAGGATCTTATTGGCCGTACGCGGAAACACATAATCCGTTCCTAATAAATAGAACTTCTTATACCCGCCACCTTTCTCACTCATCAGGTATTCCGCTGCAGGAATCAGTTGCTGATTCGGTGTAGCCCCTGTATAAATTACATTATTGGAACACTCTTCACCTTCATACTGCACAGGATAAAAGAGCAAACCATTATTTTCTTCAAATACCGGCAGCACTGATTTACGTGACACAGAAGTCCAGCACCCAAATACCGCAGATACCTTTTTATCAATCAACAATTCCTTCGCTTTCTCGGCAAAGAGGTCCCAGTCCGAAGCCGGATCTACAATCACCGGTTCAATTTTTTTACCCAGTACACCACCGGAGGCATTGATCTCATCCACCGCCATCTGTACAGCATCGCGCAGCGACACTTCAGAAATTGCCATGGTCCCGCTGAGGGAATGCAATACCCCGATCTTTACCGTTTCACCGTTATTACCTGTACTTTCACTGGCCTTAGGCGCATTGTTATGACAGGAAGCAAATGCGGCCAATAAGAAACAAAAGAATAAGAAGCGCGTTGTTTTCATATGTGTAATTACATGTAGGGTAAATAATGTGGATCAGAATATAAAGAACTGCACCTGCAGCCATACCTGTCCGAATGTCTTATTAGCATAGCCGGTGGATTCCTTTATATCGTAAGAACGGGTTGTGTACGATAAACGTAAGTTGGTACCCGTGCCATTGAAGAAGTAATTCAGTCCCCCGCCTACTACATAGCTTGAATTATTTTGGTCGAAATCGTACGTAGACATGCCACTCGTTTGGGCCTGCTCCGACATGATGTGTTGATTTTCAAATCTCACCCATGGTTGTAGTTTCGGCGCTTTAAAATAATATCCCAATTCCAGGAATTGTACGGTTTGTCGCGGTATTTTCCTGGCAAATGAATATTTCGAAAGTGTGTCTGTTCCCCCCGTCATGTATTGAAAAGCCGCATTGAGTGTCAGAGAGCCTGCCTGTCCCAATGGCTTGTCTAAAAATACATCTGTGCTCAGGTTGTAATAAGACCCTTGTCCATCAAACCCCGCACCCCAGGTAAATGTTTTGCCATTCCCCAATTTAGTGCCTGCATAATAATAGTCCTTGTCCGGATCCAGAAAACTATAAGCTACCCTGCCTACAGTACGTAAAGGCGCTTTACCATCAGTGTTCCTGCCGGTAAATACCCCCAACCGGTATTCCAGTTTGTCTTTGGCCAGAAAACCACGGGCATTCACCCCCAGGTCACGACCAAAATTCCCGTTCAGCGGACTGCTTTCAAAAAGGTTGTAAGGATACTGGAAGTAGGTGAAATCATTCGCCATCAATCCGGCAGCGCCCTGTAAACCATTCCTGTTGTTGGAGACCAGCTGCATCCCCGCCACCACCTGAAAAGCATCAGAGAAATCATATTCATACTGACAATCCAGCAGGATAGGGGATACCTTTACATTTTTGTTGCCTGTAGTCAGCTGTACCCCAATAGCGGAAGGCAGGTCAGTTTCCATAAAAAAACTCCCTTTTTTAGAGAGTTGTCCGCCAACAAGTACCCTGGCACGATACAGGGTGAAACTCTTGCTCCAGTCTCTGGCAGCTGCATTGGCAGAAGGACTGCCAAATCCATCCTGCTCCGCGCCGGCAAACATGTGTACAATGGCGCCCACCTGAATACTGGGCTTGAAAGGGGCAGCTTCGCTGCTGGTTACTTCGTTAGCTGTGTCCGTGTTAATGGATGCCGGTAGTTCCTTTAGCAGTTGGCTCTTCCTCTTCTTCTTCGGTGGGTTTTCTTCAGCCCGGGCAACTTGAGCACATACAATGAAGATAATTAGCAAAGTGGTAGGAAGGAGTTTCATAAACACATTTTAATAAAATTAATATTACACTTAAACAGATATTTGGTTGAATTTTGATAGTACTTAAGTATAAAATTAATGTTTAGTTTGGTTTATGCAAGTGTTTTTTGAGGTGGTAGGCTATAAAAATAAATATTATACTGATTTATATGTTGTATATAAATTTTTGTAATGCAAGAAGGCACTACTTAAGTAGTGCCTTCTTGCATTCATATGCAGTAACCAACTATTCTTTATCTAAAAAGTTCGTTTTCAACGTATCCCATACCTCACCGCCTTTTCCATTCCAGACTTGTTTCATCATATAGATCCCAAATCCCTTCGCCTGCTTCACATCGATCTTAGGGGGCATGACCAGCGCCGAAGCATTCACCACCACATCTACCAGCACCGGGCCTGCATGCATCAGGGCTTCATCTATCGCCCCCGGCAATAATGCGGGATCTTCCACCCTGATTCCCTTCATCCCAATAGCTTCCGCCATCTTCGCAAAGTTAGGGTTCTTCAGGTCTGTAGCGAAAGGGGCCATACCCGCTACTTTCATTTCCATGGCCACAAACCCCAGGGAACTATTATTATAGATCACAATCTTCACCGGCAGGTTGTATTGCAGAATGGTGAGGATATCGCCCATTAACATGGAAAAACCGCCATCGCCCGACATAGAAATCACCTGTCTGCCCGGGTATTCCAATTGTGCCCCAATAGCTTGCGGCATTGCACTGGCCATAGAACCATGATTAAATGATCCCAGTAAGCGTCGGTCCCTGGTCATCTCCACATATCTTGCCGCCCAAACAGTAGGTTCTCCGACATCACAGGTAAAGATGGCATCAGGATCTGCTGCCGAACTCAATACTGTGGTCAGGTACTCCGGATGAATAGGCGTATTCGTACTGCTGGCATGTGCGGATAGCTCTTCTCTGCTTTTTATATAGTTCTTCAGCGACTTCTCCAGGTGGGTACGGTCATCTTTTTGTTCGATCAGGGGTAGCAATGCCGCCAGCGTTTCCTTCACGGTGCCTACCAGGCCCAGATCCAGTTTACACCGCTTACCCAGTTTTTCCGGCCGCAAGTCTATCTGTACTATTTTAGATTTGGTGGGGTACCAGTTGGAATAGGGAAAATCCGTACCTAATAGCAGCAACAGGTCACTGTCCTCCATGGCCTGATACCCGGAGGCAAAGCCTATCAACCCGGTCATTCCTGCGTCGTAAGGGTTGTCGTATGCCACGTGCTCTTTACCCCTGAGCGCATGCACCATAGGTGATAATACCTTTGCTCCGAAGTCCATCAACACATCATGGGCGCCGGCACAACCACTTCCGCATAATAAGGTAATTTTTTGTGCTGTATTGATCATACCCGCCAGCAGGTCCAGGTCCCCATCGTGGGGTCTTACTGCCGGTAAACGGTGCATCACCGGGTGTTCCAGTGAATCGTCCTCCATCTCCTCCAGGGCTACATCTCCCGAAATAGTGATGACAGACACCCCTCTTTGCCCAATGGCATTTTGCATGGCGATCTGTAATACCCTTGGCATCTGGCGTGGGGAGGAAATGGTCTCGCAATAATGGCTACATTCCCTGAAAATCAAATCGGGGTGAGTTTCCTGAAAGTACCCGGTCCCGATCTCCATGCTGGGGATATGGGCGGCTATCGCCAGCACGGGGGCCATGCTTCTGTGGCAATCATACAACCCATTGATGAGGTGTAAATTACCCGGTCCGCAGCTTCCTGCACAAACCGCGAGGGTGCCGGTTAACTGCGCCTCCGCACCAGCTGCAAATGCCGCCGCTTCCTCATGCCTGTAATGGAACCATTCTATATTCCCTTGTTTCCTGATTTCATCGACGATGCCGTTCAGGCTATCGCCTATTACGCCATGTACACGCTTTACACCTGCCTTTACAAGCTGTGTAACGAGTTGGGCTGCAATTGTTTTTGCCATGTACTTTGAGTTTTGTGAATGGTCGCAAATTTTCTGCCAGCAACGGGGGATGTGGGGAAATTGGCAACAATATCTGGGAATTATACGAGCCATGCCATCGGATATCAGGAAGTGTGTGGAATCTGGCGGAAATAACCCGGAATGATACAAGCCATGCCATTGCACCTGGAGATGTGTGAAATTTGGCAACAATGACCCGGTAATTATACGAGCCATTCAATTTATTATCTTTGATAAATGGAACTCACTTCATTTGAATCTACATATCAGGCAGCATCCAAAGTTGCCAATAATATAGCCACCCATTTCTTACACCATTTAAACCTGGCCAGCGAAAACGGGGAAGAAGATCTCGCTCATGCACCTGAAGCAAGCGTGATCGAAAAAATTATTGACGTCGCCTTTTGGGCCAGCCTCCGCAGGGAAGAAGGGATACCTATCCGCATTTCTCTCGCCTTTTTGCCTCCTCAACAGGCAGGCAGACCGTTACTGTTTGAACAACCTATTCCCTTAGATCCGCGGGTGCTGACCAAACTCGGTCCCGGCGTAGAAAGGGCAGGAATTCATATCGGCGTGTGGTACGAAGGCGATGAACTGTACATCTGGGGAACGACCATGAAACTCCCCAACTATTGTTTTGTACTGGATGTCTCGGAACCCGGATTATTGGTAGTAAAGCACCGCCGGATTATCGGTATGGGAAAATTTGCCAATGTGGCCATGTTAAGAGGTGATCAGGTAAAAGTGGTAGATGAAAGCTGTGCCCGCAGGGTAGATACACCAGCTATACTTACCTCTTTGTTAGGTCATGATTCTTCCGGCGTATGGAACGACCCTGTCAATGTCCTGATCCAGATTGCCGTGTCTATGCGTGCCCACCAGCGGGGAGGAATTTTACTGGTCGTGCCTTCGGCGCATGACAACTGGAAGAACTCCATTATTCACCCTTTACAATACCCGATAGCCCCACCTTTTTCCGGCGTAGCAGATCTGCTGCGACAGAATTGTGGTAAGGTAACAGAGTTGTACTGGCAGAATGCACTTAGAAGAGAAGTAGAAAACATTTCTGGTCTCACCGCGGTAGATGGTGCGACCGTGATCAATGATAAACATGAGTTGCTCACCTTTGGTGCCAAGATCGCCCGTGCCAGTGATGGTACTCCTGTAGAGCAGGTTTTGTATATAGAACCAGTAACAGATGGCACACCCCGGTTAATGCATCCATCTAATATAGGTGGTACCCGGCATTTCTCCGCCGCACAGTTTATTCATGACCAGCGGGATGCGCTGGCCCTGGTAGCTTCGCAGGATGGATATTTTACGGTATTCTCCTGGTCAGTAGCTGACCAGATCGTACAGGCACATCGTATAGATATCTTATTGTTGTAATTTATGAATGGAATTACGTTTATACCTGATTTTATTGATCATGCAGCGGAATTATACCAGTTCCTGCATGATCATGCTGACTGGGATTCCAGTATGGCAGCGCGCAAGACGGTGAGCTACGGCAAGGCATATAATTACTCGCAGATGAGTTATCCGGAAAGGCCTTTTATTCCTGAAATTTCCTGGCTGCCTGAAAGCATTACACAGGCTCTCGGGTTTACACCGAATAATTGTCTGGTTAATTATTATCTGGATGGGAAATCAACAATGGGGTATCATTCAGATCAGACGGATATTCTTTGTGATGATTCCGGGATTGCTATTTTATCATTAGGAGAGACGCGTACTTTACGCTTTCGGAACATCAACGATAAGACCTTGATGGAGGATTATGATTTGCCTGCGGGGTCATTGATTTATATGACCCAGGAATTACAGGCCGAATGGCAGCATTCAATACCTGCTACGGATACACTGAATGGAAGAATGAGTCTCACATTCAGACAAATCAGATAAAAGAATTCCTTTTTTCTGATGATTATAGCCTGTGTTATTTGTAACGCAAAGATAAAAATAAAAGCTGGCCTGAAAAGACCAGCCTGGTCATCCCTCTTAGTTTAATCCGGGAATGATAGATTCAGACGACAGAGGGCCCGGAACTATGGTAAAGGTGCTGTTGTACTATTGTTATTCACGACAGGCCACACACCCGGACTTGGCACACTCACGCCTTTATTCTTACCTCTCGTTTGTGCATCTGCACCAAAGTAATACAACGGCCAACCTTTATATGTCAACTGCACATGTCCTGATACATGAATCGTATCGAAATCAGTTTTTGTCAGCAGCGAAGGTGCGAACTTAAACACATCGGACTCATATACCGGCCAGGTAGCATTGTTACTCCAGTCTGCTTTAGTATACTTGTTCGTGTTAAACTTATCCGGAGAGAATGCGTATAAAGTTCTGCCCCATGCATCTGTCAGGTATTGCGTCACTTCATTACCCGCCACATAAGTGCTGGTATAGTTTACACCGTCAAGTCCTACCAGCTGTGCATTTACGAGCATTACGCTATAATCAGGTTTTGCAACATACCATACATTACCCACCTTTTCACCCAGTGTGAGCTTAGGCAAAGTATCTTTTACATAGTAGTACAATGGCCAGCCTTTGTAGGTAGTTTGTTTTGCACCATCGTTTCTGGTAATCGTACCGAAATCTGAAGCATGCAGACTTGTATCCGTCAATGCCAGATTCGCGTTGTAGAACACTGGCCATGCTACCAGACAGCCACCGGTACAGGTAGAGGTATCGCCCGCATCTTTAGAATAAAAATACAGGGTTCTACCTGCACTGTCTGTCAGAACTTTACCTAAAGTCGCATCAGTAGACACCTGTACTTTTGCAACAGGTGTTTCAGGATTGTTAGTGTCTTTGTTGTCATCCTTACTACATGATGTGAGGAATGCACAAGATATTGCTATGACAGCAAAGAGGATAGATGTCTTAGATTTCATCTTTTTACGGTTAAATGATTAAATATGGATGTGCACTCCGAAAAGGTAATACGGAGATTAATTTGAAAAGGTTGCCTTCGTTATAAAAAATATTTTCAGCCGGCTGCCGCCGCTATCCATTTGCAAAGGTTTTTTGCTGCTGACCTGGCCGGGAGCCGCGCCGGTGCCACCCCAATAATCATGTTTGCCAAAGGCAAATGTGATTTTTTCGCATGTATTAAAAATAATGTGTAGACTTGCCAAAGAAATTAATACTATGCAACCAGTTCGCGAAGTCATTATAATAGGTGGTGGACTGGCCGGCCTAACCGCCGCGATTCATCTGTCAAAAGCAGGGTTGCATGTAACAGTGATCGAGAAGCATCCCTACCCCAGACACAAGGTATGTGGCGAGTATATCTCAAATGAAGTATTACCCTATTTACGATGGCTGGAGGCCGACCCGGCTGTACTGTCACCTGCCCTTATAGAAAGGGTATGTATTTCCACAGTTTCCGGCAGGAAAGTGGAAGCCCGCCTTCCGCTCGGCGGCTTTGGGATCAGCCGTTATGCATTAGATGCCTTTCTCATGGAAAAGGCCGTAAACAAGGGTGTCCACCTTCTGCAGGACACGGTTACAAATGTTTCGTTTGTAAATGAACAGTTTGCAGTCGAAACCGCAGCAAACGGTACATTGTTTGCCACACATGTCATCGGCGCTTACGGAAAGCGGGCGGCACTTGACCAACAGCTGAACAGGGATTTCTTTTCACAAAAGTCGCCCTGGCTGGCAGTGAAGGCGCATTACAGGGGTGATTTTCCGGATGGGTTAGTGGCGTTGCATAATTTCAGAGGAGGATATTGCGGGGTGTCAAAAGTGGAGAAAGATGTGATCAATATTTGTTACCTCGCCAGCTATGAAGTCTTTAAAAATTATAAGAATATCGATGAGCATCGCCGGGAAGTGCTATGCGAAAACAAATTTCTGAAAGAGATCTTTTCAAATAGTGAACCGCTCTTTGAACGCCCGTTGACGATTAGCCAGATCTCTTTTTCCGAGAAGAAAAAAGTAGATCAGCATATATTGATGACGGGAGATACGGCAGGGTTGATCCATCCGCTTTGTGGCAATGGAATGGCGATGGCGATTAGTAGTGCGCAGCTGGCAGCACAGCAGATCCTGAAACGGGAATCGCGCAGCATGTTGGAGAAAGGGTATACGCGCGGCTGGCAAAAACAATTTGGTAAACGCATGAAAGCTGGCAGCTTGCTTTCAAAGGTTTTTACGCATCCATGGCTCTCCGGGGTGACAATGGGTACTGTGGTCGCAGTGCCTGCATTATTGCCATTCATTATCAGGCAAACGCATGGGAAGCCATTAGAAGTGTAGAAAGGAATCACCGGCACCATTCTTTTCTTTTGCCATTCATCATTAGGCAAATGCATGGAAGCGGTTAACCTTTCTTTCTGCCTTTTATCAGGCAGACACATGGAAATCGGTTAACCTTTCTTTCTGCCTTTTATCAGGCAGACACATGGAAATCGGTTAACCTTTCTTTCTGCCATTTATCAGGCAAATGCATGGAAATCGGTTACCATTCTTTCTGCCTTTTATCAGGCAAATGCATGGAAATTGGTTACCATTTCTTTCCGCCTTTTATGAGCCAAACTCAAAGAAAGCCGTTACTATTTCTTTCTGCCATTTATTATCAAGCAAACGCATGGCAACCTTTTAACAGTGTAGTATAAAAAATTAATGATCAATACCAGTCAAAGAACATCCGCACCTGAAATCATGGACGACTTCCAGATGGAAGGCGACAGTCTGCGACAAACCCTCGATGAGATAGCTGGCATAAACCAGTTACTTGGAGGCAACCGGATAACTGTACAGGGGGTACGCCAGTTACTGCAATCCGTACCTATAGACAAAACCGTTAGTATAGTAGATATCGGATGTGGAAATGGAGATATGTTGCGTACCCTGGCTGCCTGCGCCCGTAAAGAAGGTCGCAAAGTACAGCTCATTGGTATTGATGCAAATCGCTTCACCATCGCCCACGCGATCACTTTATCAGTCGATTATCCTGAAATCACTTATCATTGCACTAATATATTCTCCGATGAATTTGCCGAAAGCAAATACGACGTCGTTCTTTGCACACTCACACTGCATCATTTTGAAGATGCAGCAATGCGCTCCCTGCTACAACTGTTACTGCGCAATGCACGCATCGGAATCGTGATCAATGACCTGCATCGCAGTAAAGCAGCCTACTACTTATTTTGTATATTCAGTTTTATGTGGGGACTGGGACCAATGGCAAAAGAAGATGGTCGTATTTCTATTCTTCGTGGTTTTAAAAAGAAAGAACTAATCGCACTAGCTAAGTCTTTAAATATCGTTCAATATACCCTCAGGTGGAAATGGGCTTACCGCTACCAGTGGATAATATCAAATTTATGAGTGTCAAAATTCAGTCGGTAGCAAAGGCCTTGCCGCCATATACGCGTACTACGGAAGAGATTATGCCGTTCCTGGACATGTGGTTGTCCGGACAGGAAGATCGTTTTGCAAGGAAGGTGAAGAAGATTTTTGAGAATGCAGCCGTGGAGAGGAGGTATTCTATCATGGGACCGGAGGAGGTGTTCACCAAGACCAGTTTTGAGGAGAAAAATGATCTGTATGTGAGAGAGGTGATCAAGTTGGGGAAGGAGTGCCTGGAAGGTGCGCTGTCTAAGGCAGGGTTGTCTCCGCAATCACTGGATTATATCATTACGGTGAGTTGTACGGGTATCATGATTCCCTCTCTGGATGCTTACCTGATCAATGCATTGCAATTGAAACAGGATATTGTTCGGTTGCCGGTAACAGAGATGGGGTGTGCAGCAGGGATTTCAGGAATGATCTATGCCAAGAAGTTTTTGCAGGCCAATCCGGGTAAGCGGGCGGCGGTGATTGCGGTAGAGTCGCCAACGGCCACCTTCCAGCTGGATGATTATTCAATGCCGAATATCGTGAGTGCGGCCATCTTTGGGGATGGGGCCGCATGTGTGATCTTGTCTTCACATCCTGAAGATGAAGGGCCGGAGATCTTAGGTGAGGAGATGTATCATTTTTATGAGGCAGAGCACCTGATGGGTTTCAGGCTGACGAATACAGGTTTGCAGATGGTACTGGATGTAGCTGTGCCGGATCAGATAGCCGCGCATTTTCCGGATATTATTCATCCTTTTCTGTCAAGGAATGGGTTGACGATAGAGGATGTGCAGCATTTTATATTTCATCCCGGGGGGAAGAAGATTATTCAGACAGTGGAGGAATTGTTCAGGGATTTAGGAAAGAATATCGATGATACCAAGGAGGTGCTGCGGTTATATGGGAATATGTCAAGTGCGACAGTGCTTTATGTATTAGAGCGGTTTATGGATAGAAAAGTGCCGGCAGGAGAGAGGGGGTTGATGTTGAGTTTTGGACCGGGATTTTCAGCACAGCGAATCCTGTTGCAATGGTAAAAAGAGGAGGGATTTTTTTTCTTCTGTAAAAGCAGGTTTTTTGAACCCTGATAAATTATTATTTTAGCAATAAAGGAACCATTCAGTACGCAGTATCATGGCAAATGAATTCGGCGATCATCAATATTGGGCCATCATTCTTGGAGGTAGCTCGGGGCTTGGCCTTGCGGCAGCCCGCAAGCTGGCGGCACATGGTATGAACCTGTGTATTGTACATCGGGATCCCGGGGTAGAAATGGAGAGGGTGAACGCTGCATTTGATGAGCTAAGAGCGAGTGGTGTACAGGTAATCACATTTAATGCGGATGTAACCAGGGCGGATAAAAGGGCGCATATTTTGGAGACTTTGCAAACCATCATTGGTACCCAAAGTACAGCTCCAATATCGGATGCTTTGCAAACCACCTTTGGTACCCAAAGTATAACGCCAATATCGGAATCTTTGCAAAACACCATGAATGCTCAAAGTACAACTCCAATATTGGAATCTTTGCAAACCACCATGAATGCTCAAAGTACAACTCCAATATCGGAATCTTTGCAAACCACCATGAATGCTCAAAGTACAACTCCAATATCGGAATCTTTGCAAACCACCATGAATGCTCAAAGCACAGCTCCAATATCGGAATCTTTGCAAACCACCATGAATGCTCAAAGTACAACTCCAATATCGGATGCCTTGCAAACCACCTTTGGTACCCAAAGTATAACGCCAATATCGGAACCTTTGCAAACCACCATGAATGCTCAAAGCACAGCTCCAATATCGGACACTTTACAAAACACCATGAGTGCCCAAAGTACAACTCCAATATCGGACACTTTGCAAACCACCAGGAATGCCCAAAGCGCAACTCCAATATCGGAAACATCCGCTCTCAAAGAGGCAAATCAAAGCCCTCAATTTCCCCAGGTTCAGGATGCAGTTCAATCCACCAACGGTCCCAAAGGGAAAATCCGTTGCCTTCTTCACAGTATCGCCCGCGGCACACTCAAAGCAATGCTCCCCGACACCGGCACTGCCCTCAGTATAGATGATTACCGTATCACCCTCGATAGCATGGCCTACAGCCTTTATGAATGGGTAAAAGACTTGTCAGACAAGCAATTGTTTGCCACCGATGCCAGGGTGCTTTCATTTACCAGCGAAGGCAGTCACCGTGCGTGGAAGCATTATGGTGCAGTATCTGCCGCAAAAGCGGCACTGGAAGCCATCAGCAGGAACATTTCCCTTGAATTCGCCCCCCGTGGCATCAGGGCTAATTGTATCCAGGCAGGTACCACCAACACCCGTTCACTGCAACTCATTCCGGGGAGCGATCAGCTGATCGCCTGGAGTGAAGCCCGCAACCCTTTCCAGCGGCTCACAACTCCGGAAGATGTGGCCAATGTTGTATACCTGTTATGTAAAGATGAAGCTGCCTGGATTAATGGCGCCATTATTCCAGTGGACGGAGGCGCACATATCTGTTAGATCATGACTACACACGACATATTAAATTTCCTGCCTTATTCTCCACCATTCCTCTTTGTCGATGGCCTGGATTATATTGATTGTGATAAGGTGGTAGGGCATTTTACGTACCATGAAGACATGGATTTTTACAAAGGACACTTCAAAGGATTCCCTGTCACTCCGGGAGTAGTACTCACGGAAACGATGGCCCAGATCGGGCTGGTCTGCCTGGGTATCTATATCAAAGGGGGAGTGCCTGAAGGCTCCGGCATGGCGTTTGGACTGACCTCTACAGAAATAGAGTTTATGCATCCGGTATTTCCGGGAGAAAAGGTGACGGTGACTTCGGAGAAGCTGTATTTCCGGTTTGGGAAGCTGAAGTGTAAAGTGAGTATGCAGAACTCCGCAGGGAGGGAGGTTTGTGCAGGGGTAATTTCCGGAATGGTAATAACCAAACCATTGGCTGAACCTCAGCATTGAATATGATTAGATTCAATAAGATTTAATCTCAATCAGATCATTCAATCAATTTGATTAGATTCAATCTGGTTCAAATCAATCGATTCAATTGGACTGAGAGATTACATGAATTCGGTTTAATTTGGTAGGATTCCATCCGATCAATCCAATTCAATTAGATTCAATCGGGTTAATAAGATTCAATCCAATCTAATCCTCCTCATCCAATTTAAAAATTAATTCATACTACCTTCAAACCTGATTTTTTCCAATCCCTTGGTCAAAAATCATCATTAAAACAATTCAACCAGGCAATCACTCCTATGGGCAATCGAGTTGTAATAACAGGACTAGGTGTCGCCGCTCCAAACGGAGTCGGTATACCCGCTTTTACCCACGCCATCAAAACCGGTACCTCGGGTATCCGCCACTTTGTCCAACTGGCCGAATTACAATTCTCCTGTCAGATAGCCGGCATGCCGGAAGTCTCTGAAGAATTGCAACTCAAATACCTCGACCCGCTTGAGCTCCGCAATTTCAATAGCAGCGGCATCCTCTACGGCCTCATCGCCGGTATCGATGCCTGGAAAGACGCCGGTCTCCCTTTTCACGGAACTTCCCCCAAAGCCTCGCAGGATATAGTCGGTGGAACTTCCTCCAAAGGCCCGGAGAAAACAGCTGGTGGAACTTCCCCCCAGGCCCCGCAGGATATAGTCGGTGGAACTTCCTCCAAAGGCCCGGAGAAAACAGCTGGCGAAACTTCCCCCAAAAACCCGCAGGATACAGCTGGTGGAACTTCCTCCCAAGCCTCGCAGGATATAGTCGGTGAAACTTCCTCCCAAGGCCCGGAGAAAACAGCTGGCGAAACTTCCTCCAAAACCCCGCAGGATACAGTCGGTGGAATTTCCCCCAAATCCCCGGAGAAAACATCCGGCGAAACTCCCGCCAATGGCAATGACCCCGACTGGGAAAGTGGCGTTATCTTTGGTGCAGGTTCTTCCGGTTTAGACAAACTAAGAGAAGCCATTTATAAAGTAGATAACTTACAGGTCCGAAAATTGGGTAGCACTGTTGTTCCTCAAACCATGGCCAGCGGCATCAGTGCCTGGCTGGGTGGTAAACTGGGACTCGGCAATCAGGTCACTACCAATTCATCTGCCTGTACCACCGGTGCAGAATCCGTCCTCATGGCCTTTGAACGCATCAAAAACGGTCAGGCCACCAGAATGCTTGCCGGAAGTACCAGCGATGCAGGTGCCTACATATGGGGCGGCTTTGACGCCCTGAAAGTATGTACCTACAAGCACAATGACTCGCCCGCCAAGGGATCACGCCCCATGAGTGCCTCTGCCAGTGGGTTTGTACCCGGTAGTGGGGCAGGAGCCTTACTCCTCGAATCCCTGGATAGTGCATTGGCCAGAGGTGCCACCATCTACGCCGAAGTGCTCGGTGGCCACGTCAACAGCGGTGGCCAGAGAGGCGATGGTTCCATGACGGCTCCTAATAGTATCGCCGTACAACGCTGTATTACACAAGCCATAGCGCAGGCTGGTATAACAGGGGCGGATATAGATGCCATCAATGGACACCTCACCGCCACCGGTAAAGATTCGCTGGAAATAGAGAACTGGAGCAAAGCCCTGGGCCGTGCCGGCAAAGACTTTCCTTATATCAATGCCCTGAAAGGCATGGTTGGACATTGCCTTAGTGGTGCCGGAAGTATAGAACTGGTCGCGTCCGTATTGCAACTAAAAGAAGGGTTCCTCTTCCCAAATATCAATTGTGAAGACTTACATCCTGAAATCAGTGCAATTATTGATGAAGCCTGTGTACCCCGTGAGTTAATAAACGTAAATTTAAATATCATCGCCAAAGCCAGCTTTGGATTTGGAGATGTCAACGCCTGTGTAATCTTGAAAAAATATATCAATGGATAAAGAAACATTAATCGCCGAATTGAAAGCTATTGTCAAGCCGTATGCAAAAGACGAAGCCGCACTGGATAATATCAATGAACAAACTGACTTTATTAATGATCTGAAGATCAATTCGGCAAATCTGGTAGATGTGATACTGGATGTGGAGGAGAAGTATAATATCATCATTGACAATGAATCGATGGAGAGAATGGTGAATGTAAAAGCAGCCATGGAAATCATTGAATCAAAGTTGGCGTAGGTAAGAAAGCAACTGACATGATAGGGAATGATATCATAGATCTGCGTGCTGCCGCTATGGAGAGTAATTGGCGAAGACCCAATTACCTCTCCAAAATTTTCACACAGGCAGAGCAGGGGCTTGTGAACAAGGCGCACAATCCTGATCAGATTGTCTGGTGGTTATGGAGTGCAAAAGAGGCAATCTATAAAATTGTAAACAGGCAAACATTGGAACGCCGCTACGCACCGTTGTCATTCAGCTATCACACTGAAAATTCCTTTTTACATGAAGGCAAAGAATATTTCATCAGGAGCGAAATCACAGCCGATTTCATCCACACCATTGCGGTTACGCACCTTGATTTATTTCCCCATTTAGAGGTCATAAAAGATCCCGCTGTTCTTTACTGTAAAGATGCGTATGGATTGCCCATGGTAGCCAATCAACCTGTGTCAATCAGCCATCATGGGCGTTATTGGGCGATGGTAAAACAAAAAAAATATTTATCTAACAGCAGTAGCCTAACAATGTCAAACAGCTAGCTAACTGTACATACCTATCCACGGTTTACATCTAAGTCTACTAACGGCTATACCTATCTACCCCTGTTTATTTAACCGCATGATGCGCCATTTCTTCACAAACAGCCGCACACTTCCTACACATCTCCGCACATTCCTTACAATGCTCCATCCCCATATCCGCATGTCTCTGACACTCTTCCGCACAAGCATGACACACCTCAGCACATATCCCACACAGTTGCTCAGCGAACTGGCCATTTAAACTCATTACCTCTGCCGCTGCACGACATATCGCGGCACATTCAAGGTCTAACCGGATACACTTTGCCAAATCATTTACATTCGTCTCATTTAAACAAGACGAAGCACAATAATCACACGTATTTGCACATTCCATGCACGCATTGATGCATTCCTGGTATTGTTGTTCATTCATCATGGTAGTAAATTTTTACTATTATGAACCACAATAACAATGCCCCAGATTCACTCGCAGCAAAGCCAACAATGAACCTGGGGCATATTAATATGCTATTTAATTCCAAAATAATTCAAAATAATACCTACCAGAATTTGCCAGACAAGGCAATAGAAAACCTATCTCTAATAGCCAATCAATCCTAAATAACTCCACCCGAACTTTCCAGACAAGGCAAAAGAAAACCTATCTCTAATAGCCAGTCAATCCTAAATAACCCCTCCCGAACTTTCCAGACAAGGCAAAAGAAAATCTATCTCTAATAGCCAGTCAATCCTAAATAACCCCACCCGAACTTTCCAGACAAGGCAATAGAAAACCTATCTCTAATAGCCAGGCAATCCTAAATAACCCCACCCGAACTTTCCAGACAAGGCAAAAGAAAATCTATCTCTAATAGCCAGTCAATCCTAAATAACCCCACCCGAACTTTCCAGACAAGGCAATAGAAAACCTATCTCTAATAGCCAGTCAATCCTAAATAACCCCACCCCAACTTGCCAAACAATCCTTAATTAAGCTTATCTCCAATCGCCTGACAATCCCCAATCGCCTCCCCTCCAATCCATCAATCCACCTACCTATTCGCCCCCTGAAACTCCAACATCCACCCCGGATACTCCTTCGGCAACTGACTCACCTCATCCAATCGCTTCAACTCCTCTGCACTCAACACCACATCCACCGCCGCCACATTATCCGCCAACTGATCCGGACGCTTCGCCCCAATAATCACCGAAGTCACCACTTCCTGATGCAGCAACCACGCCAACGCCAACCTCGCCACCGAAATCCCTTTACCATCCGCTATCTCCTGCATCACATCCACCACATCAAACGCACGTTCCCTATTCACCGGCGGAAAATCAAACGCCACTCTCCTCGAACCCTCCGGCCCCTGTCCATCACGCTTATACTTCCCGCTCAACAATCCTCCCGCCAGCGGACTCCACACCATCAACCCCACCTTCTGATCCAGCAACAAAGGCACCACCTCCCGCTCTAAATCCCTCCCCGCAATCGTATAATACGCCTGCAAAGACACAAACCTGGCCACCTCCTTATACTGAGAATAAGACAATGCCTTCATCAACTGCCACGCCGCCAGATTACTCGCCCCTATATACCGTACCTTCCCACTCTTCACCAACGTATCCAACGCACTCAAGGTCTCCTCCAGCGGCGTCAACGGATCAAACCCGTGAATCTGATACAAATCAATATAATCCATCTGCAACCTCTGCAAACTCTTCTCCACCTCCTGCAAAATATGCTTCCTGCTCAACCCCACCTGATTTACCCCAGGCCCTACCCGTCCTCGCACTTTCGTCGCTACTACCAACTCATTCCTATCCAACCCCAACTGCCTGATCGCCTTTCCCGTCAACTCCTCAGAAACACCCTCTGAATAAACATTCGCAGTATCAATAAAATTGATCCCCGCATCTACCGCGCTTTTCAACAACTCATTCACCCCATCCTGCTCTACTTGCCCGATATTGGTCCAAATGCCCTTGTCTTTGCCACCAAAGGTCATCGTACCTAAACATAGCTCTGATACCTTAAGGCCGGTATTGCCCAGTAAATTGTATTTCATCCTTAAATTTAAATAGAAAAACCCTCCGCGTCATGCGAAGGGTTTTTACTATTTAAAAAGATATTGAATCGAATAATTACCAGGTTGTGTAACCATTCTTTTAATAAAATTAAGAACCACTACTAATACGTCTGCTCCACTCTACCCACTCTTCCGTCTTCTCCAATTCCCTCTACCACCACTCTAAAATGAGAAGAAGGTATATCATTATTATAGAAAGTCAGCGTCGCCGTATGCGTAATTGAATCCACCCGTACATTCGGATTCCAATACAATGTCAAACGCTTATCCGGCAGACTATAAATCTCCTTCCGCTGACTGTAATCCGGCGCATAAAACTCCTTCACAATACTATACCCCGCCTTCTTATACAACTCAAACCCTTTCACCCCATCAGCCCCATTGTTATCACCACCTTTCTTGGTATAAATCGCAATCGCTCCATTAGAGCCTCCACCTACACCACCCATAAACGGCGGCCTGAACACCTTCACCAACGCAATATCATTGATATTAATCGTCGAAATCATACTCTTGTCCGTCGGCATCTCATTCAGATACAACGTAGGCGTACCGCCTCTCCACGTCATATTCGGGTTATTATAATCCCCCGTGATCTGTAACCCCGCCACTCTCGACTGCAAATACTGGAACACATTCAGCGCTGTAGGCGTCTCTTTCGTCAGGTCAAAAGAATATCCGTTGTCAGAGGTAAACATTCCGGATACATAACGACTCTCCGTCGTTTTTTCCGCCGTCTGCTTACGCTCCGTTACATTAAACTCCTTCAGCAAAATAGAACGACTCGCTATTGACTTCGCAATACGACCATTCTCATACGCCGTATTCAAATACGAACTGAGCATACTGGCGTCCATCACCACCGGGTTCTTCGCCGCATATGGCGTCTTCACCGGCACACTGTTATCAAAGAAGTGGTTATTGAATTTCACAATTACATTGCTATATCGCTTCATCTTATCATTCCCCTGATAGTAAATGTTCACCGTATCCATAAACTGCAACCCATCCAGCACAAAATCACCCTTATTATCCGTCGGTGCAGAAGCAAAGGAAGTCGTACTGTCAAGCGGGTTCTTGATAATGAAATCCACCTTCCCGTTCGCCATCACTATGCTACCATTATTCGCATAGGCACTTCCTTTCAAACGAATTCCCTGTTCATAAGGATAACGGATATTCGGTAAGGTGTCGTTCAAAATCTTATTCCATACAAACCTTCTCCAGCCATTCGTCAGCATCACCAGGTCCAGTGCATGCAACGTCGTTGTTGTAGTATCCTTGAAATACCAGGCCGGATTATGTATATATCCCTTCAGGTCAGATGTGAGGAGTAAATTGGAAACAATGTTGTTCTCATCGATCGCCGGATGTACCTTATCCGCATCCGTGATTGAAACGGAGAGGCTTGTCGCCATCTTTTCAGGTACCAGCAGCTCAATCGTGCTCTTTTCCCTTTCTTCCTTACCAATACTGGCATTCTGCAGGGTCAGGTCCAGCTGATCGTTCTGGCGGATAAACACCAGTCTTTCTGACAACGGCAGTCCCTGACTGCTGAATAGGGTGATCTGCAAGATACCACTAGGCAACTGGTTCGTCGGGATAAAACCACTGATTCTGCCCTCCGATACTTTCAGCATCGCTCTATATACCATCTGGTGCTGCATCTGTGCAAACACCATCAGGTCATCATAAGCCGTGTCCAGTGAATTTGCCAGGGATGTCTGGTAGAAAATACGTGCACCCCTGTTAAATACCTTCAGCATCGCACCTTTGTTGGATGCCGCCGGCAGGGTAAATTCCTTGCTGCTGCCATCTGCACTCTGCATCTGTGCCTTATAGGTTACGCCCTTAGCAGGCTCCAGGTCAAAGCTGCCCATACCGTCGTGTTCTGATTTGATCTGGGCCACTACCTTACCTTTATTATCTACTATTTTACCATTCACTTCCACCGGGTAACCATCCGCTTTCAATGCCTTGAATGCCACAGTGCTGCTTACCCCATTCATCAGGTTACCTCCCTCAGGGAAGAACTGTACAGAAAAGTCGTTGCTTACCACCGCGTTGCTATCCAATACCTGCAAAGCATTCTTCTTGCGGCTATCGTAAATGGCAATATTTTTATAAAACAGATAATCCGTATCATAGTTAAGCATCCAGGCCGTATATGCCCTCAGCTGATAATTACCTGCCGGCAGGGTATCAGGGAGCACAAAATTGCCAGATGCACCAGCCCCACCCACAGGCAGCAGTTTTTTCATGGCGATACTTCCATTCTTATTCAGTAATTCTACGTACAGGTTAGTGGCGGATAGAGAAGGCTGGTTCTGCATCATTATATATGCTTTGAACCAGATCGTCTCCCCGGTGGCATAATAATCTCTGTCTACATGCAGATAGACTTTCTCCTGCGGGTTGCGTTTTGCAAATTCTTCCAGCGCTTTCATTACTTTCTCAGGCAGCCCGTCTATCGGCAGACAGGCGAAAATTGAGCAAATTCCAATCACACAGGCTGGCAAAATCCATTTTAACCGGGTGTACTTTCTATTCTTTGAAGAGGCCATGCGGAACTTATTTATTACACTGCAATATCAATAATAAGAGATAAATATACTAAGATGAAGTTTTTAAATGGGCGAATAATTACAGGATTGGTTTTTATTATTAAAATAAATAACCTATTTCCCTAATAGAACGAATATATTACAAACTGCCAGACCCGGCAAAAAAAATCGCCCTGCCTGCTGGCAGAGCGACCCAAATTAAGCTACTCAAACATTCTTCTGCTGGAATTAAACGTCTCCAGCAGTCCGCTTCAAAAGTTAACCATCCAACATCCCCTGCTGGAATTAAACCTTTCCAGCAGTCCGCTTCTAAAAGTTAACCATCCAACATCCCCCTGCTGGAATTAAACGTCTTCAACAGTCCATTTCAAAAGTTAACCATCCAACATCCCCCTGCTGGAATTAAACGTCTCCAACAGTCCATTTCAAAAGTTAACCATCCAACATCCCCTCTTTAAATGGTATATTTCTTCCTCAACTGTTTCAACTCCTTTTCTCCTATACCCATCTCTTTTTTCAAAAACCCTTCCACACTCCCATATTTCTCATTGATTGCCGCAAACATCGCTCTCAGATATTCCGGTTTCAGCTCCATCGCATTCCTAACCTGTGCCTCATCCAATCCTGTACCCATGGTCAACCCTTTAAACATTTTCCCCATCACCGGCTCCAGGTATACATTACTCGCTGTATAATCCGCCTCAATCGTAGCCTGATCCACTCCCAGTACATACAGGAACAATGCCGTTGCCATACCAGTTCTGTCCCTACCCCCGGTACAATGGTACATCAGGGCTTCTCCATCAGGCAGGGTAAGCAACTGCTGGAACATTGGTTTGTAACGTTCACCCAACGGCGTGACATCACTATAGAACTTCAGCATGAAATCCCCTTTTTTGATGGCTGCTATCATACTTTTAGCATCTGGCAGACTATCACTACCTGCCGGACTCAATGTATACTTCGTATCAGGCAGTAAATGATCCGGTGCCGCTGCAGACTCCTTCACCCCGCGGAAATCTATAACAGTATGAATATGTCTGTCTGCCAACACTTTCAAATCCTTTTCAGTTAATTTACTGACATCTGCAGAACGATACACTTTACCCCAGGTCACACTTTTCCCATCTTTCGTCTTATAACCACCCGCATCCCGGAAGTTGACCGTGCCCTGCATGCTCACTACACGTTTTGTACTGTCTGCCAATTGGGCAAAAGCGATGTAAGGCACCAGCATAGCGGCTGCCAATATTAATTTCTTCATGATGTTTATTTGATTATTTTTTATTGAATAAGAACCCGGTTTCAGATCCGGTTATGGAATAAAAAAACATTGTCAGATTCAGTTAAGGAATAAAATCCTTCCCTAAATTCCAGTTAAGGAATAAAAACCTTTCTCTAATTCCAGTAATGGAATAAAACCCTTCTCTCCATTCCATTTATGAAATAAAAATACTATCACCTCCCCATATTAAATCCCTTCAATCAATTCCTTCATTTAATAATATCCCACCGTATCCCGGCCTGTCCTTTCACCCCATACCACTCATCTGAATAAACCCTCCGCTTATCTCCCATATACTGCCGTACCGGTGAATTCATAAGATTATTCAATTCTACAAACACCCGCAACCCCTTCCTCACCGTCACCGTCGCCGACGCATCCACCGTAAAGTTCTGATCTGTCCAGATGTAAAAATTCCTGCCATTCGTCTGATCCAGTGTCTCCACCGATGCCCCCCGGTAATTGCCCGCCAACCTTATCATCACACCTTTTCGCTCATAAAATAAAATAGCATTGAAAAGATTCTTTGCCTGATTCGGCAAAGGAGAACTATCCACCACTTTCCCTGTTGTAGTCAACCTTGGCACATCAACTTTTGAATCAATATAAGTATAGTTCACCTCCATACCCAACCCACTAAAGAACCCCGGCAGGAAATCAAAACGCTTGTTAATTCCCGCCTCAAACCCTAGCAGGTGTGCATTGTCCGCGTTTTTAGACTGTGTGATGATATAATCTTCTGTCGCAGATTTATCCGTAAAAATCACATCAGTAATCTGCTTGTAAAACACACCACCAGAGATCAGACCGATGTTATTGAAATAATACTCACCCATCAGGTCATAATTATTAGAGAAGGTCGGTTTCAACGACGGATTACCCGCTGTAATAGTAGCCGGAGAAGCGGTGTTGTCAATCGACTGACCCGGTGTCAACGCTGTAAAGTCCGCACGGATAAAAGTCCTGGTAAAAGCTGCTCTTAGATTCGCATGCTCATTCAGGGAATATTTCAGGTGCACCATTGGCAACAACGCATTATAATGATTACTTACATCTACCGCAGAAACAGTCGTCGCACCCGTCGTCGCATCTTTCTCCGCCTTTGATCCATGCAGGTCCAGTGCCGTATATTCATTACGTACACCTGCCACAATCTTCAACCTGTCAGACGCAGCAATCTCTGCCATCGCATACCCCGCAGTCACATCTTCCGTACCAATATAAATATTGGTCGCATTGCCCGCAGACGTATAATTAATAAACCCATTCTGAGAAAGCGTAGCCGGATCCAGCAAATTGAATAACTGATCTTTTGTAATAGGATTCACCATATACTGATCATAATTGCCTTTCATTTTTGTAAAGAAACCCGATGCCTTTGGAAATGAAGCCCTGTCCAGCGAACTCAACGTAAGCAGGGCAGGAGAACCAGGAATACCCAATGCTGCTCCGGGTAAGTACACCGCTGTCGCACCGAAATTCGTATCATGCGTCTTGTGACGGAATTTACCACCCAACTTCAGGTTCACCCTCGAAGACACATTCCATTTGAAATTAGCCTGTGCTGTCTTGTCTACTTCCTTCGTATCTAATTGTGAAATCACCAGCTGTTGCAAGGTGAGTTTGCTGGCATCCATTACCTCCGTCGCATCTTTTACACCCGATTGAAAATGCATCGGATCGCCCCCTATACCATCAGGCGCATCAAAGCCCCAGTATCTTTTACCATCAGCAGAAAGATTGTCAAATCCACTCGTGATCTTTTGCCTGAAAGTAGCAATTGGCAAGCCTTTCGTGGCATTGGTAGGAGGGGTTTCTAAAAAGAATTTACAGGTATAGTCACTCACACTCCAGTCTATTTTCAATTTCGGTGATAACTGATGCTCCCCGCCAAATTCACCTCCATTCAGCGCGGTCTGGTAATAGGAATACCTGTAATTGTATTGGTAACGGCTATTGTTATAATCTACATACGACTCATACACAGGCCGGATATCATTGAATTTATCCAGCAATCCCCGGAAGAAAATTCTATTGTTACTGTTAAATTTATACTCCAATCCTACGTTACCACCGTACGTTTGCCGGCGGCCCATATATCTTTTAAGCAAGACGGTACTGATGGAATTTTTCTGCGCAGCAGTCGCCAGACTGGTATTATAAGTCACGTTGTAGGAATCAGTACCCCATTGCCTGTCCCATATGGCACCTGCTACGATCACACCCAGTTTACCGTGGAAGAAACGGTCGCCATATACTGCAGAACCATTGTACGTACCATTCTGAGAAAAGGTATTGTAACCACCTGCTGCACTCATATTAAAGATCCGCTTTTCCGGTGCGGTGCGGGTGATGAAGTTGATACTTCCCCCAATCGCGTCTCCTTCCATATCCGGTGTGATGGCTTTGGCCACCTGTACATACTGGATCATTTCAGAAGGTACCACATCCAACACGGTATTACGGGTACCGGTAGCACTTGAACTAGGTAACCGGGTACCATTTAATAAGGTACTGGTCCAGGAGA
>Ga0182005_1000390_pt1 | contig 23920 bp, 19 predicted proteins | sample Sormic07211103_1_FD_123021 | JGI IMG/M metagenome (GOLD analysis project Ga0182005, IMG submission 123021) | Rhizosphere microbial communities from Sorghum bicolor, Mead, Nebraska, USA - 072115-103_1 MetaG | ecosystem: Host-associated > Plants > Roots > Rhizosphere | place: USA: Nebraska...
GTCCTGGACCTATCGGCCCTGCAGACCCGCCTGAGCTCGATCGAAGTCATCGACCTCACAGGTTCAGGCAACAACACCCTGAAGGTCTCGCTTGGCGATGTGCTGGAGATGGGTAACCAGCGCTCCTTCATCAACGACGATAACGTGCAGTTGGCGGTCAAAGGCGATGCGGGCGATGTGGTGATGCTCAACGACCTGCTGCCCAACGGCATGGATGTTGGCGATTGGGAAAACCTTGGCCAGGTGACCTCCGCGGGTATCGTCTACGACGTCTACCAGCACACGGCACTCGAGGCGGAAATCCTCGTGCAGCAGGGGGTCACGGTCCAGACCCTGTAACGGCACCATCCAAGGCGCCCTTCGGCGCCTTGGAGCCTTCTGATTTTTGGCAAAAAACGAGCCCCTTCATGGGGCTCGTCAAGGAACTCGACATATGTATTCAAGATGTAGAAAAACCACGCTTGCAATGCTGCTAGGCGTGTTGTTCATACCTACGGCCTTCGCAAAGACGGAGGTACCCCCAGGGTTTCAGGTATTTGGAGACACCTATCAAGCCGTTCCCGCAGCTGCAGCAGACCAGGCACAAGTGGTCTATTACCGCTCCGGCGTACACGCCAAGACCTCAGGTGCCAACGTCTATATCGACGGGCATTTCCACACCTCACTTCTGCCCGGTGGTTTCACCACCTTCTGCCTGCCTCCGGGCGCCCATATGCTTGGTGCCTACCAACACGATGCTCCGCTGTACCGAGGCAAACGCGAGGAGCTTTATCAGGTACAGCTCGAAGCAGGGAAAACCTACTTCGTGAAAGTCGCCGATGATGGTACCGGCGTCCCCGTCTCTGTCGATCGCGTCGAAGCCGAGAAGGGCTTACAGAATGCTCGAAAGCAGATTCACACGATCTCCCGGGCCACCACTCAACAATGCAAGACCATGCCCACCGCGCAGTCGCGATGACCCCTCCTTGGAACGGATAACAGCGTTCCTGACCCATCGGCAACGGGAGTGAGGCTGACTCACTCCCCGCGCCCTGCCTCGCTCTTCCCGCCTCTCGGACACAGCCTGAATGTCGCGCGACATCGCCTCGATTGCACTCTCGTACCAGTCCCAATCGCAATCGACGGCATTCGAACCTGAATGACAGACGTTCAACCAGTCCGAATCTTAAAGTTCAGCCCGCTGGTAGGCACAAAGGGGGTGGCCCTGTTCATGCCCTGCATTCGCTCTCCCCAGAGACCTGCCACCCGGACTCGCACACGCGATAGCTCGCCATTCGGCAACCACCCACGAGCCAGAACAAATCAGAGGAATACATCGATGCCATCGGCAAGCAACCTGCAACACCGTCAGGAGACAGAGGCAACACTGCCGCCACCCACCCGGGTCGTCGACACCCTGCTCGAGTGCACCCTGTGGATGTGTGAGCGCCAGGGCGCCCCACGTAGCGCGGAAAGCCTTTGCGCTGCTATTCCCAAGGGCGTACTGCTGACACCTTCACAGTCACTGACGGCGCTGGGCAATGCAGGCCTCACCAGTGGCATCGTCCGTCGTCGCGCCCATGAATTCTCCGCCCACCTGATGCCCATCATCCTACTGCGCAAGGATCAAGGCGCAGTAATCCTCTTTGGCACCCGCCGCAACGCAGACGGCAAGCTGCTGTTCCAGGTGATGATGCCTGAAATGGGGCTTGATTCCCGGGTCGAGATCGACCATCAAGAACTCAGCGAGTGGTATTCGGAACACGCCATCCTGGTCAAACCCAGCGCGCGTATTGACACCCGTGCGGGTGATGAGACGCCTCGTTCCGACGGCCACTGGCTGTTCAGCGCCCTGTGGCGTTACCGGCGGTACTACCGCAGCGCCGCTATCGCCGCTGTCATGGTCAACGTCCTAGCGCTGGCCAGCGTCTTCTTCACCATGAACGTCTACGACCGGGTCGTACCCAACCAAGCCTATGTGACCCTCTGGTCGCTGGCCATCGGCGTGGGCATCGCCATGCTCTTCGAAGCGGTGACCCGCTTCCTGCGCGCCCACTTGCTGGACGTGGCGGGCAAGAAAGCCGACCTGCAGCTGGGCTCGCGCCTGTTCCGCCAGGCCCTGGCAATCCGTATGGAACATAAGCCCGCCTCGCCCGGCGCTTTCGCCAACCAATTGCGGGAATTCGAATCCGTTCGCGACTTCTTCACCTCCGCAACGCTCGCCGCGCTGTCCGACCTGCCATTCGTGCTGCTGTTCGTAGGGGTGATCTTCGTCATCGGCGGCCCGTTGGGCTGGGTATCGTTGCTTATGGTGCCATGTATCTTGGCGATCAGTGTCGCAATCCAGTGGCCACTGGCCCGCACCATGCGCGAAAATCTGCGCGAGTCCTCGCTCAAGCAAGGCGTGTTGCTTGAGTCGGTGGAGGGCCTGGAAACCCTCAAGGCAGTCGGAGGTGAAGGATACATGACCCGTCGCTGGGAAGCCTTCAGCGCCGCGGCGGCCAGTACATCGATGAAATCTCGCCAGTTAACCAGCAGCGCGCTGAATCTGGTGACGTTCCTGCAACAGTTGCAAACCGTTGTACTGGTAGTGATCGGAGTCTACCTGATAGGTGCGGGTGACCTGTCGCAGGGCGCCCTGATTGGCACCGTCATGCTCGCCGGACGCGCGACTGCTCCACTTACTCAGGTCGCGGGCCTGGCCGTGCGTTTCCAGCAAGCCAAGGCGGCCCTGAGCACTTTGAACCGTTTGATGAGCATGCCGACAGACCGCGACGCTGAAAAGCAGTACCTGCAAAAGCCGTCCCTGGAGGGTGCGCTCGAACTTAAGAATGTGAAGTTCAGCTACCCGTCCCCGCCGGACAAACCCACCCCACCAGTGCTGGAGAACATCAACGTCTCGATCCAGCCCGGCGAGCGAGTGGCCATCCTGGGTAAAATCGGCAGCGGCAAGTCGACCCTGTTACGCCTGATCGCCCGCCTCTACCAACCTACCGGCGGCCAGATGCTGATGGGGGGGCTGGATGTGGCTCAGATCGACCCCGCCGACTGGCGCACCACGGTCGGTTACGTAGGCCAGGATGCCCGACTGTTCTACGGCACCCTGCGGGAAAACGTCATGATCGGCCGCCCCGATGCGTCCGCCGACGAGCTTCTGCGAGTCCTGCAACTGACCGGCTTGGACCATATTGCTCAGAAGCACCCCATGGGCATAAACCTACCAATCGGGGAAATGGGTGAAGGCCTGTCGGGCGGCCAGCGCCAACTGGTTTCCCTGGCCCGTACTCTGCTGGCCCGACCACAGACCTTACTGATGGACGAGCCGACCAGCGCCATGGATACCCAGACGGAAACGGTCTTCATGTCGCATCTGGGCAGGGCCTGCGTAGGCCAGACCATGATTCTGGTCACCCATCGCACATCGCTGCTCAATTTGGTGGACCGGATTCTAGTGGTCGACGACGGGCGCATCGTCGCAGATGGCCCGAAAGACAAGGTCATAGCCGCCCTAACGGCCAGTGGTGAACGAGAGGTCGCTAACAAGCCGATCGCCAGCGCCCACCCCGCGCAAACCACCGAACTAGCGGGCGCCACGGCACCGGCCGCTCCCCAACCCACCGTTGCACGTTGAGGTCTATCGACATGTTTAAGTTACTGCTGCGCCCCTTTCGGCGCACCCCGAAAACCGCACCGCTACGAGCAGGCGACGCAGCGTTCATGAGCGACCTGCGTGAATCGCTCATGACCCAATCAACGCCGGGATCCCATTTGGTCCTTTATGTCATCGGCGCGGTCCTGCTTTGCGGGTTCACTTGGGCCCACTTCGCCCGTGTTGAGGAAATCACCCAGGGCGAGGGGAAGATCATTTCCAAGAGCCGAGAGCAGATCATCAAGAGCCTGGAGGGCGGCATCATTGACGACATGCTGGTGCGGGAAGGCGACATCGTCGAGAAAGGCCAGCCCTTGCTCAAGATCAACCCAATCCGAGCGCAATCTACCTACCAGGAGATGCACACCAAGCTAATGGGCCTAACGGCGATGATGGCGCGTTTGCAAGCCGAGGCCTACCAATTGCCATTGGCTTTTCCGGAGGAGGTTCGTGACCAACCGTTGATGATCGAGCAGGAAACCAACGCCTATAAGGCGCGCAAGCAGGCGCTCGATGACAGCGTCAGAGCGCTGGAGCACAGCCATGCGCTGATCATGAAGGAGATCGCCCTCGCCGAACCGTTGGCGGCCCGTGGCTTGCTATCGGAAGTGGAAATCTTGCGCATGCGCCGCCAGGCCAATGACCTGAAGATCCAGATGGTCGAGCGGCGCAACCGCTATCAGGGCGATGCAAACGCCGAACTGGTCAAGATCGAGCTCGAGGTCGCGCAAGTGACCGAGAGCCTGGTCGGACGCAAAGACGTGTTGGAGCGCACCACGATCAACGCCCCCGTACGGGGCACTGTGAAGAACGTTCGTGCCAGCACCATCGGTGGTGTTATCCAGCCGGGCGAAGACATCCTCGAGATCGTTCCGCTGGAGGACCAACTAATCGTCGAAGGCCAGATCAAGCCTCAGGACGTAGCGTTCCTGCGTCCCGGCCTGCCCGCCACGGTGAAGGTCTCCGCCTACGACTTCGGCATCTACGGCGGTCTGAAAGGCACCGTGATGCACATCAGTCCGGATACCTTGCAAGACGACAAAAAACTCGCGGCGGGTCGCCCCGACGCCACCTACTACCGAGTCCAGATTCTTACTGAAACCAGTTGGCTGGAGAAAGGCGAAAAGAAGCTGCCGATCATTCCCGGCATGACCGCCACCGTGGAAATCCGCACCGGTGAAAAAACCATTCTGGATTACCTGCTCAAACCCGTCTTCAAGGCCCAAGAAGCGTTCCGCGAGAGATAACAGACCATGCAACCGACAATCAAGAAACCCGCTTTCGCGAAGCGCGAGATTTGGCGTAAAAGCGCGCTGCAACTGGTACTAGCGAGCGGAGTGCTCATACAGTCCATGGCCGTGTACGCTCAACCGATGTCCCAGAACGTCGTTTTGCAGCCTGCCGACAGCACGCCGGTACAGATGCCGCCGGAACGCAGCAGTCTGCCGATTAAGGCGGCCCCAAAACATGTGACGCTCAAAGCGGGAGATGATGCGCGGCCCACAGCCCATCACCAACCATCTACAACGCGCTCGAGCGTCGTCACTCGCAGCGAGAATACACCGCATGTAACGGCCGCGCGGGCCGAAGCCTCTGCCAATGCGAAGCTGCCGGTACAGGGTCGACCCGCGCATTTCTCCGAGTGGATCAAGGATAACCCGGAGGCATTGCGCCTGCAGAGCAAGGGCAGCGTACCCGAGAGCGAAATACGCTCGGTGCTCGCCGCGGCGCTGCAACAGGCTATCGAGCGCAGCCCCATGCTTCGCCAAAGCCAAGCCGAACAACGCGCCGCAGCGGCTGATGTGCGCGAAGCCGAAGGGCAGCAATGGCCACAGATCGATGTGGGTGCCAATACTCCCGGCCGTTCATTGGGGGGCGGCGATACCGTCGCCAACACCTCCCAGGCTGTCAGCCTGAATATGACTACCAACGTATTCGACTGGGGGCGCACCCGTAATACCATCGACAGCCGCAAGGAATTGAACACAGCGGCCGAGCAGAAGCATCTCGCCAGCTTGGAAGCGCTTGCCTCGGATGTTTCGCTTAGTCTCGTCGACCTAGAAAAGGCGCGTCGTATCAACGTCATCAGTCAACAGTACGTCGACCGCATGAGCGCTTTGGTGGACATGCTCAAGGAAATCGTTTCGGTTGACCGTGGTCGGGCCAGCGAACTGACCCAGGCCAAAGCTCGGCTGATGGAGGCGCAGGCCGGACGTGATTCCGCCCAAGCTCGAGTGCGCGACATTCAGATCAAATTACGCAAGCTGCTTGGCGACACACCTATCCAACTGCCAGAGAATGGCGACTGGGCCTTGTCCACAACCAGCCTAGATACGCTTCTGGCTTCGGCAAAAGAACATCCGGCACTGCGCCAGGCTGAAGCGGAGGCCAATGCCTCCGAACGCCATGCGGCGGCCCTGCGGGCGGGAGAAAAGCCACAACTGAACTGGGTCGTCAGCAAATCCACTGGAGAGGACGAATTAGGCCGCCAACAATCCTGGCAGACTATGGTGACCATGAGCTGGCCGATCTTCCGTGGCGGCTCCTCCCGCGCCGCCCGGGAAGCCGCCTCGATGCGCGCTGAAGCCGAACGTGAGCGCAAGTCCCAACAGCAGTTGGATCTGGAATTTGAAACCCGCTCAGCTGACCAAGACGCCAAGACCCTGCTGACCAGGGCGGAGCTATACCGCAGTCTGACCAGTGAAACGGACAGCGTGCGCAAGGCGTTCTTCGAGCAGTGGTACCACTTGGGGCGTCGCACCTTGTTGGATGTGTTGATTGCTGAGAGCGATCACAACAACAACCGCGTCAGCGAAGTGACCAATCGCTTCGATGGTTATCAAGCCATTCTCAAGGCCTATGCCAGCGCTGGTCAGTTGACCGTGTGGATGAACGCCACCACCAATCAGCATTGACTATGCAATTACAACCGACTCAGGTGCGCGCCGCGAAACTTTAGGACCAATATCAAACGACGACAGCTGACTATCGTATTGATACCAGTTAAATCCTCTTCGTTTGGGAATACATTGGTTACTCAATAGTGCACGCACACCGACGGTCATTCGGAGCTCAACATGAAGATCAGTATAATCATCGCCGACGACCATCCCACCCTGATTGCAGGCGTTGCACACGAGCTTTCGAGCATAAGAACGCTGGATGTAGTTGGTAAGGCAAGAAACTCGACGGAAATCATTGAGCTTCTTTCTCGGCTTACGTGCGACATTCTGATTACTGACTATGTAATGCCGGGCGGATCGGCGGGCGATGGCATGGCCATGTTGTCCTTCCTGCGCCGCCGCTATCCTGACCTGAAGATCATTGTCTTTACCACGATAGAAAACCCGGCAATCGTCACGGAAATCCTCAAGCTGGGGGTCGGCTCGATTCTCAACAAAGTCGATGATATCGGCCATCTGATTTCCGCGGTGCATGCCGTTTATGCTGGGGCAACTTATATATCTCCTCGGTTCCGCTCCGGAGGAAAGGAACAGCTCGGCCATCTTGTCTCACGCACCGAGAACACCAGACTGACACGCCGAGAGGCAGAAGTGATCCGACTGTATGTATCTGGCTTGTCCGTGAATGGTATTGCCAGCCAATTGAAACGCACCAAACAAACCGTCAGCTCGCAAAAAACTAGCGCAATGCGAAAGCTGGGAATTTCCCGGGATGCAGAACTGTTCCGCTTCGCCTATGAGAATGGCTTAGCCATAGCGGGGAAACCCGCCGACTTGGAAACGCCGAACAGTTACATGCTTGATGGCGCTGAGATTGTACTCAGCGTCAACTGATCCGGCGTTTCCATAGCACATGAATACATTAAATAAACGATGACTTAGCCATAACAGGGATCAACATGCGAAAACCAGGACGTCACGTCATCATGAGGGTGCTACTGACCTTCAGTAGACTCAATGAAGCAGAGCAGAACCTCTTCATCTCACAAATGAACGAGTTTCTACTCGCCTCTTGCAGACGTCGAAAAGCATTGATCGAGCAATGGGAGTTAGAACTCCTCTCGAGACAACCGAATGATCATCCAACACGCGATAAATATTCAACACACTGAAGCCCTATTGAGTTGTGATGATTTCCGAAGACATCCAACAAAACGCCTGATAGGAGGGAAGGCTTTCAATAGATAGCAATGCGGTATCTAGGACCTCGTCGGGGAGCGGCAACGTCAAATGGAAACGTTGTCAAGAGTGACTAAACCGCATCAGCAGCAACAGGATTATACTCACCTCCACGGCGATCAGCGATTTCAACCGATACCTTGTTATTGCCTGGAAAAGTAATTACCTCATGGATATGATGGGGCATTACCGGCCTAGGCAATATCGCCAAACGCGAAATACCTTCTTGCTGGGCCCAACGTAACGCTATTAAACGCTGCGCTTCGCCAAGCTCGGCAAACAAGACAATATTTTTAATATTATCCCTAAACACGAGCAGGTCATACCATCTGCTGCCGCTGAATCCATCATAAAATAAATAATCAAACTGTCCGTTCCTAGCCATCAGCCGCCTCGCCTCATGAAAGCTGTTACAAGTCACTATCCAAAACAACCCCAACACATTCAGTATTTCAGTGTATTTGAGCAGCACACCATCATGTTCACATATCAGCAAAATCTTTCTTTGAGACGATTGCATACCCTAGCACCAAAGCAGAACAAAACCCCAATTTAATTCGGCGGTGACTGGCGAGTAAATAAGACAAATCCCAATACACTCACTGATTCGACGCTAACAGCTGAGATTTTTGAACATGTTCCATAGCCAGATCAGCGCGATTACCTGAGTATATCCCGAGGCACAGGATTTTTTAAAAATATCGATCTTGAGTATTCGCAACTCCATTTATTGAACGACTTAACATCCTCTGCAGCCACGACGAAAACGTGATTAGAAGGCGCGTACTCTGTCGGTTTTTTTGACTGCACGCATCTTCACATCTGCTCTTGAAGTTATAATTCTGTCCAGATTTTTTTGACATCCTGCAGTCCCAACCTATCTTTCCAGCGCTCGATCTTGATGCATACCATCAAAACTCTCAGAAAAAAACCATTTCTAATTGAAGGAAGATCAGCGCACATCGCGCAATCAAGACACCTTCCGTGCACACCAGGGGAAATTTGTATTTGGTCTTTGACGCTTTTATCAGCATGAGAAGTACAATCGAATGCTGCCGACTATTCCACGCAACCGTGTAACGGCGTTCGTACTCACTCCTCTAGTGAGGAGTTATCCAGCGGGTAGCTCCCAAAAAATGATACCCGGCTTGGATCCAGTTTAATACTAAGCCCTGTAAATATTAGGCCAACTCACTAGAATTACAGGATCTTTCATAAAACCCGAAAAACAGCGCGGACAAATGAGAACGCGGCGACGGCCGACTGCAGCCCAAAAACGCTTGCCATGATTTTAGGACGCGTCCTACATTTTCCACGTTGGTTTGAGGTTATATTTTGGCTAGCGATTGGGCTCGTAGGCAAAACCATATCCAGCTCACAAGAGCCATCAAGGATTTTCATAGTGTGGAATAACCTCTTCATCTGCTTCGACCAGTACTCTATATGCGCATTATGAATAACGCTTGATCAATGAACACTATCATTAGTACGTCAAGTTCAGAGATGGATTCATCAAAGGCTGCAAAGGAGATCATGAAAACAAAAAACGCAGCATGGACGACTGAAGGCTAATCAATGGCCTAGGACATGCCCGGATCGCCTAAGTATCGTCACTCTAGGAACTATTGAACCTGAACCACAATTCCTGTTAGCCATTCGAGAACTTCGATTGGTTGTTGCTGAGCGGCGAGTTGATGACTGCTTTCGGAAGTGAACCGGGTGGGTTCTGCCTGGGTAACCCATGGATACTAAATATCCTGATATATGGTGGCAGTGCGGAATGCGCACGACCGGCACCTTTTTATGATACGCCGCATCAACTGATCCACTGGGGTGCAGTCAGCTACTGCAGATGACCTCCTTCATTTAATGAGCCGATTGATTAGTCACTGACAGTGCTACTCGATAACTCCACCAACCAATCCACCTAAAATTCTTCATTAGCAAACAACATCGTCTATGGAAGTTAAGGAGTAGCAGTACCCCAAAAAAAATTAAAGTCATTCAAAAGCGCCAACCCGATCGGGAGGGGATCTTCCGAGCTCAAAGTCATTTTTGTATTGGAGCAATAGATGAAAAATAAACAACGTATAGTTGCTTGGGGGGCGTTGTTCGCCTTAGGGAGTGGGTTGAGTGCTTGCACCAGTGTCCCTGCTCCGGACGATCAAATCATGCTGTCGAAAAATGCCGTCAATCGTGCCGTGTCCGCGGAAGCCGCACAGTATGCACCGATGGAAATGAAGATCGCGCAGGACAAACTGTTCCTGATGGAGCGTGCCATGGGCGAGCGAAATTACATGAAAGCTCGAACTCTAGCCGAACAAATCGAAGTCGACGCGAACTTGGCAGAGCGCAAAGCTCGGACGGTTAAGTGGCAACATCAATTGCAACAGTCCCGGGCAGGTATTCAGGTGCTCAAACAGGAAATGCTGCATACCCCAGACGCCGGTTTCAGTCCATCGACCGGCGCCAGCGAGTGAGGAAAATCATGCGACACTCAACACGAATCCCCGCTGTTTCAATTCTTGCACTTTTGATGGTGGGCTGCGCTGCGCCGCCACTCAATAGCCATTTGCAACAGGCCCACGATCAGTTCAGCGCGCTGCAGAGCAAGCCACAGTCCAACACTTTAGCTGCTCTAGAAACCAAGGAGGCTTTCAACGCACTGAACAAGGCCGATGCGGCTTCAAACAAGGATCGCCGTGATCCCGCTATTGATCAATTAGCCTATCTTGCAAGCCAGAAAATCGAACTCGCCGAACAGACCATCCTTGGTCGCGAGGCTGAAGCGGGTTTGAAGAACATCTCCGCTGAACGTACTCAGGTGCAACTGGATGTGCGTACCCAGCAACTCAAGGCGTTACAAGCCTTGAAAGCGAAGAAGACTGAACGCGGTCAAGTGATTACCTTTGGCGATGTGCTGTTCGACACGGGTAAGGCAGATCTCAACTACGGCAGTCAGCGCAACCTCCAACAGTTGGCCGATTTCCTGATCGATAATCCTGAGCGCAAGGTACGGATCGAAGGTTTCACCGATACAGTGGGCAATGACGACCTGAACCAGCATTTGTCCGAACGTCGCGCGGCCTCGGTGGCCTCTGCCATGGTCAAACGTGGGATTGACCGCAATCGCATCATCACCGCGGGCTACGGCAAGCAATATCCAATTGCCGATAACAGCAGCAGCCATGGACGGCAGCTGAATCGCCGAGTTGAGGTGATAGTGTCCAACACAGACGCCGTCGTCGGCTCTCGTAAATAAGGTTTCAGCGTAGTGGGCCGCTATCCGTTTCTAGGATAGCGGCCTTTTTGTGCAGGCCAGTGTTTGAGGTATAGCAATCAAAAGCCGAGAAAGTGCACCAGTTTGTCTCGGACTCGCTCCCGTTCGAGGCCATTGCATAAGTAACTTGGAGGCGTCTTTTTAATGAGATTAAACTTTAACGAACTTCATCGCCTATATTATTTTTTCGCAGGCTCTTACCTCCAGCACCAAATATAGGTCTGTTGCAAGCGACGTAAAGCTTGATTTCACAACCAACTGAACTGCGCAGAATTTCCCACCAGTCCGACAATTTGTCTTGATGTGCCATGAAAAGGCTTTCACACTCTCGGTACGCACTATACCCATTGGACGGCGGGTGGCACAGATCAGGGATATGGTTATATGTAGCTCAGAAACGGTGCTTCGATCAGAGACAACTCCATGCCTCGACATTCAGATGCCAACGCTGCCCCTCCCCTCCGCCTTTCACCTGCCAACACGAAACTGCGCACGTCTCTCTCACTCGCCGAACCATTTTTTTTGCAGAAAAAATTCGACGACCATCGAATTTATACAGCGGTCGTGCTTGGCCTCTACTGCATATTCGGTGTGTGCGCTTGGCTGATCGACTACGTCACCGACCCTGTTTTCGCCGGAAGTACATTTTGGGTTCGAATGGCGAGCGTCTGCTTCCTGGCTGCGTCACTAGCCATCCTAAGCATAAGAAGCTATCGACGAGCCTCTGCGGTGGTCTTGGCCTGCATTTTTTCCGATTTGATAATGAACTGTTTTATCATCCCGAGCCTCAATGGAAACCTGCCGGGCGGTGTCTTGTTCTTTGCATACGTTCCACTGGGCGCAACGCTCCTCTGCTTAGGCCTCTCCGTGAAGTTCAGTCTGTGGAGTGTCCTTACAGTTTCCGTTCTTCCTCTCGTATTCGCGTTGCTCAACTGGACTCCACCCTTCTCCTACGTTCTCTACGCTGCCGTGGTCGGTCCCGAGGCCGCCGGCCTCATGATTCTGACCTGCGCCTTTGCCTGGAATTATCATCAGCGATTTCTGCTGGAGCGCGCGCTCAATGAGGCTTCGAATACCGACCCGTTGACGGGCGTTGCCAACCGCCGTCAATTCAATGCAGTACTGCGACGCGAAATATCGAGAAGCCGGCGCCTGAACCATCAATGTTCATTGCTGATGCTGGATATCGACCATTTCAAGAAGATCAACGATACCCACGGGCACCCCACTGGCGATCGCGTCATTTGCGCGTTAGCGGATATCTGCATAGATATAACCCGTGAAGTCGATTGGGTAGCTCGCGTGGGTGGCGAGGAATTTGCAATACTCACGCCAGAAACCAGTCTGGATGAAGCATTGCTGCTGGCAGAGCGGATCCGCAAAACCGTTGAGCAATATCACATCATCACTGAAAATGGGGCCAGGGTGGAGTGGACCGTCAGTATTGGTGTGACCGGTACACGACCGGCCATTGAAGAGCACCATCTGACCGAGTGCGAGCGTTTGATCACGAATGCTGATAAAGCGCTGTACGAGGCAAAAAACACTGGCCGTAACCGTGTGGTCGGTCGTAGAGAGAATGCAAAACTTGCCTCCTGAAGCGAAAGAGATAGTCAGATACCTATTTTCTTCGCCTCGACATCTGGTTCACCCACCCCCTCACAAGCGGCCTTTTTTAAGATGTCTCGCTCTTCAGTGACCCGCTTGGATTGCGCTCGCAGTCGACGCAGTTCAGCGTACTGATCATCGTCTTGCTGCCGTTCTTCTTGAGGTTTGCGGTAGCGCTTTATCCACGCATAGAGGCTATACGTCGACACACTAAGACGAGCCGGTACGTCAGCGACGGGAAGCTTCTTTTCGGTCACTTGATTGACCGCTTGGATTTTGGATTCTTCGGGATAACGCGCGTTGCTCGTGGCACCTCCTGATTGGCCTCATTCTAAGGCATGGAGGTGTCTACGAAACCCCGGGGCGACAAATATCCAGAAAAGTGCGACAAGCTTCTGTGAGCCACCTTGGAAGGCTACAATTTTTAGTGAGTTTCATTGGGCGGCCATGAAGTCGAACGGTTTTGCAGTAACGAATTGGCCTGATGCCTCACCGGTAAGGACTCGGTCCATGTCCACCCCGAGATCCAGTTTGCGGATATGCGCACCTTCAGAGAAGTCGAGCTTTTTCAAATCCACCCAGAAAACGTTGGGTGAGATTGCCGATTCGCCATAGAAAAGCATGCTCTTCTGATCAGCCACCACACGCCAGCGAGTCGTGGAAAGGTTCGGTGCATCAGGAAGGCTTACGCCATAGGGTACCGAAGCATTGCGAATAACGCTGAAAACAGCGGCGGCGGAGATCCGCTGGTCGTCGCTTTGGGTCACTGCGTTGATGTAAAAGCCAGCCCGTACGAAACGGTCTTCGGAGCGACCACTACCGGGAAGGAATTTGAGAGGGTCGACCGCGCTCCAATATTTCTGGTTGGCGAGTTGGCTGCCGTAGGGCGGGTCGTTCGTCACCACCTGATAATTGCGGTCATGATAGATGTTCAGCTTTCCGTCGATCCACTCGAAAACAGCACTGTCGCCGGAGGCATCGGAGAGCGTCAAATGCAGCGGTGCGAGACTGCCGGGACGACCGGGTACCTCACCGCTCACCACCTCCATTGGGTGCGTGCGCGCATATTCGACCGCCTCCGAAACCGTCGCGAATTGATCGAGGTAGAACTGTGCCCAGATTGAGAGCGACATGCGAGGCGTCTTCCCGTCGTCCTCGGGAAACTCTGTGGCGTTGAGCCATAGTAAGCTGGCGTTGAGGCCAGCCTCGTTCATGCCGTCCACCGTCGAAATGTCATAGCCAGAAACGGCTAGGCTGCCGAACTTCGATGTCCATTCAATCGAACGCGAACCAGAGGCGCCATTACGCTTCATCCCACGAGGAAAGACCCAGAAGTTGCTGACCATGGGATCTTTGAAGTCCATGTTGCGACCCGTAATGTTCCTCCCATCAGGACCATGATAGACAGCCCTTGTACAGGCTTGGGCTTCGGCGGTCAGCAGCGCCGCGGCGGCGGTCAAGGTGGTGAGAATGAATGTGAATCGAGACATAGTGAATACCAATCCTTTAAGAAGGCTGTGTGAAACCATTGCCGATCAGAACCGATAGGTCGCACCGAGAGCCGGGCCGCTAAGGCGCGTGTCGTAGACGTGACCGTTGTGATGGTAATCAACGTCAAGCATCTTGTAGCCCAACGAGGCGGAAAGACGAACTCTGAAGACATAATTAACAGTAACCAGCGCAGGCCGACCAGCGGATCGACCCAGCCGAAGCTTTCGTCGTAGCTGGCAGACTCGCTCAGTCCGCCGAGGCTCCCGGTAAGCTTCACATTGTTAGAGATGTGCCATAAGCGCGTGCCGGCAAGAGCATCGAGGGTGAACTGAGCCGCATCGATGACCCGGTAACCGCCCATAAGTGTTGCGGTGAATTGTTTCGTGTCGACTTTCGCATCGATGTTGCCCCCCGGCGGTATTACGTCGACGCCAGGAATCGAGAATCCTGTCAGCGAGCCGGTACCATGAATATCTGTGGTATCGACATACATGATGTCGCCCGAGAAGACGAAGCGGTCGTACCGTGCCCAAATGTTATGTTTGAATTGTCCAGGGTGCAGTGAAGTGGCACGGCGGGAATTCATATGGGCTCTCTGCCAGGATTGCACGGAAAACGTGCTGAATCTGGAGTGAATCAGGCCGGGGTCTCCTGACAAGGGTATCAGCAGGCTTTTGAATATTGCCATGATGTATTACTGGACAATCCCAATGGCAGCATAGCCTCGAAGGAGTGATGCGTCGAAGGGACATCCGCAGATCCCGGACGTCCCTTCGATCAGATCAGGGCTAAGAAACCGACTGATCGCTGTTCACTCGCGCTGCCTGTGCGGCAGCTGGTTTGACCCACGTCAGATAGGCCAGCCCCAACAACACGATCCACACCACGCCAACGATCAACGCAGCCTGGGTGTCCGGGAAGTAACCCAGCACGCCGAAGACGAACAGCATGAAAGCAATTGCCGCCATCGGTGCATGAGACCAGAACGGCACAGGGAATTTCAGTTGCGCGACCTCCTCGGCATTTATGGAACGACGCATGGCCACCTGGGTGAACAGAATCATCAGCCATACCCATACCGTGGCAAAGGTCGCGATACCGGCGATCAGAAGGAACACGTTTTCCGGGATCAGATAGTTCAGCAACACGCCCAGCAGCAGTGCGCAGCTCATCACGACTACCGTTAACCACGGCACGCCATTGCGCGACAGCCGAGCAAAGCCTTTCGGCGCATGCCCTTGCTGAGCCAGGCCGTACATCATGCGGCCTGCACCGAAGATGTCGCTGTTGATGGCCGAGACCGCCGCCGAGATCACCACAACGTTCAGAATGGTGGCCGCCGAGCTGATTCCCAAGTGATCAAAAATCTGCACAAACGGGCTTCCCTGCCTGCCGATCTGCTGCCATGGAAAAATCGACATCAGCACCAGCATCGTCAGCACATAGAACAGCAGGATGCGCATCGGCACGGCGTTGATCGCCTTGGGCAACACACGTTGCGGGTCCTTAACTTCACCGGCGGTAACACCGATGATTTCAATACCGCCAAAGGCAAACATCACCACTGCAAACGAGGCGATCAGACCACCTACGCCATTGGGCATAAAACCGCCATGGGTCCACAGGTTGCTGATATCGGTGGTCTGACCGGGTCCTGTGCTGATGCAGAACACCATGATGCCGAAACCGCCGAGGATCATGGCGACGATTGCTGTGACCTTGAGCAACGACAGCCAGAACTCCATTTCACCGAAGACTTTGACGTTGCACAGGTTCAGGCCGCCGACGATCGAAACGATGCCTAGTACCCAGATCCAGCGCGAGACTTCTGGAAACCAGAATCCCATGTATATACCGAACGCCGTCACATCGGCCATGCCGACGATGACCATTTCGAACGCGTAGGTCCAACCGAGGATGAAGCCCGCCATGGGCCCCAGATAGATACTTGCGTAATGCCCGAACGAGCCGGCGACCGGGTTGTGTACCGCCATCTCGCCAAGAGCGCGCATGACCATGAAAACCGCCGCGCCACCGATCAGGTAAGCGAGCAGAACGGCGGGGCCGGCCATCTGGATGGCCGAGGCAGAACCGTAGAACAGCCCGGTACCGATCGCCGACCCCAGGGCCATGAAGCGAATATGTCGGGCAGAGAGTCCGCGTTTCAAACCTTTTGCTGGCAGCTGCATTTTTCGTCCTTATTTATTTTTATTCGACGCAAATATTGATTCGCCAACGAGCTGCCTCCCACAAGGATCCGTAATCCAAGGTGCACCAGGTCATGAGCCGTGGCACGCTCAGCGCTCTTGCTGACCTGGCTCGCCCAGGCATCGGGATTGTCGCTGTAAATCTGAATGTGCTCTTTGGCGCGGGAGAGTGCGACTTAATTATCCTGCAGCGTGGCTAGATGTTTGCGACCACCTTGGATGCCCTCCAGCGCGATCACGTAAGGGTGACTTGCCTCTTGGGCACCGTAAGCGGTGCCAGCGTAGTCCACTGTAGATCACTCGATCTGCTATACCATCGGATGTTCGTAATAACGCTGAGCGAAGGAGTAGTGGTTATCTTAAAGGCTTTGCCATAAATAATATGTTTGGCGATGGTAACGGCATAAACACTTGGGCGCGGGTCGCAGAAGTCCCTAGTCTCAACTGATGCATCTTCAGTCGCATTAATTTCGAAAAAGTCGCATCTATTTCGAAAGCCGACACCAGCCTTGCTTCTCAGTTGGTGCTTTGAGCGCTGCCTTGCGGTCTTTCATTGCCATGCATATTGCTGGCAGTTTCATCAGCGACTGGCGAGCTCTATTGATATTTAGCTTTGTTTTGCACGCCTCTACTCTGCCAACCGCAACCAGCTTCGATGGGATAAGCCTGCTTGCAGGGCAAACGCCACGACCACCGTCGCCGGCGCGGAAAAACTGCTCAGCCCATCCCCGGCAAACATCAACGCCAGCCCCAGCGCTGTCGCCCCGAACCACGCCGTCAGCCCCACCGGATTGAATGCCGCCACTCGCTCCAGCGCCTCCACATCACTGCGTCCATAAAGAATCTGTGCCAGCGCCACACCGACCCAGGCCACCAAAAAAATTCCCTGATAGGCCAATGCTTTGAGGAGGTAGGCGAACACGTCCGCGAGCATCAAGCCGTAGACGATCACACCGACCACCAACGCCCACATAAGGTATGAACCGCGTATGCCAAAACGGCCAAAGAACGCCTGCATGTTCAACGTTGCCAGATAGTAGTTGGCCGTGTTGATTCGGGTTTGAGTGGCCCAGACGAACAACAATCCCCACAATCCCATCAACTGCAGGATCGCCATCACCACCGACACTTCATTCAGCGCGCCGTCATGAGGAATACTGCTGACCAGATAGATCCCCGCCGCACCGTTGAGCAGGAATGTCACTGCATAGAACGGCATGCCGAAGTTCCAGCGGCCGTGGTACTCGGCGTCTTCAGTTTTGCCGAAACGTGCGTAGTCGCAGGTGAACAGCATCAATACCCAGACGCCCATGTAGGCGACGAAGCAATGCCACCAGCCGAATGCACTGGGGGTTGCCGGGCCGAAATCCAGCCACTGCGGCTGATAGCCATAACGGCTGATGGACAGCCCCACCGCCACCAGCAGACCGCCGAGGTACACCGGCAGCAACACGCCGTTGAGCTTGTCGAGCCAGTGTTGCACGCTGCCGAGGATCATCGGCACGCTGTAGAGCACCACCGCCAGTGCCGCCAGCGGATAGATCAATTGCGGATACAGGTGATTGAGCGCCACGGCGATCACCGAGCCTTCGAATACCGCGTAGTAGATCGCCGTGGAAAAGAAGATCAGCGTTGCCAGACACGCGCCAGTGCTGCCGAACAACAGCCGTGAGAACAACGCCACCGACAAGCCGCTGCGAATCGCAAAACGGCTGAGCACACTATTGATCAGACCGTAGCTGATCACCGACAACACCATGCCGATCAGCGCATTGCGCGCACCGAACGATAGCGCCAATGACGCGCCAACCACGATGTAAAACATCGCGCTGCACACAGCCCACCAGGCCATGGTCAGCGACAGTCGCCCCATGCGCGCTTGAGAGGGAACGGGATGATTGACCGGATCTTGCCCGGTTTGACTCGATTGCGATAAAGCAGTCATATGCGTGAACTCCAGAACCAGTCAAAGGTTGAAGCGCGGGCAGCCGTCACCGCACCGGAGTGCGGCGTTGGCTTACCGTTTGGCATGGCCCGCGCTATGCGGCGGGCAGAATCAGGAAGGGAACAGCTTGCTCAGGCAGCTGAGTTTTTTCTTATAGGAACGTCGCGCTTCCATCGCCTCTTCGAGGGTCACCGCGACAAAGCGGGCCTTCTGGTTGGGTTGCATCTGGCCGATCAAATCGAGGTCGGCGCTGATCACCGTGCCGATCATCGCGTAGCCGCCACCGGACACTGCATCGCGGTGCAGGACAATCGGCTCAAGCCCGGCCGGGACCTGGATGGAGCCGATCGGGTAGCAACTGTCGACGATGTTCGACGGATCGGAACCGGCGCCGAAGGGTTGCTCGCGGGGCTGAAAGCTCAGCACGCTGCCGCCCTTGAAGCGATAGCCGATACGGTCTGCTTCCGAGCCGACCGTCCATGGTTCGGCGAAGAAACTCTTCGCCGCAGATTCGCTCAAGCGCTCGTAATACAGTCCCGGCACTACCCGCAGGGAGATTTCGCCTCCCAGCGATTGGCGCAACGCCATGGGCAGACTCGCCCCGGCACGGCCCCTGCCACTGGCGGCGCCTACCGGCAATTCGTCACCTGCGACCAGTCGGCGTCCCTGAAAACCACCGAGCGCACCGAGCGCGTAGGTCGAGCGACTGCCGAGCACCACCGGCACATCAATGCCCCCCGCCACCGCCAGATAAGCCCGGGCGCCGGCCTTCGGAAAGTCAAAACGCAGCACCTGGCCGGCCTTCACCTCGAAGGCGGTGTCGTGGTGCATTTCCACACCCTCGACCCGCGGCGTCATGTGCGCACCGCAGACCGCCACCAAGGCGTCCTGCTGAAATTCAAGTTCCGGGCCGAGCAACGTGCACTCCAGCGCAGCAGAACCCGCCGGGTTGCCGACCAGTTGATTGGCCGCACTCAGCGCGTATTGATCGAGCGCGCCCGAAGGCGGAATACCCAAGTGGTAATACCCCTCGCGGCCCAGATCCTGTACCGAAGTCGCCAGGCCGGGTTTGAGTACCTTGATCATGCCAGCACCTCCTGCAGCGACTTGGGATAACCGATCGGATCGGCAAGAAACGCGTCCAGCGAAAATTCCACCGGGCGAATCCGCAAATCAAAGCGTCCGGCGTCCACTTCGGCCACAGCGTGGTCGTAAGCCTCACGATCGATCGGCTTGAATTGCACGATGTCGCCCGGACGGAAAAACACCATGTGCTCCTTGAGGTAGGCGAGGTTCTGTTGCGGGTCGTAGATCGGAGCCGGCGTGACGCCAAACATCTGATAACCGCCGGCACCGCGCACCGAATAAATGCAACCGAAGCAGCCGCCATGACCGAGGGTCAATTTCGGCGTATCGGTACGTGGTCGCAGGTACTTCGGCACCTGCAACTGACGCTCACGTTCAACCATTTGAAACATGAACGGCAGCCCGGCAACGAAGCCGACCATCGAGACAAACCACGGTGCTCCACTGTGAGCTGCGATGAACGCATCGACGTCCGCCAGACCGTTAATGCGCGCGGCGTATTCCAGGTCGGTGGCGCTGGAGTCCTGATGGCGGTCGCGAAAACGCATCAGGGTTTCGTGGGTCCACGGGTCGTTGTACAGCACCGGAATCTCGATGATCCGCGTATGAAGAGTGCGCTCGGCAACCGCCTCGGCTTCAGCGCCCTTCACCGCTTCGAGCAAGGTGTGCGGGGCAATACGATCGGGGTCAAAGCGGATCTGAAACGAAGCATTGGCCAGACACACATCCAGCACGCCATCCAGCGCCAGCCGCTCCACCGCACGGGTGACGGCCAGGCCCTTGAAGAACGCATCGAGGGACATGCTGTCGCTGACTTCGGCAAACAGATGCTCGTCGGCACCGAAGCTGTAACGGATCGGCGTGCTCATGCTTCACCTCCACTGCGGCGCGCAGTCAGCCAGGTTTCCAGGGTGCCGGTGTGGAAGTCGGCGCTGTGCAGCCACGGTTGTTCCAGCAATTCGCCGTGCAACGCCAAGGTGCTGGCCATGCCGGACAATGTGGTTTGCTCTACCGCCGCCCTCGCCCGGCATAAGGCTTCGGCGCGATCAGCACCGTGCACGATCAGCTTGGCCAGCAGCGAGTCATAGTAAGGCGGCACGCGGTAACCTTGATACAGGTGAGTATCGACGCGAATGCCTTCACCCTGCGGCCAGATCAGTTCTTCAACCCGCCCGGGACTGGGGAAAAAATCCCGCTCCGGGTCTTCGGCGTTCAGGCGCATCTGCAGCGCGGAACCGTTGAGTTGAATGTCACTCTGCTTGAAGCCCAGCGGCTCGCCGCCGGCAATGCGCAACATGGCTTGAACCAAATCGATGCCAGTGATCAGTTCGCTGACCGGATGCTCCACCTGGATCCGCGTATTCATCTCGATAAAGAAGAACTCGCCGGTGGCGTCGTCATACAGATATTCAAGAGTGCCGGCGCCTTTGTAGCCCAGGGCTTCGGTCAGGCGCACGGCGCTGGCACAAAGAGTTTCGCGTTGCTGCTGACTGAGAACCGGCGACGGCGCTTCTTCGAAGATTTTCTGCCGGCGACGCTGCAGTGAGCACTCGCGTTCAAACAGATGCACAGCGTGCTGACCGTCGCCCAGCACCTGCACTTCAATGTGCCGCGCTTTGCCGATAAACCGTTCCAGATACACCGCACCATTGCCGAACGCGGCCTGGGCTTCGCGCTGGGAACGGGGAAACTCTTCGCGCAGTTGCTCGACGTTTTCCGCCAGACGAATACCACGCCCGCCGCCACCGGCCGAGGCCTTGATCAGCAGCGGGAAACCAACGGTTTCGGCAGCCTTGAGTGCCGATTCGACGTCGAACAGTTCACCCGGTGAACCCGGCACCACCGGCACCCCCGCCGCTTGCGCGGTGCGTCGGGCTTCGGCTTTATCGCCCATTCGGCGGATCGTCTCTGCGCTCGGGCCGACAAAAATCGCCCCGGCCGCTACCACTGCTTCGGCAAAATCGGCGTTCTCCGAGAGAAAGCCGTAACCCGGGTGAACCGCATCGGCACCCGTGGCCTTCAAGGCGCCAAGCAACGCTTCGACATTCAGGTAACTTTTATCGGCGCGGGCCGGGCCAAGGATGTGAACCTCATCGGCCATGCGCGCTGCCTGGGAATCGACGTCCGCCTCGCTGCACGCGGCAACAGTGGGAATCCCCAATTCCTTGGCGGCGCGAATAATCCGCACCGCGATCTCGCCACGGTTGGCGATCAGCAATTTATGAATACCTTGGGTCATGATCGCGTCCTCACTCGTCGTCGAGTGTTGCGATGACTTGACCCGGTTCCACCGGATCACCGTCTTCTACCAGGAATGCACTGAGACGACCGGCCGTCCCGGCGGTCAGTTCGGAAAACTGCTTCATGACCTCGATCAGCCCAATCACCGTGTCGGCGCTGACCTGCGCGCCCTCCTCGACGTAGTTCGCCGAGTCTGGAGTGGCTTTGCGATAGAAGGTCCCTGGCAACGGGGTGATTACAGTGTGTTCGGCCATGTCTGTTCCTTTTGGAATAGTTGTAGAAAGGCAGGCAAAAAGTGCAGCGTTGGGCAAACCCTGGTGTCTGTGTGCCAGGTGTTTTCTCAAGAATTCAGCGTGGTGCGCGCACCTTGATCCCGGCGTTATCGAGTGCTTTGCGTGTGGCCTCGACCAGCGCCAGCGCGCCCGGGGTGTCGCTGTGCAAACAGATCGAGTCGAACTTGATCGCCAGGTCTTCACCCTCAACCGTGCGCACCACGCCTTGCTGACAGGCACGCAATACCCGCGCAGCGACCTGCTCCGGGTCGTAGGCGCGCACGTTGCGAGTGAAGACGATGGAGCCGCTGAGGTCGTATTCGCGGTCGGCGTAGAACTCGCGGATCACCGGTTGACCGAGTTCTGTGGCGACCCGCCAGATCACCGAATCAGGCATGCAATACAGCAACAACTCAGGCTCCAGGCGTTGCAGGTTTTCCACCAGCAGACGCGCGGCCTCCTCGTCACGGGCCAGGTGCATATAGAGCGCACCGTGCGGTTTGATGTGTTGCAGCGCCACGCCCTGAACCCGAGCCAATTCACGCAGGGCGCCCAACTGGTAAAGCATGTCGTCGACCAGTTCCTGGGCAGGCGCGTTGATGTGCCGACGGCCGAAACCGACCAGATCACGAAACCCCGGATGCGCGCCGACCTCCACGCCCAGACGCTTGGCCTGTTCGACGGTGCGTCGCATGGTGCCGGGATCGCCGGCATGAAACCCGGTGGCGACGTTTGCCGAGCTGATGAAGCCCATCAGTTCGTTGTCGACGCCATCGCCGATGGTCCATGGGCCGAAGCCTTCACCCATGTCCGAGTTGAAATCTACTGCTTGCATGACGCTTGCTCCTGACGCTTGTGACTTCATGCAGGCCAAAGTAAATTCCAGATCACCCCTTGGGAAGATCTATTAACAGATAGGCTATCTTCTGAAAAACAGATAGCCTGAAGAAAACTACGACCGCGTCGACCGGAGTGTTCATGTCACTGACCTTGCGCCAAGTGCGCTATTTCGTCGCCACCGCCGAGATCGGGCAAATCTCCCAGGCCGCAATTCATCTGAATATTTCCCAATCGGCGGTGACCACGGCGATCAAGGAACTGGAAGGTATACTGGGCAACCTGCTCTTCCAGCGCTCGGCGCAAGGCATGAGCCTGACCGATGCCGGGCGGCACTTTCTGAATCGGGCGTATGTGATTTTGCGCAGTGTCGATGACGCGCTGAACAGTCCGTTGCCGGACATCCGCGCGAGCGGCGTGCTGCGCCTCGCGGCGAGCTACACCGTGTTCGGCTACTTCCTGCCGCACCATTTGCAGCGACTGGAGCACTGGCATCCCGACGTGACCATCGAAGTCCACGAACAGGAACGGCAAGCCATTGAACAAGGCCTACTCGAAGGCCGGTTCGACATGGCCGTGGTGCTCACCGCCAACCTCACCCATCCGGACATCGTCTCCGAAACACTCTTCAACTCCGAGCGCCGGTTATGGCTGCCGAGCCACCACCCATTGTGCGAACGTTCGGCGATCAGCCTTGCCGATGTGGCGAAGGAGCCTTTCATTCTGCTGACCGTCGACGAGGCCGAACAAAGTGCCATGCGCTATTGGGAAAACGCGCGCCAGCAGCCGAACGTGCGAGTTCGCACAAGTTCGGTGGAAGCGGTGCGCAGCATGGTCGCCAATGGCAGCGGCGTGGCGATCCTTTCGGACTTGGTGCACCGCCCTTGGTCGCTGGAAGGAAAACGCATCGAAACCCTGACCATCACCGACAAGGTGACGCCGATGAGCGTCGGGCTAGCGTGGCACCGTGAACAGGAATTCAGCCCGGCGATGCACGCGTTTCGCAATTATTTCCACGATGCGTTTTTGGCGCCGCAACAGCTGTCTGCGCGACGCTGAAAAAGCCAAAAACCATGCTCTCGTTTTGAGGTTTCTTAAGAAGAGCACATTGAGCCATTTCTTACCAATCACGAAGACAACTACTGACCCATAGCTGCCGCGCGCAGACGACCACTTTCGGCCA
>Ga0182005_1000392_pt1 | contig 23846 bp, 19 predicted proteins | sample Sormic07211103_1_FD_123021 | JGI IMG/M metagenome (GOLD analysis project Ga0182005, IMG submission 123021) | Rhizosphere microbial communities from Sorghum bicolor, Mead, Nebraska, USA - 072115-103_1 MetaG | ecosystem: Host-associated > Plants > Roots > Rhizosphere | place: USA: Nebraska...
ACCATCCTGAAGGCCTCGATGGTCATCTCCGGCAAGGGCTGCGAAGAGCAGGCCGACGTCGAGGAAGTGGCCGAGTCGACCGTGATGTGCCTCAAGAGCACCGTGCCGGCGATCCTGCCGGGCGTGGTGTTCCTGTCCGGTGGCCAGAGCGATGAGCAGTCCACCGCGCATCTGAACGCCATGAACCAGATGGGCAACCTGCCGTGGCCGCTGAGCTTCTCCTACGGCCGCGCCATGCAGCAGGCCGCGCTGAAGCTGTGGGCCAAGGACACCAAGGCCAACGTCGCCAAGGCGCAGCAGACGATCTACGATCGCGCCAAGGAAAACGGCCAGGCCGCCCTGGGCAAGTGGAACGGCTGATTCACGCCTGACCGCCCCAACGAAAACGCCGGCCTTGTGCCGGCGTTTTTTGTTGGCGCGCGGGTCTGCTCAGTGCGCTGCCGCCGGCGGCATTCCCAACGCCAGCGGTGCGAAGATCGCCGAGGTTGACGGTTCGACCGGCTGACCCAGCGCGGCCAGCGCCGACTGGTAGGCCTTGTACGTCGCCGCGTTGTAGGCGACCAGGATGATCCGGCGCGGCTGGCGGTGCGAGCGCTGCCAGGTCAGGGTTTCGGTGGCGGCGATGTGGGCGGCCTGGTGCAGCGGATACCCGAACACCCCGCAGCTGATCGCCGGGAACGCGATCGATTCCACGTCCAGCTTTTCGGCCAACTGCAGCGATTTCCAGTAACAGTTGGCCAGCAGTGCGGGCTCATCGCGCAGGCCGTCCTGCCAGACCGGGCCGACGGTGTGGAACACATGCTTTGCCGGCAGGTTGAAGGCGGGCGTCTCGCGCACCTCGCCGGTCGGGCAGCGCATGCCGGGGCGGATCTCCGGCAGGGCGCGGCAGGCTTCAAGCAGCTGCGGACCGGCCGCGCGATGGATCGCACCGTCCACGCCGCCGCCGCCCAGCAGGGATTCGTTGGCCGCATTGACGATCGCATCCACCGCCAGGGTCGTGATGTCGCCCTGCCACACTTCGATCTTCATGCGTACCGCTCCTTACTCACTGTTACCGGGTCCATACAACGGAATGACGTGCCTGACCTGCACGGTACCCGGCAGGACATCTAGGCTGCGTCATCGTCGTCTCAGGCAGTGCGACCCGGCGAACGCTGGCTGACCTTCACACGATGCCGCCGGATCGCTTCACCGCAGATGAAGCGCGCCAGGAAGCAGAACGCCCGCCGGTCAGGGCGGGCGTTCCGTTCATACGGACCAACGCGGGGATCAGGGCAGACCGGCCAGCCAGTCGTCGTCGGAGCCTTCGTTGATGTCGGCGAACAGCGGGGTGGAGAAGTAGCGCTCGCCGGTGTCGGGCAGCATCGCCAGGATCACCGATCCCGGCGCGGCCTTGGCGGCGATGTCCAGCGCGCTGGCGACGGTGGCGCCGGCCGAGATGCCCACGAAGATGCCTTCTTCGGCAGCGAGCCGGCGCGAGGTCTCGATCGCCCGCGCGTCGTCGATGGTCAGCAGCTCATCGTAGACCCCGCGGTTGAGTACGTCCGGCACGAAGTCCGGGGTCCAGCCCTGGATCTTGTGCGGCTTCCACTCATCGCCCTTGAGCAGGGCGGCGCCTTCCGGCTCGGTGGCGACGATACGGGTCTCGGGTCGGGCGACCTTGAGCACTTCGCCGACGCCGGTCAGGGTGCCGCCGGTGCCCCAGCCGGTCACGAAGTAGTCCAGCCGCTTGCCGGCGAAGTCGCGGAGGATTTCCGGCGCCGTGGTGTTGCGGTGATAGGCGGGATTGGCCGGGTTGGCGAACTGGCTGGCCAGGAACCAGCCGTGTTCCTCGGCCAGTTCCTTCGCACGGCGCACCATGCCCGAGCCGCGCTCGGCGGCCGGGGTCAGGATCACCTTGGCGCCATAGGCGCGCATCAGCTTGCGGCGCTCGATCGAGAAGGTCTCCACCATCGTGGCCACGAACTTGTAGCCGCGCGCGGCCGCCACCATCGCCAGGGCCACGCCGGTGTTGCCGGAGGTCGCCTCCACGATGGTGTCGCCCGGCTTGAGCAGGCCCTTGGCTTCGGCGTCGAGGATGATCGCCAGCGCCAGGCGGTCCTTGACCGAGCCGCCCGGGTTGAACGACTCGACCTTGGCATACAGGGTGACGTGCTCGGGGGCGAGGCGGTGCAGGCGCACCACCGGGGTGTTGCCGATGGTGTCCAGGATGGAGTCGTACAGGGCCATGGGGATGCTCCGGAGAAGTCGGTGCCGCCCGGGGGCCGTGCGGCGGGGAAGGGTCGGGCGGGTGGCGGCGGCAGGCGCCTGGTCGCGGCCGGCCCGGGGTCGGTCAGACCGTACCGCTGGCATATGACCGCGCGAAATGACCTGATTACCTTCTTAAACAACGTTTGGTTATAAGCTGGTGACGGCATTTGCCCTACAGTCGGATGGCCCCCTCTCCATGCGCCGTATCGCCCGCCCATGACGCTGACCCAACTTCGCTACCTGGTCGCCATCGCCGACGCCGAGCTGAACATCACGCTGGCGGCGTCCCGCGTGCACGCCACCCAGCCCGGCCTGTCCAAGCAGCTCAAGCAGCTGGAGGATGAACTCGGCTTCCTGCTGTTCGTGCGCAAGGGCCGCAGCCTGGAAGCGGTGACCCCGGCCGGCGTGGAAGTGATCGGCCGCGCCCGCGCCGTCCTCGGCGAAGCCAACAACATCCGCACCTACGCCGCCAACCAGCGCCGCGAAAGCCAGGGCCAGCTGGTGCTGACCACCACGCATACCCAGGCGCGCTTCGTGCTGCCGCCGGCGGTGGCGCGGATCAAGCAGGCCTACCCGCAGGTCAGCGTGCATCTGCAGCAGGCCGCGGAAAGCGATGCGCTGGACCTGCTCAGCCAGGGTGATGCGGACATCGCCATCATCAGCACCGCCGGCGGCGAACCCACGGCCGGCCTGGCCATTCCGCTGTACCGCTGGCGCCGGCTGGTGCTGGTGCCGCGCGGTCACGCGCTGGATCGCCCGGGTGCGGCGCCGGACCTGCAGGCGCTGGCCAGCCATCCGCTGATCAGCTACGAATCCTCCACCCGCGGCAGTTCTTCGCTGCAGCGCGCGTTCGCCAGTGCCGGACTGAGCCCGGACATCGCCTTGACCGCCCTCGATGCGGACCTGATCAAGACCTACGTGCGCACCGGCCTGGGCGTCGGGCTGCTCGCGGAAATGGCGGTCAATGCCAGTGATGAAGACCTGCGCGCGTGGCCCGCCCCGGCGCCGATCGACGAGTGCATCGCCTGGGCGGTGCTGCCGCGTGACCGCGTACTGCGCGATTACGCGCTGGAGCTGGTGCACGTGCTGGCCCCGCAGATCGACACCCGCGACCTGCGCCGGGTGATAGACGGCAACCAGGAGGCCAACTGGCCGTTGCCGCCGACCTGGGAGTCGCTGACGCAGACCATCACCGTCTAACGACGGTGATGGCTGCCCGCGCTCCACCTCTACCCCGCGCCGTTGGCGCGCCCCCTTCAACAGAAAGGGGCTTTTCTCCAGAGGGGTTGAGGGAGCGGTTGGCGCTTCGACAGCGCCGCTGCGACGGTTGGTCGCAGGGCGTCGGGCTGCCCTGCCAACGGTCGGGCGCTACCATGACGGGGTGAATGTCCGCCGTCGCCCGTATGCCGTCTTTCTGCAGCTTGCCTTCGTGGCGACGCTGCTGATGGCGCTGGCGCCGCTGGTCAGCCGCTGGCAGCAGGCCCATGCCGAGGCGCCGGTGATGCTGATGCCGACCGGCATGACCCACGCGCTGCCGGCGCTGCCCGATGCCCACGCCGGGCATGCCATGCCGCAGCACGACGCGCAGCATCACGCCATGCAGCATCACGCCATGCAGCACGGCGACATGCAGCGCACGCCGATGAGCGAGCACGCCGGGCATGGTGACGCCTGCGAATACTGCATGATGGCCTCGCGCCTGATGCCGTGGCTGGCGGTCCTGATCCTGTTGTTGCCGGCGATGCCGGTCATCGCACCCCGCGTCCTGCGCGCAGTGCCCACGCCGCGCAGCCTGCGCTGGCCGGCCCACGCCGCCCGCGGCCCGCCCGCGATCTCCTGAAACCACCGCCCTTCCTGCCCGTGTCGCCGTGATGGCGACGCGTGCCTGCGTGCTTTTCTGGAGTTCCACCATGAACGTTTCTTCCCGCAGCGCGGGCGCACTGACGCGCCTGTCTGTTTCCCTGTCGCTGGCCCTGGTTGCGTTGCCGCTGCAGGCCGCCGCCGACGACGCCCGCACCCTCGATACGCTGGTCGTCACCGCCACCGCGCCGTCCTCGCCACTGCACTGGGTCACCGATCCGCGCCTGCCGCGGCAGCCGGTCCCGGCCAGCGATGGCGCGGACTATCTGAAGACGGTTCCCGGTTTTTCCGCGATCCGCAATGGCGGCACCAACGGCGATCCGGTGCTGCGCGGCATGTTCGGCTCGCGCCTGAACATCGTCAGCAACGAAGGCAATCTGATCGGTGCGTGCCCCTCGCGGATGGACAACCCGCTGTCCTACATCGCGCCGGAAACCTTCGATCGGCTGACCATCATCAAGGGGCCGCAGAGCGTCCGCTGGGGCGCCGGTGCTTCCGCGGGCACGGTGCGCTTCGAGCGCGATACGCCGCGTTTCGACCAGCCGGGCATGGACATCAACGCCAGCGCGCTGGTCGGCTCGCGCAACCGCAACGACCAGGTGCTCGACCTCACCGCCGGCGCCTCGCCGGGCTATGTGCGCGTCAACGGCAACCGCTCCGAATCGGATGACTACAAGGACGGCAACGGCGACGTGGTCCCCTCCAGGTGGCGCAAGTGGAACAGCGACGTGGCCGTCGGCTGGACGCCCGATGCCGATACCGTGCTGGAACTCTCGGCCGGCACCGGCGATGCGATCGCGCGCTACGCCGGTCGTGGCATGGACGGCGCCTCGTTCAAGCGCACCAGCTACGCCGCTCGTTTCGAAAAGGGCAACCTGCCGGGTGCGTGGGACAAGCTGCAGGCGAACCTCTACTACAACGACGCCGACCACGTGATGGACAACTACACGCTGCGCACGCCGAACCCGGCCAGCAGCATGCCGATGCCGATGGCGTCCAACGTCGATCGCCGCACCACCGGGGGCCGTATCGCCTCGGAATGGCGCTGGCAGGACATCGCCATCGTGGCCGGCGTGGACGCGCAGGACAGTCGTCACCGCAGCCGCAATGGGATGGGGCGCAACGTGTACCGGCAGCAGCCGTGGCGCACGGATGCGCGCTTCGAAAACCTCGGCGCGTTCACCGAGATCACCCTGGGCGAGGGCACCGCACAGCGTTGGGTGGGTGGCCTGCGCATGGACCGTGCCGAGGTAAAGGACGCGCGCGCCACCAGCGGCATGATGGCGATGCCCAATCCCACCGCCGGGCAGACCCGCCGCGAGAACCTGGGCAGCGGCTTCGTCCGCTTCGAGCGTGACATCGCGCCCGCCCTGACCTGGTATGCGGGTGTCGGCCACAGCGAGCGCATGCCCGACTACTGGGAGCTGTTCTCGCCGGACCTCGGCCCGGCCGGCGCGGTGAATGGGTTCACCGGCGTGCAGCCGGAGCAGACCACCCAGCTCGACCTGGGACTGCAGTACCGCACCGATCGCCTCAATGCCTGGGTCTCGGCCTATGCCGGGCGCATCCAGGACTACATCCTCTTTACCTACCGCGACGGCGGCATGATGGGCAGCACGAGCCAGGCCAGCAATGTGGATGCGCGGATTGCCGGCGCCGAGGCGGGCGCGGAGTGGCAGTCGGCGCAGCAGTGGAAACTCGGCGGCACGCTGGCCTACGCCTGGGGCGAGAACCGCAGCGACGGACGCGCGCTGCCGCAGATGCCGCCGCTGGAAGCCCGGCTGAGCACGGCGTGGGAAGGCGAGCGCTGGTCCGTCGGTGCGCTGGCGCGTGCGGTCTCCCGCCAGGGGCGGGTCGCCGCGGGGCAGGGTAACGTGGTCGCCCGCGATCTGGGGCCCAGTGCCGGCTTCGCCACCGTGGCCTTGAACGCGAGCTACCGGTTCAACGCGGCGCTGCTGCTCAGTGCAGGGGTCGACAACGTGTTCGACCGCGCCTACAGCGAGCACCTGAACCTCGCCGGCAGCGCCGATTTCGGCTTCCCGGCCGATCCGGTGCGGATCAACGAGCCCGGCCGCACCGCCTGGCTCAAAGTGAACTATCGGTACTGAGCATGACGGCCGGGCGGGGCGTTCATGCCTCGCCCGGCGCCTGCTGCACCAGCCACGACAGGGCAGCAGGGTGGCGCGCGCTTCGACATGTGCCGATACATGGCGATACACGCCTGCTGCCGCCCAGCACGAAAGGGCTTTCGCCCGTCACCGGAAGATGTGAAGACCCCGGTAAACGCTTGGCACATATGCCCCGGCTCGACCCCTCTATACACTCGGCGGTCGAGAAACAACCGGGATTGCATTACATGTTGGGACGCATCGCAGCGCGCTTCGCCGCTGGCATCGCCTTGGTCGCATTGGCAGGGTGTGGCAGTAAAGACGAGGCCGCTCGCCGGCAGGCAGACGCCGTACCGGTCACCACCCAGGTGGTGCAGACCTCGGCATGGAGCGACACCCTGCAGGCGCTGGGCACCGCCAAGGCGCGCGAGTCGGTGACGATCACCGCCAAGGTCAGCGAAATCATCGAGACGGTCCACTTCGAGAGTGGCCAGCAGGTCAGCGCCGGCACGCCGCTGGTGACCCTGCGCGGCCAGGCCCAGGAAGCGGCCCTGCTGCAGGCCCAGGCGACGTTCCTGGAAGCGGACCAGCTGTACAAGCGCCAGCGCGAACTCGCCGCCCAGCAGCTGGTGGCCAGCTCCACCCTGGATACGCAGCGCGCCATCCGCGATGCCGCCGATGCACGCGTGCGTGAGATGCAGTCGGATATCGGCGATCGCCGCGTGCGCGCGCCGTTCGCCGGCGTGCTCGGCATCCGCCAGGTCAGTGCCGGTTCGCTGGTCACCCCGAGCACCGCGATCACCACGCTGGACGACATTGAGCGCATGCACGTGGACTTCCAGGTGCCCGAAGCCGAGCTGGCCTCGCTGAGCACCGGCGACAAGGTCAACGCGACCAGCGTGGCCTATCCGGGGCGCAACTTCGAAGGCCAGGTCGCCACCATCGATACCCGGGTTGATCCGGGCACGCGCGCGGTCACCGTGCGCGCCGACTTCATCAACGCCGATCACGCCCTGCGCCCGGGCATGCTGCTGGATGTGCGCATGTTCCGCCCCGAGCGCCAGGCGCTGGTGATCCCGGAGATCGCGGTGGTCCAGGTCGGGCGCGATTCCTATGTGTTCCGGGTGGCCAAGGACGACATCGTGGAGCGCGTGGACATCACCGCCGGCGCGCGTCGCAGTGGCGTGGTCGAAATCCGCGACGGCCTCACCGCCGGTGACCGCATCGTGGTGGACGGCACCGGCAAGCTGCGCCCGGGCCTGAAGATCCAGGCGGAGGAGGCTGCACCGGTCAGGCCGGCGGCGCCGACGACGGCCGAACCGGATACCGCCGGATGAAACTCTCCGACGTTTCCATCCAGCGGCCGGTGTTCGCCGTGGTGATGAGCCTGCTGCTGGTCGTGCTGGGCTTCATGTCGTTCACCCGCCTGACCCTGCGTGAGCTGCCTGCCATCGATCCGCCGATCGTGTCGGTCTCGGTGGATTACACCGGTGCCTCCGCGGCGGTCATCGAAAGCCGCATCACCCAGGTGCTGGAAGATGCCCTGGCCGGCATCGAAGGCATCGACACCATCAACGCGCGCAGCTCCAACGGGCGCTCGCAGGTCAGCATCGAGTTCACCTCCAACCGCGATATCGAAGCGGCCGCCAACGACGTGCGCGATGCGGTCAGCCGCGTCGCCGACCGCATGCCCGAGGAAGCGCGGCCGCCGGAAATCGCCAAGGTCGAGAGCGATGCCGATCCCATCATCTGGCTCAACATGAGCTCGACCTCGATGGACACGCTGGAGCTGAGCGACTACGCCGACCGCTACATCGTCGACCGTTTCTCCAGCCTGGATGGCGTGGCGCAGGTACGCATCGGCGGCCGACAGCGCTATGCGATGCGGATCTGGCTGGACCGCGACCAGCTCGCCGCACGTGGCCTGACCGTGGGCGACGTGGAAAGCGCGCTGCGCAGCGAGAACGTCGAACTGCCGGCCGGCCGGATCGAATCCGCCGACCGCGATTTCACCCTGCGCGTGGAGCGCAACTACGTCAAACCCGAGGACTTCGCCGGCATCCCGCTGGGCAAGGGCGCCGACGGTTACGTGGTGCGCATGGGCGATGTGGCCAAGATCGAACTGGCCTCGTCCGAACGCCGCGCCTACTACCGCAGCAACGGCGAGCCGAACATCGGCCTGGGCATCGTCAAGACCTCCACCGCCAACGCGCTCGATGTCGCCCGCGAAGCGCGCGCCGAAGCCGAGCGGATCAGCAGCACGTTGCCGGAAGGCACGCGCATCTTCGTCGCCTTCGACAACACCACCTTCATCGAGGCCGCGGTCGATCGCGTCTACGCCACGCTGGTGGAGGCGATGCTGCTGGTGCTGGCGGTGATCTGGCTGTTCCTGGGCAGCTTCCGCGCGGCCCTGATTCCCGCGGTGACGGTGCCGGTCTGTCTGATCGCCGCCTTCATCGCGCTGTATGCGTTCGGTTTCTCGATCAACCTGCTGACCCTGCTCGCGCTGGTGCTGTGTATCGGCCTGGTGGTGGATGACGCCATCGTCGTGGTCGAGAACGTGCAGCGCCGCATCGATCTGGGCGAGCCGCCGCTGGTCGCCTCCAAGCGCGGCACCACCCAGGTGGCGTTCGCGGTGATCGCCACCACGGCGGTGCTGGTCGCGGTGTTCCTGCCGGTCGGCTTCCTGGAAGGCAATACCGGTCGGCTGTTCCGTGAGCTGGCCGTGGCATTGGCCGCGGCGGTGGCGCTGTCGGCGTTCGTGTCGTTGACGCTGACCCCGATGATGGCCTCCAAGCTGCTCAAGCCGCATACCGGCCAGGCACCGAAGGGCCTGCACGGGGTGATCAACCGCAATCTGGATCGCCTGTCGGCAGCCTACGGGCGCTTCCTGGAAGCGCACGTGACCCGCACCTGGCTCTACATCGTGGTGATGATCCTGTCGCTGCTGGCCAGCGCGCTGCTGCTCAAGGTGCTGCCCTCCGAACTGGCCCCGGCCGAAGACCGCGGCTCCTTCCAGATCATGATCGATGGCCCGGAAGGCGCTGGTTTCGACTACACCGTCGGCCAGGTCCAGCAGGTCGAGAAGATCGTCTCCGGTTTCGTCGGTGAGGACGAGCCGATCGTGCGCGCCAACCCGCGCGTGCCGGGCGGCTTCGGCGCCAGCGAGGAAATGCACACCGGCCGCATCAGCGTGTTCCTGCAGCCGTGGCGCCAACGCGATGTCTCCACGCCTGACGTAGCCGCCGAGCTGCAGACCCACCTCAATGATCTGCGCGGCGTGCGCGTGCGCACCCAGGTCGGTGGCGGCCTGGTCCGCAGCCAGGGCCAGCCGTTCCAGATCGTGCTCGGTGGCCCGGAGTACGAAGAAATCGCGCAGTGGCGTGACCGTATGCTGCTGCGCATGGCCGACAACCCCGGCCTGGTCGGCGCGGACTCGGACTACAAGGAAACCCGCCCGCAGATGCGCGTGAACATCGACCGCCAGCGTGCGGCCGATCTGGGCGTGTCGGTCACCGCGATCGGCAGCGCGCTGGAGACCATGATGGGCTCGCGCCGCGTCACCACCTTCGTCGACAACGGCGAGGAGTACGACGTGCTGGTCCAGGCCGGCCGCGAAGGGCGCGCCTCGCCGGCCGACCTGGCCGCGATCCGGGTGCGCGCCAGTGGTGGCGAGCTGGTGCCGCTGTCCAACCTGGTCACGCTCAGCGAGGTGGCCGAAGCCGGCAGCCTCAACCGCTTCAACCGCCTGCGCTCGATCACCATCAACGCCGGCCTGGCGCCGGGCTATCCGCTGGGCGAGGCGATCGCCTGGGCCCAGCAGGTGGCCAGCGAGGAGCTGCCGCAGCACGCGCAGGTCAGCTGGAAGGGCGAGTCGCGCGAGTACCAGAACGCCGGCAGCGCCGTGCTGCTGACCTTCGCGATGGCCCTGCTGGTGGTGTTCCTGGTGCTGGCCGCGCAGTTCGAGAGCTTCATCCATCCGCTGGTGATCATGCTGACCGTGCCGCTGGGCGTGCTCGGTGCGCTGCTGGGGCTGTATGTCAGCGGCGGCACGATCAACCTGTTCAGCCAGATCGGCATCGTGATGCTGGTCGGCCTGGCGGCCAAGAACGGCATCCTGATCGTGGAGTTCGCCAACCAGCTGCGCGACGAGGGCCGCAACGTGCACCAGGCCATCGTCGAATCGGCGATGGTGCGCCTGCGCCCCATCCTGATGACCTCCATCGCCACCGTGGTCGGTGCGATCCCGCTGGTGGTGGCCGGGGGCCCCGGCTCGGCCAGCCGCGGCACGATCGGCGTGGTGGTGATCTTCGGCGTGACCGTGTCCACCTTCCTGTCGCTGTTCGTGGTGCCGGCGTTCTACTCGCTGCTGGCGCCGTATACGCGCTCGCCGGAAGCGGTGGCGCGCGAACTGGCCCGCCAGGAAGCCGAAACCCCCTCCGTGGGCGGCCATGCCTGACCGGAGTGGGCGGCATTGTCGCCCATTCATCGAAATTGCCACTACGCAGCCCGGCTCGGATCGTGGAGAATCGACCGGGTCCCAGCCGACGGGGACGTTCCTTTTGTTTCCGCCGACTGGAGAGAGCGCGTGGAAGAAGTAGTCAGTTTCATCAACGGGATCATCTGGAGCAAAGCTCTGATCTTCCTGTGTCTTGCCGCAGGCCTGTACTTCAGCGCCCGCACCCGTTTCATGCAGATCCGCGGCTTCGTGGAGATGTGCCGGCTGACCGTGCAGGGGGAGAAATCCGACGCGGGCGTATCCTCGTTCCAGGCGCTGGCCATGTCCATGGCCGGGCGCATGGGCATCGGCAACATCGCCGGCGTGGCCACTGCGATCGCCTTTGGCGGCCCCGGTGCGATCTTCTGGATGTGGGTGATGGGCTTCCTGGGGGCCTCCACGTCCTACGTGGAATGCACCCTGGCGCAGATCTACAAGACCAAGGATGCCGAAGGCCGCTACCGCGGTGGCCCGGCGTATTACATCGAAAAGGCCATGGGCCTGAAGTGGTACGCGCTGGCCTTCGCCGTGGCGACCATCATCGCCGCCGGCTTCCTGATGCCGGGCGTGCAGGCCAATGCCATCGCCGACAGCATCATCAATGCCTGCCGCGGCGGCGCCCTGTGCGGGCCGCTGGATGGCCAGTTCATGGGCCTCGAATCCGTGCAGGCGCTCAAGCTGGGCATCGGCATCGTGGTCGCGCTGCTGCTGGCCGTGGTGATCTTCGGCGGCGTCAAGCGCATCGCCAACTTCGCCGAGGTGGTGGTGCCGTTCATGGCAGCGGCCTTCATCCTGATGGCGATCGTCATCATGATCATCAACTACGACCGCGTGCCGGACATGTTCCGCACCGTGTTCAGCAGCGCCTTCGGTGCACATGCGGCGTTCGGCGCGATGATGGGCCTGGCGGTGGAGTGGGGCGTCAAGCGCGGCATCTACGCCAACGAGGCCGGCCAGGGTACCGGCCCGCACGCGGCGGCCGCGTCGGAGGTCTCGCACCCGGCCAAGCAGGGCTACGTGCAGGCCTTCGCGATCTACTTCGACACCATGATGGTGTGCACCGCCACCGCCTTCCTGATTCTGGCCGCGGGCACCTACAACGTGTATTCGCCGGTGCCGGGCGGCGCCCCCGTGTTCGCCGGCCTGGCCGGTGTGGCCGAAGGCGCGGGCTATGCGCAGGCCGCGGTGGAAACCGTCATTCCGGGCTTCGGCGCAGCCTTCGTGGCGATTGCGATCTTCTTCTTCGCCTTCACCACGATCATGGCCTATTACTACATGGCCGAAACCAACCTGACCTACGTCAACAACAACGCCAAGCGTCCGCTGACCGTGCTGCTGCTGCGCCTGGGCATCATCGGCATGGTGATCTTCGGCGCGTTCCACAATGCCGGCATGGCGTGGGCGCTGGGCGACATCGGCGTGGGCCTGATGGCCTGGTTGAACATCATCGCGATCCTGATCGTGCAGAAGCCGGCGATGCTGGCCCTGCGCGACTATGAGCGTCAAAAGAAGCTCGGCCTGGATCCGACCTTCGACCCCGATGCCCTGGGCATCAAGAACGCCGATTTCTGGCGTACCCGCAAGCTGGAGCTGTCCCGTAGTGAATGATCCCTGGAAGAATGCGCGCCGTCCGTCCTCGCGGCCGCCGCGCGCCACGCCACTGCCGCCCCGCGAAGGTGGCACGCCGCCGCCGCCCGGCCGTGGCAACGAGGAGCTGCGCCTGTACGGCTGGAATGCCGTGCAGGCCCTGTTCGAGCGCCGCCCGCAGGCGCTGCGCAAGCTGTACCTGACGGAGGCGCTGATCCCGCGCATGCAGCCGGTGCTGAAGTGGTGCGTCGCCAACCGCGTCGGTTACCGCGTGGTGGAAGACGGCGATCTGAACAAGCTCGCCGCGACCACGCATCACGAAGGCCTGGTCGCCGACGTGCTGCGCGCGCCGATGCTGGCGTTGGAGGAGTGGCTGGCCACGCTGCCCGCCGACGCGCCGGTGCTGGCGCTGTGGCTGGATGGCGTCGGCAATCCGCACAACTTCGGCGCGATCCTGCGCTCGGCCGCGCATTTCGGTGTGGCCGGGCTGCTGCTGCCGCCGGGCGCGACGTTGGCGTTGTCCGGTGCCGCCGCGCGCGTGGCCGAAGGCGGCGCCGAATCGGTACCGCTGGTGCGGCTGCCGGCACTGCCCGAGGCGATGGCACAGCTGCGTGCCGCCGGCTTGAGCCTGGCCGCCACGCTGGTGGAGGGCGGCGATGATCTGTTCGCCAGCACGCTGCCGGCGCGCCTGGTCTACGTGATGGGCGCCGAAGGCGAAGGCATGGACCGCGAGCTGGCGCAGGCGTGCGATCACCAGGTGTCCATCCCGGGCACGGGTGCGGTGGAAAGCCTCAACGTCGCCTCGGCGACGGCAGTGTTGCTGGCGCAGTGGTTCGGACGCAGTCGCGTCTGACCCGTGCGTGCGTTTTCGGGGAGAGCGCGGCGTCATTCGCGCCACCCACGGTGTGATCGGTTTCACCGAAATCGTCGTGACTACATCGCTTTCGGATTAATCGCATAGTGCACGCAGTGAAAACTGCGCACAGTGCCGGGTGGACGCTGTGCTGCGTGGGTGAGGAGAGACACCCCCGCAGCGCGGCGATCCGCTTGTCCGGACCGCGAAGGTCTAGCGGCGCTCACCGCGTGGGGTGTGACGTTATCCCGGTAGCCCGGTCGCAATGCGATCGGGCTTTTTTTTTGTACCGACCCACGGTCGGTACCTGCCATTTGCCAATGTCAGGTACCTGCCTGTCGGGATTACTCGCCCGGCGGCGTGGTCGGCTTGGCTTCGCTGCCGAAGCTGCCCTCGGCCTCGGCGGCGAGATAGGCGAACACGGTATACGCCGCTACGTTCTGCGCCAGGGCGGCGGGGTCGATCTTGTCGAGCGTGTCGTCCGCGGTGTGGTGCAGGTGGAAGTAGTCGCTGCCATCCTGTGCCAGCCACGCCCACGCGCCACCCTTGGCCGCCAGCGGACCCACGTCCGGGCCCGGGCCGCCCTTGTCGGCGGCGTACTCGATGCCAAGCGGCTTGAGCACCTCGGCGATCTGGCGGGTGGCCTCGCGCGAGTTGGCCGGGTTCGGTGAGCCGGTGTTGAAGGCGTAGATGCGGCCCGCGCCGAAATCGCTCTCGGCCGCGAGCTGGTGCAGCACCACATCCTTGGCGTGCGCTTCGGCGTACGCCTTGCCGCCATACAGGCCCTGCTCCTCGTTGGCGAACGCGATCACGCGGATGGTGCGCTTCGGCGCCTGCTTGAGCTGGCCGATCAGATGGCCGGCGGCCATGGTGATGCCCACGCCGGCGCCGTCATCGACCGCGCCGGTGCCCAGGTCCCAGGAATCGAGATGGCCGCCGATCACCACCACTTCCTTGGGCAGGCTGCGCCCGGTGATCTCGCCGATCACGTTGTACGAGGTCGCCTTGCCGTCCCAGCCGCAATCCAGGCTGAGCCTGAGCGTGGTGCTGCCCAGCGCGACCAGGCGCGCCAGCTGGTTGGCGTCCGGCACCGACAGCGCTGCGGCCGGCACCGGGGTCAGGCCGTCATCGAAGCGGGTGATGCCGGTGTGCGGCACGCGATGCGAGTCGGTACCGGCCGAGCGCATCACGAAGCCGATCGCACCCTTGCGGATCGCCTCGGACGGACCCTTGCTGCGCACCGCGCCGCCGTTGCCGTAGTCGCGGCCATCACGGTAGGCGGTCATCTGGTAATCGACGAAGGCGATCTTGCCCTTCAGCGAACCTGCCGGCGCGGCCTGCAGTGCGGCGAGGTCGGCGAAGCGCACGACTTCAGCCTCCACCGTGCCGCCTGGGCTGCCGCCAAGGGCGGTGATGGTCAGCGGCTGGGCATGCTTGCCGATCACTTCGGCGTGCTCACTGCGGCGCTCCCACTTGGGGAAGGTGACCGGCTCGGTCCAGACCTTGTCAAAGCCCAGCGACTTGAACTTGGCCACCGCCCACGCGACGGCGCGTGCATCGGCTTCACTGCCGGCGATGCGCGGGCCGATTTCGGTGGTCAGCGATTCGACCACCTTCCAGCCGGTATCGTCCTTGAGGGCCTGCTCGCGCAGCTCGGCAGCGGTGGCCAGCGACTTGGGCGGCAGCGTGGTGATACCGGTCGCCGCGAACGCGGGCGCGGCCAGCAGGGCGAGGGAAGATGCGATGGCAAGGACGCGGCGACGCATGGACGAACTCCGGAAACGGGGCGGAAGCGTCCGAGCTTACCAGCCTGCCCGGCGCGCACATGGGCGGTAGGTCATGCTCCGGCGAATGCTGTTTTCCAAAAGCGAAAACCCCGCCGGAGCGGGGCTTTCGATGGGGAGTGCCGACCGCTGGCCGGCTCCGCGCGATGCAGGATTTCCGTGGAGCCGGCCAGCGGCCGGCACTACCGTTTCCGTGCTGCCGGCCAGCGGCCGGCACTACCGTTTCCATGCTGCCGGCCAGCGGCCGGCACGACCGGTGTTGCTGCCTCAGTGCTTCAGGTTGTCGCGGATTTCGCGCAGCAGCAGCACTTCTTCGCTCGGCGCCGCCGGGGCGGCCGGCTCGGCCTGCTTCTTGCGGGCCAGGCGGTTGATGAACTTCACGACCATGAAGATCGCGAAGGCCACGATCACGAACTGCACCACGGTGTTGAGGAAGTCGCCGTAGCCGATCACCACTGCCGGAATCTCCTTGCCATCGGCGGCGATCCGGGCCGGTGCCAGGGTCCAGGCCAGCTCGGAGAAGTCCACGCGTCCGATCACCCAGCCCAGCGGCGGCATGATGATCTTGTCCACCAGCGCGGTGACGATCTTGCCGAACGCCGCGCCGATGACCACACCGACCGCCAGGTCGATGACGTTGCCACGCATGGCGAATTCTTTGAACTCAGTCAGTACACCCATCGGGCTCTCCTGTCGTAGTGGGGAATCAAATGACGCCGCAGCGTAACGCAGCCATTGTCATCCGGCGATGACGCCATGGCGCTCGGCCACGTTTTCCAGGCGCGCGCTGAAACGGTCGCCCGGCTTCAACGCGGCCACGCCCGACGGCGTGCCCATGAACACCAGATCGCCCGCGCGCAGCCCCCACAGCTTGGACAGCTCATGCAGGATTTCCGGTACGTTCCAGATCATCTGGTCCAGCAGCGATTGCTGGCGCACTTCGCCATTGATCTCCAGCGACAGGTTCAGCGCGGCCAGATCACCGACTTCGCCGGCCGGCACCAGTTCGCTGACCGGAGCGGACTGATCGAAGCCCTTGGCCGGATCCCACGGATGGCCCTTGGCCTTGGCCTGCGCCTGCAGGTCGCGGCGGGTCAGGTCCAGGCCGACGCCATAACCGAACACCAGCGCTTCGGCCTGGTCGACCGGCAGCTCGCCGGCGGGCGCGTCCTTGCCGATGGCCACCACCAGCTCCACCTCGTGGTGCAGGTCCTGGGTGGCGAGCGGGTAGGGGATCACATCGTCATGGCCGACCACGATCGCATCGGCCGGCTTGCTGAAGAACATCGGGCGGCCGCGATCATCGGCGGACGGCACCGCTGCACCCATTTCGCGCGCGTGATCGGCGAAGTTGCGGCCGACACAGTAGATGCGACGCACCGGGAAGGTACCGCCACCGGCGACCGGAATGCGGGGCTGCTCGGGCGTTGGGATTACATCGGTCATGCGTGCGTCCTGTGGAGAGGTTTCGCCGCAGTCTAGAGCGTTTTTCCGGTCCCACAAACAGCAACGGCCGCGCAGGGCGCGGCCGTCATCAGGAGGGGAGCGCGTCGATCAACGCGACATCGGCAAGGCCTGCTTGCGGACCACGCGGTATTCACCGTCCACGACCTGCGACGGAGCGGTGCGCGCATTCTTGCGCTGGGCGAGCAGCTTCCATGCGAGACCGGCGATGATCATCGCCGCGCCCACGAACACACCGACGAACACCAGCGCGGCCAGGATCGCCAGGCCCAACAGACCGACCGCGACGCGCACCAGCGGATGGCGCGGCTTGCGCGGCGCGAACAGGGCACGGAACTGGTTGAACTGGAAGATGCGGCTGTACATGGCACTCTTTTTGGCTGAGGTCAGCAGTGGACGAGTATCCGTGCTGGCTTTTGTCATTGAGTGAAAAAGTCGTTAAACGTACCGCGCGTTCATTGCAAATCAATGACTTGTATTCATCCGGGAGCCAGTGACATGAGTGCGTGAGACACTGTGCCTCCACTGCCCCTTACCTGGATGCCATGTCCGTTCCCGAGACCACCTCCACTGCCCTGATTGCCCTGGACGCCTTGGCCGACGGGGGTTTCGCCGAAACCGATGCCAGCATCGACGGCGACAGCGAATCGGTGGTGCTGTACCGCGAGGGCGACGAGGTGCGCGCCTGGCTGAACATCTGCCCGCACGCGGGCCGTCGGTTGGACTGGGCGCCGGGGCAGTTCCTGAAAAGCAGGGAAGGGCACCTCGTCTGCGCGGCGCATGGCGCGTCGTTCTCGCTGGACACCGGCGACTGCGTGGCCGGCCCGTGCCGCGGCGATCGCCTGCGCACGGTGCCCGTGCAGGTGCGCGACGGCCAGGTCTGGCTGGGGTGACAACAACCGGCGGGTCGCCAACCCACGGGTAGGTAGCGACCGTGGGTCGCTACGCCTCCGGGGTGTCGGTCGCACCCGACCGGTAGTGCCGGCCGCTGGCCGGCTGCTCTTGATGGCCAATCGTACGTGGAGCCGGCCAACGGCCGGCACTACCCGGGGCATCCGGCGAGCCGGCCAGCGGCCGGCACTACCTGGGGCATTCCGGGGGCCGGCCAGCGGCTAGAACATCAGGTTGATCATCAGCACCACCACCGCCGTATAGATCAACGACAGCGGGGCGCCGACGCGCCACAGTTCGCGCGGAGTGTAGTTGGCCGGGCCAGTGATCATCGAAATCACCGGGTTCGAGGCGGTCATCAGGTTGTTGGAGGCCGACAACGCCACGATCAGCGCGAACGCGGTGGGACTGCCACCGGCGGCCAGCGCCAGGTTCACCGCGATCGGCACCATCACGATGGTCGCGCCCACATGGCTGATCACCAGCGAGAACATCGTGGTCAGCAAGGCCAGCGCGATCTCCAGCACCCACACCGGGATGCCGGTCGGCAGGCGGTCGATGGTGTGGCCGGCGATCCACGCCGCCGCGCCGCTGCTGTCCATCGCCCAGCCGAGCGGAATCAGCCCCGCCATCATGAACACGGTTTTCCAGTTGATCGAGGCGTAGGCCTCGTCCATGCGCAGCACGCCGGTCAGCAGCATGCCGGCCACGCCGGTCATCAGGGTCAGCGCTACCGGCAGCTTGGAGGTCAACGCGATCAGGATGGTGAGCGCGAAGATGCTCATCGCGATCTTGAACTTGTGCGGCCGCTGCTCACCCTTCGGGTAGTCGGTCACCACGACGAAATCGCGGCTCTTGGCCGCCTGCGCCAGGTCGGTCCAGATGCTGTGGAAGACCAGCATGTCGCCCGCGCGCAGCGCTACGTTGCGCACGTCCTCGCGGATCACCTGCTTGTCGCGGTTGATCGCCAGCAGGCTGATGCCGCGCTGCTTGCGCAGGCGCAGGTCCGAGGCGCTCTTGCCGATCACGTCCGAGGTCGGCGGCACCACCGCTTCGGAAATGCCGGCGCGGCTCGGGTTGAACAGATCGCCCAGGTGCTTCAGGCGCGAGGACATCCGCAGGAACTGGTTCTGTGCGAAATCGCTGACCTGCTGGCGCGCGCCCATCACGCCGAGCACGCTGCCGACCCAGATCCGCATCTCGGCCGGCGGGGCCAGGCGGGTGTCGTTGCCGGTCTTGAGCGCCAGCAGCAGCGGCGCATCGTGCACGTTCTCGGCCTCGCCCAGGGTCATGCCGACCAGAGGGCTTTCGGCGGTGACCACCAGCTCGAACACATCGCCTTCGATGCCATAGGTCTTGGCGAAGTAACTTTCGGTACGCGACGGGGTGACGCCGTCGTTGGCCAGCGTCTCTTCCTCGACCAGCTTGCGGTCGCCGAAGTAGCGGAAATACAGCAGCGAGGCGATCAGCAGGGCCACGCCGATCGGCAGCGGCGCGAACATGCGCAGCGGTTCGATGGTGGCCAGGCCGGAGGGCAGGTTGTTGTTGGCCGAGGCCAGCAGATCGTTGAGCAGGATCAGCGGCGAGTTGCCGACCATGGTCAGCGCACCACCCATCACGATCGCCGCGGCGATCGGCAGCAGCAGGCGCTGCAGGGTCAGCCCGGTGCGCGCAGCCAGGCGCGAGGCGACCGGCAGGTACAGCGCCATCACCGAGGGATTCTGCATGAACGAAGAGTTCAACCCGGCGATCGCGGTGGTCATCATCAGCAGGCGCGTTTCCACGCCGTGCCCGCGCCGCAGCAGCCATGCCGCCAACCGGTTCAGTGCCCCGGTGCGGTCCAGGCCCGCGCCGAGGATGGTGGTGGCGATGATGCTCATCACCGCGTTACCGGAGAAACCGCCGAAGATCTCCTCCGGCGCGATCAGCCCGGTGACACCGAGCACCACCAGCACCACCAGCGCCACCACGTCGGCGCGGATGCGCTCGAACAGGAACATCGCCATCGTGAAGCCGACCAGCCCGAGAACGAGCTTCATGTCGGTAGTCAGCGTCAGCGCGGTATCCATGGGGTGGCGCGGTTCCTAGTGGGATCAGGTGCGGTCGTACAACAGGTCCCACACGCCATGGCCAAGTTTCTGGCCACGGGTTTCGAAATGGGTCTGCGGACGCCATTCCGGACGCTCGACCTGGCCGCGCGGACCGGCGCGGTTGGTCAGCCCGGCCGTGGCGTCGAGCACCTCCCACATCTGCTCGGCATAGTCTTCCCAATCCGTGGCGCAGTGCAGGCGGCCACCCACGCGCAGCTTGCGCACCAGCAGCGCGGCAAAGCCGGGCTGGATCAGGCGACGCTTGTTGTGGCGCTTCTTGTGCCACGGGTCCGGGAAATAGATGCGCACTTCATCCAGCGCGCCATCGGCGATTTCCTTCTCCAGCACCTCCACGGCATCGTGGTGGTACAGGCGCACGTGGTCGGCGTTGTCGTCTGCCAGGGCATTGAGCAGGCGGCCCACGCCGGGCGCGTGCACTTCCAGGCCGATGTAATCACGGCTGGTATCCTGCTGCGCGGCGAAGCGCAGTGCGGCACCGTTGCCGAAGCCGATTTCCAGAACCTTGTGCGCATCGCGCCCGAAGGTGGCATCGAGATCGCGCGGCTCACCGGTGAAGTCCAGCCCGAAGCGCGGCCAGCGGTCATCGAACGCACGCTGTTGGGCGGGGGTGAAGCGGCCCTGGCGCAGCACGAAACTGCGGACCTCGCGGCGGCCTTCGGTGATGGTGAAGGGCTTGGGCGGTGCCTTGGCACCGGCGCTGTCGAAAGGATTGGTCATCAGCCGATCAACCCGTCGATCGGCGAAGAGGCACTGGCGTAGCGCTTGCGTGGAATGCGCCCGGCCAGGAAGGCTTCGCGACCCGCTTCCACGGCCTTGCGCATCGCGCTGGCCATCAACACGGGATTGCGCGCGCCGGCGATGGCAGTGTTCATCAGCACGCCATCGCAGCCCAGCTCCATCGCGATCGCCGCATCGGAGGCGGTGCCCACGCCGGCATCGACGATGATCGGCACCTTGGCGTCTTCGATGATCTGCAGCAGGTTGTACTTGTTCTGGATGCCCAGGCCCGAGCCGATCGGCGCAGCCAGCGGCATCACCGCGGCGCAGCCGATCTCTTCCAGGCGCTTGGCCAGGATCGGATCATCGGAGGTATAGACCATCACTTCGAAGCCGTCCTTGACCAGCTGCTCGGCCGCCTTGAGCGTCTGCACCACGTCGGGGTACAGGCTCTTCTGATCGCCCAGCACTTCCAGCTTGGTCAGGTTGTGGCCGTCCAGCAGTTCGCGGGCCAGCCGGCAGGTGCGCACGGCGTCCTCGGCGGTGTAGCAGCCGGCGGTGTTGGGCAGGATGGTGTAGCGGTCCGGCGGCAGCACGTCGAGCAGGTTCGGCTCGCCCGGGTTCTGCCCGATGTTCGTGCGGCGGATCGCCACCGTGACGATCCGGGCGCCGGCGGCCTCGGTGGCCAGGCGGGTTTCTTCCAGATCCTTGAACTTGCCGGTGCCGGTGAGCAGGCGGGAAGCATAGGTCTTGCCGGCGATCACCAGCGAATCAGTGGGGGCAGGTGCATTCATGGCCCGAATTATCGCCTATCACGCGTCACGATGCTGCCTCAGCCACCACCCAGTGCATGCACGATCTCGACCACGTCGCCTTCGCGAAGGCCGTGGCTGGCGTGCTGGCTGCGGGTGACGATCTCGCCGTTGACCTCGACCGCCACCCGGCGCTCGAGCAGTTGCTCGCTGTGCAGCAGGTCATGGACGGTGGCGGTGTGCGGAAGCTGGCGGTTCTCGCCGTTGAGCTGGATGTTCATGACGGTATTGTCCCCCAATCACACCACAGTGCGTACCCTGTGCGCCCCGCGGCAGAGGTGCCGCGAGCGCCAGGCCAACGATGGCCGGGCGGCGGGGCTGGGGCGTTCATGCCGCAGCGCAGCGTGATGCCGGCGGGGTGCAGTGGAACCATGCACCGTGCGCCGGCGTACGTCCGCCGTCTTCCCCACCTTCAAGGAGTTTTCATGTTGCTCAGCAAACGCCCGATCCGCTCCCTCATGGCCGTGGCCATTGCCCTGGCGGCGATGCCGGCCATGGCGCAGTCGCCGTACACCAAGACCGTCTTCATCGGCGACAGCCTGTCCGATGCGGGCTATTTCCGTCCGCTGCTGCCGGCCTCGGTGCAGCCGGTGACCGGCCAGTTCACCACCAACCCGGGCTGGGTCTGGGCCGAGCACGTGGCGCATTACTACGGCACCAACGGCGCTGCCCACGGCAACGGCCAGAACGGTGACAACTACGCGATCGGCGGCGCCCGTGTCGGCGTGGACACCAGCCAGATCCTCGCCCCGGGCGCGCCGGCAGTGCCGGTGTACTCGCTCAAGACCCAGACCGCGCAGTACCTGGCCGCCAACGGCGGCAAGGCCGACCCGAACGCCCTGTACTCCGTGTGGGGCGGTGCCAATGACCTGTTCGCCATCCAGGCCGGCGCACCGCTGGTCGCGACCCTGACCAACGCAGTCCGCGACCAGGTCGGCATCGTCGGCACCCTGAAGGCGGCTGGCGCCGAGTACATCGTGGTGCCGACCATTCCGGACGTCGGCCTGACCCCGGGCGCCCGCGCCGGTGGCCCGGCCGGCATGGCCGCCGGTACCGCGCTGGCCAAGGCCTACAACGACGCCCTGTTCGGTGGCCTGAAGGCCGCCGGCCTGCAGGTGATCCCGGTTGACACCTTCCACATCCTGCAGGAAATCGTCGCCAACCCGGGCGAGTACGGTTTCGTCAACGTCACCAGCCCGGCCTGCACCACGGCCTCGTCGCTGACCTGCAACCCGACCAGCTACGCCACCCCGAACGCCGCCAACAGCTACGTGTTCGCCGATGGCGTGCACCCGACCACCGCCACCCACCAGATGCTGGGCGAGTACACGCTGTCGATCCTGGAAGCCCCGCGCAACCAGCAGATCCTGACCCACTCCGCGCAGACCATCGGCCGTTCGCGCGCCGACCAGGTGAGCTGGCACGTCGACGGCCGTCCGGCCGACGGCCTGAGCTGGTGGGGCAACCTGCGCGGCGACATGCAGCGCTATGCCCACGCCGATCTGTACGACGGCATGGCCCCGGCCGGCCTGTTCGGTGTGGATTGGGCACGTGACGGCATGGTGGTCGGCGGCTTCGCCGGCTACGGCCGCATGGACGCCGATTTCGGCCTCAACAAGGGCGACTTCACCCAGTCCGACACCACGCTGGGCCTGTTCGCCGGCTGGTATGGCGACCGCGCCTGGGTCAATGGCCAGCTCAGCTACAGCTGGCTGGACTACGACGTGACCCGCAAGCTGCAGCTCGGCCCGGCCACGCGCATCCACAAGGGCTCGCCGGAAGGCAGCAACCTGACCGCCGCGTTGAACGCCGGGTATGAGTTCGGCACCGAGGGCGGCTTCCGCCACGGTCCGGTCGCCGCCGTGATCTGGCAGAAGGTGAAGCTGGACGGCTACACCGAGTCCAACCCGAGCGCCTCGGCGCTGGGCTATGCCGACCAGGACACGGACTCGACCGTCGGTCGCGTCGGCTGGCAGGCGCGCTTCGACGGCGGCAACGTCAAGCCGTACATCCAGGTCACCTATGACCACGAGTTCGAAGACGGCAAGCAGGCCAGCGCCTGGCTGCAGTCCATGCCGGACGTGGGCATGTACAAGGTGCCGGGCCTCGAGTTCGACAAGGACTACGCCACCGCCGTGCTGGGTGCGCGCCTGAACCTGTGGGGCCTGAGCAGCAACATCGGCATGAGCACCACCTCGATGCAGAAGCGCGCCCGTGACGTGTCGCTGTTCGCCAGCTTCGGCGGCAGCTTCTGATCCAGCGTGCGCAGCGCCCGTCCGCGGGCGCCGCGCACGCATGCTGGACGCGTGAAACAACGGGCGGCCCAGTGCCGCCCGTTGCGTTAGAGGGCCCCGCCCGAATAGACTTACGCTGCGCCTTGCGGGTGTAGCTCAATGGTAGAGCTGTAGCTTCCCAAGCTACTGACGAGGGTTCGATTCCCTTCACCCGCTCCACATTCCACTGGGTTTTCGTGGAGACCCGCGTTGCGTTACGCCAGGACGGAGCGGCATTCAACACCCAACTCCGCAAGACCGACATCGAGCGCCGGCAACAGGTGCGGTCAGTTGGGTGGAGTGCATCCGGTGGAGTTTTTCAAACAACGTGAGAGTGCGCCGTAGCACAGGGCTTGGCCCGTTGGTTTGGCTATCCATGTCTCCGTTGATTGCCCTCCATGGGCGCAACTGACGCTACAGACACCGTGGCGCGCTTTCAATCTTGCAATGCCGCAAGCGCAATCATCGAGCTCGAGCCTGTCGGGCGGCGGAAATCGACACCTCGGCCACACGCGCCACACGCTATGCTTCGCGCTTTCCCGCCCCCCCGCGCCGCGATGAAACTCGCCATCCTGTCCCGCAACAGCAAGCTGTACTCCACGCGCCGCCTGGTGGAGGCCGCGCGTGCGCGTGGCCAT
>Ga0182005_1000393_pt1 | contig 23806 bp, 22 predicted proteins | sample Sormic07211103_1_FD_123021 | JGI IMG/M metagenome (GOLD analysis project Ga0182005, IMG submission 123021) | Rhizosphere microbial communities from Sorghum bicolor, Mead, Nebraska, USA - 072115-103_1 MetaG | ecosystem: Host-associated > Plants > Roots > Rhizosphere | place: USA: Nebraska...
AAGAGCCCCAAGCATCGGATTGCTCCATTCGCCGCTGAGCGGTTTGTAGACTGGTATGACACCGTCAAAGGGAATCAGCTCCGACATGCCGTCCCGTTCCACCGCTTCCCAAAAATTCTCAACAACGGTATCTGCTACGTACCAGGCAAGAAGGCGAAGCAGGACAGTGAGTACATCAGCGGTGAGAACGCTTGAAATCACTTGGTCAACAGACGCTTCATTGTCCTCCCGCTGAGTGGAATCAGGTGCAGATTTTGCCCGTAGCGCAGCACACCCGAACCGCGACACTAACGGCGAACTGGCATAGCCTCGCCAGTTCTCTTCCAAGCCTTGACCAGCCCGAAGCGTTTCGGCGTTTAACACTGTGGCATCCCGGACAAATTGGACCCAGAACGCCTTGGCCGCCTTGTGATGGAAAAGTCCGCTACTAAACAGGCCAATCCAGGCCGCCCCTACCGGCCAAACGTAGTCGGCATCATGAGGTCGCAACAGTTCATCAATCAGCGCGGTAGGGACGGCGCGGATCAAACGGCTCATTGCGCTGCGTCCGAGCGGCCGTAATGGGCTGACCAGCATCCTGGCCATTGTTTTGGCTACCGGGAGCGAAGGATTGCCCGCGCGAACGCCCTCCCATATTTCTCTATGGCTGGTGTGCAGGAGCTTCCAGAACGACTCCACAGGCAAAAGCAATGCTCTGTTACTGATCAGGCGAACCATTCTGGGGTCATCTAACGACAGCAGATCCTTATACAAGTCCTCGGGGCTTTTTGTGGTCATTGCATGACATCGGAAATGATGATGACTGAAGAGGCTAGTCGTTTTGCATGCCGTTGGCTAAGTAACTTGTTTTTATCACTGTGGGCCACACGCGGACATTCAACTCCAGCGTCACATTCCCAGCGACAGTGCTTCGCCAGTTCTGTGCGCACAGTGGCTCGACCTTGTTCAGGTCAAGATCCCAAGGCGACGAATCCTGCATGCGATTCGCGCGATCTTGAGCAGCCGCTAGTCAATGTCCACAGCCAGAAGCCGTCGTTCGTTAGCCCGACGCCGACACCGCCAAAGCTCCTAGGAACAATTTCATGTCGTTCCCTTGTTGAGATTTTTCGAGACTTTAGTGCTTCAAGCATCAATGAGCGCTTCTCGAACAGCCGAGCATTAACTCCTCGATCCATTCCTTTGACATCCCCTACCCCTTCCCCCGATTGAGCGACAGATTATTTTTGATGCCAGGTTCATCAGCTGACCATACCCCGGAAAAGGCAGAATTAGTCCCGGAAAAGCTATTTTTACACGAAAGTCTGTCCAATCCATGACATACCGGACTGGCATCCAAGACATGGAGCTAGAAGATTTTCAAACTAGCCAGCACCCGCGTTGAAGATAAGGCTGAGCAAGGGATTTGAACCCCTTTCGTATTCACCGCATACAGCTGCAGCTCCAGCGGCCGTCAAAGTTCGCCCCGGCTACTCATCTTCAGCTTCTAGAGCCTCCTTAGATTTTCGTTGACGCGCCATCGCATAGCACGCGTCCTTGAGTAGTTCGTCATACAGGTAAAATGCGGGCTCTGATCTTCGCATTGTCGGCGGATGCTCAATTCGATTTCCTGCATCCGCCGTTGCATCCTGGCGCCGGTGAAATTGCGGTCGAAAATGTCACTGCTATGCTTGGGGTTTCTCGAAAGGAATCGACACCATGCCAAGCGATTATTCACTGTCGGATGTACTGGAAAGGCTGTTCGAAAACCAGCAGGCCCTGGAGGCGGCCATTATGGAGTTGACCCTCCTGATCGAGGAGCAAGGAGCACAGGAAGTGGGCGGAAATGTCCGTGGCGCACTGTGGAGCATGGGTGAAAACGCCGGTCATATCAAACAAGGCCTGGCTCGATTGAAGAAATTGGACATCGGTTAACCGACTGCACATCAAGAGCCCTCGACAGTCGTGTCGGGGTACATGCGCGGGAGGGGGCCAGTGCGGTTCATCTCACAGGCAGCTCGGCCAGAAGCGGACGGTTAGCCCAAGTCTAATTTCGGCCAAAAAGCGGTCATCCGGTATAACTACCAGATTCAATTCAAGTTGGCCATGAGGAGGTCCGTCCACTACCATTTCATTTTACCTTGCTCTGCGCGAGTATCCTCATCAACTGATTGACTCAACCATCTATCGGCAATTGATCTAAGTGTTGCCGATGTCCGTGGGTAAGAGTTGGCGCTATCAGCCCACTGCTGATACTGTCCAGCAAGCACACGCTCTTGGTCTCCTCCCTCGTTTATAGCCTTACTGTAGACACCACGTTTGTTGAAGCACTCTGTAATGAACCCTCGCTCTAGTTCAATGGACGCAGTGCTCTCAATGACTTTGCTGACAGCTAATGGCGGCCAAAAGGATTCGTCGGAATCTAATGGCGAGTGAGCGAGAAGCTGCCCAATATAGCTGTCGCATACCTCCGACCGGTCTCTGTCAGCAGCGAGACCGCGAGCTTCTGAAACCCAAGAAGTAAGAATTTCATAATTAACTTTTTTTCCTACGAGACCTGGCACCTGTTTAAACATCTTCAGAAGACCGTGGGAAGCGCGTGCAAGCGCTTTCACTTCGTCCGATATTTCTGTAGCTGGGGCCGAGTTCTTGCCTCTGAAAACATTAGATAGGACGTCTATAAAAATCTGAGGGGTTCGCGCCATCAGATCTATGATGGTTAGGGGTTGATCATCAAAACGCAAAAGAGGGAGGTAAGCGTATTCGATCTGCGCAATGTCCATCTCTAGGGCATCGCTCCTGCCCCTCAGCTCTGAAAGCGCTTGCGACACGGAATACGAGAGCATGGCACCCATACCATATTGCGCTTGACCAACCTGGGTAACACCTTTGATCAGCAACGCTTGAATCAGATCTTTGGGAAGATCCTTGATACGCGTGTACACGAGGCCAAGCACATCGATATCTCGGTTGTAGCGGCGGAACTGATCGATCGCGAATGACAGTTGTTCGGGAGTTCCATGAATGGGCAACGATTTAATTTGTAGCCAGTACTGTTCGCGAACCTCCGGGCCCAAGCTATCAACTAGGGACCAAGTTGCCTCATCCTGCGGCCAACCAAGGAGCAGCTGAACCTTCGTTGACTCATCTGGGATGTTCGCCAGCACCCGCTGTACAAATATTTCCTTCCATTGCGCACCAAATCTAGCTGCGCCCACTGCTGAGACGTAAAACGCAAGCTCAGGCGGTGTGCCAAGCGTACTGATCGCACCTTCGAGTAGTTCAACCATTTGCTCCATAGATATCGATGTATGTCGAAGCGCAGCACCAATAAGGTTGGGGAGCTTAACCATCCGAGCTAGTCGCAAAATTCCTGCCACTCCCTCCCTCAGAAAAACGCGCTCCAGCACATCTTTGCGCACTTCCTCAGGATCAAGGGCGTCGCCGTCGGCTTGGTACTTCCCAATATGCGGCAGCCAATCATCGAATGCTTGGCGATCCTTCACTAATGGGTCGGCAGGACGGTGGCGCTCAATCATCGCAGCGATAGATGCGCGCTCCTCAGGCTCCAATGCCCAGTCGGCATCAGCGAAATAATCATGACGCGCGGCTTCGTCGTTAAGTGTATGCCAGACCAAGCCCCCATCTAGAGACTGATGACCTTCTAAATAGCTGTCAACCGTGGAAAGTACCGATGAACGGCTTTCTGGTTGGAAAGCCGTCATTGATTTAATCAACAGCGAGATTCGGTCTTCGTCACTGCCTGCCGCAGATAAAGCTCGGTCGACGACAGCCGCTTCAAAGTCCCATACCAAACCGAACGTAATTTCTTCCGCTACCTTAGGCGCCAAGTCTCGAATTTTAGGATGATGTGTCGGCGAGGAAGAGTCGTGTTGTCTCGGTAGCAATTTGATAAGCAATTGCCATCCAATGTGAGGAGTGGCCCGAAGTATCGCATCTACACACGCGATTCTTTGCGCCTGAGTTGCATAAGTGCTTGGCGACCAACCTAGGAGAATGGCACGGAGGCTGTTAATCGGACGGTTCACGTAATTGGATTCGGGGTCAGGATCAAGTTCAGCCAGTTTGGCAAGCACTAAAGCGGCACGGTCTAGATATCGCGGATCCCACGCGATCGACTCGAGGGCCCACAGGACTCTGAAATGTGGGCTCGTGGCCCCCATAATGCCGCGATCCTCTTTCTCAAATATACCTATTACTTCTTGGGAACTACCCTCGAGCATAGACTCGAGGGCCTTCAAAAAAGGGTTGGGGGCTGCCTCCGCAAACAACGCTGCTTGGTCCCCCAAGCGGATAAGGGATTGATGGTTTCGACCCCAATCTGGTAAGGCCTCTACTATCTCGTCCACATATTGCTGGGGGGTTTTGCCATTGACATGAAGACCTACGACTCCGTGCATAGCCGCGATGATGACTAACGTCAACGCCAACCCATCCTTCAGCCAGCTGCTGTAGTCGGAAGGCGCTACGTAGTTAAGACTAAATTTTTCATGGCGTGCTGGGGGCTGTGGAGCATGCCCAAAAACCCTAACAATAGCTTCGCGGAAGCGATGGAGATCTGCATCTGTGATTTGCTGTCCATAGAAATAAAAAGCATCGACCGGTGCGCGGGTCTGCCAAATCTCGGCTATTTTGTCGATAGGACGGTCAGACAGCGACAGCATTGGCATCAGTACGCTGTCTAAATCCGAGTAGGATTGGAACCCGCCCAAGTCTCTCAGCAAATCGCAGTCCATAGGCACATTTGAAGACCACCCACCTGCTAAGAACGCAGGTTTCAGTGCGCCGGCTTGAGAGGTCCATTCCGGTTGCCTTGGTGCCGCACTTGGAATAAGTCGTTTTAGTATTGTCAAACTGCGGCCACACCGTTGCGCCAGCTCGTAACCTTCATCCCGGTTCAACCCCATTTCCAAGAAACCTTCAGCCATGCTACTTGCTGAAGGCCTTTGAAGCGGTTCGTACCTACGCGCTGATGCGCCTATTGCAGCCGAAAGGGTTGGGCAGTTTGCACTCAAGACTCCCGCCAGCGACTCTGCGCCTTTCGTTGCGATGAAGATCATTCCAGATTTCCTGCTCAACTCTCGAGCAGCGGACTCGCTACGTAAGATCAGCGTCCGAGATTCGAGCAAACGACGCTTTTCGGGTTCTGAGCTTCGGATCGCCGCTACAGCAAAGGCTATTACGTCCTCTGCTGTTTCTGCCCCCTTTAAAATGCTACCTGCTGGCCCGAGCATCCTGCTTACAAGATCATCTGCGGCCTTCTGACGGTCACCGATAACTACCTTTTCTTTGAGTCGGGGTTCGAACTGGCTACTAAACTCCTCCCAGTACTCGTCGGTGCTTAATGCCCCCTCTTGAGGAGCATTTTGGAGCACATCTCGAGCATACTTCGCGGCAACGGCAGGGTGTTCATCGAGCCAGTGAACAAGCGTAACGGCATCGATATACCGGACATCTCGCCATTTGCCTTCTTTCTTACGATCGTCCTCCCACTTGGTGAGCATTGCCCGAGGTGTGTCCCACTCTTCAAGGTTTACAAGTACGAGTGCGTTTTCTTTCATAACCTCAAGAGGGGTCTTTCCAGTACGCTTCTCATAATCCTCTGAAGCTTTCTTCGCACCTGCCCCAGCACCAAACTCCCACTTAGACTTGCGGTCAGGCACAAATCCAACCGCTTCGGCTGTTTCCAAATCGCCATCCCAACCACGGAGTTCACCTGAATCACCGCCAGGGAATCGAAATCGATACCTATTGACTGCTGGAATAGTTGCCCGGATCAGATCCGCAACCATGTCGATCAGTAATACGCGCGCATCTTTACGTTGCGACCACTTTAAAAGATCTTTTTCATTGATCCACTGCATCTGCACGTCCTGTGGGTAGGTAGCAACTGTCTTAGGGAAAGACTAGAGGAACAGCCTCCTCAAAATCAAGACTGTGACTTATCTGTCTAGGGCAGATCAAATTTTTCCGTGCAGTAAACGTTTCTCGCGACTGTCCGTTTTGGCCCGATTCTGTTGAAAAAGTCGGCCATGGTTTGCGCATCAGAAAAGTACGCGTCCGAGATTGAAATCTTTACTTTTGGCAGAGGCTTCCGGACTCAGATTTCACGTAGCAGCGTGCAAAAAAAGGCGTTTTCACTAGTCAATGATCAGGCAGTTTTGGCAGACCGACTTTTTCAACAGAATCGCCCGAAAGCGGTCAGCCAGTTAGTGATTGATTTGCTCGAAATTATCTCAGTCATCTTAGTCGGGTCGTATATCCTTGACCAAGTAATGTTATCTACGCGTCCCTTCATGCTTGGCATACTTATCTCCCAAAAAAAATGACCGAAAAGATTGACGATGTTACGTCCTAGCCACACACTAGATACTTCAGTTTCGAGCTGTTCTCGGACAAGTCAAACGGCGTGGCTTCTCGCAGTGTAGTCAGCGTTGCAAGGCAGGACTCGTATAATGATCAAAAAATTCGTCAGTGAGTCGTCACGTAACCCCGAATTGCAGAGTGACCAAATGCCCGAGCGTAAACCTGGCTTGTGAGGCTATGGGCTGATGCAACACTCCTTCTGCTTACACAGAATTTAGTTGTATTACATCGACCGGTTGAATCCGAATGCGGTCTTGGGCATGGCATTCAAGTAAAGAAGTGCGGATAAGGATTCGAACCCTTCTGATCACCATGGGGCCGCTCTAGGCGATTAAATACGGCGATTTCGTCCCCTGCATGTAGTGTACTGCGGTCTATCGTGGCCCTGAATTTGCCCTGAATTTTCCAACATTTATACCTATGCAAAGCTAACCACTGGCCGAAGATTTGCCGGTTGCAGCCGATAGTCCTAGAAAATGGCACCGGCAACCCCAAGAAGCAGCTGAAATCATGTCCGCCTTTGGGTACAGGTTGTGTAAAAACGCATGCATTGTTTTGAAGTCTGCGTTTCTACATAAAATCTGCCAGCGTTTGGTTAGTCTGAAGCCACTGGCAGCAGTGGCTTTCGGGGTGCCGGCCTTAAGCACTGAAACCAGCGACCTAGAGCCTTCGTCGATGTTGGCCTTGGCCTTGGGCTATGCTTTTGCAGGCAACCTCATCATTAAAATTCGGCGGTTGAAAACGGCAATCCAAGCGTCGTGCTCGGCCTTCAAGTTGCTCACCACCGCTTCAACGAGGGCATCCGAAAGGGCTTCCGGGTCACCATGTACGAAACGATTTCGCGCATCTTGAACTCGAGCCAAATGGCCACCGATACTTTCTGCACCAACAGCAATCAAGTCGTCTAGGTACTTCACTCCGAAGAGAATCTGGTAAAGCTGCTTCGTATGAGATGTAACGCTATCGTACCGGCTCAGCAGGTCCTTCTGGACGTTAACGGGCAGGGAACGTAACCCCAACCTCACAAGGCGATTCATACGGCTCTCGAAATAAGTCCAAAAAAGAAGGACGACGGAAGCACGCTCAGACATTCCGCTAGTAAGCCAGCTCTGGTCCGCTGATTCGATCTGAGGCCGACGCCACTCTCTTTCCATCAAAGCCAGTAGCTGATAGTCCTCACGACGCCCTTCGGCCCCGCAGAATGCTTGCGGGACCTTATGCTCTCTTCCCGACGAATCCTTATAAACTGTCGGCGTGAGGTCGTAGGGCTCGGAACCGCAAGCCGGACAGTTCGCTGAAACGGTTCGGATGCCGCCACACCCACACGCTATAAAATCGCCGATGAGCGATATCCAGCCCTTACCTTCCGCGAAGGCGTCATACCACATGCTCTATTTCTCCCAAGGAGCGTCACGCACTGCCTATTTTCGAACGAAATTTTGCCACCACCATTCAACTGAAGTATCTCCATAATGGCCACTGCAATATTACCTTATCTTCAGACTCACGCATCTCTTCGAATTTCGATCTGATTTTCAACAGCAAATCTAACCTTAGGATCTCTGATCTCGTATAGAGTAGCTCCATTAGGCCCCTTTTCCTCGCAACGACGAACTAAACCGATCCCCTCCATTCCTACTATGTAATTAGCTGTTGAGCCTCCTGTCCCTGCCGCTGAGTTCAAGCTGTTCGTCGTGAAGCGTATTTGGGGAAGCTTATTCAAGTGTGCAATATATGAATACACATCCAAGCTGTTCGCGCGGGCATCTTTTTTTCGTGGGTAATACTCGTAATAGCTAAACTCTTGCACAAAACGCTTCACGCCCCGCTCCATTGCATCCTGGGTGAGCTTCTTGGAAGAGACATTCAGCGCGTATTGCTCGCGAATGATTCGATTCATCATCTGCCACAGATCACGTGGATTTGCGTTCGCGAGGGGTAGAACTCGTTCTAGGAAGAAAGCAGCGTCATCCACTAAAGCAATGTAAGATTGTACATTGCCGCTGGAGTGACACTGTAGCCTTTTGTCTAATGCGCTCAGAAGTTCATGCGACTCCCAGCATACCTGCTCAACGCAGAACTTATTGGCTCGGAAGTCTGGCTTTACTTTCTGAAAAGGGACGCTCCAGATAGAAAAAATAAACTGCAAGTGTTGTTCGTAGAAAATATCATTTTCAGATAAGAATGGCCTGAGAAAGTCTGCTATTAATTCCGAGTCATTTCTAAGCCGTGAGTCTTCGTCGATACGGTCTAAAACTAAAGTAAGCTTATCCATCCCAATTTTTCTACACAGAGCGATAGTCTGCTGAAGTATCACTAAGCTCGCTTTTGCTTCATCTAGAGCGCCATCAACCTTAAGATCAATGGCTTGCAGATAATCCTTCGCCCCGCCGGCGACTGACTGCGGCAACCCCAGCGATTTACTTACTGTTTCCGAGAACATATCAATAGCCACTCCTGCGGCCCTATTCAACAGGCCTCGAGAGAGATTGAAGAGGCTCACTGTTGCCCGCTTTAAGCGTGAATATTGGATTCGCCTCAAATCCTCCATTAACTCATTACGCGAAAGCGCCGTAGTGTGGTGTTGGAGAAGGTAAGAAAGTAGAACCTTCTCCTGACTCGACAGCTTGTAGGGTGGGAAAAAATCGGAAATGGTCGGTAACAGCTTTTTCAGTAACGCGGTTGCCAGAGCTGAGACATAGAGTCCACGGATATCAGATTGATTAGGCGTTATAGGAATGCCTGAGAAGTCCGAGATCTCAACGACAGTCGATTCCGAGAGGCATGCGTTGATCAGTTCAAAGACCAGAGCGGTTTTCCCTGTTCCACGTTCGCCGTACAGAAAGACACTCTTGCTCGTGCTGGCGGCTTGCATGGCGGGTGAATAAGCAAGTGGGCGAACAAAAACCGAGCTAAGGAAGTCTCTCTCCTCCTCAGCAGTGAATACCGAGAAAGGGTATCTGGTAAGGCCGAGGCCTTGCGTAAACGCATCGAAATCCATTGTCTCTGCTCTCTTCCACCAACAAAACTATCGACGATAGCAAAATGCCATGTATTAGTCCACCGACGCTTCTACCTGGGAGAGATAAACCGCTCTCGACCCCTTTGAGATACCGGGCGACTTGGCAAAGGCTCCGACCTTGACCATGCGCCTTGGGCCTTGGGCCTAACAGGATATTTGGTGATACATCCATTACTTCACACGACCAACCTCTAAGCGATTTAGGTTGCGGACAAGCACGCCTGTTGGATGGACGCCCCCATAAACCATTCTATCTTGGGCTTGTAATGCGAAGAAAAATCCCACACTTTGTATGGATGGCCCTTTGCCATAATCCTTAGTGGAGCCAAGCTCCAAGGAGAAAAGCATGACGCAGGAAAAAGCTCAACACGGCGAAGGTGCCGAGAACAAGTCTTCGTCCACCAACATCATTGTCAATGCTCGCCCTCGGCATGTCGAAGGAACTGAAATCACCTACGCCACGGTTGTCCAGTTGGCCTTCGGCGAAAACAATTCGGAGATCATCTACACGGTCTCCTACACTGCGCCGAAGCTGCCGGACGGGACTCTGGTTGAGGGGCAGTCGGTCGCCATCGAGAACGGGATGAAGTTTGATGTCAAACGCACCAACCGCTCGTAATCCGTCCATCGCACAATTGATCGCGGAAGGTTTTGAAATCGATATCCTGCACCAGCATCTGCTGGTGCATTCGATCCCATACGTCGACCAACAGCTTAATTTGAAGCTCGGTACTTTGGTTTGCCCCTACGTCGAACTAGGCGATCAAGATACCCGTCCGGCTGATCACACGATGTGGCTGCAAGGCGACCTCCCTCATATGGCTGATGGCAGGCCGATGAGTCAGGTGGTCAACCATTCGAATACGCAAACCTTGTTCGACCAGTTTCAGGCCCAGCATTACCTGTCCAACAAAAATGGTGAGGCTGACTTCCCCAAAAATTTCTACGACAAGGTGGCTCACTACCACACCCTGTTTGTGAGCCAAGCGCGCGTCCATTATCCAAATGCAGACGGCCGAACCGGGATCGTTCACCCGCAGCGGGATCGAAACTCGGTTTTCAAATACCCCGATACGGCCTCGGCCCGAGCGGGCATTACAGCGGTAACCCAGCGACTTGAGGTTGAGCGCGTTGCGATCGTTGGGGCTGGCGGTACTGGTAGCTATATTCTGGATCTGCTTGCCAAAACACCAATCAAGGAAATCCACCTGTTCGACGGGGATGACTTCGAGCCTCACAACGCCTTCCGCGCGCCAGGAGCGGCTTCGCTCGAAAGTTTGCAGTCTGTGCCCAAAAAGGTTGACTATTTTTGCAAAGCCTACGATCCCATGCGTTGGGGGGTCATTCCTCACCCCTATTATCTTGAACAGGGCAATATTGAAAAATTGGCAGGCTTCGACTTCGTCTTTGTCGCGGTGGACAACGGCCCGTCACGCAAGCTCATTGCAAATTACCTGATAAAAGAAGGCATTCCGTTCATCGATGTGGGCATGGGGATTGAGCAAGAATCCGAAGACGGCGGGGCCGTATCACTCTCCGGTACCTGCCGCGTAACCTTGGCCTCTTCCGACAAGCATGACCACCTGCAACAACACATAGATTTCCGCGAGGATCAAGAAGAGGTGCTCTATCGGAGCAACATCCAGGTCGCAGACCTGAATGCCCTCAACGCCACCCTGGCGGTCTTGCGCTGGAAGCAATTCATGGGGTTCTACAGTGACCAGCAGCAAGCCCATAACTTGAGCTTCGCCTTATCACTTCAATCTTTGGGACGCGCCGAATGCCCACCGTTCACCCAATGAAACTCCAGAAGATCCAACCCGTTTTCGTCGAATTCATGCCCGAGAAAATTGAGCCGGGCAAGCTGTTCATCAGCGAGAAGTACGAGACAGCGATCCACAAGTGCTGCTGTGGCTGCGGTGAAGAAGTAGTAACCCCTCTATCACCGGCTGAGTGGCGCCTGAGCAAGGGCCCGAGAGGGGTGTCGCTGTCCCCGTCGATTGGCAACTGGGATTACCCCTGCCGGTCCCACTATTTCATCACAGAGAGCAGGATTGTTTGGGCCGGATCAATGAGCGATCAACAGATCCAATGGGTAAAAGCGCGGGACCAGCGGGACATGGCGGGGCATATCGCTCAGCGCAATCAAGCGCACCAAGAAGCCCAAAACACCGCGCAACATCCACCCAATTCGTCCGGATTCGGTGCCTGCGTTCAGGCAGCGATTGATTGGCTCAAATCTCTGTTCAAACGGTAGTTATAGCCGGATCAGCTGGAATGAAACTGAAGCAGCCACCTGAGGACAGCTACAGAGCTGGCTGCCATCCTTGAGCAAAAAATCAAAGAGGGGCTGTTCTGATGCGAGCCGGGGCTCATGAAGATGTGTTTGTGTCTGAAAAGCCCAGCTAATGAACCTGGTTCCCAGTTCATGATCACCAATTACCCCGATCATCTCGGCTTTCCCCTGCCGCTGATTTATGTTGCAGTAACGGATATCCAGCGTCTCGAAGTGAAAGCCCTCAAACACACCCGCCGAATATCCGAGTAATCGTTAATGCTGACCATCACCTTGCCTTTGCACCGGCGCATGAAATCGGCCATCCGCTCGTAATTCTCGAACGGGAAATCCACGCCATAGCCAGTGGTCTGCCAGTAAAGGGGATCCATGTAATGGAAAGTGTGGGCACGGTCGCAACGTTCAGCGCATTCAAGCCAAGGCAGGTTTTCGACGTAAGTGCCGGATAGGCATTGCACCGAGACAGTGTCCCCGCTGCTGTCCTCGACGACACAAGCTCGGAAGAAAATCATCAAGTCCCCACGCCTTGGGACACAAATGTGCAGCCATCCAGAAACGTTCAGAGATTCGCCCGCGGCCATACCAGACTCGACGCTGGTGGAAAGTTCTGGAAGTCTACGACCCGTTCGGAAACCGAATCCGGTTCCGTCAGAGCTGATCCTGCTGCGCGGACTAGGTCGACCCGGTCCACTTTGGGTTGTGAGCTACAAGGCGCCCGTATATAGACCATCCAGAGGTATTCAAACGTCTGGATTCGCTAGATGACGCCCTTTGGGCCACACTGCCATACACCGTTCAAACAATCACCGCGCAGATGCGTAAACAGCTTGGCGATATCATGGAAAACTAGGACCAGGCCCTATCCAATATTGGCTCTCGGGAGCACTAGCAGGACATCAAAAAAGTCAGGGAGACGTTTCTATGAAACTTCAGCCATTGTTCCTCGCCTTGTCATGCATTGTTTTTACAAATATTGCCGTAGCCAATGTGACTGAGCAGGAGGTTCGCCAGGCAATGGGCTACCTCCAGCAAAGGCTGCCACTTGCACTCGATCCAAGAGATCAAAGCACCAAGCTTATAGGTGTCTCGGTACAACCAGGGAGGATGGTAATTTACCAGTACGCTATCGATACCGACCAAATGTTGCGTGCCTCCGCGATCAAAATGGGTATGACCTATCAGCAGCTGATAGACAAAAGCACTCAGAAATTCGGCTCACCGCTAGCTCTTCTCAAGGCTACGATGACTCCATATGTCCGGCCGGGCATGGTGCAGCAGAATTGCTCAATGCCGTTTACCCACCAAATGTTGCAAGACGGATGGACACTGGTACACCAAGTTGATGCCATTGGCGGTCAGAACCTAGCGATGGAAATCGTAACGCTGAAGGACTGTGGAGTATGACCGTCTCGGGGTCATCTATAAGCCGATTGACGATCCTGATATTTACCGCACCCTGGTAGACGCGGCGTAGGTCGCGCTGGAAGGTCGCGATCTGAGCGCCTACAAGGAATGCGGCCGTTTATTGATCTGGCCAGGTTCAGAACCTGCCCCGCTTGCCTCGATCGCTTTGAGCGAAGAGATGATTGCACTGCGTGTTCCGGACAAGGCTTCGTTATTTCAACCGAAGTCTGGCCTACGCTGAAAGCACGGTCGGAGGACCTGATCCATGTGCGCACGACTTTCTCGGTACCGCGGCATTCACGACTTTGTCGCAGCGCTAAGCATGCCTTGGTCAACAATACCGGCGATCTTCCTTTCGAGCGCTACAACGCGCGCCCTTCGACTCAGCTCGCCCTTTTCCACCAGGAATGCGGTGACCTGCACGCCGACATAATGCGCTGAGGATGTCGGCCGCACTGGGCCATTCACCTGCCAGAGCCAGAGCTTGGAAACGGGAGTTTCGTTCACATGGTGTTGCAGGCTTGCCACCCTTTTAGTCGTGGATTGGCGCAGAACAGAGTTAGAAGCCTTCGGTGCAGCTCGGGAAACCTGTGATCTCATATCTGTTCTCAGCACAGCTCAACTCGGCGCTGGCACAACATGAGTCAGGTAATGAACCGTCCGAGATTCTGTAAGCGTCGTGGGCCGGATAGGGTCGGGAGCATCCCGTACTAACTGGCCGCTCTCGACCGTAACGGCTGGCAATCGGCTAATAGCAGCCTACGATATAGGGACGATTCTGCCCGTGCAGTCGTAACCGTTAGCTACTTGTGGCCATTCTCATGTACATGGCTGTAGTGTCCCTGCCGGGCGCCCCATCTTCGAGGGGAGCTAACAAGCGAACCACCGATCGCTCTGCAGAGCTCATCGAACCGTATAGCCCGAGTATGTGCCCCCAGTAATGAGTGCCCAGAAAATCCGGGGCAATTCAATGCGCAAGCTGAGCAACTCGGCATAGGATGCTGACGTAGTGTCGCTAACGGCAAGGTTTGGCTGGAGCGTATAAGCTCCGCTCTAATGAAAAGGATTGTTCATATGCCATCTTTTTTCGCCCACTCTAGCGAATGTTCCGATCGATTGGATTGGCAATTGCTGGCCGATCATCTCTCAGCGGTGGGTGACTTGGCGGCTAGTTTCGCTACCGCTTTTTCTGCTGAGGAGTTAGCCCGTGTTGCGGGTTTGTTGCACGATCTGGGCAAGTACACCGAGGAATTTCAGCTTCGTCTGGGTGGTGACTACGGTCGTGTCGATCACTCCACCTGGGGGGCGCGGATTGCCTGTGAAAGCTATGGCCCGCTCGGCAAACTACTGGCTTATGGCATTGCCGGGCATCACGCCGGTTTGGCGAATGGCCGTGATCCCGGTGAGCGCACGGCCTTGAACGACCGCTTGCGTATGGAACTGCCCGGTTTGTTGTCATCCTGGCGCGATGAAATCGAGTTACCAGAGGAAAACTCGCTGACCCCGCCCGCTGGCTTTCGGGCTTGCCGAGAGCGGGGGCAGTTTCAACTTGCCTTTCTTGCCCGGATGATTTTTTCCTGTCTGGTGGACGGCGACTTTCTCGATACCGAGGCGTATTACCACAGGATCGAGAAGCGCAAAGCGCTGCGCGGTGGGCCGCAATCCAGTCTGATGGAGCTGCGCTCACGGCTTGATGGCTATCTTGGCCGATTCAAGGCCAACTCAGCGGTTAACCAGTTGCGCTCTGAAATTCTCGGCGAGGTGCGCGATCGAGCGCAGCTTGCGCCTGGGTTGTTTTCGCTGACAGTGCCCACCGGCGGAGGCAAGACTCTGGCTTCTCTGGCATTTGCCTTGGATCACGCGATAACCCATGGCTTGCGCCGGCTAATCTTCGTCATCCCCTTTACCAGCATCGTAGAACAGAACGCTGCGGTTTTTCGTCAAGCGCTCGGCGATCTGGACAATGCCGTACTGGAGCACCACAGCGCATTTGTCGACGACAAGAGCAAAAGTCTTCAGTCTCGCGAAAAAATCTGCCTGGCGATGGAGAACTGGGATGCGCCGATAGTGGTAACCACCGCTGTGCAGTTCTTTGAAAGCCTTTTCGCGGCCCGGCCGTCCGCTTGCCGTAAACTGCACAATATCGCCAGCAGTGTGGTGGTGCTGGACGAGGTCCAAACCCTGCCGCTCAAGTTGCTGCGTCCCTGTGTTGCTGCGCTCGACGAGCTGGCGCTGAACTACAAAGTCAGTGTGGTGCTTTGTACCGCAACCCAGCCAGCCCTGGAAGCCCCGGATTTTATCGGCGGTTTGCAGAACGTCCGCGAATTGGCACCCGAGCCGGGTAAATTGTTCGCTGCACTCAAGCGCGTGCAGGTACGGCATGTCGGGAGCTTGAGTGATGACGCATTGGCGAGCCAGCTGGGCGAGCGCGACCAGGTGCTGTGCATCGTCAACAACCGTCGCCATGCTCGTGCGCTTTATGAGGCCATCGCCGAGTGTGCTGGCGCCCGCCATCTGACGACGTCGATGTGCGCTAAACACCGCAGCCAGGTGCTGGCTGAGGTTCGTGTGCTGCTGATGGAGGGCAAGCCTTGTCGCTTGGTCGCGACCTCCTTGATCGAAGCCGGCGTCGATGTCGATTTCCCCGCAGTGCTGCGCGCCGAGGCCGGGCTGGATTCCATCGCCCAGGCGGCGGGGCGCTGCAACCGGGAAGGCAAGCGCTCGTTAGCAGACAGCGATGTGTTGATTTTTACCACTGAAAATTCAGATTGGGCACCCCCACCTGAACTCAAGCAGTTTGCTCAGGCAGCACGTGAGGTGCTGCGCCACCATGGGGATGATCCGCTGGGTCTGGATGCCATCCAGCGTTATTTCCGTCTGTTGTATTGGCAGAAGGGACCGCAGGAGCTGGATGCACACAATCTCCTGGGGCAGATCGAGGATGGCAAACTGGACGGCCTGCCGTTCGAGATGGTGGCCAGCAAGTTCCGCATGATTGAGAGTGTGCAAATGCCGGTGATCATTCCATTACCTGGGGATGAGGAAGTCCAGTCGGCCTTGCATGAGCTGGAGTTTGCTGAGGGTTGTGCCGGCATCGCCCGCCGGCTGCAACCCTATCTGGTGCAGGTGCCACGCCAGTCTTATGCTGCGTTGCAGCAGGCTGGGGCTATTGAGGCGGTAAGCGAAAAACGCTATGGCGAGCAATTCATGGTCTTGGTTAATCCCGATCTGTATCACCCTCGGTTCGGCCTGCATTGGGAAAATCCAGCCTTTATCAGCAGTGAGCGGTTGTTTTGGTAACCAGGTCGTCAACCCCTGTTGGCGTGGATAAAGGAATACAGACAAGGAGGGTCAGATGGCCTACGGAATTCGACTGTTGGTCTGGGGTGAGCGCGCTTGTTTTACCCGACCCGAGATGAAAGTTGAGCGCGTCTCTTATGACGTGATCACACCCTCCGCGGCGCGCGGCATTCTCGAAGCCATTCATTGGAAACCGGCGATTCGCTGGGCGGTGGATCGTATCCAGGTACTCAAGCCGATCCGCTTCGAATCCCTGCGGCGTAACGAGGTGGGCGGCAAGCTGTCCTCAGCCAGCGTCGGCAAAGCGATGAAGGCCGGACGCACCGATGGCCTGATCACCTTTGTCGATGAAGATCGCCAGCAACGGGCGGCCACCATCCTGCGTGATGTGGCCTATGTCATCGAGGCGCACTTCGAGCTGACCGAGAAGGCCGATGCCAACGACTCGGAAGGCAAACATCTGGATATCTTCAATCGGCGTGCGCGCAAGGGGCAGTGTTTTCATACACCTTGCCTCGGCGTTCGCGAATTCCCCGCCAGCTTCCGGTTACTGGAATCAGACAGTGACGAGCCGGTTGTGGATGAGGCACTCAAGGGCGGGTTCGACCTGGGCTGGATGCTGCACGACATCGACTTTGGCAATGACATGACGCCGCATTTTTTCCGTGCACAGATGAGTGATGGACTGATTGAAGTGCCGCCGTTTATGGCGGCGGAGGTCAAGGCATGATCCTCTCGGCGCTCAATAGCTACTATCTGCGGCTGGTTGAGCGCGATGACAACAAGGTGCCGCTCTTCGGCTACAGCCAGGAAAAAATCAGTTATGCGTTGGTGCTGTCTGCCGAAGGTGAGCTGGTGGATGTGCTGGATGTACGTGACAACTCAGGCAAGAAGCCGCTGCCAAAAAGTCTGACCGTTCCGCAGCCGGAAAAACGCACGGCCGGGATCAAATCCAACTTTCTCTGGGACAAAACCAGCTATGTTCTGGGTGTCAGTGCCAAGGTAGGCGAGCGTACCGCTCAAGAGCATCAGGCTTTCAAGACTTTGCATCAGCAGTGCCTGGATGACGAGATCGATCCCGCACTGCAAGCGCTTTCGGCGTTTCTTGGACGCTGGTCACCGGAGCAGTTTCAAGCGCCGCTGTTCAGTGAAGAAATGCTTGATGCCAACTTCGTTTTCCGCCTCGATGGCGAGCACAAATACCTGCACGAACTACCTGCCGCACAACTACTCAGGGCCAAGCTGCTGGCCGGTGCCAAGGTCCGTGATGGGTTGTGTCTGGTGACCGGGAAAAACCTGCCTTTGGCGCGCCTGCATCCGGCGATCAAGGGGGTGAATGGTGCCCAGAGTTCTGGTGCTTCCATAGTCTCCTTCAACCTGGAGTCCTTTGGCTCCTACGGCAAGAGCCAGGGTGACAATGCGCCCGTTTCCGAGGCGGCGGCTTTCGCTTATTCAACGGTGCTTAACCACCTGTTGCGCCGCGATGAACACAACCGCCAGCGCCTGCAGATCGGCGATGCCAGCGTGGTGTTCTGGGCGTTAGCAGAAGCCCCGGAATTGACGAATAGCGCAGAGCTGTTATTTGCCGATTTGTTAAGCCCACCCACCGACGATGCCCAGGAAGCAGCCAAGCTGCGCACGGTGCTGGATGCCGTCGCCAAGGGCAGACCGTTGCGCGAGCTGGGGTTGCAGCTGGATGAGGGCACTCAGTTGTTCGTGCTGGGGCTGGCGCCGAATGCTTCGCGTTTGTCGATCCGCTTCTGGCAGACCGAAAGTCTGGGTTTTTTCGCCCAGCGTCTGGCCCAGCATTTCCAAGATCTGCATATCGAGCCATTGCCGTGGAAAACCGAGCCGGCGAACTGGCGCTTGCTGTATGCAACCGTCCCTAGCCGCGACGGCAAAACCAAGGCAGACGATATTTCACCGCAACTGGCCGGTGAAATAACCCGCGCCGTTCTGACCGGCAGCCGCTACCCGCGTAGCCTGTTGGCCAACGTAATCATGCGTATGCGCGCCGATGGAGACATCTCCGGAGTGCGTGTGGCGTTGTGTAAAGCCGTTCTGGTGCGCGACATGCGCCTGGTCGTCAACGGAATCAATGAGGAGGTGCCTGTGAGTCTAGACAAGGAAGCCAGCAACCCCGGTTATCGCCTGGGCCGGCTGTTCGCTGTACTGGAAAGCGCCCAGCGCAATGCCTTGGGCACGCAAATCAACGCCACCATTCGTGATCGTTACTACGGCGCGGCATCGGCAACCCCCACCAGCATTTTCCCGATGCTGTTGCGCAACACGCAAAACCATCTGGCCAAGGTGCGCAAAGAAAAACCAAGTCTGGCGCATAACCTGGAGCGCGAGATCGGCGAAATCATCGACGGTCTGGATAGCCAGTTTCCGCGCAACCTGAAGCTTGAAGATCAGGGTCGTTTCGCCATCGGCTATTACCACCAATCCCAGGCGCGCTTCAGCCGCAACACCGAAGCCTGCAACGCTGGAACCGAAGAAGCAGAGCCAGGAGCAGACCAATGAGTACCATCGCCAACCGTTACGAGTTCGTTTACCTGTTCGACGTCATCAATGGCAACCCCAACGGTGATCCGGATGCCGGCAATCTGCCGCGCCTCGACCCGGAAACCAATCAGGGATTGGTCACCGACGTTTGTCTCAAGCGCAAGATCCGCAACTACGTCAGCCAGGAGAAGGAGAGTGGTGCCGGTTACGCCATCTACATGCAGGAAAAATCCGTGCTGAACAATCAACATGAGCTGGCCTGGAAAGCTCTGGATATACCTGCCGATGCCAAGGAAGGCTACAAGAAGTTGCCCAGGGACTTGGCAAAGGCCAAGGGGTTGACCGACTGGATGTGCGCTAACTTCTTCGACGTACGTACCTTCGGTGCGGTGATGACCACGGGGGTCAACTGTGGTCAGGTGCGTGGTCCGATTCAAATGGCTTTCGCCACCTCGATCGACCCGGTGGTACCGATGGAAATCTCCATCACCCGCATGGCCGTGACCACCCAGAAAGAAGCGGAAGAGCAAAGCGGCGATAACCGCACCATGGGCCGTAAACACATCATTCCCTATGGCCTTTACCGCGCCCATGGCTTTATCTCGGCCAAGCTGGCTGAGCGCACCGGCTTCTCCGAAGACGATCTCGAATTGCTCTGGCGCAGCCTGATCAACATGTTCGAGCACGACCGCTCAGCCGCCCGTGGCGAAATGGCCGCCCGCAAGTTGATCGTCTTCAAACACGAACATCCCATGGGCAATGCACCGGCCCATGTGTTGTTCGACACGGTAAAGGTAGAGCGTGTACAGGGTGAGGCCGCCACGCCGGCCCGCAGCTTCGGCGATTACCGGGTGTCGATTGACAGTGAATCCCTGCCGCAAGGCGTCAGCGTATGTGAGTTGATCTGAAGAGAGGCGGGCATGGACGACGATGACCTGATTCCATTGTCCGCCTTGCAGCATTACTTGTATTGCCCTCGGCAGTGCGCCCTGATTCATATCGAGCAGTTATGGGCTGAAAACCGCAATACCGCCGAAGGGCGGCTGCTGCATGAGCGCGCAGACCAGCCGCACACCGAACAGCGCCATGGTGTGCGCACGGCCACCGCCATGCCGTTGGTCAACCAGACGCTAGGCATCGTGGGCATTGCCGATGTAGTCGAGTTCCATCTCGCCGATAGCGGCGAGCGCATTTGCCCCGTGGAATACAAGCGCGGTCGCCCTAAAAAGCACCGCGCCGATGAGGTCCAGCTCTTCGCTCAGGGGCTGTGCCTAGAGGCCATGTTTGGTCAGCCTGTTACCGAAGGCGCTTTATTCTATGGTAAGACTCGTCGGCGCAAGGTCGTGTCATTTGACGAAGCCCTTCGAGCCCTGACCCTGAAAACCATCCAGGCGACCCGTACGCTGATTGAGTCTCGTCGCACCCCGACTGCGGAGTATCAGCCGCGTCGTTGTGATGCCTGTTCATTGATCAACCTCTGCCAACCCCATTTGTTGGGGCGCAAGAGTTCGGTCAATACCTGGTTGGCTAAACAACTCAAGGAATGAACCATGCGCCGTCAACTCAACACGCTGTACATCACCACCGAAGGCGCATGGCTTAGAAAAGACGGTGCTAACATCGTCATGGAGGTCGAGGGTGAAATAAAAGGCAGACTCCCAGTGCATATGCTTGAAAGTCTGGTTTGCATCGGCCGGGTTCTGGTGTCGCCGCCTTTGCTAGGGTTCTGCTCAGAGCAAGGTATCAGCGTCTGCTACCTGAGCCCCAACGGGAAGTTTCTCGCACGAGTGGAAGGTCCGATATCCGGCAATGTGCTGTTGCGCCGTGAACAGTACCGCCGCAGTGACGATCCTAAAGGCTGCGCCCACATTGTGCGCAACCTTCTAGCTGGCAAACTGTTTAATCAGCGCGCCGTATTGAGCCGCGCACTGCGTGATCATGGTGAGAAGCTCTCACCTGAAGCTTCAGCCGCCATGGAACACGCATACCAGCGTTTGAAGCGAATCGCCGACAAGCTCCTGACAGAACCCGATATCAATATATTGCGTGGGCTGGAGGGTGAAGCCGCGCAAACCTATTTTGGTGTATTCGATCAACTGATTCGCGTCAGCAGCCCCGCGTTGCGTTTTACCGGCCGTAGTCGACGCCCGCCTCTGGATGCCGTGAATGCCCTGCTATCGTTTCTCTATACCTTGTTAACCCACGACTGCCGTTCGGCGTTGAAAAGCGTTGGGTTGGACCCCGCCGTGGGCTTTTTACATCGCGATAGACCAGGGCGGCCCAGCTTGGCATTGGATCTGGTGGAGGAGTTTCGCCCGGTATTGGCAGACCGCTTGGCGTTGTCATTGCTCAATCACAAACAACTCGGTGAGCAAGATTTTCACAGTATGGACAATGGTGCGGTGTTCTTGCGCGAGGAGGCACGCAAGACGCTTTTGACTGCCTACCAGGAGCGTAAACGTGAAGAACTCCAGCACGTTTTCCTCGAAGAGAAAATGCCTGTCGGGCTCTTCCCGGCGATTCAGGCGCAGTTGCTGGCCCGCCGATTTGGATGCCTACCCGCCGTTTCTCTGGAAGTGAGGTAGAGCCATGATGGTTTTGGTCAGTTATGACGTCAGCACCATGGAAGCTGGAGGTCCCCGGCGCCTTCGGCGGTTGGCGAAGGCATGCCACGATTATGGGCAACGCGTGCAGTATTCAGTGTTTGAGGTTGAGGTAGATGCAGCCCAATGGACGTTTCTCAAACAACGACTCTGCGGCCTGATTGACCCCGAGCAGGACAACCTGCGCTTCTATTACTTAGGCAAAAACTGGCAAAGCAAAGTCGAACATATCGGCGCAAAGGCGGTGCTGGATTTCAATGGCCCGCTAATTCTCTAGTTTTGCGAACCATAAGCGACCGGCTAAACCCCCGGTGGGTTCGCGGTTCTTTAACAAATTGATTTGACTGGATTTAATTTTATTGAGGAGCAACTGCAACTTCCGCTTGCGGCAGTACGCTGCGGTTCGCGGAACTCGAGGGTTTTCCTTATGGTAGTCGCCAAGTTATAAGGATGAGGTCGCGCCCCACGCGGGCGTGCGGATTGAAACTGTTACGACAATACGTCGAGTTACAACACGGTCGCGCCCCATGCGGGCGTGCGGATTGAAACGCCTACAGCAAGGCGGAATTCAACGACGTGGAAAGTCGCGCCCCACGCGGGCGTGCGGATTGAAACATAACGGACTATCGGAGGTTTGAAAAATGAGTGAAGTCGCGCCCCACGCGGGCGTGCGGATTGAAACCCTTGCGAGTGAACTACCTTGTCGGCGCGGATTAGTCGCGCCCCACGTGGGCGTGCGGATTGAAACTCGTCTGCGGGGGTCGGTGCGCCGCACATACGTGGTCGCGCCCCACGCGGGCGTGCGGATTGAAACAGCTCCTTGACCTTGTCGAGGCAGGCGTTGAAGGTCGCGCCCCAGGCGTGCGGATTGAAACCATATTTACGGACTTCATCTGCGCCTCAGACCTATGTCGCCCCCTCGCGGCTTCGACGTCATAAGCCCTGACCGCAACAACACCCGCAACGGCTACGCGCTGTACACCAGCCAATCCAATAACGCATCAGCCACTGCCGGGTCGTTGATCCAGCAGTGCCAGTGATCGACCAGCAATTGGCTGGTCAGTACTGTCGACCGGGAGCCGGTGCAATCATCGATCACTTTCAGCAGGTCGTGCCGGGTGTTTTCTTCCAACGGGGGCCAGGGCCCAGTCATCCAGGATCAGCACGTCGACTTTGGCCAGTTGTTGCAGCGTGCAGCCGAAGCTGCCGTCGCAGAGGACGATCCGTAGTTGTTCCAGCAAGCGAGGCGTGCGCAAGTACAGCGTGCTGTGGCCTTGGCGACAGGCCCAGTTGCCCAGGGCGCAGGCGGGTCAGGTTTTGCCGACGCCGGCTGGCCCGGTCAGCAACAGGTTGTGCTGTTGGCGGATCCAGTCACCGCTGGCCGGGGTCGCTAGCTGGCGTTCGTCCAGGCATCTGCCCAGGCGACGAGCGAGGTCTTCCAGGCAGGCACCAGCGTATTTGAGTTTGGCTTGTTTGTGCAGCCGCTCCAGGCGTTTGTTGTCGCGCCAGGTCAGCTCCCGGTCGAGCAGCAAACCGAGTCGCTCATCGAAGCTCCTGCTATGGCTGGCGGGCAGTGTCCACTATTCTTCAGCGTCTTGGCCATGCAGCTCAGTCAACGAGTGGGCCATCATTCAGTGATGAAAATCATCTTCCAGCGTGCCGTACGGCTTATCCTGATCGTTTCGCCTACGCGAGCTTAATTGAACGCCTCGGCCGGCCCGAAGAACTCAAACCGGCTTTGATCGTCTGGTACGCCGAAGCCCTGAAGAGCACCTTTGATGAAGGCCAAAACGGATTGTGGGCAACCACCTTTTCAACTGCTCAGCCGTGGGGCGCCTGTAATCATCAGCCTGACGAATGTCCGTTGGCGCAGCTTTGCTAAGCGAACATTTAGCGACACTGACTGAGGACTTCCATCAACGCGTCTTCAGTCGTCAAGCCAGCACGAATCTTGTCTGCAAAATGTTCCATCGCCGACCAAGGATCTGGCCCGTCCGATGCGCTACGCATGAAGGTTTCGGCCAGTGACTGTAAATCATGCTCGGTTTCAACCTGGACAGGAGGTCGCAGCCGATTGAACATCTCGATTACGTGGCTGCCTTGAGAATATTCATCAATGTCAAAGAGGTTCGAGAAAACCATCCCCAGAGAGCCAGCCAGATGATGCTCTGGTCTGTCCCAGCTTCTCTGAATCCCGCCTTGCTGATCTGCCACTTCCAGGAGCTTGCGAATTTTGTTGGGTATCGTCGCGGCGGCTTTGGGCCGGTTGTAATACTCGCGATTCGCGAGGCTGGCCGCATCTCTGACAAC
>Ga0182005_1000396_pt1 | contig 23771 bp, 37 predicted proteins | sample Sormic07211103_1_FD_123021 | JGI IMG/M metagenome (GOLD analysis project Ga0182005, IMG submission 123021) | Rhizosphere microbial communities from Sorghum bicolor, Mead, Nebraska, USA - 072115-103_1 MetaG | ecosystem: Host-associated > Plants > Roots > Rhizosphere | place: USA: Nebraska...
ATCGTCGATGAACCAGACCTTGCCCCGTTGATCGACCTCCATGCTGGCGTAACGATCGGCGACCTGGTTGAAGAAGAATCGCCGGCCATGGGTGCCGATGATCCGGATCGCTTGGTTGACGTGAACGACGCGCTGGCGCTTCAGAGCGAGTTTGTTTTCTGTGGGCATGGGGCGTCCTATGCCGGGGCATGCCCGGGCGGTGAGATATAGAGTGGAAAGCCAATATTTAAATGGAGTTTTTGGCGGGGTGAGGTAAGGTTTACGCCATTTGCGCAAGGGTGATGGCACCTTGCCTCATTAAGACGGGTAGCGTGGCATGGGATTGTTTACTGATATCAAGGATGCTTCTGCCGTTTTAGCGCAGATATTAGGCATAGCAGGATTAGTGTGGATGCTGTTGTTTTCGTGTTACGAAAAAAATAGAGCGTCAATAGTTAAGCTAATTGGAAGCGCTTTGGTTCTTGCATTGGCGTTCGCTGCCAACAATGCGGTTACATATGGTCTGGCAATATTTATTGTAGCTACTCTTGTAACAGATCTTGATTTTCTGGAAAAGCTTGCGGCTCTTTTTTGGAATCGAGATAAGTACTGGGAGTATCAGTTAAAAAAACAAAGCCCTGACGAAGAAACTGCTAAAGCCGCGAAAGAGGCTGATGAAATTATATCGGCAAATATGGCTAGTGCTGAGCAGGCTTCGCCAGATACTGGCGCTACAGAAGCGAACAATCCGATAATCTCGCTGGCTACAGCAGCGCCTGCCCCCCGAAACTCTGAAGCCAAGCCTAGAAGTTCAGCAACCAAAAGTAATCCGTATCTTCGAAAAGCGATAAAGTCGATGCAAATGACAAATCGCATATTAGGTTTTGAATCGCAGGTGGCGCGAGCAATTACTTCAAAAGATGGGCCATTAGAAGGTGGTGTTGCTTCAACAGGATTTGTTCTGAAAGGGCGAGACAGAGATTTTCATATAGATCTTATCGTGAAAATTCCCGGGGTTCATTACGTTGCGGAAATAAAATATGCTACTGCTCCTCAAATTATCAAGTCAGCTGAGATGAGAGTTCGAGAGGTAGCTAAAGTGTACGAGTCTTATTTGAAGGAAAAGGGGTTGCTTGATGTGGTTGTCATTCCCTTGCTGATAGTTTCTCATCTCGCTGATTGCTCGAGGATCAGTTCAGGATTATCAGTGTTGAAATTTGATGAGGGATTGAATGCCTTCGTCTAGTGGCATAGCCGGGTAATTACGCGGCGGCCTTGAGCGCCTCAATTATTCTTTGTCCGGCCAGCGGCGGTACCGCATTGCCTGCCATGTGCATGGTGAGCCGGTGATTGTCCGGGCGCTTTGTGTCAGCCGGGAAAGACATGGCAGCAAGGGCCTCGTTCGCCGAGAGCATCCGCATCTCATCTCCGCGCACCAGAGCCCATCGGTCAAGCGTGGTGATGGTCCCGATCGGGCGCTCCAAGCTTCGGCCTGTCAGCCCAGAGCCGGATCCGTAATAGGGCATTATGAATCGATCACCGAAGCGTTCTCGACCATTCTTAACGCGGAGCAGCGTCGACTCAGCGCGCCCAGGCTTTACGACATTGCTCCATTTGCCGGCATCGAAGTCGATGAAGGAGGAGGCCGGAACGTGGCGGCGTTGGTGCAGCTGCAGAATGAGAGGCGCCTTGCTTCGGGTGCACACCAGAAAGAGGCGCACCCGGTGTTGAGGCACGCCGAGATCGGCGCAATCAACGACGTGCGGAGCGATCATGTAGCCGAGCGCAGCCATTGCCTGTGACCATGCCGGGTACAAAGCCCAGGCCGTGAACTCTTCAACATTCTCGACCAGCACGACTTCAGGCCGGTGGAATTCGGCAGCCGACACAACTGCCCAAGCTGTTGACCTCGATGCATCGTGCTGCGCGTTGCCAGACTGCTTGCCTCGGGCTTTCGAATGTCCTTGGCAGCAGGGGGAGGCCAGCATGATGTCGTGCGCTGGGACCTTCGACCAATCCGCCTGGTGCAAATCTTGGCAGATGTGAATCGCGTCCGGGTGGTTGGCGCTGTGCCACTCGACCGCGACCGGCCAGTGATTGGCCGCCCAGATAACTTCGATGCCTGCGTTGCGGGCGCCGGTAGACCATCCGCCGAGACCGGAGAACAAATCGATTGCAGTGGGCATGGGGATACCTCCCGGATATAGTTGAGAATTAACAGTTGGAGGACGCATGCATGGACATACTTTTGGCTTCTGGAGGGTCAGCAGCTCTGGTTTCTTTAGTGCTTTGGCTTGCGAGAAATCTGATAATTACAAGATTGACGAAATCAGTTGAAAGCGAATATGCCCATTTGCTTGAAAGTTATAAGTTTGATTTGCGAAGATCAGAAGAGTCTTTCAAGGCCGAGCTGCGAAGTAATGAGGTGGAAATTACTGCGTTACGAAGCGGAACTCTTTCGGCTATATCAAGTAGACAGTTGTTGCTGGACAAAAAAAGAATGGAAGCCTGTGACGAGTTATGGGCTTCAGTAGTTTCCCTTGGTGCATTTAAGATTGTATCTGTTTGGATGTCGGTTATAAAATTCGAAGTAGTGGCCGAAGCGGCTAAGCATGATCCAAATGTTCGTAGACTTGTTGAGATTTTAGATAAACAGATAGATCCAGAGTTTTTGAAAGCTCAGATTGTTCCGTCAAGGTCACGTCCGTTCGTTACACCGATGTTGTGGGCATCTTATTCTGCCTATGCGACCGTAATGATGCAGGCTGTCATGCGCGCATTTTCTATAAAACATGGACTTGGGGCTGATCTTCTTGACTTTAAGAAAACCTCAGAAGTTTTAAAGCTTGTGCTTCCGCATCAAACAGAGTATATCGATAAATTTGGCGCTTCGTGTTATCACTTTCTGATAGAGGAGCTTGAAGAAAAAATAATAAGTGAGATTCATCACACTATTTCGGGTGCTTCGACGGACGACGCGGGTATCCAGCAGGCTGCTGCCGTCATCAAAAAGTGTAACGAAATTACCGTTCCCATCGATAAGTCTTAAGAAGATTTTCTTTGTCTTCTCGCCGGCTGGCGTGATTCGTTGAAGTGGGACATTTGTGTTCGGCCCGGCATGGCGCTGGCTAAGGGAGTGTTTATGGGGCTTTACAAATATGTGACTGTAGGCACAGCGAAAAGGATATTGAAAGGGAGCATCAAATTCACCCAGCCTAGTGCCTTTAACGATCCGTTTGAGCTGTTGCCACAGTTCTTTGTCGCTGCAGATACAGTCGAGCACACAAGAAACCTGTCCTTTTGTGTTTTGAGCCCTCGAAGAGCAGGTCTAGATCGTGGACATATACCGGGTGATGAAAAGAACAGGAGCGATTTTCAGGCAAGAAACATCGTCTCAACGTTGAATAAGACTGTAGGCATTTTGTGTCTTAGTCGTAATGCTGAAAGCCTCCTGATGTGGGCTCACTACGCAGGGGAATACTCAGGTGCGCTGATTGAATTTGATGAAAGCCACGAATTTTTTAACGGTTTGAATCCTGTTAAATATCAGAAGCGTAGGCCTGTTTTCAATCTTTCAGATTTTTATGATCGCGTCGTACCTATTTCTGATCTATGCGTAAAATCCAATGTCTGGGCTTACGAGAAAGAAGTTCGACTCGTACGAGCGACAAAAGATTTACATCTCGCCGAGGAAGGTGATGGCAAACATCCGGTATTGACAATGGGGCTGCCATTGGAATGCATTAAGTCTGTATATATCGGCGAAAGAATGAAGGTCGAAGATCAAAAGGAGATTTGGAAGCTAGTCAAAGATACGAATATATCGTTGAGCCTGGCCGCAGTCGCAAATTGGGATTATTCATTTCGGTATGACCAAATAAAATTTTCTGGATCTCTCCTCAGCTCCCCTATGATCACTCCCCGAACAGCACATATTTTTAAGGATGAGCCCGGTGAGTTTGGTGAAGTGGCCAGGTGGCTAATCGAGAATCATGAAATGTCTATATTTGTGAACAAGACATGCTGAACCATTCAACCACTCTCTGAGCCAGTCGCGGCAAACGCTTCAAGCTGCCGCGACCACTTTTCTTTAACGACAATTTCCGGTCGCGACATGCTGGAGAAGTGGGACGACTCTTCCGGCGGCGCGGCCGCCAGGTTGATCAAGAACGTCGACACCGTCTCCTGCCATTCCTCGAAGTCGTGGCGCTGGCCCAGCACATCAAGTGCATCAGCGAGCGCTTTCGACACAATCAGCGTGCGCTTCTCGGCGCCGATCCGGTCGAGCAGAGCTTTCTCCTTGGCGCGTTTGTCCTTCTGCAGTTGCGCGTTGCTCTTGGCCATGGCCTGCCTCTTCAATTCCGTGGGCCGGTAGATCCAGCCATGTCTGCCGTCGGCGCTGGCGCACCTGGTTGCTGATTCGTCTCATGCTGCGACCTTCACCTGATGCCAGACACCGGTGACGTAGAACACCTTCGCGGCCTGCATCTCGTCAAGCGAAACCTCCGCGGGAACGGCGATCCAGCCAGAGGCGACCAAGTGGTTCGCGTTGCAGCTGTTTCGCAGCTCGAGGTAGTAATGCTCAATGGCATCCGTCAGGCGCTCGACCTTGTAGATGCCCTCGGGCGATATCTCCACCGACTTGACGTACTCGACACCGCGCTCGTCCCGACACATGGCGCTGAGGTAGATCGTCCAGTGGTAGGCGAAGTCGAACAGGGCATTGGCGATGGCCAGGCTCCGGATCTGCCGGCAGTTTTTCCAGTTCGCCATGATCTGGGCGCCGCTCGGATCGATGTTCACGACCGCAACGTGATTGGTGCTGAGTAGCGCCCGGCAACTACGTTCGACGCGGGCGAAGCCATTGTTTGCCTTGCGCTTGCTCATAACGCCTCCGCGAGTTTCCGTAGCGCCTTGCGATCTGCCGGACTTATGGTGGGGCGGCGGCGCTTGAGTACAGTTTCGGGATCGATCTTTGCGGAGCGCCCAGCAGGTGGCGGATTGATTTGAGCGGGCTCGGATCGAGAGAAGCGCCCGCCGGCGGCAAGGTGCTGTTCGACCTGATTGGAAAGCTCCAGCGCTTTATCGCGCCGGAACTCGATGTCTGATTTGAGGTTGCTGATCATGATCAAGCTCCTAAACGATGGGCCTGCGCCCTGGCCTTGTCTGCGACCTCATCAACCATGCGGTTCAGTTCCAGGTTGAACTGAACCAGCTCTTTGTGAAGGTTGGCGATGTAGTCTTCGTCGCGGTGAATCGTCTCGATGTAGAGCTGACACTCTTCATCTTGGCGAGAATCGAACGACAGAAAGTCCCACCATTTCCGCCCCGTAACGAACATGCAGCCCTGAACCTGCGGCATGTGTTCCTCAGGCATGCCTTCGAGCCACGTCCTGACGTGTATCGCCTCGTTGAAAGGACACTTGGACTCGGTGCCTCCGTCGTCGTTGATCAAGCCGTCCGGCGAGCAACCGAGCCAGTCATACTTCGGGTGGACGATGAACTCTGACGGTATGACGATGTTGCCAGTCAGCATCTCGTAGGCGTTTTGAGCCTTCTGTTCTTCGGTGTGACCCCACTTCAGAGAGGCGCTGCTTACGTTGTGCTTGGACTTCTTTGCCAGTCGCTCGAAGCACAGTTCGCGCATGTATGAGGTGCGCGCCCCCATAGGCTCGCGCTTCCCATTTTTGTCAGGCTTCCCCCAGGCGATCACATCTTTAAACCGGCTGGCTGTCACTCGGCCAGATCGGTCTGTATGCCATTTCTCAGTGCCCTGAAGTTCCGTTCTCACTACGCCGCTTCCCCGACCTGAGACAGGCCGTCGTTAGTGCCAGTCATATCGGTAAAGTCGCCATCAACGGTAGCTGCCATGTTCTTGAGCGCTTCGTGGCATTCAAGGCCGATTGCTGCACGTTGCTTCGGCTTGAGACCTGCCCACGCTGTTGCATAGGCTTCAATGTCCTGCTGCTTCGCGACGACCAAAAGGTCTGCGAATACTCCGTCGATTTCCGGCGAGGGGGATTTCGGGCCGAACGACACACCAGCAGCGGCAGCGGTATTTGAAGCCTGCTTCGCGGGAGTGATATCAATTTCGCCGCCGTATGAGTCTTCGAATTCATCGGGTGTGTAGACACCAAGAATGACGTCAGGGCAGAACAGCCGCGCCCATTTCTTAGTCACCAAATAGGCAATCTGCTGCTTGGGATCTTCCGCCCAAAGCGTAGAGTTTCGGGTGCGGACCTGGGTGAGCAGAAGATCCAGAACGCGTGGCTCATCTTCGCCTTTGAAGGTTGCCCAAACCTTGATCCCGAGACCTTTTTCGTCGTCAAAGCTCCAGGCCGGAACGCGATACTTCTTGAACTCGCCGGTGTCCTCGTCTTTCTTGGTCTTGCTGGTGACTTCTCGCATCTTGCCGATGACGTTTTCCCAGGCGCCGAACCACTCGAAGTTCAAGCGACCCTTGACTGGCGCCTTGGCTGTGATCACTGCGTTGACGAGCTGTGCCTCATAGCTCAATGCGCCGCCGTTCACGATGAATGTTTTCTGCGCAACGGCGAATGGGTTCATCTGCCACTGCATCGCTTGCAGCACTACCGCCATGCAGTCAGCTTGATTACCTTTCAGATGCTTGGGGACAGTTGTCACGCCCTTCGACATCATCAGTGCGAGGTCGCTCATCGACTTCATAGTGCTCGGGTCGAGAATGAGCGCAGCTGCGTTGTGCGATGGATCGTGGTACGTGGCAAGGCCAGTTGAGGCTTGGGTGTCTGAGTCAATCATTGCGCTCTCCGTGGCCGACAAGGAGTAGGTCGGCCGTTAGATGGAAAGGGTGGTTAGAAGCGGATGGCTTGAAGCCAGGCGCGAGCGGTGTCGAGGTCCACGTCGAAGCCCAGGGCTACAACCTCGACAATGTCATCAACGGATGGCGCGGTCGTAGTCACATCGTCGAATTCACCTGCAACCGCTTGTGCTGTGATAGGTACGACTTCAACCTTCTCGGCGACCAGAGGCGCAGTCACGGTAGTGACAACTACCGGTGCAGCAGCCTGGGCGCGCAGACGAGCCAGCTCTTCCTGATCACGTTGATACTGGGCATCACGTTCGCGCTGCTGGCGCTGTTGCTCTTCCTGCTGCTCACGCTGTTGGCGTTGCTGTGCTTCCATGTCGCGGCGCTGCTGGTCCAGTTCGTCCTGTTGTTTCTTCAACCGCTGACGGTCTTCCTCGGCGCGTTGCTTGCGCAGTTCCTCAGCTTCAGCGTCGGCAATGCGTTGCTTCTCGCGCAGCTCGTCGAGTTCTTTCTGCTGGGCCAGCAGCTTGGCGGCAGCTTCTTCTCGCTCAACGGCAGACTTGTGCAGTGTTTCCAACTGCTCAATAGCGTTGTCGCGAGCGATGGTGCCTTCAGCTTCGAACTCGGCATATTCTTCGGGCAGGATCACCGACTCCTTGACGCCTTGCAGAATGCTTGCGACATCGGCAGCGCTACGGCTTGCATATGCAGCAGCGACAGAGCTGAAGCGGGTAATCTTCGCCCTTATGGCTTCGACGCGTTCAGCCTCAACACGCTCGCGCTCAGCTTTGGCGTCAGCTACGCGTTTTTCCTCGGCCTTAATTGCTTCGTCGACAGGCGCTTCAATCGCCAACACGCGATCTTTCAGCGCCTCGCCGAACTCCTTAACCTGGTTGACTCGAGCCTGGGCATCTTTGACTTTTTGTTGATAGGGGACTAGCGCCGTCTTGGTGGTGTTCGCCAGGGCATAGCGCACGTCGCGGATATCGACGCGAACTTCCTTCGCATTCGCCAAGCCTTCGCTGGTCGAGCAGTCAACGACCAACTTCGCGTAGGTGGCTTCCAGACGGACGATCTGTTCCTCATGCGGCCGGTATTCGGCGATGTCGGTCACGGCAACCGCAGGGACAACAGTTTTTTTCGCATCGCCGCTTTCGCTCATTTCGAGCGATTCTTGGGCGAGTGCTTGTTTGGTATTTCCGGACATGACAGTTCCTTGCCGCGCGGCGCGCAGCGTTTGAAGTAATGGGTTATTGAGTGAGCTGTGAGCAGTAGGAGCTGACCAGCATCCAGGCAGTGAAGAACAGCAGGGCGACGACCGAGCCGCGCCAGGTGTAAATGCGGCGGGCGCGTTGTAGGCGGGTCATGGCCGAACCATCACCGCGATCCGGCGACCCTTCATAGTCGGCGCCAGGCGCTGCGGCAAATTGACGACCAACTCCTCGCGCTCGCGGCCAATCACTTCGTTGAAGGGTAGGCCGAAGCCGAGCAGGGCGATCTTGCGCTCGATGTCCTCAAGCTGTTCGTCGATCAGGGTTTTCACTGGTGCGGTGGTCATGACGATCTCCCTTGCCGCATATCAAAGGTGCGGCGCAAACGCTCGGTGTATTTGGCGTCTTCGTCGGCGCTGATGATGCTCAGCGTGCGGAAGATGAGGATTGCAGTGTTGGCTGATGCCTTTACCGCTATAGCGCTGCACTGCGGGTCGATCATGCTTTGGATGTAGCCATCAAGCATGCCGGTAGCAAGATCGTGCTGGCTGCTCATGCTGACTTCTCCTTCAATCCCCAAAACTCAGCGATGGCATCCACCGCTGCGGCTACACGTTTCGCGCTCGCCTTACGCTCTGCAGCCAAGCGAACATCGCGGTCTTCCAGTGCCTGGGTTCGTTTGAGTGCCTCAGCCTCGTAATCATGGAACTCCTCGGGTTTCGCTTTTTTCTCGCGGCCCCAAGCGTCGTAGCGCCTATCCCACTCCCGGGCCTGCGCACTGTCTGCATAGCTGGTTGCCATGGTCGCCTCCAGAGTGGCGGGTGTTGATCCAACAAAACTCGGCTGCACTCATCCGTTCCGCTGTTTGCCGTTGGGCGCGGAGGGGAGTGCATGCGGGTGGTGTCGGGAATTACCTGTGGGAGCGAGATCGTGCTGAAATCGCCTTTCGCGACCACGAATCAGGATGAGAGGCCCGGTTTATAAGGCCAAACCCTGTAGGAGCGAAAATCCCAGGCCCGCTACTGGCGACGGCCTGGGTTTGCTGCGTCAAGTTGTCCTGGTGCGATGGGGTGGCCTACCGGAATACCGGCCGATGCGCGGTGACATCGACGACCTACTGTCCGCTGCCTGTATGAGTGTTGGGCGTAGCCTTCAGGCTTGCTGCGCCACGCGGGGAAAGCGTTGATCTACTTCATGCCGGTAGCTCCTATCGTTCGCTCACTGGGCAGGCAGCGGCCACCTATTGAAGAGTGCAGATGGCCGGGCGCGAATCCGGCGAGAGCGGACCCTTTCGGGACGACCGCTCGGAGGGGCAACCAGCATTATCTGGCACCGTATTAACCTGCGTTTCTCCAGGGCCGCCGAAGCGTTCAACCCAGCTTTCAACGCCGCATCTGCTTGCCGGTTACGTCTCCGGCGCCGAGTTCCACGGCCGTCTCCAGTTCCTCCCGACTTAAGCGCGCAATCGGTCAGGCGATTTGATGCAGGTGGGCGGTTATAGGCCGCAGTTTCGTCCGCATCCGTCTGCCCACTCGGTGAATGGACAGAGGTGATGCTTTCGGTCAGGCCTGCTCAAGCGAATAACCACCCTCGCCGTAGCTGCGCGTCAGTACCTCGTTGATCTTTTCCAGCGAGTAAGCAATTCCAGAATGGCCGCGAGGACCTTTGTAGATGTACATTCCGTCTTTCAATCGATATGTGAATTTCAAAGGGGATCTCCATGACATGGAAAATTGAGCCGAGCTTCGGGGTTGAGGCGTTTGTGACTGAGGACTTCAGGATCGGCCTGAAGCAAGAGCAGCCAGGGACCGACCAAGCTTTGTTCTTTAGTCGGGACGAAGTGCCTGGACTGATTGAGATTTTGAAATCAGTGTTGAAAGAAGCCGAAGAGCTTTATCAGCAGGAAACTGCTCACGAATAGACCAGCCCAGCCCTCCGCTAGGCTGACGCAGCGCTGGTTGTCACAAAGCGCGATCTAGGTTTTCTGCGACTTGCTGCTCAACCAGATCGCCAATCTTGAATGTGTCGTCTATGGAGAAGTGCGGATTGCATTCAGAGCAGTGTCCGGCCACTTCAATCTCAACGGCGTGCTGGACCAGCTCTTGGTAGCGGAAGCAGGAAGGGCATCGAACGGTTTCAACGCCGCGCGCCTTTACTTTTCCGACACAGCACTTCTCCGCATCGTCTTTCTCCTCATATGCTTCTTCACAGGTATCGCACAGCCAAACGTCATTGACTTCTGGCCGACAGCACTGCTCGGCGGCGTAATGCGTGTTATGCACATCGTTGCAGCTTCCGCACTCAAAGGCCTTCTTCGGCATCTCGGTGCCCTCCGTTGATTTCCAATGCCGCCTCATCGAAGCGGCATCAGTAAATCTGTGGGTGCTTCATATCTCCACCACGCGCATCGCCGGATTCATATCTCTGGCCGTCGTCGCACATTTCGTGTTCGGTGCTGATACGGCTGGCTTGCGTGGCTTCGCGCACATTCATATGGAAGGTGCGGCCAGTTCCAGAGCTGGCGTGGCATCGACTATTTATTGCTCGCGCTTACCGGCTGAAACCCGGGGTAGTCGATGGCGAGGATCCTGAGCTGTTAAAGAGCGGCGGATCTCTCGACCCTTCGCAGCTGGTCCCTGATTGGGTACTCGGTGGCGATGGAGTGAAGATAAGCCAATGCCTAATATCTGTAAATAGGTAATGCCTAATTATTTTCAAATGATTTGTCTCAGCGAAAAGGCTCAGTTCTGGATATGCAATTAACCAATGCTGCGATAAGCTCCGCCTAACCTGTATGTATATCCAGTATTATTTGGGGGCGAGATGGCGAAGGCGAAAAAACAAGAAAAGCAGGCAGAGCGGCTGGAGATGAGCGGGATTGAACGACTGGGGCTTCGCGTCTCATCGATGATCAACCACCCCGTAGCGCAGATTCAGCGCTGGGTGACGATCCATCGCCTGGACACGGATGGTGATCGGGAGTGGGAGGAGGTGATGGGGCTACTGAACGAGACGGATGGCATAGACATGACGTTCAACGACGATGAGTCGGTGACGCTGAAGTGGGAGGCGAGTGCAGTGGAGGATCGACCGGTAGAGGTAATGGAGCCAGTAGAGGAACCGGCGCCTTTCTAAGGTGCAATAAAAAGCCCGCTAACTAGCTGGCGGGCGTTCATGCATCACTGGGTTTTGGCCGCGTGATATTTAAATGATCTGGTACCCTTCAGGCGCAGCAGAAATTTGAATCCCACTGCATTCGAGATCCTCACCGTCAGCAAGAACGGTAATCTTAATTTTACCTGGCTCCTGAATGTGAAAAGGAGAAAGCACGAACATGGCCTGGGCAAAAAGTCCTTTAGCTTCGTCGACTTGAGCCGCCGATTGGTGCATTTGATTCAACTGCTCTTCTTCCAGGTTGGCATCAAAAAGAACAGTTTCTCCAAAGCAGCCCTTGAATTGTAGAGATTTGAATGGTTTATCGCGTGGCGTACTGGCTGTTACGGAAACGCACAGCTTTGGTAGCACCGCTGGGAAGGACGGCACGTACATGAGGGTTCCAATAATCCCAATGAACGAGCATTTGTTGTTTACTTCGTACCGAATGTCGTCACAGAAAATTGAGTAGGCAAAACGATTCATTTTTTAGCCTTCGCTTGGAAAATTTGTTCTTGCCGATCAAGCATTTCGTCGAGCTCGCCCGAAGAAACTCCGAGAACCTCACGGAGGCGTTTGCATGTTGATCGCTGAAGGTCGACGTTGCCTTTCTCAATCCGCGCTACCTGAGCCTGCGTGGTTTCTAGCAACTCTGCGAGCTGTGTTTGACTGAGGTTTTTTTTCAGACGTAAAGTTCTGACGGTTTCGCCTTCGTCAGCGAGAACATCGTCTACCAGCCATGCTCTTGCGCTCGCGATGCCGTCCTTATGCTCGGTACTCGTCTCAAGACGCGCCATCAGGCGAGAAAAGGCAGTGTTTTTTTTCGCAAGCGGAGCTGGCAGGATAGATGTTTCGAATTTCAGGACAACCCCTACACTAGCGGTGCCCGCCGTTTGCTCACCAGCCGTCCGCCTCAAGCTTCTGATAGGCATCAAGGACGCGCTGTGTGACAGGGTGTTTTGGATCATAATCGAATGCTCTCTCAACGACAGCCAATACAAAATAAAGGTCTTTTGAGGCGATGTAGGCGTAGATAATTCGGTATTCAAACCCGTCACGAGATAGCTCGAAATCTCTTAGCCTCCAGATGTTTTTCCCTCGCCTATAAAGAGAATAAATTTTTGAGACGCTGAAGGTTGCGCCCACCTCTGGTAGATGCGGTTTGCCACCGTATTGATCCCATGAGAGCTTCTCGAGCAACTCCTGACTGCCCTCAAGCTCCTGTAGGAGCACAGCCAGGCGGTATGCCGCTGTTGGATTTATCGCGAGGATCTTTTCAAGATCATCGGATGCATCATCACCTACTATTAGCTCGTACAATATATCTTCTCAGGTATATTCTCGCAAGGAGACTAGGCATTGATAGACGTGATTGGGCTTGAGTTTCCGGATGCATAGCTCTCAGGATCTCGCTCGAATCACCCGCGAAACAAAAAGCAGGGACGCTACTGCATCCAAATCAAACCAAATGCGCATTCCACACCAGCAGCACCCGTGCCTGAATGAAGGTCTCATCGGCCCTGATCGACTGCGGTGGGTGCCGATCGTTGTCGGAAATCATCTTTATCTGGTCGTCGCCAATCCACTGGAGGCGCTTGATGTACAGGTGCCCCTCCCAGGAGAACATGTAGATCCCATCCCCTGAGAACTCGCGAACGCTCACGTCGACCAAGAGCGGGTCGCGGTGCTTGATCGTGGGCGCCATCGACTGGCCCCAGCCCGTCACCATCTTCAGGTGGAAATGTTCTTTGAACTCAACTCCCATTTCGCGCAGGTGCTGGGGGCTGACGCGCACGTCCTGAAACATCTCGGGGTAATCGTGAGGGATCTGCCCGCCGCCCATTGCCGCACGTACGTCGTAGTGGGCAATCCAAACCTCATCACCCACGGCACCAGGGCGATAGTAGTCGAGCTCAAGCACGTCGCCCCCATCCTCGGCTTCAGCCACTTCAAGCAAACGCCTACGGGCGTCCTCAGAAAGGTTTTTGCCTTGCTTAGAAAGCATTGAACGCACGATTTCAGCTGCTGATGGGTAATCAGAAATTTCGCGAAACGGGACCATCTTGATGTCGTGCTCATCGTCACGATCTGGAGTTGGGTCGATATCTGCAGTAGGACCTGAATCGGGTTCCGAGAGTTGTCTCCCAAAAGCGAATCGATGACTCAAACCCCAATGCTCAGGCCCCACCACGTCTTCAAAATAGGCGATCACATCCATCAGCTTCGACTTGTCGATACGACCGTTTTTCACCCAGCCCTGTATCGACGGAGGCTTCACTTGGAAGTCGTCTGCGAGTTTCTTCTTTGATACGCCCTTGGCGATCCGCGCGGCCTCAATGGCTGCGCCTAATTCCGGTCCGGTAAGCATTGCCTAATTAAGCCTATCCGCAGATTGGTTAGGCAATGGCTTGTCGATGATAAGGTAATGCCTTATATTCACGTTCAGTCTCCAGGAGAGAAATCATGAAATCAGCAGAAGCAGCTAAAGAAGCTTCCCGTTTGCTGGGCAGCCAGGCGGAGATGGCGCGTCTCCTGCGGGTTACAGCGCCCACCGTCAACCAATGGTGTTCAGGCGAGCGCGCGGTACCAGCAAAGCGTGCGTTGCAGATCGAGGTATTGACCGAAGGCCAAATCAAGAAAGCCGATCTTTGCCCATCGTTCCCTTGGGCGCAGATCAGTTCGGTTATTGGCCAAACGCTTTCCGCCGCCTAGTCAGTCACTTTCCGCTTCGAGGCAAGTGACACGGTGGCGCGCTCAAACCCGCGCAACTCATCACCGCCAAGTCGATCCCGTAGCGGATCGGCTATCTGCTCAAACGCAGGCCAAAGCCTGAGCTGAGATGACAAGGGGAGGGTGGACGCCAAAGCGACCACCAGACAGCAAAGGGCGGAAATCTCGCCCTGTAATTCGGAATGATTGGTCATGGATGCGTCCCTGATCAGTTGATGGGTCAAGGATCGCGGAACTGGTGGCATCCAGCCACGTAACGATTTCAGAGGTGTGACATGCAGGAATTGATGAGGGCGATTTACGAAGTGGTCGATGACCACGGCACCCGGAAGATTGCCGAGGGTGCCGACTTCAAATCCAGGACTTTGCTTTCCCAAAAAGCCAACCCTGACTACGACACCCATCGCATGAACGTGGAAGAGCTGCACAGGATCATGAAGTTCACCCAGGACTTCCGGCCGCTGAAAGCTTGGGCCGAGTCATTCGGGTTCGACCTTGTCCCAAAGGAAAAGCCGGAAGGGATCAACTTGAACACCGCGTTGCTTCGATTACACGCCGATCTGGCAGACGTGACACGTCTCGCATTCGACGCCCAGGCCGACGGCCGCGTTTGCTCCCGCGAGAAGTCGGTTCTGCTCAAGGAAGCGGAGGAGGTGATCGTCAGCCTCGAGGTTTTTAAGCAGTCGGTAAAGGCCGCCTGAATTTCAGGCACAAAAAAGCCAGGTTCGTGGCCTGGCTCATTGCTACTTCAGCGAGGCAATAATGAATACACAATCAATCCCCGTCAATAGCCAGACCAATGTCGCGACACGTTTTGTTAATTCCGAAAACGTGTCGCGCACCACAATGTCCTCCCGCGAGATCGCCAATGTCACTGGCAAGCGCCACGACAACGTGAAGCGCGACATCGTTGCGATGCTCAAAGACCTGAAAGTAGATGTACTCAGTTTTGAGGACATCTACCTCGACGGTCGCAACCGGGAGCAGGTGCAGTATCTGCTCGATCGCGAACACACCGACTGCCTGCTCACCGGCTACAGCGCGCCGATGCGCATGAAGGTGATCCGCCGCTGGCGGGAGCTGGAACAGCAGCAGGGCGCCCGCGAGCAGGTCATGCTCAATGGCACCAAGGTCGTCGGTGAGATTGCCATCATGGAGTGCTTCACGCGCCTACTGAAGCCCGCTCCATCCTGCCAGATGGCCATGCTCACGAAGATTGCTCAGAACAACGGCTTGGACCCGAAGTTTCTCCCAAGCTATGCCGTCGACGCTGCACCAGATGCTGCCGGCGGCTCCTCCATGCCCACCAAGTCGGCAACGGCCTTGCTGAAGGACAACGGCATTCGCGTATCACCTGCGGCTTTCAACCGCGCACTGGAAACTAAGGGCCTCCTGAAGCAGCTCCAGCGCAAGAACTCAAAACAGGAATTGGTTCCGTTCTGGTCGGTTACCGAGAAAGGCATGGCCTACGGCAAGAACCTCACCAACCCCCAATCCCCTCGCGAGACGCAGCCTCACTGGTACGTCGATCGCTTCCTCGAACTGGCCGACCTGATCGGCAAAGGCAGCAAGTAATGGCCGGAGACTGGATTAAAATGCGCATCGAACTTCAGACTCATCCGAAAGTTTTCCGCATGGTGTCCGCATTGAAAGCGGACAGACTTAGGATCATTGGCGGACTGCACATCGCTTGGAGCATCTTTGACACCCATTGTGATGATGGTGTGCTGGTGGGTTACACCACCGATGCGATGGATGCTGTCATCGGCTGGCCGGGCTTTACCCAGGCCATGATCGACGTCGAGTGGGCCGCACTGAATGACTCTGGAAGCCTTGTAATGCCTCGCTTTGACGAGCACAACGGCAAGAGTGCGAAGCGCCGCGCGAACGACAATGAGCGCAAGCGCAATTCTCGTAATGGTGAACCTGTCCCGAAAATGTCCGCTAGTGATGCGGACAAAAAGCGGACCAGAGAAGAGAAGAGTAGAGAAGAGAAGAAAGAGCAAGATCAAGAGACTTGCTCGGCGAGCGAGCGGGAAGAATTTTTCTCGAAGTTCTGGGCGCTCTACCCGCTGAAGGTGGGTAAGGCAAATGCCCTGAAGTCTTGGATGAAGCTCAAGCTCACTGACGAGTTGTTTGCTGAAATCGCCGGAGGCCTTGCCAAGCAAGTCGTTTGCGCTGACTGGACCAAGGACGGCGGCCAGTACGTCCCGCATCCTACGACCTGGCTCAACGGCAAGCGTTGGGAAGACGAGGTCAAGGTCGCCAGTAACGTGCACCAGTTCCCGGGCAAGTCCCGCCACACCGAACTGGACCAGATCGACCACGCTGCGAACCTCGAGGTGAATGCCGATGGCTCGTATCGCATCTAACATCGTGAGCGTGATCGGTGTGTTCGGCCAGATCCTGGAATCGCAGAAGCGCCAGTGCCCAGCGCACGGCGATTTCACCGATTTCCTGACCGGTCTGGGCAAGGCTCGCTCGGCGGTATGGTCTGGTTGCCAGCGCTGCGCCGATGAGAAACGGGCTGAAGCTGATCGTGTCGAGCAGGAAGCGTTGACTCGCGAAAACGCTCGGCGCGCCATCGAATCCCGGGTTGGCCGGTCCTGCATCCCGCCACGCTTCGCTGAACGCAGCTTCTCCAACTTCCGCGTTGGCAACCCTGGGCAGAAGAGTGCCCTGGCCATCTGCACGGAGTACGCCGAGAACTTTCCTGCTCACGCCCAGCGCGGCCGCAGCCTGATGCTGCTGGGCAATGTCGGCACCGGCAAGACGCACTTGGCCGCGGCCATCGGCAACCATGTCATGCGTGAGTTCGGCTTGACCGCGCTCTACGTTACTGCCGGCGCCGTAATCCGCCACGTCAAGGCATCGTTCGGCCGAGATACCGCGCACAACGAGGTGCAGGCCTACCAGCTCTTCGCGGCACCGGATCTGCTGATCATCGACGAGGTCGGCGTACAGAACGCCACTGAATTCGAGCGGACGGTGATGTTCGAGCTGATCAACTCCCGCTACGAAGCCATGAAGCCGACGATCGTGATTTCTAACCGCGGCCGGGACGACCTGCCGATGTACATGGGCGATCGCGTTGTGGACCGCCTGCGCGAGAACGGCGGCAAGCTGATCTTGTTCAACTGGGAGTCGCAGCGTGGCAACGGGGAGGGCGCGTGATGGGCATCGACAAAGAGAAATTGAAGACGCTGCTCTGGGCTGAAGCCGCCTCCTTTCGAGCCGACTGCGCTGACTGGAAGCGCAACACCGAAGCGCTGCAAGACTTCCTCGGCGAGAAGACCGTCGAGGAGGTGGCCTTGGAGCTGCTGGCCGAAAACGAAGCGTTCCGCAAGGATGCTGAACGGTATCGGTGGCTGCGTGAGGGCGAATCTGGAAGCGCTCAAGATCGAATGGTCCGAGTTTTTATGCGCGAAGCGCTTGATCAAGAGATTGATTGCGCAATTAAGCGGGAGTCTCGGGCATGACTGACAAGATCAGCGTTAACAGCCAGGCCAAGCTTTCGGAAGCCATCACCTGCCTGACAACCATGTACCGCGACAAAAAGTTCGTCGTGGTTTCCTTTCGCCCGGGCAAGGACCGCACACTCGATCAGAACTCGTTGTGGTTCGGGATGTACAAGCGAATCGCGGAAATGGCCCTGATCGGCGACGCGGCGGACGCCCGGCGTTACTGCAAGCTGCACTTCGGTGTGCAGATCCTGCTGAATGAGGACTCAGGGTTTCAGGCGGCGTGGTACCGGGTCATGCGCCATCTGCCCTATGAGGAGAAGCTGGCCATGATGGGCGAATGCAAGCTGTTTGGCCCTGACGGCTTCCCGGTGACCAGCCTGTTCAATCGCGCCCAGGGCATCCATTACACCGATCGCATCGCCGCTTTCTTCACCGGCCAGGGCGTGGTGTTCACCGATCTGCTGAGCAAGGAGGCCGCATGAAGCGCACTCCCCTACAGCGCAAAACTCCGCTCACTTCGGGCGGCAACCGCAGAAGGCGCTGCCCGTCATGCCGAGTGATGTTTACGCCTGCACGCGACTCGCAAGCCGTATGCGGGGAGATCGACTGCGCCATCGCTCATGGGCAGTCAGAGAAGGGTCAGGCAAGCGCCCGTAAGGCCCTGGCGGATGTTGAGCGCCGCGAGATCAAGGTGCGTAAGGAGAAGCTGAAGAGTCGGGCCGAGCACCTCAAGGACACACAGATCGCTTTCAACGCCTGGGTGCGTGAGCGAGATGCCGAGCTGCCTTGCATCAGTTGCGGCCGGCACCACCAGGGAAAGTACGACGCAGGGCATTACCGAACCGTCGGCAGTAACCCTGCACTGCGCTTCGAGCCGCTGAATTGTCACCGGCAGTGCTCGCCGTGCAACACCCAGCTGTCTGGGAACATCGTGAACTATCGCATCGCGTTGCTTAAGAGGATCGGCGCCGAGCAGGTCGAGTGGCTGGAAGGCCCGCATGAGCCAAAGAAGTACACCGTCGAAGAGCTGAAGGCGATGACCGCCGACTACCGGGCAAAAACCAAAGAACTGAAGAGGGCAGCAGCATGAAGCTAATTGGCGCACGTCAGGCATGGACTGACTCTCAACACGAATCGAACGCCTCGATCACGGCGGCAGCCATCGACTCGGCGCAGTCAGCAGCATCGGTGAAGAAGGCGCGGGCCCGCCTGCATGAGGTGGTGTTCGCCGCCCTGGGCGACGACAAGGCCGAACGGATCATGGCCACCCGGCAGCGGATCAGCATCAGCGAAACGCGCCGGACACCCATCGGCCGATCTACCGCCCGCGCCGCGCACCTGGCAACCATCGGTAAGATCCTGCGCGCCATCGATACGCTTCCGTTCCAAGTGCAGCAGTTCGGGCACTTCCTGTACCACCCTATGATGACCATGCAACACGTCATGAATGCGGTGCTGCTGATCACCGCTCACGCCAAGCTGCCAAACCTCACATCGGCCAAGCGCGTGAAGGCTCAGTACTTGGTGACCCTGGCCCTGCAGTCATACAAGGCCGAGGTGAGCGGGGCGGCAGAGTGGGGGCCGGCTCGTGTCGCCGCCGAGATGAAAACCTTCTTCGGCGTCACGATTGATCCGAAGAACTGGACGCGTGATTGGCTCGACCTGTGGGAATCCCTAAAAGAATTCATCAAGGAAGTGGATATTCAGGCTCAACAACCGGTATGGCAGGTGATACACGCGGAAAATGATGAAGAGGCGGCATAAACATATTGACGTGACGGGAGTTTTGGCGTACTTTTCCCATAGTGCACAAGTAACGCGAAACGCACATAGCTAAAGAAAGCTCGGCTCCTGCCGGGCTTTTTTGTTTCCGAGAATAAGTATTAGCCTCTATTTCCATAATTTGAAGTAGAGGGGTTTTATGAGTTTTAGTGGTATTGCTGAGCAATTCAGTGCGCTTGTCGCGCAGTTTCCGATGACTGCAGTTATCGCAGGCGTTCTAACTTATGCATTATTGGCAGGGTACAAACGTAGCTACTCCATTGATGGGAAATGGATAGCGGCTTTGCTGGTTTTATTGGCGCTCTGGGCATTTTTCCCGCATGGCTATCACGCCCTTTTCACCTCCAATATGCCGGAACTGCTTCTTGAGCAGGCAATTCAAGCGCCTTCGCAAAAGGCACTTTTCTTGGCTGACGTTATCTGGACCGTGATTGGCGCTGTCATTGGATGGGTGGCTTCCAGTCAATTTGGCCCGCACTAGTGATTTTGGACGCCAGCGTCTCAGATCGAAGTAGTGCCTGAATGATGCAAAAGCCTCGCCTAGTGTGGGGCTTTTTAGTTTTCGCCGTTCGTCCAAACCTGGGCACTCGTGATGCTCTGCTACCTCTCAAGTTTAAGCGCGGGCATTTCGCGCGTCACAACGGAGAGCGAGCATGGAAATTGACGAGAATGCGCCAGGAAACATTTCTCAGGCAGGCGTAACGAACACAACGGACAACGAAACAGGCCATGATCCTCATGTGAATGAGCCTGAGGCTCCGCTGCCCGGGGACAATGAAGCGTCAATCGAAGAAGAAATGTCAGACGTGGAAGCCGTTAACTCGGTGTCGAGCGAGCATCCCGAACCCTAATTGTTACCTCCTAATTATGAGCCCGGCCCCTGTGCCGGGCTTTTTCGTTTTCGGCTCCACCACACCCATCGCTCTGAGCTGGGAGTGCTGCTGGAGCTGATTCAATTCAAGTCATGCCAACGGAGTCGAGCGCATGGAGTATTTGCAGCGCCTGCTCGACAAGATCGACAGGTTTGAATTGTTGATCGCGGGATTGGTCGGCGCCATTGTTGCCAGTTGGTGGCACAAGGACGATTTGTCGGACTGGCGTGCCTGGCTGGTGTTTCTCACCACTGGTGTTGCCTGCTCGCTCTACCTGACGAGCATGGTGAGCGCGTATCTGAATGTCACTGAGCCGAAGATCGTCGCCGGCATTGGTTTCCTGCTGGGCACTTTCGGTGGCTCGCTCCTGGCAGCCATCAATCGCGCCATCAAAGCCGCAGACCTCTGGGCACTGATTCGCCAGCGGTTCGGCGGGGGTAATCCACCATGAACCTTGAACTTATCAACTCGATGGCCTGTGGCCTGATCTCGCTCTGGGCGACCTGGTGCGTACTGAGCGGGAAAGTACGGGACGGCATCCTGGGCAAGCTGATCTATTCGACGATCGCCATCAGCGGATTTGTCGTTATGGCGCGCAGCCAGAACATCTTCTTCGGCCCGACCACCGCCGGACTGACGCTGCATGTGTCACTGGCGCTGGCCGGCGCCCGGCACATCTTTATGGTCACGTTCTGGCAACCAGTGAAAGCCTGGCTCTGCCGCACGCTGAACTGTGAGCACTGCCTGTCGTGTGACAAGGCCGGTGAGGCATCAGAGAGAAAAATCCCATGACGCTTCTTCGGTTGGTTCCGACGTGGCTGAGGGTCGTCCTCGTTGCGCTGGTATCCGTCGGCTACCTCTCGTGGCGACTGGATGCCGTGAAGGCTGATCGCGCAACCATAGCGGCAGAGCGCGATACGGCCAACGCCAGGGTGACCTCCCTCGGCAACACGCTACGCCTGGAGCGCCAAATAACTGATGACATCAACCGAGTCTCCGACGATGCGAAAGCCAAGGCTGAACATGTTACGGCTGCCATTGTTATTGCTGATGGTCGCGCTCGCAGCTTGCAGCAGCAAATCACCAATCTGCTCGCCGCCCGAAAGTCCTGTGCTGCCGAGGTTGCCAGCGGAGGCAAGGCAAGAGCCGACCTTTCCGTTCTGCTCGCCGACCTGCGTCGAAGCGCTGACGAAACAGCGGGAAGCCTGGCAGCAGCGCTTGATCGAAGCCGAATAGCGGGTTTTGCGTGTGAGGCGGCTTACTCGGCTGCACAGAGAAACAAGTAGTCCGCGACACGTTTCGCGAATTAGCAAATTGTGTCGCGACATGCGAGGACGCAACATGCATCGCTGTTGAACCTTGCCTCCAGCCTCAGCTACGTGCTCCATAACATGCTTGGAGAGATTCTTGGTACCCCTTCAGAACCTCTCGCAAATCGGCAACGGTCTGTTCTGAATAGCCATACCGAGCAGGGCGATTGATCGAGTCTTTCAGATCGGAGACTTGATCCAAGAGTGGGTTGCACCGGTCATTTTCGAGGACTGCGAGTCTGTCTAGTTTGCCTTGCAGTAGCGTCTGTTGGGCTTGATAGGCGTTGCGCCATTCTCCCAACTGCTTTACGAGAAGATCCTGTCCATTTTTTAGCTCTTCGTTTTTTGCCTTGAGCGCAGAGAGGTCGCTTTTTTGTTCGCCGAAATTTACAGCGAAGGTAACTGCAGATGTCAGCACTGATAGCAGTAGTGAACATAGCCCTACAGTAAGCCACGTTGGATTGTTTGATTGGGATGCTGTTTGAGGTTGCATAACTGGGAAATGAGCCTGGGTTGGGATTCGGGCTGATAGGGTGATGAGATGTGCCGCAGGTGAGTGCGGCACCTCGATCGGGCTGCAGCCTACACTTCGTCTTCTTCGTATTGAAATCCGGTGCGAGCGGCCGTGTGCCTCCTTTCTAGATCAATAAATTCATTGCTTTCAGTGGGAGTTTGGCTCGCCATAAGCTCTATGTAGCGCTCCGACTCTGGTCTAATTAGGCCGATGAAAACCTCACGACCTTCTGGATCCTTATCGAGCGCTCGAGTTTCCCTAAGTAATGATCGGTTCCAGTCGCTTAGGTTTAATTCATTCCTCAGCATTTGATCGCGAACAGCTTCAGCTGCCGCCTTATCACCGTAAGCTTCGTTGTTGCTTGGGTTTCCTGGGTCGGCCATGTCGATAATCCTGTAGCGCACACTACCGTTCGTGGCATGTACAAAGTCCAGCACTTTGAATCGCGGTTCCATGTTCATTGTCCATAACGAGTGAACTCCCACCAATACCGGCAACCAGCCACCTTTTCAAGTGTCAGAGTGAAACCATGAAAACCAAGCAACCCGACTGGGAGGCAATCGAACGCGCCTACCGGGCTGGATTGCTTTCCGTAAGAGAGATCGCCGCTTCCTGTGGCGTGTCTCACACCGCTATCCAGAAGCGCGCCAAGGTGAATGGATGGGAGCGAGACCTCAAGGCGAAGATCAAGGCGAAGGCTGATTCACTGGTTGCCAAGCGAGAGGTTGCCACGCAGGTTGCCAGCAAATCGGTGGAAACCGAACGAGAGATCATCGAGGTCAACGCTGAGGTCATTGCGAATATCCGCATGGCTCACCGCGGCGACATATCACGCGGCCGGCGCCTCACGAACAAGCTGTTGGATGAGTTGGAGGGACTGACTGACAACCGCCAGCTGTTTGAAGAATTGGGCGAGCTGATGCGCTCCGAAGACGACAACGGGCAAGACAAGCGCAACGATCTGTACCAGAAGATCATCGATCTACCAGGCCGCTCCAAGACGATGAAAGAAATGGCCGAGACGCTGAAGACCCTGATCTCCTTGGAGCGCCAAGCCTACGACCTCGACACCAAATCTGGCGGCAACGACGCCGACGAGCTATCCAAGCTGATGGACGAATTATCGAAGGACGCCTGATATGAAGCCCGAGCACTTGAAGCTGCTCCGGGACAAGCGATGGCGCCTGAACAACCTTTACTTCATCACGGACAAACAGGGCAAGAAGATCCGCTTCCGGATGACGGACGAGCAGATCGAGTACTTCGATGGGATGCACACCCGGAACATAATCCTGAAGGCTCGGCAGCTCGGCTTCACCACCGAGTGCTGCATCATCCAGCTGGACGCGGCTCTGTTCGAGTCTGCGAAGTGCGCACTGATTGCTCACACCCTGAATGACGCCAAGCGCCTGTTCCGGGAGAAGGTGAAGTACGCCTACGATAACTTGCCGGCCGAAATTCGCGCTGCCAACCCGGCGAGCAATGACGCTGCCGGTGAGCTGGTGTTCAGCAAGGGCGGCTCGCTCTACGTTTCCACCTCATTCCGGGGCGGCACACTGCGTTACCTGCATGTGTCCGAATTCGGGAAGATCTGCGCCAAGTTTCCGCACAAGGCCCGCGAGATTGTCACCGGCGCCTTCGAGGCCGTGGCCACTGACTGCTTCGTCACGATTGAATCGACGGCGGAAGGCCGGGCCGGCTACTTCTTCGATTACTCGCAGAGCGCGGAGCGTCAGCAACTTGCCGGCGTGCCCCTGGGCCTGCTGGATTGGAAGTTTTTCTTCTTCAGCTGGTGGAAGAACAAGGCTTACTGGCTCGATCCGACTGATGTGGTCCTCCCCCAGCGCCTCACCGATTACTTCAATGAGCTGCATGCCAAGCACGGGATTGTCACGAATGACGGTCAGCGCGCGTGGTACACGGCCAAGGAGAAGACGCTCGGCGACGACATGAAGCGGGAATACCCGTC
>Ga0182005_1000397_pt1 | contig 23745 bp, 6 predicted proteins | sample Sormic07211103_1_FD_123021 | JGI IMG/M metagenome (GOLD analysis project Ga0182005, IMG submission 123021) | Rhizosphere microbial communities from Sorghum bicolor, Mead, Nebraska, USA - 072115-103_1 MetaG | ecosystem: Host-associated > Plants > Roots > Rhizosphere | place: USA: Nebraska...
ACCGAGATTTGCGTCGAAGGCGACTGCCATGGTCTGACCGACAGCCTGCTCAGGCGATACGGATGGATCGCCAAGCCGAGCATGTGATGTGCGTATGACGTCAGGGGCAGACATTTTCGACTCCGCGCGTCCCCTTTTCCTACGACATACATTCACGCGGCCGCATGTTTAACTCATGCCAGAGCGGATCGGGCGTATTCCGGATCCGAGCGGCGCGCACCGTGAATTTTCATGACGCAAATCGATGCTTCCATGCGTTGCGTCGTGCTCGACGCACCGCCCTTGTAGCGTTGACGAACCGGCCATCGGAGCGTGAACCGGGGCGCGCCTGGCTGTCGCGCCCGTTTCGCTCCACGTGAAGATTGCCGGCGCATCGCCATGGCAACAATGACTGGAACTTGAATGGTGAAAAACGCCGAACACGTGAATTCCCGCAGCGCGATCTCCCGCGCGCCGGCAGCAAGCGAGCCGTTCGAGACCCCGCTCGCATGCGCCTGATCTGTTTTCCCTATGCGGGCGGCTCGGCCGCCGTTTATCGTGCGCTGCAAGCGTTGTTGCCCGGCATCGAAGTGTGCCGTCATGAACTTGCAGGCCGGGGCAGCCGCCTGTCCGAGCCTGCCGCACGCGAAATGTCGACGCTGATCGACGCGTTGCTGTGCGACCTGGACAACTGCTTCGATCGTCCCTTCGCACTGCTCGGACACAGCATGGGCGCGGCTATTGCCGTCGAACTGGCGCTGCGGCTTCCCGCCCGGGCGCAACCGAATCTGCGGCATCTGTTCGTGAGCGGGCGCGCCGCACCTGGCAGGGAGCGGCCGGTGCGACGCATGCAGGCGCTGGACGACCGCGCCTTCGTCGATGCACTGCACGAGATGGGCGGCACACCGAGGCCGGTGCTGGACAACAGCGAACTGATGGCGCTGCTGATGCCGGCGCTGCGTGCGGATTTCACGCTGATCGAAAACTACCGGCCCGTGCCCGGGCGCCGGCTCGCGGTGGACATCACCGCGTTCGCGGGCCGCGCGGATGAACACGCCCCGGTTGATGCCGTTGCAGGCTGGGGCGCCGAGACGACCGGGCACTTCGATTTTCATGTGATCGAAGGCGATCATTTCTTTATGAGAAGCGAAATGCGGGCGATGGCCGGCATCATCGCGGCGCGCCTGCGGCGCACGGAACACGTTGCGTGGAGCGCACTGCAAGCATGACGGGCCGATCCTCGCGACCGGCGTGCCGGCCGGTGCCGTGATCGTCGAATGAAGAGGCTCGCGCGTTATCGGCTTCCATGCCGGCGCCGCGGGCCGGTCAAGCATGCGTGGAGGCCGCGCGTCGCTTCCTTGCGCGCGATACTTGGAGTGCAATTGTGCAACGTAATCGAAAACGCATCCTCGTGACAGGTGGCGCGGGTTTCCTCGGTTCGCATCTTTGCGAGCGGCTGGTCGAACTCGGTCACGACGTATTGTGCGTCGACAACTATTTCACCGGCACGAAGCAGAACGTGGCCGCACTGCTCGGCAACCCGAGCTTCGAGGCGCTGCGCCACGACGTGACCTTTCCGTTGTACGTGGAGGTGGACGAGATCTACAACCTCGCCTGTCCGGCTTCGCCGATCCACTATCAATTCGATCCCGTGCAGACCACCAAGACCAGTGTGATGGGCGCGATCAACATGCTGGGGCTCGCCAAGCGCACGCATGCACGCGTGCTGCAAACCTCGACGAGCGAAGTGTACGGCGACCCCGATGTGCATCCGCAACCGGAGAGTTACCGGGGCAACGTCAACCCGCTCGGGCCGCGCGCCTGCTACGACGAAGGAAAACGTTGCGCGGAGACCCTGTTCTTCGACTATCACCGCCAGCAAAACGTGCGAATCAAGGTGGTACGCATCTTCAACACGTACGGGCCGCGCATGCATCCCAATGACGGCCGCGTGGTGTCCAACTTCATCGTGCAGGCGCTGCGCGGCGAGAACATCACGCTGTACGGCGACGGCAGCCAGACCCGGGCGTTCTGCTATGTCGACGATATGGTCGACGGTTTGATCCGGATGATGGCGTCGCCCGCGGACCTCACCGGCCCGATCAATCTCGGCAATCCGCACGAGATCGCGATCAGCGAACTCGCGCAGATCATTTTGCGCCTGACCGGCTCGACGTCGCGGCTCGTATTCCGTCCGCTGCCGAAGGATGATCCGACACAACGTTGCCCCGATATCGGCCTCGCACGCGCCCACCTCGACTGGGCGCCGACGGTCGGGCTCGAAGCCGGGCTGCGGCGGACCATCGACTATTTCCGCTCGACCGTGCCGACTTGACGCCGCGTCCAAAAACCACGCGTCGATGGTCGGGAGGCGATGGCATGACGTCGTGACGTTGCATGGCCTGTGTCCCATTTTTACGTGACAGACGTGATAGGGAGGACATGCTCCAATCACGCCATTGGCCGGGATGAAGCGATTCTCGTGCGCCAGTGTCCATCAATCCGCCTCGCAAGCCGGCTCTCCGCGCATGGAAAAACTCGAGTATCTGAAGCATGTCGAATCGAAGGCACGGACCTACGCGACATCTTTCCCACGGCTGTTTACCCATGCCAAAGGCGTACGCGTACGCGACTCCGACGGGCAGGAATACATCGACTGTCTGTCGAATGCAGGTACGCTCGCGCTCGGACACAATCACCCGGAAGTCAATGAGGCCGTCATGCGGTTTCTGTCGTCCGATCAAATGCAACAGGCACTCGACCTGGCAACGCCGGCAAAGCACGCGTTCGTCGAGAAGCTTTTCTCGCTCCTGCCCGGGAAGATCGCCGAATCCGGCAAGATCCAGTTTTGCAGTCCCAGCGGCGCGGATGGCGTCGAAGCGGCTGTCAAGCTGACCAAGCACTATACGGGCCGCTCGACGATCATGGCGTTCCACGGCGCCTACCACGGCATGACGGCCGGCGCACTCGCCGCATCGGGAAATCTCACGCCCAAATCGGCCGGCGGCAACGGACGCGACGTTCATTTCCTGCCGTATCCGTATGTGTTTCGCTGCCCGTTCGGCACCGATGGCTCGGCGACCGATCAACTCAGCATCAACTACATTCGGACCGTCCTGTCCGATCCCGAGAGCGGGATAACCAAACCGGCGGCAATCATCGTCGAAGTCGTGCAAGGCGAAGGCGGCTGCATCCCCGCTTCCGACGCCTGGTTGATCGAATTGCGCGACCTGACGCTTCGGCATGAAATCCCGTTGATCGTCGACGAAGTGCAGACCGGGCTCGGTCGAACCGGCGCCCTGTTCGCCATCGAACATTCCGGCATCCGGCCGGACGTACTGGTGTTGTCGAAGGCATTCGGCGGCGGCTATCCGTTATCGGTGGTGGTCTATGACGAGCGCCTGGACACCTGGCCGCCCGGCGCGCACGCCGGCACCTTTAGAGGCAACCAGATTGCGATGGTGGCCGGCTTGTCGACCATGCAGATCGTCGAACGGGACGGCCTGTCGGCGCACGCGGACAGAGTGGGCAAACTGCTGGTTGCCGGCCTCGAAAGGTTGGCCGAACGCTTCCCGTGTCTTGGCCAGATACGCGGCCGCGGCCTGATGATCGGCGCTGAAGTCGTCGTACCCGGCACGAACGGCCAAACCGGCCCGACCGATGCGGCACGGGCGAAAGCCATCAAGCTGAACTGCCTGCGAAACGGACTCGTGATCGAAACCGGCGGCCGCAACGGCGCGGTGCTCCGATTCCTGCCGCCGCTGGTCGTTTCGGAAGCGGACATCTTCGAAATCCTCAATCGCTTCGAGCATGCCGTGGAAACGGCCTGCCGTGCCTAGCCGCACGGCGGCGCGACCCTGCAGGCCGACCGGTCCGGGTTGCGCCGCGATCCTCGTTCAGAAAAGGACCATTGACGATGCTGGGCATGACGGAACGCAAGCTGCTTGCCGAGGGGAGCTCTCCGTGGCTGCTGGAGCCTGCGTCGAACGCACGCGCGAACGGGCACGATCTCGTGCTGGCGGTGAACGACAACCGGGTGGAACTCGAATCCCGGCTTCTGGAACAGGGTGCGCTGCTGTTTCGCGGCTTCGACGTTTCATCCGTGCGCGGCTTCGAAGCGTTTGCCAACGCGATTTCGGCCCATAAGTCCGACTACGTCTATCGTTCCACGCCGCGCACCTCGATCGGCAACGGCATCTTCACCGCAACCGAGTATCCGCCGAGCGAGACAATCGCACTTCATTGCGAAAACGCGTATCAACGAAGCTGGCCGCTGAGAGTTGCATTCTGTTGCCTGACGCCGGCCACGACCGGCGGCGAAACGCCGATTGCCGACATGCGGGAGGTGAGCCGCAGGATCGGGCCGCGCATCATGGAGCGCTTCGAGGCGAAACGGGTGCGCTACGTGAGGCACTACCGGCGGCATGTCGACATTCCGTGGGAAACCGTCTTTCAGACCTGCGACCGCAGCGAGGTTGCGGCCTTCTGCGCAGACAACGACATCGAGCTCGAATGGCTCGACGACGACACGTTACGCACCGTACAGATCAATCATGGCGTGGCCTACCATCCGGTCACCCGCGACAGGGTGTTCTTCAATCAGGCGCACCTGTTCCATATCTCGAACCTGGAAGCATCGCTCGCCAGTTCGATCGTCAGCCTGTTCGGCACTGACCGAATTCCGCGCAACGCGTGCCATGGCGACGGGAGTCCGTTCGATCTCGCCGACATCGAGCAGATCCGCAACGCGTTCCGCGAATGCGCGATCACGTTTCCATGGCAACGAGGCGACGTGCTGCTGGTCGACAACATGCGCTTCGCGCATGGCCGCAACCCGTTCGAAGGCGAGCGCAAGGTCGTCGTGTCTCTGCTGGACCCGTACTCCCCCGACATCGAAGGAATGGCCGGTCGTTAGCAGGGCCGCGCGCGCAAATTAAAACCCGTATTGATCCAGTGCGCGAAACGCCGTGTCCATGGATTACGGGGCAGACGTCGGGTTGGAGCGGTGCTCTAATTTCATGCCATCCAATTCAAGAAGCAAGCTTGGCGGGATCGTCGCAACGGGTCCTGAGGAATTCAACGTTCAGCAGACAACGAAGGTCGAGATGCTTCCCGATACAAAATTCAGGACTGTTACAGAAATTTTCATATTTCGCGGCAAGGTCGAACCGGAGAAGACGGCATTCATTTTTCTCGAGAACGGCGAATCGGAGCGGGCTCGACTCACGTTCGGCGACCTGGACAAACGCGCGCGCGGCATCGCCGCCAGGCTGCAGGGCATGGCGCAACCGGGCGATCGCGTCCTGCTGGTCTATCCGCCCGGCCTTGAATTCATCTGCGCATGGGCGGGATGCCTGTACGCCGGCCTGATCGGCGTGCCGGCCTATCCTCCGCGCCGGCATCGTCCCGCCGATCGTCTGAAGGCCATCGTCGCCGACGCTAGCCCGGTCGTCGCGCTGACCGACGCAGCCACGCTCGACGGCATCGCGCATCGCGCGGATGGCTATTCCGACACGCTGGAACTGAAGATCCTTGCGACGGACCAGGGCTTCGACGCACCGGCCGACCAATGGCGCGCACCGGACATCACGCCGCAGACGCTGGCGCTTCTGCAATACACGTCGGGCTCCACCGGTACGCCAAAAGGCGTGATGATCAGCCACGCGAACATCCTGAGCAATATGGCGGTCATCGCCGAGGCGAGCGATGCCGATGCGTCGACGGTGTTCGTCAGTTGGCTCCCGGTGTTTCACGACATGGGTTTCTTCGGGAAGGTGCTGCTGCCGATCTATCTCGGTGTGCCGGCAGTGCTGATGGCGCCCGCGGCGTTCGTGCAGAAACCCATCCGCTGGCTGCAGGCAATCACGAAGTATCGCGGCACGCATTGCGCCGCGCCGGATTTCGCGTACGACCTATGCGCGCGCAAAATTTCCGATGAAGCCCGCGCGCAGCTGGATCTGAGCAGTTGGCGCGTTGCATTCAACGGCGCGGAACCGGTGCGCGCGGAGTCGGTGGCGCGTTTTTCGCGTGCCTTCGCCGCATGTGGCTTCCACGCGCACACCATGCGCCCAGTCTACGGCATGGCCGAGGCGACCTTGTTCATCTCCGGTCAGCCGGCACGCTCGCTGCCGCTCGTGGCCGACTACGACGCCGACGGCCTCGCACAAGGCGTGGCGACGAGAAGCGACGGCGGCAAGCGCCACGCGCTGGTGTCATGCGGCCGGGCCTGGGCAGAGCACCGCCTGCAGATCGTGAATCCGGATACCGGCGAGCGCTGCCCGCCCGACCGGATCGGCGAAATCTGGGTGACGGGCCCGAGCGTCGGCGTCGGTTACTGGAACCGCGTCGACGAAACGGAGCACACGTTTCGCGCGAAGCTCGATGGCGATGATGCGCATTACCTGCGCACGGGCGATCTCGGCTTCGTCGATGGCGAGAACCTCTTCGTCACCGGCCGTCTCAAGGACCTCATCATCGTCGCCGGGCGCAATCACTACCCGCAGGATCTCGAGCAATCCGCCGAGGGCAGCCACCCCGCGCTGGCGCCCAACGCGTCGGCGGCTTTCTCGATCAACGTCGATGACGTGGAGCGGGTCGTTATCGCATGCGAAGTGCGCCGGGAAGCGCTCAACACGCTGGACGCGGAAGCCGTCGCCGCGGCGATCCGGCGCACGCTCGCCGAAGCGCATGACGTCGATCTGTATGCGGCGATCCTGTTGAAGCCCGCCACGATCCTGCGCACGTCCAGCGGAAAAATCCAGCGGCGCCGAATCAGGCAAGCGTTCCTCGATGAACAGGGGCTCGCGATCGCGGGCGAGTGGCGGCGTTCGTTCTCCGCGGCGTACGCGCCCTCCACGGCCGCGCTACGCGACACGCAAGCGCTGGTGCAATGGTGCGTCGAGCGTGTCTCGCGTCTGTCGGGAATCGATGCCGGCAAGATCGACCCCGACGCGCCGTTCAGCATCTACGGGCTCGATTCGAAGGACGCCATCATGCTGTCGGGCGAGTTGCAGGACTGGCTCGGGCTGCCGGTCTCGCCTACCGTCGTCTACGATTTTCCGAGTATTTCCCTGCTGGCGCGCCATTTGAGCGGTATCGGGAATGCCGTGCCGGACCACGCGCCCGGTTCCGCCGCAGCACGCGCGGATATCGCGATCGTCGGCATGGGATGCCGTTTCCCCGGCGCCGGTCATCCCGACGCATTCTGGCAGCTTCTGCTGGAGGGCCGGGACGCGGTCGGCGCGTCGAAGAAGCGTGCCGGCGACCTTCCGCCCACCGGACTGCTGGACCAGGTCGATCTGTTCGATGCGGCGTTCTTCGGCATCAGCGCCCGCGAAGCCGAATCGATGGATCCGCAACAGCGCCTGCTGCTCGAGGTTGCGTGGGAGACGCTCGAGCATGCGGGGATCGCGCCCCTGCGTCTCGCCGGCGGACGCACCGCGGTCATCGTGGGCATCAGCAATTCGGACTACATCCGTCTCGCGCAGGAAGAAGTCGCGGATGTCGGCCCTTATGTCGCGACGGGCAATGCGCTCAGCGTCGCCGCCAACCGCATTTCCTACACGCTCGATTTGCGCGGCCCGAGCTGGGCGGTCGATACCGCGTGTTCGTCCTCGCTCGTCGCGGTTCACCACGCGTGCCGCGCGCTGCAGCGCGGCGAGGCCGATGCGGCGCTGGCCGGCGGGGTCAACCTGATTCTGGCACCGCAATTGAGCGACTCCTTCACGCAAGCGGGCATGCTTTCGCCGGATGGCCGATGCAAGGCGTTCGATGCGGCAGCCAACGGCTATGTACGCGGCGAAGGTGCGGGTATGGTGCTGCTCAAGCGTCTCGACGATGCGCTCGAGCACGGCGACACCGTGTACGCCGTGATCCGCGGTTCGGCGGTGAACCAGGATGGACGCAGCAATGGCCTGACCGCGCCGAACGGCCCGGCCCAGCAGGCCGTGATTCGCGGTGCGCTGCACGATGCCGGCGTACGCGCGCAGGACATCGGCTTCGTCGAAGCGCACGGTACGGGAACGCCGCTCGGAGATCCGATCGAATTGAACGCGCTGGCGGCCGTCCTGAGCGAATCCCGTCGGCCGGACGATCACTGCTGGATCGGTTCGGTCAAGACCAACATCGGCCATCTGGAATCGGCGGCGGGCATCGCCAGCCTGATCAAGACCGCCCTTGCGCTACACCATCGCGCCATTCCGCCGAACCTCCATTTCCGATCGATCAATCCTGAAATCGCGCTCGACGGCACGCTCTTCCGTATTCCGCAGCAGGTCACGCCCTGGCATTCGGAACACGGGCCGCGCATGGCCGGCGTGAGCTCGTTCGGCTTCGGCGGCACCAACGCGCACATGATCCTGTCCGAAGCGCCACGGCCCGGCGAGATCGAAGCCGACCCGGCGGCGCCCGCGGCGCGCGTCGTGACGCTCTCCGCGCGCACCCCCGAAGCGTTGCAGGCACTGGCGGCGTCCTATGCGGCGTATCTCGACGCCCATCCCGGGATCCGCGTGCGGGATGTCGCGTTCACGGCAAATACCGGGCGCACCCACTTCACGCGGCGCGCGGCCATCGTCGCATCGAGTCTCGATACGTTGCGTTCGCAACTGGATGCCGTTTCGGCCGGCGAGGCCGCCGAAGCGCCGCCGGCGGTGACGTTCCACTTTTGCGCCGACGAAGGCGGCAGCGACGAGGCGGTGCGGCAATTGCGTTCGGCCTGCCCCGCTTTCGGCGCGCTGATGCAGCGGCAATCGGCGGTGTCCGACGCGCCCGCGGTCGATTCCGCCGAAGCCGGGTTCACGGCATTCCAGCGCGCGCTCGCGCAACTGTGGATGTCCTTCGGCATCACGCCGGGCGCCGTCAGCAGCACGGGCGACGGGCATCGCGCCGCGGCCGCGTTTGCTGACGTGCCGCAGGCGCCGGACGGCGCTGCGGCGGGAAGCCACGGCATCGTGATCGAAATCGGCGCGCACACGGCCGCGTGGGACACGATCCTGCGCACGCTCGCCGAGCTTTACGTACGCGGCGCGTCCATCGACTGGGATGCCGTGGAGCAGGACGCCCCGCGCCGCCGGCTCGCGCTGCCCACCTATCCGTTCGAGCGTCGCGCGTTCTGGATCAGTCCACGTGCGCCGCGGCATCCGTTGCTCGGGCGTCTGATGGAGCAGCACGCACATGCGCCGGCCACGTGGATCTGGCAGTCGCGTCTCGACGCGCCGGCCACCACCTTTCTCGGCGGTCATCGCGTCAACGGATCGCCCGTGCTGCCCTATTCCGCCTATGTGGAAATGGCGCTGGCGGCGACGTCGGAAATCGGCGCCGTCAGTCATACCACGTTGAAGGACCTCGCACTGCATGCGCCGTTGCCGCTGCATCCGCATGCATCGCACAGCGTGCAGACCGTGCTGAGCCGCCGGTCCTGGGGACCGTTTTCGTTTGCCGTCTATCACCGGATCGAGGACACCCGCGCCGCCGCGTCATGGCAGATATGCGCGAGTGCCGAAATTCACGAATCGGATCGGAGCCACGCATGAAATTCGGCCTGATGTTCTTCGCCAGCAGTGAAGAGGCGTTGTCCGGCAACAAGTACCAGCTCGTGATGGAAAGCGCCCGTTTCGCCGATGCGAACGGGTTTTCCAGCGTCTGGGTGCCGGAGCGCCATTTCACCGAATTCGGCTCGCTGTACCCGAATCCCGCTGTCCTGCACGCCGCACTCGCCGCGGCCACCCAGCGCGTGAAGCTGGTCGCGGGCAGCGTGGTCGCAGCGCTGCACAACCCGATCCGGATCGCGGAAGAGTGGTCCATGGTGGACAACCTGTCGAACGGCCGCGTGGGCGTGTCGTTCGCGTCCGGATGGAATCCGGACGACTTCGTGTTCGCCCCGGACAAATATGCGACCCGGCACGATGAGATGCTGACCACGATGCGCGCCGTCCAGCATCTGTGGCGCGGCGGGTCGCTGGATGCGCGCAACGGCGTCGGCAAACCGGTGCAGTTGCGCATCTATCCGACGCCGGTGCAGCCGGAACTGCCCGTCTGGGTGACCGCCGCGAGCAATCCGCAGACCTTCGTGCGCGCCGGTGAAGTCGGCGCCAACCTGCTGACCCACGTGCTCGACCAGGATCGGGACCAGCTCGCGCAGAAGATCGCCCTCTACCGCGCGGCGCGCGCAACGCATGGCTTCGATCCGGCGGCCGGCACCGTGTCCGTGATGCTGCACACGTTCGTCGGCGACGATGCGGCGCGGGTGCGCGAGCAGGCGCGTGCGCCGTTCTGCAACTACATCCGCAGCAATATCGGGCTGTTGAACGGGCTGGCGCAGAGCCGCGGCCAGTCGGTGGACGTGCGCGCGATGGGCGCGCGCGAACTGGACGAGTTCGTCGAGTTTCTCTACGAACGCTTCGCGCAATCGCGCGGCCTCATCGGCACGCCGGAAACCTGCGTCGAACTGGTGCGCGATCTCGAGTCGATCGGCGTGGACGAAGTGGCCTGCCTGCTCGATTTCGGTCCGCCGGTCGAGCTGATCCTCGGCAATCTTCCGCAGTTGCGTCGGCTGCGGGAGCTGTGTGCCCCGAGGCAATCCGCCGCGCCGACGAGATTCGATGCCGCCGCGGTGCAGGCCCGCTGCATCGAAACGACTTCAGGCGCGGACTTCAATGGCGAAGTGCGGCAGCACGGCGTGCAGATCGACGGCGTGTTCGACGCGATCCAGCAGATCTGGCGCACGGCCGGCGAGGCGCTGGGGAAAATCAGCCTGCCGGCCGACGCGCTGGCGTCGTCGCAATACCAGGTGCACCCCGCCTTTCTCGACGCGTGCAGCCGTGTGCTCGCCGCCGCGATCGATCCGGCCGCGCTGGAGGCGGGCGACCTGTACCTGCCCAGTTCGATCGGTGCGGTACGGGTTCATCAGCCGCCGTCGTCAACGGATGCATGGAGTCACGCCACGCTGCGCAAGCCGATCGGGCAAGGCGCGCTGGAGGGCGATATCCGCGTCCATGACCTCGCCGGGCGACTGCTGATCGAGATCGATGCGCTGCGGTTGCAGCATGTGCGTTCCGCGTCCACCGTCGAGCGGCACGACTTGTCCGCGCTGCTCTATCAACGCGTGTGGAGACCGTCGAGCGTCGACGCGGCAACCGGCGCGTCCGCGCAGGGCGAGTGGCTGATTCTCGCGGACCGCGGCGGCGTCGGCGCGCAACTGGCCGACCTGCTGGAAAGCGCGGGCGATACGTGCACGCTGCGCTTCGCCGACGCGACGCCGGAACTGCCCGCGCCCGACCGGCCGCTGAAGGGCATCGTTCACCTGTGGAGTCTCGATCTCGCGCCGGCCGACATCGCGGCGAGACGGCGTGCCAGCGCGAGCGTGCTGCAACTGGTCAGGGCGCTTGCGTCACGCGCACCGGCGGCGCGGCAGCCACGTCTGTGGCTGGTGACGTCGGGCGCGATGAACGTGCTGGACGGCGAATCGACCGCCCCGGCGCAGGCGCCCCTGTGGGGATTGGGGCGGGCGATCGCCGTGGAGCATGCGGCGCTGTGGGGCGGGCTCATCGACCTCGATCCCGCGCAGCCGTCGGCGGCGCACATCGTGCAGGCGGTACAGGCCGGCGGCCGTGAAGACATGATCGCGTTTCGCGGCGGACAGCGCTACGTCGCGCGTATCGCCCGCGACAATCGCGAATTCGTCAGCCACCGTCCGATCCGATTCCACCACGACGCGACCTATCTGGTGACCGGCGGGCTCGGCGGGCTCGGCCTGCGGCTCGCGTCCTGGCTTGCCGCCAACGGCGCCGGCAAGGTCGTGCTGCTCGGGCGCGGCGCGCCCTCCCCCGCGGCCGAAAAAATCCTGAGCACGCTCGACGCGCGGTTCATTCGCGCCGACCTGTCGCGTCGAGAGGACGTCGCGCAAGCGCTCGGTGAAATCGCGCATTCGATGCCGCCGCTCAAGGGGGTCTTTCACCTCGCCGGCGCGCTGGACGATGCGCTGCTCACGCGCCAGGACGACGATTCCTTCCATCGCGCCGGAAGCGGCAAGGCCGATGGCGCGTGGTATCTGCACGAGCTGACGGCCGACCTGCCGCTCGATCATTTCGTGCTGTTCTCGTCGATGGCCGCGCTGATCACCATGCCGGGCCAGGGCAACTACGCGGCGGCGAACAGCTTCCTCGACGCCCTCGCGCAGCATCGGCGCGCGCACGGAAAACCGGCGCTCAGCGTGAATTGGGGGCCGTGGGCGGAGATCGGCCACGCCGCGACCGACTATGGACGGCGCGCGCACGAACAGCTGGCCGCGCTCGGTGTCGGCACGCTGTCGCCCGAACTGGCCATCGCGGCGCTGGAACGGCTGATGGCGTCCGGCGTCGCCCAGTCCGGAGTGGCGCGGATCGACTGGCCGACCCTGTTCCGGGTCGATGCGCCGGCCGCCGGGTCGGCGCTGTTTTCCGAGCTGGCGCAACCGGCCGCGCAGCCTGCGCAGCAAGAGACGGCATTGCTGCGCCAACTGCATGCGTGCGCGCCGCGCGAGCGGGTCGAGCTCATCACCGACACGCTCGCGAAGATGCTGGCCGAGACCCTTCGTCTGTCCGGCCCCGACGCCATTGATGCCGAGCAATCGCTGCTCGATCTCGGTCTGGATTCGCTGGTCGCGCTCGAACTGACCGACCGCCTCAACAAGGTGTTCGGACGACCGTTTCGCGCGACGCTGTTCTTTTCCTATCCGAACCTGCAAACGCTCGCCCAGTACGTTCTCAACGAACTGTCGCCGTCGCTCCCCGCGCCTGTCGTCGATGAAGCATCCGACGACCTCGACGAGGACGACCTTTCCGAACTGATCGCCCAGGAGATCGGCGCCCAATGAACGCCAAGGCCACGCATGCACTGAAAGCCGCGCTCGACGAACTGCGCCTGCGGCGCGCGGAGATCGCGGCACTGCGTTCGGACCGCAACGAGCCGATCGCCGTCATCGGCATGGCTTGCCGATTCCCCGGCCAGAGCGATACGCCGTCCGCGTTCTGGCAATTGCTCGATCACGCGCGCGATGCCGTCGCCGAAGTGCCGGGCGAACGCTGGGACATCGATCGCTATTACGACCCCGATCCGTCCACGCCCGGCAAGATGGCGACCCGCCACGGCGCGTTTCTCGAACGCGTGGATGAATTCGACGCGGCGTTCTTCGGAATCGCGCCGCGCGAAGCCACTTACCTCGACCCGCAGCAAAGGCTCCTGCTCGAAGTGGCCTGGGAAGCGCTCGAAAACGCCCATCTCCCGCCCGAACGCTTCAGGCAGTCCGCCACGGGCGTGTATGTCGGCATTACCTGCTTCGACCATGCGATCCAGGTGTCCAATGCGGCGACGCCGTCGAGCAGCTACGCCGGCACGGGCAGCGCGCTGAACATGGCCGCGGGCCGCTTGTCGTTCGTGCTGGGCCTCACCGGCCCGAGCATGGCGATCGATACCGCCTGCTCGTCGTCGCTGGTCTGTCTGCACCTGGCCTGCGAAAGCCTGCGCTCGCGCGAAAGCAACATGGCGCTTGCAGGCGGCGTCAACCTGATGCTCTCGCCCGAGGTGATGGTCAGTTTCTCGCAAGCGCGCATGCTGTCGCCGGACGGCCGGTGCAAGACCTTCGACGCGGCGGCAGACGGCTATGTGCGCGGCGAAGGTTGCGGCATGGTGGTGCTCAAGCGCCTGTCCGACGCGCTCGCCGATGGCGACCGCGTGCTCGGTATCGTGCGTGGCACGGCGGTCGATCAGGGCGGTGCGGGCGGCGGGCTGACCGTGCCGAGCCGCGATTCGCAGGAACGGGTGATCCGTCGCGCGCTGAATCAGGCCGGCCTCGTGCCCGGCGACGTCTCCTATGTCGAGGCCCACGGTACGGGGACGTCCCTCGGCGACCCGATCGAGGTCGAGGCGCTGGCCGGCGTCTACGGCCCCGGGCGCGACGCGGCCGAGCCGCTCGTGATCGGTTCGGTCAAGACCAATATCGGGCATCTGGAGTCGGCCTCCGGCATCGCCGGCCTGATCAAGGTGTTGCTGGCGTTCGAGCATGACAGGATCCCGGCGCATCTGCATTTCACGCAGCCCAATCCGCATACGCCGTGGCAGGACATCCCCATTCGCGTGGCGGCCGACCCGGTCGCGTGGCGGCGCGGGGAACGCAGGCGAATCGCCGGGGTGAGCGCGTTCGGATTCAGCGGCACCAATGCGCACGCGATCGTCGAGGAACCGCCCGTCGCGCCGGCCCACGCCGCGCAGCGCGCGCTGCTGCTGCTGTCGGCCCGGTCCGAAGCGGCGCTCACGGCGCTCGCGCAACGCTACGAGCGCGCGATCGCCGGCGCGACGCCGCGGGAACTGGCCGCCATCTGCCGAGCCGCCGCCACGGGGCGAGCCCATTATCCGTTTCGCGCGGCCTATGTGTCGGGCGTGAGGGAACCGTCGGCGGCAGCGGCACGCACGGGCAAGGCGTTGCGCATCGGCTTCATGTTCGGTGCGCCGGACACCGGCGTCGCACGCGAACTCCACGCGTCCGAACCGCTTTTCCGCGACGCCTTCGCGCGGTGCTCGGTGCCGCTGGCGGCACTCGATACCGACGAGGGCCGCTTCGCGATCCAGTTCGCGTGGGCGGAACTGTGGAACGCATGGGGCATCCGCCCGTCCGTCGTGTCGGGACACGGCGTCGGAGAATATGTCGCGGCCTGCGTGGCGGGGGTCATCAGCGTGGCCGACGCGCTGCGCGTCGTCGCAGCCCGGTCGGATGCCGACGCGTTGCGCGCCGCGCTTCAGGACATGCCCCTCGCACGGCCCTCGGTCCGCCTGGTTTCCGGCTGCCTCGGCACCGACGTGACCGACGAGGTCACGCATCCCCAGTACTGGTTGCAGCTTGCCGAGTTGTCGAATCGACCCGAAGCGCAGGCCAACGCGCAGGCCGAAGCGCCGCCCGCGCCGGAGGGGCTTGCCGACGGCTGGCTGCCGCCGCCATGCGCCGGCGATGCACTGGAGCGCGCACTCGCGGCGCTGTATGTGCAGGGCGCGCAGTTCGACTGGAACGCATTGTTCCCGGTGCCGGCCCAGCCCGCCACGACCCTGCCGAACTACCCGTTCGAGCGGCAGCGCTTCGGTCTGGAGAAAACGCCGTCGCCCATCGTCGGCATGGATGCCGGCAGCATCGCGGAAGCGTTGCGGCACCTCAAGACGTCGGGCAAGTACTCTGAGGACGTGCTGAACGCCTTTCCGGACCTGCTTCAGACTGCGTTCGCTCCCGCCGGAACCGCTGCCCCGAACGCCCACCCGCTCTATCACGTCGCATGGGAGCCGCAACCCGCGTTGCCGGAGGCCCGATTCGCCGCCGACGCGTCGCCGTGGCTGATTTTCGCGGACGAAAGCGGTGTCGGCGAGCGGTTCGCCGACCTGCTGCGCGCGCGCGGCGCATCCTGCTCGCTGGTGCGCCCCGGCCCCGACCATGGCGGCGGCGCGGAAGCGGGCTGGCAAGTCGCGCCCGAGCGGCCGGATCATTTCGTCCGCTTGCTGAACGAGACTGCCGCCCCGGGCCAGCGCATCGTGTTTCTATGGGCGCTGGACGAAGCCGTCGGCGCGTCGCGCATGGCCACCGCCCTGCTGCACCTCGTGCACGCGTTGGTCGGCAGCGAGCGCGATTGGGCGTCGTCGACCCGCCCCAGGATCTGGGTGGTCACGCGCGACGCGGTGGAAGCCGGCGAATCGCCCCGCGTATCGGGGCTCGCACAGGCTGCGTTGTCGGGGCTGGCGCGGGGCGCGATGATCGAGCATCCGGAATGGTTCGGCACCTCGATCGATCTCGATCCGGCCGCGCCGGAGGACGAGACGCAGGCGCTGCTTCAGGAAATCCTCGGTGAAAGCCGTGAAGAGCTGGTGGCGTTGCGGCACGACGTGCGCCATGTCGCGCGCCTGAGCCCACTCGCGCCCGCCGAAACGGCCGCGCTGCGGGTCGACCCGGAAGCGGCCTACCTGATCACCGGCGGGTTCGGCGCGCTCGGGCTGCACACCGCCCGGTGGCTGGCGGCACACGGCGCACGCACGCTGATCCTCGTCGGCCGACAAGGGCCCAGGAGCGACGAGAGCCGGCAGGCGATCGCCGAGCTGCGCGAGCGGAACCTATCCGTGCGTTGCGAGCGCCTCGATATCGCCGATCCGGTGGCGGTCGCCGATTTCTTCGCCGCGCTCCGGCGCGACGGCGTGCCGCTGCGGGGCATCGTGCACGCGGCCGGCATCGTCGGCTACAAGCCGCTGATGCAGGTCGAGCGCGAGGAACTGGAAGCTGTCCTGCAACCGAAGGTCGCGGGCGCCTGGCTGCTTCATCAGCACAGCGAACCGTTCCCGCTCGATTTCTTCATCCTGTTTTCGTCGATCGCGTCCGCGTGGGGTTCGCGCGACCAGGCGCACTACAGTGCCGCGAACCGATTCCTCGACGCGCTCGCGCATCATCGCCGCGGCCTGGGCCTGCCGGCCCTGAGCGTGAACTGGGGGCCGTGGGCGCAAGGCGGCATGACGTTCCCCGAGGCGGAAGCGCTGCTGCGGCGTGTCGGGATCCGCTCGCTGGCGGCGGATCGCGCGCTCGACGTGCTGGATCGTCTCCCCGCCGTGCCCCAGATCGCGGTCGTCGATATCGACCTGGCGCTGTTCCAGGGCTCCTACGAGGCGCGCGGACCCAAGCCGTTCCTCGACCGCGTGCGGGTGGCCGCAGCCGCGCCAAGCGCGCTGGCGATGCCCGCGTTGAGCGACGCCTCACCCCGCGAGCGAAAGCGCCTGCTGGCGGACAGCATCGATCGCGCGGTGGCCCAGGTGCTCGGCTTCGGCGCGGCGACGCTGGACCGCGACCTCGGCTTCTTCGAGATGGGCATGGATTCGCTGATGGCGCTGGATGTGCGCACGCAGCTCGAGAAAGTACTTGGCATCCCGTTGTCGGTCGCGCTGTTGTTCGATCATCCGACGGTCAATGCCCTCGCGGATTTCCTGGCGGAGCAGTCGTCCCCCACGGCGCCGGACGCGAGCGCGGCGCCGGCGCAGGCCGTGCCGTCGCAGCCGGCCGCGCCAGCCGTTGCGCCGCGCGAGCCCGGCACGCCGGAACCGATCGCGATCGTCGGCATGAGCTGCCGGTTTCCGGGCGCCGCGCACGATCTCGACGCCTACTGGCGGCTGCTGAACGACGGCGTGGATGCGATTTCCGAAGTGCCGCGCGAGCGCTGGGATGTCGACGCGTACTACGATCCCGATCCGGAAGCGCCGGGCCGGATGGTCTGCCGCTTCGGCGGTTTTCTCGAAGACGTCGATCAGTTCGATCCGGCGTTTTTCCGGATCACGCCGCGCGAAGCAGCCGCGATGGACCCGCAGCAGCGCCTGTTGCTCGAAGTCAGTCACGAAGCGCTGGAGCACGCCGGCATTCCCGTCGACAGTCTCAAGGGCAGCCGGACCGGCGTCTTCGTCGGCATCACCACCAACGATTACGCGAATCTGCAGCTTCGCAACGGCGGCGGCAGCGGCATCGACGGCTATTTCTTCACCGGCAATCCGCTCAATACGGCGGCCGGCCGCATCTCCTACGGGCTCGGTGTGCAGGGGCCGAGCATGGCGATCGACACCGCGTGCTCGTCGTCGCTCACCGCGATCCATACCGCCAGCCAGAATCTGCGCAGCGGCGAGTGCGATCTCGCGATCGCGGGCGGCGTCAACCTGATCCTGTCGCCGGACAACTCGATCGCCGTCTCGCGCACGCGGGCGCTGGCGCCGGACGGCCGCTGCAAGACCTTCGACGCGGCGGCGGACGGCTTCGTGCGCAGCGAAGGCTGCGGCGCGCTGGTGCTCAAGCGCCTGTCCGATGCGCTCGCCGCGGGCGACCGCGTGCTGGCCGTGCTCCGCGGTTCGGCCGTCAACCACGACGGTGCGTCGAGCGGCTTTACCGCGCCGAACGGCCGCGCGCAGGAAGCCGTCATCCGCCAGGCGCTGGGCGGGCTTCCCGCCGCCTCCATCGATTACGTGGAAGCGCACGGCACCGGCACGCCGCTGGGCGATCCCGTCGAGGTCGAGGCGCTGGCGACGGTGTTCGGCGCCGACCGCGGCAACGGCCGGCCGCTGCGCATCGGCTCGGTGAAAACCAACATCGGCCACACGGAATCCGCCGCCGGTATCGCGGGGGTCATCAAGGTCGTGCTGTCGCTGAACCACGACCGCATTCCCGCCCACCTGCATTTCCGCCAGCCGAGCCCGCTGGTGCGGTGGGACGCGCTGCCGATCGAGGTCTGCGCCGAGGCGAGCGCGTGGCCGCGCGGCGAGCGGCCGCGGCGCGCCGGCGTCAGCGCGTTCGGCGCGAGCGGCACCAATGCGCACCTGGTGCTGGAAGAAGCGCCCGCGCCGGTGCGGCAGGCGACGCCGTCGAAGCACAAGGTGCATCCGCTGGTCCTGTCGGCCAAGACGCCGGCGGCATTGCGCGAGCTTGGCCGGCGCTATCAGCGGCGGCTCGAAGCCGAACCCGGTCTCGATATCGCGGCCGTGGCCTTTTCGGCATCGACCGGCCGCTCGCATTTCGCGCATCGGCTGGCGCTGCCGGTGACGTCGCTCGAGGACGCCATCGAAAAGCTGCGCGCGTTCCAGGCGAAGGAACCGGCCGACGCGGCGCAGCCCCCGCGGGTGAAGATGGCGTTCCTGTTCACCGGTCAGGGCTCGCAATACGCCGGCATGGGCCGCCGTCTGTACGACGCCTATCCGGTGTTCCGCGACGCCATCGACCGCTGCCGTGCGGTGGCCGATCCGCTGCTCGACAAACCGTTGCTCGAGGTGCTGTCGGCCCCGAACGACGATATCCACCAGACCGGCTACAGCCAGCCGGCCCTGTTCTCGCTGCAGTTCGCGCTCACCACGTTGCTGGCGTCGTTCGGCGTGGTGCCCGACGCCGTGATGGGACACAGCGTCGGCGAGTACGCAGCGGCTTGCGCGGCCGGCGTCTTCTCGCCGGAAGACGGCCTGCGGCTGATCGCCGAACGCGGCCGGCTGATGCAGGCGTTGCCCCGCGACGGCGAGATGGCGGCCATCTTCACCGACCTCGCCACGGTCGAGCGCGTGATCGAAGCGTGGCCGCACGAGGTCGCGGTGGCGGCCGTCAACGGTCCGGCCAGCATCGTGATCTCCGGCAAGCGCGAGCGCATCGCGACGCTGGTCGAAGCGTTCGCGGTGCTGGACATCCGGTCCGTGCAGCTCAATACGTCGCACGCGTTCCACTCGCCGCTGGTCGAGCCGATGCTGGACCGCTTCCAGGCCGTGGCAAAAGCAGTACGCGCCACGCGCCCGGCGATCCCGTTCTATTCCAATCTCACGGGCGCCGTGATGGACGAGGCGCCCACCGACGAATACTGGCGCCGTCACTGCCGGGAGCCGGTGCAGTTCGCGAGCAGCGTCGAGCGCCTCGCCGAAGCCGGGTTCAACCTGCTGGTCGAAATCGGCCCCAAGCCGGTGCTCGTCAACCTGGCCCGCGCGTGCTGTGCGCCGGACGCCGGGATCCAGTTCCTTGCGCTGCAGCGGCCGCAAGTCGAGCAGCAAGCGCTGATCGAAACGCTGTCGAGCCTTTATGCGCGCGGCGTCGATGTCGACTGGGCCCCCACCGAAACACCCGCGCCCACGCGCGTCGCATTGCCGTCCTATCCCTTCCAACGCAGCCGTACCTGGTTCCAGAAAGCGGACATGTCCATGACTCAGACAAGCGCATCACCCATCGCTGCAACGCCGACGCACAACCGTAGCGGCGAGGTTCTCGAATGGCTTCGCGGCAAGATCGGCGAATTGATCCAGGCCGATCCCGCCACCATCAACATCGACCTGCCGTTCCTGGAGATGGGCGCCGACTCGATCGTGCTGATCGAGGCCATCCGGCACATCGAGAAACAGTACGGCGTGAAGCTGGTCATGCGCCGCTTCTTCGAAGACCTGGCGACGGTGCAGGCGCTCGCCGAGTACGTCGCGGACAATCTGCCGGCGGCTGCCGCCCCGGCCGAGCCCGAGGCCACGGCCGAAGCCGGGCTGTCCGCGGTGGCGGTCGCGCCGTCCGAAGCGGCGCTTGCGCCGCTCGCCGCCGCCCCGGCGGAATGGGTGGCGGCCGAAGGCGGCTCCACGGTCGAGCGCGTATTGCGGGAGCAGAATCAGTTGCTGTCCCGCGTCATGGGCCAGCAGATGGAATTGCTGCGCACGTCGCTGACCGGCCAGGCCGGCGTCCGGCCGGCGACGATCGCCGCGCAAGCCGTCGCGAGCGCTGCGAGCGTCGCCAACGTCACACCGAAGGCCGCGATCGCGGCCCCGGCCGCCGGGCCCGCAACGAAGCCCGCGCCTGCAACTGTGGCCGCGGCCGCGGCCGACAATCGGCCGGCCAAGCCGATGATGCCGTGGGGCAGCCCGGTCGAGCAGCGGGCGCGTGGCTTGTCCGCCGTGCAGCAGGAGCATCTCGAAGCGCTGATCGTGCGTTACACGACGCGCACCCGGAAATCGAAGGAATCGGTGCAGGCGTCCCGCCCGGTGCTGGCCGACAGCCGCGCCACGGTCGGCTTCCGGTTTTCGACCAAGGAGATGCTGTATCCGATCGTCGGCGATCGCGCGGCCGGTTCGCGGCTGTGGGATATCGACGGCAACGAGTACATCGATTTCACGATGGGCTTCGGCGTGCATCTGTTCGGCCACACGCCGGACTTCATCCAGCATCAGGTCACCCGCGAGTGGCAACGTCCGCTCGAACTGGGCGCGCGCTCGAGCCTCGTCGGCGAAGTGGCCGCGCGCTTTGCGCGCGTCACCGGTCTCGATCGCGTGGCTTTCTCGAACACCGGCACCGAGGCGGTCATGACCGCCATGCGGCTCGCGCGCGCCGTGACCGGGCGCGACAAGATCGTGATGTTCACGCATTCGTATCACGGCCATGCCGACGGCACGCTCGCCGCGGCGAACGCGGAAGGCGTGACGGAAACCATCGCCCCCGGCGTGCCGTTCGGTTCGGTCGAGAACATGATCCTGCTCGACTACGGCAGCGACGCCGCGCTCGAGGCCATTCGCGGGATGGCGTCGACCCTCGCCGCCGTGATGGTGGAGCCGGTGCAGAGCCGCAACCCGTCCCTGCAGCCCGTTGCGTTCCTCAAGGAGCTGCGCCGCATCACCGAGGAGGCCGGAATCGCGCTGATCTTCGACGAAATGATCACCGGCTTCCGCGTCCATCCGGGCGGCTCGCAGGCCATGTTCGGGGTCCGGGCCGATCTCGCGACATACGGCAAGATCATCGGCGGCGGCCTGCCGTTGGGCGTCATCGCCGGTTCCAGCCGCTTCATGGACGCCATCGACGGCGGCATGTGGACCTACGGCGACCACTCGTTCCCCGCCGCCGACCGCACGGCGTTCGGCGGCACCTTCTGCCAGTATCCGCTCGCGATGGCGGCCGCGCTGGCCGTGCTGGAGAAGATCGAACAGGAGGGGCCGGCGCTGCAGGCGGCGCTCAACGAACGGACCGCGCAAATCGCCGAAACGTTGAATGCGTTTTTCGCGGAGGCCGAGGCGCCGATCAAGGTCACGTGGTTCGGCTCGATGTTCCGCTTCGAATTCACCGAGAACCTCGACCTGTTCTTCTATCACATGCTCGAAAAGGGCATCTACATCTGGGAGTGGCGCACCTGCTTCCTGTCCACCGCGCATACGGAAGCCGATATCGACCGGTTCATCCGGGCGGTGAAGGACAGCGTCGCCGACCTGCGCCGGGGCGGTTTCATCCGGCCTCACTCGAAGTACGGCACGGTGGCCGCGCTGAGCGAAGCGCAACGCCAGCTGTGGATCCTGTCGGAAGTCGAGCCCGAAGGATCGCTGGCCTACAACGTCAACACCACCCTCGAACTGAATGGCCGGCTCGACGAGGCCGCCATGCGCGCGGCCGTGCAGGGTCTCGTCGACCGGCACGAAGCGCTGCGCACCACGCTGACGCCGGACGGCTCGGGCCAGATCGTGCATCCGTCGCTGACGCTACAGATTCCGCTGATCGACACGAACCAGGACGCGTGGCGCGACCACGAAAGCCGCCAGCCGTTCGACCTCGTGAACGGTCCGCTCTTTCGCGCCGCGATCGTGCGCCTGGACAGCACGCGTCACCTGCTGGTGATGACGGCCCATCACATCATCTGTGACGGCTCGACGTTCGGCATCCTGCTCGAGGATCTCGCCCGCGCTTATGCCGGGGCTGCACCGGCCGCGGCGCCGCTGCAGTTCCGCGAGTACCTGAAGCAGCTCGACGGCCAGCGCCACAGCCCGGAAACGAAGGCGAATCGCGCGTACTGGCTGGCGCAATGCGCGCGCCAGACCGAACCGCTGAATCTTCCGCTGGATTACCCGCGGCCCGCGGTGAAGACGTTTCACGGCGCGCGCGTGTCCCTGCATCTGGACGCGGCAGAGGCCGCGTCGCTGCGCACCGCCGCCCGTCAGAACGGCTGCACGCTCTACATGATGCTGCTCGCGGGCTTCAATCTGTTCCTGCACCGCATCGCCGGCCAGCAGGAGATCGTCACCGGCATCCCGGTGACCGGCCGCTCCGTGGCCGGCAGCGATCGCCTCGCCGGCTACTGCACGCATCTGCTGCCGTTGCGCTCCACGCTGCCGGAGCAGGCCACCGTGGCCGGCTTCCTGGCGGGCACCCGCCAGAACCTGCTCGACGCGCTCGAGCACCAGGATTTCCCGTTCGCCGAACTGGTCCGCGAAATCGGCGCGCAGCGCGATCTCAACGCCGCCCCGCTGGTGTCGGTCGTCTTCAATCTGGAACCCGTGTCGGCGCTGCCCGAACTGCCCGGCCTGACGGTCGGCCTGGTCACGCCGCTGATCCGCCATACCGCGTTCGATCTGAACGTCAACGTCCTCGACGCGGGGCAGGCTCTGCTGATCGACTGCGACTACAACAGCGATCTGTTCGACGAGAGCACGGTGCAACGTTTCCTCGGGTTCTACCGGACCTTGCTGACGCGTGTCGCGGACGATGCGTCGGCCGCCGTTGCGCGGCTGCCGCTGACGAGCGATGCAGAGCGGAACCTGCTGACCGTCGAGTGGAACCGGACCGAGACGGATTTCGGTGACGCCGCCGCGCAACCGCTGCACCGGTTGTTCGAACAGCAGGTCGAGCGCTCGCCCGAGGCCGTCGCCGCCGTCTACGACGACGTCGCGCTCACCTACGCCGAACTCAACCTGCGCGCCAATCGCCTCGCCCATCGCCTCATCGAGCTCGGCGTCGCCCCCGATGCCCTCGTCGGCGTCGCGATGGAGCGCTCGCTCGACATGATCGTCGCGCTGCTCGCGATCCTCAAGGCCGGCGGCGCTTACGTCCCCGTCGACCCCGAATACCCCGCCGAGCGCGTGCGCTTCATGATCGACCACGCGCAGCTGCGCTGGCTCCTCACCCAGCAGCATCTGCTTGACGCGCTGCCCGACACCGACGCCCGCGTGATCGTCGTCGATCGCGACACGCTCGACCTCGACGCCGCGCCCGCGTCCAATCCCGCGCCTGAGCTGGGCGGCGAGAACCTCGCCTACATGATCTACACCTCCGGTTCGACCGGCAGGCCCAAGGGCGCACTCAACACCCATCGCGCCATCACCAACCGCATCCTGTGGATGCAACACGCATACACGCTCGGCGCCGACGATGCCGTGCTGCAGAAGACCCCGTTCAGCTTCGACGTGTCGGTCTGGGAATTCTTCTGGCCGCTCGTCACCGGCGCGCGCCTCGTGTTCGCCCGGCCCGGCGGC
>Ga0182005_1000399_pt1 | contig 23726 bp, 17 predicted proteins | sample Sormic07211103_1_FD_123021 | JGI IMG/M metagenome (GOLD analysis project Ga0182005, IMG submission 123021) | Rhizosphere microbial communities from Sorghum bicolor, Mead, Nebraska, USA - 072115-103_1 MetaG | ecosystem: Host-associated > Plants > Roots > Rhizosphere | place: USA: Nebraska...
CGCCGAAACGGCTGAGCGCCTGCGCGCCGCCCGGAACTTCGACCTCGACGTCGTGACGATCGAGCGCCTCGAATCCGAGCGCAAGGCGCTCTCGACCGAGACCCAGGAGCTGCAGAACCTGCGTAACACCCGTTCCAAGGCCATCGGCCAGGCCAAGGCCAGGGGCGAAAGTGTGGACGGGCTGATGGCCGAGGTCGCCGGCATTGCCGACAAGCTCAAGGCCAACGAGCAGGCACTCGCCGAGGTCCAGGCCAAGCTGGCGGACATCGCCCTGGGTATCCCGAACCTCCCCGACGAGTCCGTGCCCATCGGCAAGGATGAGAACGACAACGTGGAGATCCTCCGTTGGGGTCACCCGCGTCCGTTCGACTTCCCGGTGAAGGACCACGTGGACCTGGGCGCCCGTCACGGCTGGCTCGACGGCGAAGCCGGAGCCAAGCTCTCCGGCGCACGCTTCACCGTGCTGCGCGGCCAGCTCGCGCACCTGCACCGCGCGCTCGCCCAGTTCATGCTGGACTTGCACACCACGCGTCACGGCTACCTCGAGCACAACGTGCCGTTGATCGTGAATGCAGCGGCGATGGAAGGCACCAGTCAGCTGCCCAAGTTCGAAGACGATCTGTTCGGCACGATGGTCGACGAGGTAAAGCGCTACCTCATCCCCACCTCCGAAGTGACACTGACCAACCTCGTGCGCGAGAGCATCGTCGACGCCGGCGAGCTGCCGATGCGCATGACCGCGCATTCCATGTGCTTCCGTGCGGAAGCCGGCAGCTACGGCCGCGACACCCGCGGCATGATCCGCCAGCACCAGTTCGAGAAAGTCGAAATGGTGCAGATCGCCACCGCCGAGACCAGCTTCGCCCAGCTGGAGGAAATGGTCGGGCACGCCGAGGCGGTTTTGCAGGCCTTGAAGCTGCCTTACCGCAAGGTGCAGCTGTGCACCGGGGACATGGGCTTCGCCGCGGCCAAGACCTATGACCTCGAAGTATGGCTGCCCAGCCAGAACACGTACCGCGAGATCAGCAGCTGCTCCAACTGCACGGACTTCCAGGCGCGGCGTATGGCCGCCCGCTGGCGGAACCCGGCAAGCAGCAAGCCGGAGCTGGTGCATACGTTGAATGGGTCGGGGTTGGCCGTTGGTCGGACCCTGGTGGCAGTGATGGAGAACTTCCAGCAGGCCGATGGCTCGATTGAGGTGCCGGAAGTGCTGCGGCCGTATATGGCGGGGATTGAGGCGATTGCCTGATCCCTTGGTACCCGGTCGTCGGGTACAATTGGCGCGCTCGGGGTTTCCCGGGTGCGCCAATGTTTAGAGCCGGGTAGGGTGCAATGCCCTAGCGGCGCGCTGAAAATACGGAGAGATGGCCGAGTGGTTTAAGGCAGCAGTCTTGAAAACTGCCGTAGGTGTGAGCCTACCGTGGGTTCGAATCCCACTCTCTCCGCCAAGATGATTTTTCTGATTGCAAATCAATTACTTGGGTGATTTCAGAAAAATCCGCGTCGGGACACAAATCGGGACACAAAAGGTCCTCGATGCGCATCCCGCACTATCTGCACAAAGCCCCTTCGGGTGTTTTCCACTTCCGGCGGCGTATGCCGTCATGTCTGCATGCCCTTATTGGCCGCCCGGTCATCAAGAAGAGTTTGTTGACGCGCGACGTCGGCGTTGCCCGCGGCCTCGCCCTCAAACTTTGGCGTGCGTATGATGAGCTCCATCAACATGTGTCGAAGGCATTCCGTGCGTGCGCATCAAAGATGAGGGGGGAAGGACAACGCACCAAGAACCACTCCTCGAACCGCATCATTCCGGTCCATCCGGAGCTCATAAAAATGGGTCTGCTCAAAAAGTCGCGCGCATGCGGTCGATGGGTGAAACGCGCTTGTTCACGAAGGTTGGCAAGGGTGCCCTGAATAGGGCAGGCGATTGGCTCTCAAAAGCGTTTGGCCGCTACGTCAAACTGGTGCTGCCAGCGCCGGACGTCGGCAAGCTCGGCTTTCACTCTTTCCGCAAGACTGTCATCCAGACCTTGCAGGCGGCCGGGGTGCAGGCGGAGCTTCGCGCGGCATGTCGGCCATGAACTCGACGACGAGCACCACGCCAGTTACAGCATGGAGGCGCCCAAAACACAGGTGTTGGATGCCATCATCAAAGCAACGTCGGTCACGGCCTACAGCGGAGGTCTCGGCGCATTCATTCCTGCGGCGTATCAGTGTGTCGTCTGCAGGTCACGGCAGGACATCAAACGGGCAGGCAGTTCGGGGTTTTTGCCTTCCTCCCGGAAGGCGTCGGCGGACGGCAGAACGGTGGATGCTCTTGAAGAGGTTGCCATCATCACCGACCATTCCCCGGCGCGAGGCTCATCGCCGTATGTCAGATTGGGCCGAGCGACGCTGTTGGACTTCTTGCGTAGACGACAGGAGACGGCGATGCGCACCAATTACGTTCTGGTCGACTACGAAAACGTTCAGCCCAGGTCCCTCGGCGCGCTTGTCGGTGACCATCCGTTCAAGGTGGTGTTGTTTGTCGGTGCGAGCCAGGCAAAGGTCACGTTTGAAGTCGCCGAATCGATGCAGGCGCTCGGCGCGAACGCGAGCTACGTCAAAATCAGTGGCAACGGGTCGAATGCGCTCGACTTCCATATTGCCTACTACATCGGTCGCATCTCATGCGAAGACCCAACGGCGTTCTTCCACATCATCAGCAAGGATGCGGGATTCGACCCTCTGGTGGCGCACCTGAAGACGAACAGGATTTTCGCTGCGCGCTCGAAGGATGTGACTGAAATTCCCCTGCTCAAAGCCGCAAATTCGAAATCGCTCGTCGAGAAAATCGACGTGGTTACGACCAATCTCCGGCAGCGCGGGGCAGCGCGTCCCCGAACGGTCAAGACGTTGTCGAGCACCATCGGGTCCTTGTTCCAGAAACAGCTCCCGGAAAATGACATCAAGGCCATACTCGATGCGTTGGTCAAAAACGGCCATGCCTCGGTCGACGGAACGCGGGTTACTTATACCCTGTAAGCCAACGGCGGCGTCCGAGCACTGGTGTATTCACGTGGGGGAAGAAATGGGCTCAGCCGTCATCGGTTTCATCGGCGTTCTCGTCGGTGCCTTTGTGACCGCTTTCAAGGAGTGGTTGTTCAAACGACGTGACCAGCGGCGAAACGCCGAGTACCTGGCCATCCGCGTGTGCTCGATGCTCGACCGGTTCGTCGACGAGTGCGTCGAGGTGGTCGATGACGACGGCACATACCGGGGCGAGACGGAGCCCGACGGCACCGTGTCCCCGAAGGCCGAGCTCGCTGACATAGGGTTTGACGACCTTGAGGTGGATTGGCAAGCGCTTCCGGCTGCACTGTCTTACCGCGTCCTCAACTTCCCGAACGATGTGCAGCGAGCGAAGAAGGCAATCGAGGTGGCGGGGGAACATGCTTCACCGCCCGATTACGACGAGGCATTCGAAGCACGCCAGACCCAGTACGCGAAGCTGGGACTGAGGGCCGCCGGGCTTTCGGATGCATTGCGGACCTTCGCCGGACTGCCCGCGAGAGAAGAGCTCGAATGGGACCCGCTGGATGCCTTTCGTGCACGGCTCAAGGCGCAAGAGAACGACATCAGCAGTCGAGGCGAGCCGGTGTTCTAGCGGCTCCGGTTTCCGATGACGTCGCGGCACCTCGTCGGGTCAGGACGACTTCGGCAACCGGAATGGACTTGTCGCGGCATCGGGTGAAGTGAATTCGAACTCGAGCGTGTCGTCGTCGGTGCCGTCGTTCGGGACGACGGTCACTTTCGAAATCATTTTTCCCCCGAAGAGGAAGTCCCGGAAGAATTCTTGCCAGTCTGGGGGCGGCAACGGGGAGTCGGCGGGCGCATCGGGCGGAGGAAGGCCATGGGAGGGAAGACCTGCGAGGGCTTCGAGAATTTGGCGGGATGAGACTTTCAGGATGTTCCCCGACTGCCAGTAGCCTCCGTGGAGGCCGTAAGAGAACCCGGTCTTGTTGCACTGGTGCGCCGCGTTCGGCGCACTGAGAACAGGATGGGGCATGAGTTTCAAAAAGGTGTTGAGATGGTCCAGCAACGCGCCGTGCCGGGCGTCGCTCAGGGCGGGGCGCCTGCCGGCCGTCACACGGCGATACAGTGCGCAGTCGAGGGAGACAACCGACCTGCCTGGCGACCATGCCTCTCGGATGGGCAGCAGCAAGACTGCGTCGACCGTGGAGGTGCGGCGGAGGAAATGCTCGACGATGGCCCGGGCCGTGAAGTGCCCGCCGACCGACGATGTTTGCTTCAATGTGTTGCAGTCCCCGTCGCACACCACGACCAGGCGAATGCAGTCGTGGGGCGCTTCCCGCAGCTGGTCGGCCTTGTCTTTGAGGCCGGCAGCGAGGGGATTGTGCTCGAGCGAGTAGGCAACATCGTAGCTGGGGTAATTGATGGACGAGGCAATCTGCGTCGCGTTGTAAGCAATGGTAAAGACGGTGTCGTCTTGCTCGATGGACGTCGCGGCCTGGGTGTCCGGAGCTTTGCTGACAGCAGCGAAAAAACGGCCCAGCCCGAGCTTGAGAACAGCCACCAGTGCGCCTTTCGACGGCAGGTTCAGGGACATTCTCGATTCCCTGTATTTCCCCTCCGTCTTGCCCGCGATGCGCACGGCAAGCCGGTCCGGGTCGACCCCCTTTCTCCTCGCAATACGGGCGAGCTCCTGGCTGAAGTATGCGACCGGATTGTCCTTGTCGAGCCCGCTGTCGGACACACAGGTGATGTCGCCGACCACTTCAACGGAACCAGCTTCAACCGGCAGGTCAAACGCGAAGTCGGGCTTCCTGCCGTTGGGCAACGGAACCTCGTGCCGGACTGGGGCGAGGCGAGACAACGCATCGAGAATGGCGACTTCCCACAGCCGGCTCAGGCGCTTGCGCCCTGGCCGGTTGAGGTCATCGACCAGATCCTTGAGTTGGTCACGACGTAGGACCGGGCCAAGGCGGTCGAGGCAGTCTTGCGTGTATCGCCGTGAAAACAGCAGATCGTGCATGTCCACTTCCAGGTGAGCTGTTCCGTCTTTCGTACCACAGCGCGCGACGCCGTCAAGGCACGCGGTACGCGGACGTCTCTGGATTAGCCATGGCCCCCTCGACAGGTCGCCGTGCCAGGGTAGATCTGTATCTTTGGGGCACGACATGCACATGACCGAACTGACCACTGTCCTGCAGGCCGATGGATGGCGTTGAACCCGATCCCGGTGGCAAGCCGAACGCGTGGGCCATCCACTCGCCGGACTCGGAGGAGCCGTTCTTTTTCTTCGGCATTGACGGGGTCGAACCCTTCTGGCGGATCCTCGTCATGGGCGCCTTCATCGCCGGGCGTCGCGCGCGATAAATTCGAAGTGTCTGAACGGAAAATTGAGCTCGTCGTCGTTCGCGATTTGTGCCGGATCTATGGCGTCGACTTCCTGGACTTCGTCACCGCGTTTGAATCGGCAGCAAGGAAGGGCAAGGTCACGCCGGCTCCGCGCCTGGATCGGAAGGACAAAGGCACGCGTCGACGGTAGTCGGGTTAGAGCAAGGTTGATGCCGCTCGATGTCTGGCGCCCCTAGACCCAGAGACTGGAATATCCGGCGTGCTCGCCGGCCGGCCTTCTGGCAGAGGTTGCCGAATTTGCATGGCGTGCGACCAACTGCCCGGTTGACGCGTCTATCCCAGGCACCAGGCTGTGTACCCGCGCCGTGCGCTTCGCCAGGATCCCTCATGCCAAAAGGCAGTTCCGCTCACGATCAACGACGTCCCGTCCTTCTGCAGCTGCTCATCGAGACGCGCACGAAGGCCAAGCTGACCCAGGTCGAGCTCGCTGAGGCCGCCGGGGTCTCCCAGCCGTACGTGTCGCAAGTCAAGAGCGGTCTCATCAGGCTCGATGGTCTGCAACTCGTCGACTGGCTGCACACCTGCGACTCGAATCTTGGCCGGTTCGGCGCCAACGTTGTCGGCACATTTTCCTGCGGGAGCAGGAGTCGTCGACGTATAAGTGTTATGCAGCGCGACACCCCGAAATCGGCACGCAACGGTCCGTCCGTCAGGCCATGTCTTCCACGCGCCACCCCGTCTCGATGAGGATTTTCCGGTCAGCGGCGTTTAGCCGTTGACCGTTGACGGCGAGGCAGAGAAAGCGCGTGGGTCGGGAGAATCCGACGTAGGCATGGCGCATCTGCGCGGGAAGACTTTTCAGGGGCTTTCCATTGTCCGTCTTGCGCCCGGTCTGGCGAGCGATGGCTTCGACCACGTCGAACCGCTTTGAGTAGCGACCCAAGGATTCGAGGTAAAGCGTTGCGAGCTGAGTTTCGCCCTTCGTGTTGCTTACGGTGTCGACGGTGACGTGTAACGTGCGCTCGTCCCGCGTTACCGTGCATACGCGCGGACGCGCCGTTCGTGCAGGTTCCCCGTCGTCTCCGTCCGGGTTGGCGAACACCGGGAGCGCGGCGAAGGCCTTTGAAGTGACGCGTTCCGGGAGAAGGGGCGCGAGAGCGGTTTGGAGGGCAAGGACGATCCCGGCCCTACCCGTGTCGGTGGTCCCGGCGGTACGGTCCATGACAATGTCGCGCATCGCACGGCGCAGCGTGCGAAGGTCGAACTCCGCCTCCCGCAAAATCCGGAAAAGGCGCCACGGTTCACGGACGCTCTCTGCAACCGGCGACTTTGCCTCACGCAGCGCGAGCAGGACGATTCGCCGCAGTCGCTCGAACCGCTCACCGAGTTCCACCGGGGACAGTCCCATTGCAGCATCCTCCGCCAGCAGGCGCCAAGCGTTCGTGCCTTTGGGTGCAATCTTCTCGGGGTCCGTGGCAAGGGGCGGCCAGAAGTCGCCAACATGCCGTCCGGGCGTTTGCTTGGACTCGCCGGTCTTTCGCGCGCAGATGGCCCGAACGTGACCGCCTGTTGCGATGGCGTCGTCATCGAACGCATCGAGGACCAGTTCGCCAAACCGGGGAATGACCGCTTCGATGGTGTCGGTGGTGTAGACCAGCAGCGTCGGCGGTGCTGCGACATCCGGCCCCTTGCCGACCACCGGAACGCCTTCTTCCTGGACCTTCGCGACGATGTTGGCGATGACGGGACCGAAGCGCCGGCTGGTGCTTATCGGCAACTGAGGGTCTTCGGGAAACGACGTACCGTTCTCCTCCTGCTCCTCATCATCCGCGTCACCAAAAATGCGCTGGTTGATGTCCCCGAAACGCTGAACGGTGGACCCATCGCCGAAGGCCTTTGCCAGCAGCGCGGCCTGTCCCGGTGAGGTGTCTTGCATCTCGTCCATCATCACCAGCGGAAAGCGGTGCGCCAGAAGTGCGGGCAGGCGGGGCACTTTTGCGATAGCCTGTTCGGCGTACGCGAACATGTCGACATGGCGAAAGATTCCTTCAGCTGCAAGCGCCCGCTTGACTGCGCGTAGATGTTTTCCGGAATCCGTGTGTTCGCCAGGGAAGCCGCTCCCACTTACAACGGCGAGATGCGGGCCTGAAAAGCGCATGGCCTGGATTTGCGTTTCCCGTCCGTGACCTTGTTTGATCCACCCCCAAACGGCTTTCTCAGAGAGGGCGCCACGCAGGGCTTTTCTTCCGAAGACATCGTCATCAATCACGTCGACCCTTCCGCCGTTGCTCCTCAGCCGGGGCAGGGCGAGGAACTGGTTCACAAAGCCGTGGATGGTGCCGATGAAGTGCGGGTAGGCGAGCAGGCGGATGCCTTCGGGCGTGCCCGCAAGGCGATGCCGGATTTCGTTCGCGGCTGTATTGGTGTGGCTGATGACACAGATACCTTGGCGGTCTGTGGCCCACTTGCGGCTGATCAGGTAGAGCTTTGCCGCGAGAATCGTCGTCTTGCCGCTGCCGGGTGCGGCCTGGACGTCGACCTTGCCGTTGGCAAGAAGCACCGCCCGGCACTCGGGGTCGGTGAAATCGAGCGCTGGGAAAGCAACGGTGAGGCTTTCGAGGTCCTCTTCTCCAATGAGCGGAATGGTCATGCAGCGCCCTTCTTGTCGCCCGGCATGAGGTGGCCGATGGCGCGCTGCAGGTAAGGCGGGAGGGACTTGAGCAAGGCATCGCCCTTTCCGTATGCGCCACTCTCAAGAAGAGTTGCAGCGTACTGGGCTGCGACCGCTTTCGAGCCCTGTTTGTTGTACAAGGGTTTGTAGATTTCGCTCGCCAGTGCTGCCTGTGAGAGGCCCTGTGCCTTGAGCTTCTCCCAGACTTTCCTGCGGGCCGCCCTGACCGCGTCCAGTTTTTCGGCCGGAAGAAATCCTTCGTGCTTCTTGGCAGCCACCGCAAGGCCGATGGCCATGTGCATCAGTTCGCTGCAACCCGAAAACGCGAGGTCATACTCCAGCGTCCAGTGTTCGGACACGCACACGATGGTCTTGCCGCCAGCGGCTCGCTTTTCCTTGGTCTCGCGACGGGCTTTAAGATCGTCTTGCGTGTAGTCGGAGAAAAAGCGCTTCTTGGGCTTTTTCTTCTTTTTCCCGTTCTCGTCCACGTCCCCGGCGTCGCTGTCCTCCGCCTCACCGTCTTCGTCGTCTTTGTCGGGCGCTTCATTACCGCCAACGCCTGCATTCCCGGTAACTTTTGCCGCAACATAACCCTTGGCTTCGTTTGGCACGACATCGAAGTCGGTGATGCAGGCAACCGGAACGGGGACTTCGGTATCGTCTTTTCGCTGGAGGATGCGGGCGTAGTGGTACAGCCCCACGTCGCCGACATTGACTACAGACACGCCATACTTGGCGAGGTCAAACCCGCAGGCCTTGGCAAGGGCAGGCAGCAGCAGCGCTTCTCCGGGGCCCTCCACGATGGCCACACCACGGGCGAAGAAGAGGTTGGCGCGGGTCGATTCCAGAAAGCGGCGAAGATAAGCGTAGTCGGATGGCGCGAGCCTCGTGCTGGCCTCGTCCAGCCGGAATGTCTTGCCCTTGACCACCAGGGTCATGGCCTGGACTGGCGCGCCGGCTACGAGTGAGGGACTGTGCGTCGTTATCACCACCTGCAACGCGCTGTTTGCATCACTCGCCGTGTCGGACAGGAGCGCCATCACGCGGTCCTGCAGCTGTGGGTGCAGGTGTGCCTCGGGCTCTTCAATGAGAAGCAGAGCGAGCTCATCGCTGCCTTTGAGCAACACCAGTTCGGTCGCCATGAACAGCACGTTGTTGTAGCCGAGCCCAGGCGGACAGCGCGCGTCAGCGTCGACGCCGTCGGCGGGCTGGAGGGTCAGCTCGAAGCGCTCGAGAATGGGATTGAGGGCAAGCTCCGTGGCAAGCCGGATGCGCGCGGCGAGAGTGTCGCCAACAAACGCGAACTTGCCGAGGTAGTGCGTGTTGATGCTCTCCTCGACCGCCCGGATGACCGCGTGGTTGCCCATGTGGTGCTGGGCGTGGGCCATGAGGCCCACGAGGGTCGTCGGCAGTTCTCCGGCCTTCCCCTTGTTGAAATCGTTCTCCCTCTGGTCCTGCGTGTCAGGGTGCGCCGCGAGGATTTGGGACAGACGCGAAGCGCGTCCCGGGCGCAGTTCGTTCTCCGCGTCACGCAACGGACGAAGGTAGGTGGTCCGGACCATCTCCCGGGCAGCCGCGCCGAGCTCCGGGCCGGTGCCGTCAGCGCCACAGCGCACCTCGGTTTCGATGCGCGCGCGACGCTTTGGCGGATTGCCGGCTATCCATCTGGCGTGGAGGGTAAGGTACAGCGTGGTCGTGCCGTCCTCCTCATAGGTCAGCCATTCGAGAAGGGCTGACTCCTGGTCCTCATCGAGTCCCCTGAGCGTCGCCGAAATCGTCAGTTCGGTGGTACGCGTGTCGCCGGAGACATGGAAGTCCTGCTCTTGCAATCGGGTCGCTTCAAAGCTCGTGGTCCAGAGCACATGGCGGATGGCGTCAACAATGGCGCTCTTCCCGGCGTCGTTTTCGCCCACCAGGATGTTGAGCGTGGGGCTGAGCGTCCAGTCGAGTTTCGGCGCAGCCTTGCCGTCACCGAAAATGCGAAAATTGACGGCTTTGATTGAGTGCAGGTGCACGGTTCTTCCCTGTGATGTGCGGATGCGCCGAGCATAGCGCGGCCGAGCGCGTCGGCGGAGTGCCAGCGAGTTGTTCCTGCAGCTGGGACCAATTGGACACATGTGCCGCGCATGTCGAACGTTTCACGCCATGCATCAATGGGTGACAAGCACGAGCCGTTTCCAACGACGCAAAGCATCAATCGGCCTCCGGCTTCGCGCTCCCGAAATCTCAAACATTGCCATTTGATGCCATTCGCCTTTCAATGGTGCCCGTCGCACGTGGCCCACGCTGAGGCTCGCGCGAATCGTTGAAGGTCAGGCCACCGCGTCAAGTTCACCGTCTCGGCCCTTGAGACCGTGTCCGGATACGGTGCCTGCGCACTGTGGGGGTGTTGGGGCCGGGGGTTGACCAAAAGGAAGCCACGAATGAAACGCGACGCAGACTTGTATCGGCGTTTGTTGCTCGATATCGAAGAGAGCAAAGGACCCTTGAACCAGAATCACCACGTGGAAGGGTTTACCCAGGATCAGGTCGCCTACCATCTGGCCCAGATCATCGAGGGCAAGCTGGCCGACGGGCCGAACCCCCGCTACCCCGCGACGGGCGTAAATCCGCAAATTCCCCTGTCCGTTGTCGCCAAGCGACTGACACCGGCCGGTCACGACTTCATCGACAACCTGCGCGACGAGACCGTCTGGAAAACGGTGAAGTCGCGCATGGGCAAGGCGGGTTCAACAGTCGCCCTGGAAGTCATCAGGGCGCTCGCGCACACCGTCGTCCGCGAATCGCTCCATCTTTCCTGAAACACACCGTCATCCACATTTCCCGAGGAGTTCCATTAGCCATGGACGCGAGTTCACTGAACGAAGTGCTGCCGTTTGTGCCCTATCTGACTGCCCTTCTTGCGCTGTTGCCTGTCGCGGCTGTGATGTGGCGCGGACAGTCGCTCTTTCCGCTCCGCCACCGTCTTTGGAACGCGTTCCGGCGCAAGGAGGCGAAGAACCCCTCATGGCTGTCCGATGATGTGCGCGAGCGGGTCGAACTGCTCGAATACCGCATGTTGTTCGGCAAGGCGGACAGCCTCGCCCAGGCACGACGCGTGAAGGGGTGGGCGGCAGAGCACCACCTCGACCTCGGCACGCTGTGCGATTGCGGCGACCACTTTGATCGCAAGAAGCTCGCCATGAGCGAGCATCTGCCGACAGTCAAGAAAAACTGGGGGTGGTTCCTGCTTGTTTTCTTGGTCGGTGGCTTCCTGGTGTTGGGTTCACCCCTTGGTCTGTCGACGAACGGCGCCGTCTTGCGGTTCAAGGCGACCCATGAGTGGGCAGTGTTTGGCGAGACCTGGGGAAGGCCGCTTGGGCAGGAGAGCTGGACGGCCATGACCAAGCAAGACTGCGCGGGCAAAGACGACCCAGCGGACTTCGGACGAAGCCGGGCTGCCGCGTGCGAGGTGCTCAACGACCCCCGCTTGCCGGCCTTTGTGCGGTCGTCGGTGCAAAGCCAGCACGCGCTCGGGGCATTGGCTTTGTTCTACGGGCTGCTGGCGCTGTGGTGCCTGCTGCGCTGGGTCTTCAGTGCCCGCGCCGCGTCTGCCATTGTCGCCGAGCTGGAGCGGCAGCAGGCGACGCCGGTTGGGGGTTCCCGTGAGGCCCCTGTGGTCTCCCTCGCGTCGGCAGATGCCGCAGCCGCCTGACTGCGCAAGTGTTCCGGCTCCGCCAACGCAGGCTCGTCCATGCGACGCCACGCCAAGCCCCACCAGTCACTCTTGCATCCCTGCCTTCAGGAACCGGTGAGCCTGCCGACAACCAAAGGTCGAACAGGGATGCAACAAGGAGAGCACCATGGAGAAGCTGGCGGATATTGCAAAGGCGCTCGATGAAGAACTGAGCGGCGGCGTCCTCGCTGACTTTTATGCGCGTCGTCGCGCCCTGAACAAGAGCCCCGCCTGGCAAGGCATCTTGTTCCAGCAGCAAAACGATGGGGATTCCCCGAGGAGTGGCTACGCCTTCCACAAGGGTGGCCGCTCAGAGCTCCAGTTCAACATCGGCTTTGAACAGGGCGGAGAGTCATTCCGGTTCGGTGTCGCCTTTGGCCTCCAACCCGCCCAGGGCATGCCGGACCCGGTGGCAGTCCTCGCGCGGAAGGTCGAGCGGTTCAACGCCGTGATGTCAGGTCAGCACGACTACGCCGAGCTGCAGATGTGGCACTACATCGACCATGTCCTGCAGCCCCAGCGCGTCCCGGGCCCTGTGTCCTCTGCACTGGTGCGGTCCGGCGTCTTCGTGTTTCTGGGCCTTCGCGTGCCTGTGGGCAAGGGGGGTGTCACGCCAGCCCAGGTACGGGACGGTGCGCGCGTGCTCGAGCGCCTCTGGCCGCTGTACGAGCACGTCGAGGGCGATGCGCCGCTGGCAACGGTCCAGCGGGAGACGCGCGTTGCGCGGTTGTCCTGGAACACGCACCGCTGGCAGCGGCCGTCGGGACTCGGAGGCAAGGCCAAGACCCCGGCCACGTTTGAAGCGGCCAACGGCTACGGCCACGAAGAGTGGCTGTTTGACTGGGGTTCGGTGTCCGATGGCTGGAAGTACGGCTTCATCCAGGCCTTCGGCGCCCGGCACGTGCACGCCGGCAAAGTGTTTGACCTTCTCCTCTACACTCTCGACAGCGAGAAGGGACAACGCTACTGGGTAGGGCTCATTGAAGGAGTCGAGCCGCTTGACGCCGACACGGCCAATGCAGCCGTAAAGGTCGCCGCCGAAGAAGGCGTGCTCGAGCGGATGCGGGGTGAAGTCCGCGCGCTGGGGCTTGACCCGTGGACCATCGTCGACGGTGGCGGGCTCGATGTTCTCAATGCACGTTTTCGGCCGTCGTCGGTGACGTTGTTTGAACCCATTCCGGTGCCGGCCGGCGTTTTCGCAGCGGACCGCTACAGCATCCTGCAAAACGTGCCCGAGGGGCAGCGCGACATCCTGCTGGCCGGCGCCGGGCGCGAGGCGCTGGTCGAGCGGAACCTGAAGGCAACGGGGCTGACCCGCACCAGCTACGCGCGCACTACCGAAGTCGATCTTCGTCAGGTGCAGTGGCAAAAGCTCTTGAAACTGTCGCTTCCCCGCGACCTGCCAGGCGCCAAAGTCCATGTCGAAACTGTTGAAGACGGGCACCATCTCGACCTCATCGTCGAAGCGAACGGCATCCGTGCGTTTGTCGAAATCAAAACTCACGGCACACCAAAACAGGTTATTCGGGCAGCGCTCTCGCAACTCATTGAGTACGCCTACTGGCCGGCGGCGTCGCGCTGTGACGTGCTCATGATTGTCGGGCCATTGGTCGCGAGCGCCGAAGACCAAGGCTATCTCCACATGCTTCGGGAACGCTTTGATATCCCGGTGTATTACCTAAATTTTGACGACGGTCGAATCGCGGGGATTAACATTTTCTGGCGAATGATTTCCGAAGCAAGTCCGCAGGCGACTGTCGTTCTTTCAGTTCCATGAGCTAACGCCAACGACGGTCGTCACCCTGTATGAATCCGCAAGGAGGCCCCCAGTGAGCCCAGACGAATCGCACCCGCCGCAGTTGGACTGAACAATTGTAAACAACGAACCGACGCACCCGTGTGGCTGCCCGGTTCAGGAAGGGTGTCTTCACGCGGTCAATCGTGACGGGCGCTTCCTGAACGCGGTTTACGCGCTTGCCATGGTTGAGATTCCCAAAAAACTCAATTGGCGCTATTGGCGTAGCGGTCGCTGTTTTTCATCTGAATGTGGACGCTGGGCGGTTTTATACCGTCCTGATTCTGATTGCGTGCTTCCTTGCTGGATTCTCAGGACTGTTTGCGGCATACGCAGTCGTCTACATCGAAGAATCGAGGGGCATGATCAAGCTGATGGACGGCATCCTTGCAGTGGTGTCGATGGTGTTTTTGTTCGAGGTCGTTTCGCGCACGACCGTAGCGCAAAACGCCCGCAAGCCCAGGGAAAGCGATTTCGCGGATGTGCTGCATGCGTTCTTCGCGCCTCAGGTGGATATCTATCGGTCGGACCGATTTGCCTGCGATGTTCTGGGGCGCATCCCCGCCGCAAAGCGTACTGCCCTGGTCGGTTCGCTGTTCGACCTTCCGAGAGTCATTGAGAACTGGTGCGCGCGTGTTGCGACTGACGGGCAGCTTGCCAGGCTATCAGTGGCCAGTTAGTCGCCGCGCACTGCATAGCTCTATCCGCGCTTTAGATATGTAAATTCGGCAGCTTGCGTAGGAAAGTATTGCGGCGTTGCAGCTGGGAAAAGGGCGGCCCACCGGGACCGGACGGGCGGCTAGTGGTCGAGTATCCGAGGTGGGGCGCACTGGTGAACATGTTCGTCTACATTTAATAGCGGAAGGTTCGTGCGAGACGAACTATGGCGGTGTCATCGTTCGCTTCGGTCGGAGTCTCTAAAAGGAACGGTCTTATAAAACGTATTGGAGGACGTTATGGTGCTCGACTTTGGAAAACTGAACGACGGAATTAGCGCGAAGCAGACAGACCCACGCAAGATCTTTACTTTGCTCAATCGTGATAAGCGCTTCAAGCGACCATTAGACGAACAGTCTGATGTCCTCGATGCCTGGTATGAACGAAGGGCCGAAAAGGACCTGACGATCAAAATGAATACGGGGGGTGGCAAAACTGTCGTCGGGCTCCTCTGCCTTCAAAGCTCACTCAACGAGAACATCAAGCCCGCGGTTTACATCACGCCGGACAATTTCTTGGTTGCGCAGGTTCTCCAGGAGGCTGCCGCGCTCGGTATCCCCGCCACCGACAACGAAAAGGACCCAGACTTCATCTCGGGTCAATCGATTCTAGTAGCGAACGTACATAAGCTTTTCAACGGGCGGTCGGTGTTCGGCGTCGGCGAGTCGAGGATTGCCATTGGCAGTATCGTTGTCGATGACGCCCACGCGTGCCTCAGCGTCGTCCACGACCAATTTACCATTCAGGCGAAAGCCGGCGGAGCGGTATATCAGCAACTCTTGGCGCTGTTCGAGGATGACCTCAAAGTGCAGTCGCCGAGTGCTCTCATGGATATTGAAGCAGGTGAGCCGTCCGTAGTGATGGCGCTGCCGTATTGGGCGTGGCAAGCCAAGCAGGAGAAGGTGTTGCGTGTCTTGCATGACCATCGAAGCGACCCGGAATTGGAGTGGGGATGGCCGCTCTTAAACGAGTGCTTGCCTCTGTGCACATGTATCTTCGGTGGAAAGCATCTCGAAATTGTCCCGCATTTCGTGCCTATCGACCGCATCCCTTCATTTGCTTCGGCGCGACGCCGCATCTATATGACTGCCACTCTGGCTGATGACACCATATTAGTGAGTCATTTCCAGGCGAATGCCGCCGATGTGGCTAAGCCCATCCGACCAAAGGGCGGCGGGGACATCGGCGACCGCATGATTCTAGCGCCCCAGGAGATCAATCCTGACTACACCGAACAACAATTAAAACTCTTGGTTGCCAAGTTGGGCAGCCGCGTGAATGCTGTCGTCATCGTTCCATCGCGGGCGCGCGCTGAGTTTTGGAGCGATGTGGCGGCGCAGACTCTGGATCGTACGACGATTCACGAAGGCATCGATCGGCTGAAGCAGACCCATGTCGGCGTGACCATTCTAATCAACAAATATGATGGCATTGATTTGCCAGGTTCGGCCTGCGAACTGCTGGTGATAGACGGTCTTCCTGAGGTATATGGCCTGAATGAACGACTCGAGATGCTGACGCTGGATGGGACGAAACGGCAACTGATAAGACAAATCCAGCGAATTGAGCAGGGGATGGGGCGAGGGGTGCGGTCGAGTGATGACCATTGCCTGGTGTTGCTGTTAGGAGGGAAGTTAACCCAGCGCATTCATCAACCGGAGGCCGAGAACATGTTCTCAGCCGCCACGCGCGCGCAGCTCAACCTTGGCCGCCAGGTTGCCGCCCAAGTTCGCGCAAAGAGCATCGCTGAGCTATTTCCAATCCTGAACCTGTGCCTGAATCAAGACGAAGAATGGGTAAAGGCCGGGCGCAATGCCATCGTTAATGCTCCAATTGTCGATGGGGGCAATCTTGATGAGAACCAAGTGAGGTTGCGTTCCGCCTTTGATGCCGCGCGCGTCATGCAACCGGATAAAGCTGTGGAAAAAGCTCAGGATGCGGTCAATCACACGACCGAGGGCAAGCTGAAGGGATACATGAAGCAGCAGCTGGCAATGTACGTTAACGCTGTGAATCCAGCTAAAGCGCAAGAGCTTCAGCTCTCTGCTTTGGCACTCAACCCTCGCTTGCTTAAGCCCATCGCAGGCGCCTCTTACAGCAAGCTTAGTGCCCCGCCTGCTGGACAAGTGTCCGCAGCTGTCGATGGGATGCAACGCTTTCTCGAGGGCAACGATTTGCTTATCTGGGTCAACGGCTTGCTCGATGACCTGAATTGGGGTGAGGAGGGCAGCCATCGATTTGAGGCCGCGATGGAAGACTTGGGGGCCTTTCTTGGCTTTGGGTCTGATCGGCCCGAAGAGAAGGTAGGCAAAGGGCCGGACAACCTCTGGGCTTTAGGGAATCAGCAATATCTAGTAATCGAGTGTAAGAGCGGTGCGACAGGGGCAGCGCGCATCTCGAAGGGCGATACAAATCAGTTGACCGGCTCCATGGTCTGGTTCGGGGAGAAATACGACGCGTCGGCTTCGGCTACGCCTGTGATGGTCCACCTCAAGACCGCCTTTGAGCACGCAGCAACGCCTCATCCGGGAATGCGCGTTATGAATGGCGACGGCTTGATTCAGTTGAAGGGAGCAGTGTTAAGCTATGCTGTTTCACTCGCCACTTCTGGCCTGTTTCGGGATGCGCGTGAAGTGCAGAAGCAGCTTCGACATTTCCGACTGAGCAGTGATGCCATCTTGGGATTGTGCACCGTTGAGGTGGCGAAGAAGTAAATCGCCGGACGGAGCGTGCCTTGTTCGGCGATAGCCGGGGTACCGTCAGATGTTGCCAGCGCTGCGCTGAGGGTGCTCACACTTTGGTGTCAGCGTTGGTCGTGAACTGAGCTATGGCGGATAGCCACCTGCTGGTACTGACCACGTTGTCCAAACACTCATCAGTCAGCCGTGGTGGCGTTTGCGTTGGCACTGTGACGGAGTCGAGATCAGCCATCACCGATTTCGATTCTGCTTTACATCTATTTCCGGAACGGATGGCAGTGCCGGGCACGCATCAGCTGCTGTTCTCGTTAAGCGACGGCGGCCGGATGACTTGCCTGGCGGTCCACCAGGCTAGTGAGGTCTCGCTCTTCTCCCGTGCAATGACCATCGCAACCTCCGAGAGGAGTCTTGTGTGGTCAAAGCCGGGGGCGACGTGGGGAGGAACTGTCGGCGCAGGAGGCAGATGGTCTTCCCGGACATCCCAACCGCCAAGCCGCAGTCCCTGGACGAAGGCCGAGGCGACCGCCGGCCACGCGTCGTCCGGCACGTTCCTTGACGCCATGTGCGCTCGCGAGTGGTTGTACAGCACGGCAACGCCCATCGCCAGGCCCGCGGTCGACCATAACCGGTGTTGGAAGCTGGTGTTGATGATCCACGACAGGTGGGAGCCGAGGGCATGCCCGGTCTGCCTTTCCGTGTCTGCGTCGAGCTTGCCGTGCATGGCCACTGACAAAAGGGCAGGAAAAAGTCCCGACAGCATCACCGGATTGATCTGGGCGTTCGTGGAAAAGCCTCCGATGCGGGTCAGGGATTCCTGAAGGTGGGCGCGCCACGGGATGGAAATGGCGGTTCGCTTGACGGCAAGCAAACGCCGTCCAAGCTCGGCCGTGTCTCCGCCGTTGGTGTTGAGGTCGGCGACAAGAACCTTCAGCACAAGATCAGGGTTGGCACAGCTGAGCAACGCCAATGCAACCGGGACATCATCGAGTGCCCGGGCGACCTGCGTCACCGTTTCACCGCTGCCGACGACCGAGATGCTCTGCAGAAACGAGAGGCTTCCCGGATGACGTGTGGCGACGTGGTGCCAGAACGTCGCCTGTGGGCCCGGCGTCGCCGACTCTGGTGGCAAGAGGGAATGGATACACGCATGAATCCGGACGACGGTGCTGCCTGCACGGTCCGAATTTCGGTCAACCAGCTGCGCGCAGTCGCCGGTGTCGCGGTCGTCAAAGCGCCGCCATGGTTGGGATACGGTGAGCGCGTCGGCGAGCATCAACCAGTACTCCGGCCCAGTGTGAATGCGATGGTCTTCCGCGTCAGCCAACAGGTGGACGCTGTTGAGCACTGTGTCTTGAGGGACAGCCTTTGCGTCGCGGTAGCCAGAAAACATGCGGCGGAGAATGGTCCTTGCGCCGGGAACTGTAAGGGCGTTTCGAAATTCGGACTCGACCCGGTCTGCAATCGCGCGCTCGAAGGGGCCCTTCAACAGCACCTGGAGTGCGTCGGCGACGGGGACGCCGTAGTGGAGGGCCGCAACGCTCTGCGGCCACGCGGAGTCGAATACGTCCACGGCCGCACCGGGCTTCTCGACTGCTTCGAGAATGTTCGCGTCAATATCGCTCTTGTTGAGGCAGTACCAAAGCACACTGGCAAAGGGCACGGCGGCATCTCGGTACTGCAGCCAGTAGGTGCCGACCCGGTTGATGAGCGCGTTGATGCCACGGGGTGTGATGAGTTCCTTGCGTGCCATGTACCGGGCGTCGGCAAGCTGGGTGGCCTGCACGACCCATTCGGGCCGGAGTTCGTCCTTGAACAGCTCCCTCATGCGGTCTTCCAGATACCGCTGCCAGCCGGTTAGCACGGGACGGGGGACGTGGAAGACGACGTCGAACGTCTTGTCCATGAACGACTGGCCAGCATCTGCACCATGGCCACCGTACATGGCGGCCACCGCTTCCTCCGCGACCGGGACAATAACCAGCGGGTGGGCATCACGTTCGGGTCCAAGGCCCTCGGGTGCGCGAAAAAAAGTGCGCAGCATGGCCCATGCTTCCTTCGCTTCGGCCTCCGGCAACCTGTCGAGGTTGTCGATGACAATGACCACCGTCGCTCCCTTCGGAAAAGTTTTGCCGAGGGTGGTTTGGAACACGTCCGAAAACTCGATCGCGGTCGGGCTTTGTGCGCCGCTAACCCGGGTGCGCTTACTCTGGTGCTGGCGACTCAGCAGCAGGCCGAGGATGGACTCCTCGTTCCGGGGCTCATCTTTTGGGGTGTCGAACTTCCGGGCATCTTTCTCGCACTCCGCTGCGTGCCGTGGCTTCGTTTTTCTCGTTTGTCGCCAAAAGCCAAAGCCCGCAGCAGCCAGCCAAACAACAGGAGCCGCGAAACCGGTAGCGACAGGATGCCAACCGAAATGCACGGCAACCCCGACGCCCACGATGGCTACTCCGGCAAGGCCCGCAACCCAGGCCAGGGTGATGTCCAGCCGCCGTGCAATTGCCCACCGCCAGAGCGCGACGTTGAAGATAGCCCACAGCGGCACCAACGCGGGTAGGAGGACTGGGAGCCAGGTGGGGAACCACGACAGGACGTCGGTGACCCAGGGAACGCGCCGCAGGTCGTGTCCTTTGGCCAGCCCGTAGGCGCCCAGCGCGATGGCTGCGAGCACGATGAGCCCGCTCCAGCTGATGCGGGGCTCGTCTATGGTTTCCGTTGTCGTGGAGCGGCCGGTGACCTGATCCACGCCTTCTTTGAGTTTTGCCTTGTCCGCAGTGTTGTGGTCGGTGCAGAAGCTGAAAAAGGCTTCGAGGAAGGCCCGGCGGACCGGCTCACCATGGTGCAGCCAGGCGTCGAAGGTGAAAACGGGTGGTTTGCCCTCCGGGCGCTCAAGGAGAGCTTTTTCCAGAAGGCGGACAACCGTGGACTTGCCGCTACCCCATGGGCCGACAATGCCAATGGTACGGATGGCCGGGTTGCACGCCATGGTGACTGCGATGGCATCGGCGACCTGCTTATGCGCTCCGAATGAATCCACTGGCGCCGGCTCGTCCCGGAGGAAAACGTACCCGGAGGCACTCCCTTGCGTCTCGGTCATCTTGGGTCCCCTTCAATCCGCAAAGGGTAGCCTGAGCGTCCATTCGCCGCAAAGTGTTGACCGGCTGAGACGACGGGTGGCCACCGACGTCAGGCGCGCCTTCGCCGTCTGGTGCAAAACGCCGCACGTGTTCCTTTTGACATTGATTTGTCAGCAGTTCCTTATGACATCCGTGGTTCTCCATGAGATCGTTGACCTGTCGCTGCTCAGCGGCGGTCGGTCGGCCCATATGCCTAGGGATTGAAGGCGTTCGCATCATTGAGAAACGCTGTCCGGTGCGCGCGCGGAGCGACGGTCCAGCGCCAAAGCCGGTACGGCCCGTTTGTGGCCTGCACCAACTTTCCTACCTGCCGCCACAAGGTCGACCCCGTCCGAGCGCGAAAGCGGCAGAGGGGCCGCTAGGGTTCCTGTAGGAGACCAAACGGCACTCGATTCATCATCATTGTCGACGCAGGCTGGGATGACAGCGTCGAACGTCTTGATGCTGGCGACGAGAGAGTGTCATCGCATGCTGGAGGAGTGGCTTTAACGTCGCTGGCGCTTTCACCGCTAGGAACGCATACGGATACATTGGAATTCACACAGCGCTTGTTCATCGGACTGGTTTTAACCGAAGAGCCTGCTTCCGCATGTCTCAGTCCCTCAAAATTGCCTCTTCGTAGTCGATGCTCCCCGTAGCGGATTCTTGCTCGAGATAGTGCTGAACGGCGGGAACAGTGACTGAATCGGGTATGGAAACGGCGAGGAGGTGGTGTTGTTCGAGGTACTCCGTTTGGCAGCCAAGCTCGACGAGTTCTCGGTTGACGCGATCCTTCGCTTGGATATCAAAGAAGACGACTCTAAAAAGCGAGCGTCCGCTTGGCTGGACTATGGCTTCGAACCAGAAATGTCCGTCCTCAGTGCGAGTGCGAACCACGTCGCCGAGCGTCGCGGACGTCGCGAAAAAAGGAATATTGTCAAGTCGAAACACCGCACCTTCCGGGGTCACTTCCGCCCATACGGACTCACTGGCGATGCCCGGATATCCATCTTCATCTTGTTCGATTCGAAAGAACACCTTGTTTCGATCGGCCATCAGTTGGCACCCATATCGAGATTGCAGTCGCGACAGAGAATATCCCCATTGGATGGAGACCCATCGCCGCCTTACCAGCTAAAGCGACGGCCCGCTTACCCGCTGCTGGGCCTGCGTCTGCGCAGGCGCGTCAACCTGCTGCTGCACAGCTTGCACATTTGCCGCCTGTGAAAGATGGTCATTAACCACCTGGCTGCTCTGCGAAATCGGCGTCTGAAGTCCCTGGATCACGGAAGTTTCTGCGACCATCTTGAACGGCGACGACACCGCACCCTGAACCCCATAGAGTCTGCTCGCATCGTCCGAAAGCGCGACGTAGTCGATCCGGCTCATGTTCGAGGCCACAGCTGAAGCGGTGAGGGAGCCGGCGAGCTGATCGCTCTGGACCGTCGGAGCACGCCCGTGTTGCTGATCAAGCTTGTGAACTTCGGTCCTCGCCTGTTCGTACATCGCGTAGGCCTGGTGGTTGGGATCGTCGAGCCTCAAATAGGCGGGTCGCTCGCTCGGGGAAATGGCTTTCGCCTGCGTCTCGTTTATTGCCTGCATAGTCCGAGGGCCAGCGACGCCATCGTCCTGAAGCCCATGTTCGCGTTGGAAGTTCTTCAGCGCGTGTTCGGTGTTTCCACCGAAGTGTCCATCGGGACGAAGCTCAACGCCGCTAGCGTCCTTGTAGCCTAGATCACGCAACGACGTCTGCAACTCAGTGACGGATGTTCCCCGGGCACCGTTGTGTAGGACGCCGTGGCTTGCTGCCTGCGGGCCACGTCCTTCAGCCAGGGCGATACCAGCTGCCATGGTGGGCCCATGCGCCAGTTCGATCATGTCGCTGGCGTAGACAGGGTTGGTCGCGTATCCGGCTTTCTGAAGAGCTTGGGCCTCCTTCTCCAGATTTCCTTTCACGCCTGGGTCGTAAATGCCGGCCTTTGCATAGCGCGGATTGGTCTCGAGAAATGCCATCCGATCGCGGAGTGACTCCTCATAGGAGCCGTACACCCTGAACTTCTCTTCGGACATGTGGGCGTTGCCCGCCTTGTCGTATTCCTTCACGTTGAACGTCTTGGTTTCGCCGTGCCAGCTCGAGTCCGCCTTGATGTTGTAGAGATTGTTCGTACCCGGAAGGACCTTCTGTCCCCAACCTGTCTCCGTGGCTGCCTGCGCAAGGATCAGTTCCCAAGACTGGCCCGTTTCTTCTGAGATCTTTCGGGCGGCGGGATACAAATCTGCGATGAACTGCTGCTGCGGGTTTGTCATGGTCACGATCCTTGTTGACGGGAAATTACTTATCGAGGCTGGTTGGAAGTGTCATGGAGAAGGGGGGTCTGGTGTCTGGATCGGACATGAGGAAGTAGTTTCCCTTCACGACGATCTTTTCGCCCTCAATCGTGAATCCATCCGGGTTATCACCAACCCAGGCCGAGTTCGCCCCCGTGGCTTGATCGACCACCAGGTTCTTGGTGGTCTCGATCTTGCCGTTGGCAGCCGAGAGTTTCACCACACTGAGGAATGTCTGGGACGTCGCCTGGTGAGAGTCGGTATCGGCTTCGACCAGAACGAAGACATCGGCGCCCTTGCCCGCGCATTTGGTGGCGCGATTCTGATACCAATCGTCTCGAAGCTTAAGCGAGGTCGACCAGACGGGATGCTTGCTGGCGTCTTCAACGTAAACGAAGGCGCGCTGATTCATAGCGTCTGCATCGCGAGTCACACCAGCGACACATTTCATCCCGCCATCAATGGCAACTGTATCGAGCGCCTTGAAGCCTTTTGGGATTTTGACCACGCCGGCTTTGCTCGGCGTACTCACCGTCTCTGATTTAGCGACTGGTGCGACCAGGGCCTGAATCGCAATCAGCGCCGTAAGGGCGAGAGTCTTCGTTTGGAACGCGTTGCCGCCAGTCAGGCGGCCTCTATGGAAATCCATCTGTGCTTTCCTTTTCTTCGCGCAATGTGCGATCTACTGCTTCCAGTGTGGCGAGTGTCACCAGCTCGACCTCAAGGATACGCAGTGCGATCGAAGGACCGCAACACAATCGTCAGCTTCACCTACAGACAACCCCAAGTTGTTTTGATACGGTCATCCCGTTGCCTGCGTCGTCGCTTCGAATTCTGCGCAGACAACCATCGCTCCAAGCGGTGAGAAGCGCGGACCAAGAGTGCTAGTAACACCCTTGGTCCGCTAACCAGTAGCAACTGAAGGACAGTTGATATGGCTAACACCGATCATACGGTACGAGCTCGCCCGCCGGATCCCCCCGGCGACATCCCCATCGGTCACCGGGCGTTCTGCAGTCCTCGCAGACACGGTTGAAGAACCGCGGCGGCAGCCGTTTCCCTGAGCATTTTCTCGGCCGAGCAACACGGCGCGTCGCCGTGTGGACCCGAGAACAGGCGCGGCTGCCCCGCACCACACTTCATCAATCAAGCCGCACGGCGCCCGGACACGGGCAGCCGATGAACCCGCGAATCCGTTTGATCCGCGGCACGTTACGCAGTGCGTAGCGTGCCGCACCTGGATAAGGGGATGGCGGCAATCAAGGAGAGCGTCATGGCCAAAACGAGAGCTCAAAAACCCCACCCCGGCTTCCACTACCACATCGAC